>Ga0208895_1001339_pt1 | contig 10367 bp, 8 predicted proteins | sample ETNtaG_10_FD_185765 | JGI IMG/M metagenome (GOLD analysis project Ga0208895, IMG submission 185765) | Marine microbial and viral communities from oxygen minimum zone, Eastern Pacific Ocean - ETNP201302SV82 (SPAdes) (version 2) | ecosystem: Environmental > Aquatic > Marine > Oceanic ... | reverse complement strand
AGTCGGTCTACCATCCGAGGTGCTGGCGGTCCACGGGAAGGGCCTCCGACAACTGCCCTCCGGACGCCTCAGACAGGACGTTTCCGCGGGAGGTGGCCGGCGATCCAGAGGGCGGCGGCGATGAGCAGCACCTGGACGCCTGCCCGGATCAGGTGGCCGGTGGTCGACAGGCCGGTCTCGCCGATCGTGATGTCGTTGACCCACATGTTGAGGTTGCCGACGTAGAGGACCACGAGGAGTACGGCGAGGGCGGTGCCCGCTTGGCGGCGGTGCCCCCGGTCCACCAGCAGGGCGATTCCGATGCCGATCTCGGCGACGCCGCTCACGTAGACCCAGGCGATGGCGTTTCCCAACCGGGCGGGAACCAGTGGCTCGAACCAGTCGGGGTCGACGAAGTGCATGACGCCCGAGGCGGCCATCCCCAGTCCCAGGAGGACGGCGAGCAGCCCCTTGACGCGTGTCGACATGCACCGAGTCTCGCGCCGGAACGTGTGTTCCGTGGATGATCGGCGACCTGCCGTCACTACGCTGCGGCGCGTTCGGCGACGACACGAGAGGAACCCGCAGTGGAACTCCAGGATCCGACCCTTCTGAGGACCCGGGCGTACGTCGGCGGCGAGTGGATCGATGCCGACTCGGGAGCCACCTTCGACGTCACCGACCCCGCCACCGGCGACGTCGTGGCGACCGTCGCCGACCTCGGCGTCGACGAGACCCGTCGGGCCGTCGACCTCGCCGACGAGGCCCAGAAGGCATGGGCGGCACGCACCGCAAAGGACCGCGGGGCCGTCCTACGACGCTGGTACGAACTCTTCCTCGAGCACAAGGAGGACCTCGCCCTGATCATGACCTGCGAGATGGGCAAGCCCATCGGCGAGTCCCGGGGCGAGGTCGTCTACGCCGCCAACTTCATCGACTGGTTCGCCGAGGAGGGCAAGCGGGCCTATGGCGAGGTCATCCCCACCCATGATCCGACCAAGCGGCTGCTCGTCCTCAAGCAGCCCATCGGCGTGGTCTCAGCCATCACGCCCTGGAACTTCCCGCAGGCCATGATCACCCGCAAGGTCGCCCCGGCCCTCGCCGCCGGCTGCGCCAGCCTCGTGCGTCCGGCCAGCGAGACCCCGCTCAGCGCCCTCGCCGCCGCCGAACTGGCGGACCGGGCCGGCCTGCCCCCCGGGCTGCTCAACGTCATCCCCGCAACGGACAGCCCCGCCGTCGGCCGGGAGCTCACCACCAACCCGACGATCCGCAAGATCTCCTTCACCGGCTCCACACCGATCGGCAAGCTGCTCCTCGGCCAGGCCGCCGGCACCGTCAAGAAGGCGTCCATGGAACTGGGAGGCAACGCCCCCTTCATCGTGTTCGACGACGCAGACATCGACTCAGCCGTCGAGGGGGCCATCGTGTCGAAGTACCGCAACAGCGGCCAGACATGTGTGTGCGCCAACCGCTTCCTCATCCAGGAAGGCGTCTACGACGAGTTCGCCAAGAAGTTCGCCGAGGCCGTCGCCGACCTCAAGGTCGGACCCGGCATCGACGAGAGCAGCGAGATCGGCCCCCTCGTCAACGAGGACGCCATCGACAAGGTCGAGGAACTCGTGCAGGGCGCACTCGCCGAGGGCGCCGGAGTGCTCACCGGCGGCCGACGCCACGCCCTCGGGCGCACCTACTACGAGGTCACCGTCCTCACCGATGTCACACCCGACATGGCGATCCACGGCGAGGAGATCTTCGGCCCGGTGGCTCCCCTGTTCCGCTTCTCGACGGAGGACGAGGCCGTCGCCATAGCCAACGACACGGAGTACGGCCTGGCCGCCTACTTCTACGCCGCCGACATGGGGCGCATCTGGCGGGTCAGCGAGGGCCTCGAGTACGGCATGGTCGGCGTGAACACCGGCCTCATCTCCACCGAGGTGGCGCCGTTCGGCGGCTTCAAGGAGTCGGGCATCGGACGGGAGGGCTCCCACCACGGCCTCGACGAGTACCTCGAAACCAAGTACGTCGCCATCGGTGGCATCTGAGCCGTCCGCCTACGGCAGGCCGGCCCTCGGGCTCGCGACAAGCGTCGACCAGATGGCACCCCCTGCGGTGCCGACCGTGTCCCCACCGAACCCGGGTGAAGTGAGGACGAACAACGTCCGGCCGTCCTCGCCGCCGAGCATGCAGGCGTAGGCGTTCTGAGGGGTGGCATGGCGTTCGAGGATCTCGCCACCCTCGGCGACCCGTACAACCTCCGGGGTTGACGCGTTGGCGAACCAGACGGTTCCCTCCGCATCGAGGGTGCAGCCGTCCGGTGCCGTACCCGGCACCTCGGCCCAGGTTCGCCGCTCGGAAAGGGCGCCGTCGTCACCGATCGTGAACGCCGTGTAGCGCTGCCCCATGGTCTCGCCGACGATCAGGGTCGAGCCATCGGGGGTGATGACCGACCCGTTGGGGAACCCGAGGCCCTCGGCGGCAACCGCGACGCTGCCGTCGGGCCTGACCAGCGCCAGGTCGGCGTCGCTGGGCTGCCCACGCTTCTCGAGGTCGAACCCGAAGTTGCCCACGTAGGCGTTGCCGCGAGCATCGACGACCATGTCGTTGCAGTGCCAGGCGGCGATCTCGGACAGGTCGGCATGGAGCGACACGTCGCCATCGGCGTCCATCCGCAGCACCTGACGTCGGGTCATTCCGACGATCAGGAGCGTTCCGTCCGGTAGCCATCCCAGTCCGGACGGCTGCTCGTCGCCCAGGTCCAGGATCGTCTCGCGTGTTCCATCAGCCGACACGGCGTAGACCCGGTGCTGGTAGAAGTCGGAGTACCAGAGGCGACCGTCGTGCCAGCGGGGACCCTCGCCGAAGTCGAGGCCATCCGTGAACCGGGCGAATTCCAGCATCGAGGATTCTCGTTTCAAGGAGTTGGGGAAAGGGGCCAGGTCCAGGGTCAGAGCGTAGACAGCGCTTCCGAGCCGGAACGATGCGAGCCGGCAGGGAACGCGGGTACCCTTCAGCGGTGCCTGCCGATACTGTCGGGCGCTACCACTCAACGGCCACGATCTGAAAGACTGCGGCGATGCGACGACACATGGTGACTGCGGCGGCCCTCGTGGCGATACTGGCCCTGGGGGCCTCGGGCTGCGGCCTCCTCGAGACGAACGACGACGAGATCGAACAGCTGCGGTCCGAGATCATCCAACTCCGCGAGGACATGATCGACCTCCAGCTCGAAGTTTCCGTGCTGGCCTCGGCACCACCGCAGACGACCGCTCCTTCCTCCGCCACCACGACCACTACAACGGTCTCTGGAACCCCCGACACCACGACTACCACCGAGGCAGCCGGGTCCTCCGCCACCACGACAACAGCGCCAACGGTTACCGAGGATCCCAGCCCGGTCGTCGACGAGGAAGCCGTCCTGACCTTCGCCTACGAGTGGGGTCCGAGCGACGAGGCAGCCGCTCTCCAGACCTTGCTTGGTATCGGTGCCGACGGCTGGTACGGCCCGGGCACGCAGGCGGCCCACATCGCCGAACTCGAGGCCCGAGGCCTGTCCACCGACAACGTCCCGAACCAGGCCACGACCACGGCTGCGCCGGAGACAACGGCTGCGCCGGAGACCACGGTTGCGCCGGAGACCACGGCTGCGCCGGAGACCACGGCTGCTGCTGGGGAGACCACGACCACCACGGCTGCTGTCGAGGAGACCACGACCACCACGGCTGCTGCTGGGGAGACCACGACCACCACGGCTGCTGTCGAGGAGACCACGACCACCACGGCTGCTGTCGAGGAGACCACGACCACCACGACTGCTGCCGAGTAGTACAGGCCGTGAATCCTGTTCAGGGTTCCTCCGCTAGGCCACCGTCACGCTGATCTCGTGGTAGCCCTCGGCGCCGTTGGGTGCCGGGGCGACAGGAAGCCCCGGCTGCAGCGTGCCGTCCGAGCCGGCCGCCCGCACCCGTATCCGGTGCCTGCCCGGCGTGGCCTCCCACAGGTAGAGCCACTGCACCCAGGATTCGCCGGTCTTCGCCGGCTTGCCATCCTGCGAGGCACCAGCCTCGCCGAGTTGACAGGGTTGCCACGGGCCGGAGTCGATCGAGACCTCGACCGCAGCGACACCGATATCCGGGTACCAGGCCACGCCGGCCACGGGCACGGTTCCCGCTTCAACCCGCCTCGTTGCGGGCACGTCGATGCGTGAGGCGATCTTGACCGGGGCGTCCTTGGACCATCCCTTGTCGATCCAGTAGCCGTCCCGGTCGAAGTTGGTGAGCTCGAGGTGGGAGAGCCATTTCACCGCCGAAACGTATCCGTAGAGCCCCGGAACGATGAGCCGGACGGGAAACCCGTGGTCGAGGGGTAGCGGCTCACCGTTCATGCCGAAGGCGACGAGCGCAGTTCGACCGTCGGTCGCCGTTTCAAGAGGGAATCCGGCGGAGAACCCGTCGACCGACCAGGCCATGACCTGCTCGGCCCCTTCCTGCGGTTGGGCAAGGTCCAGAACGTCGGCGAGCAGGACCCCGGTCCAGGTGGCGTTGCCGACCAGCGACCCCCCGACCGTGTTCGAGACACAGGCGATCGTGATGGTGGCGTCGAGTATGTCCAGGACCAGCAGGTCGTCGAGCGTGAGGGAGATGGGTTGCTCGACCAACCCGTCGATCCTCATCGACCAACCGACGGGGTCCACGATCGGCACTGTCAGGGCGGTGTCGATCCGGTAGAAGTCGGCGTTCGGGGTGATCCAGGAATCGAGCCCGTCGATGTCGGGAAGCGAGGGCGGCGGGGCCGTCGTGGTGGGCGGGGTGGTCGTGGTAGGTGGTTCCGAGGTGGGTGGGATGGCGGGCGGGGAGGTGGACGGTGGGGTGGACGAGGTGGGCCGGGAAGTGGTTTCGGGCGGAGATGTGGTCGTCGTGGGCAGTTCAAACCGTGAGCGGGCCTCCTGGGCCGATCGGTCCGAGATGACGCGTCCGGCTCCAACCAGGGCGACAGCCGTGGCCGACAGGCCGCCCGAATAGAGGAGGAAGCCACGGCGGTCGGCGTACTTGATCCGGGGGTCCTCGAATGTGTCGCCCTCGACAGCATCGTCGGATCGGGACACCGGTGCCCGACGCACAACCACCAGGCCGGTGCCGACCATGATGACGGCGAGTGACCAGCTGGTCGCGGCCGAAGTGAGCGGGCTGCGGGCCATGGCCCAGCCGCCCACGGCGCCGAAGGCAGCCAGGGCAACCGGCAGCCTCGATGGTGCACGCCAGGACAACAACGCCCCGAGCAGCAGCGACACGACGACGATCCCGGCGAGCAACAGGGGCTTCTGCATCGTGCCGAATGTGCCGATCGTCGTCCGGACTACCGACCCGGGGGTCAGGTCGACGACGAGCTCGCCGACCGCAACGACCGGCGAGAGGAGGCGGCTCGACAGGCTCGAGCCGAACTGGCCGACAGAGAGGGCGATGGCCGCGGCGAGGAACCCGCCGGCGAGCGCACGAAAACGCCCTTCGACCCTCATGACGCGAGCGTAGGACCCACAACCGCGGTAGGAGGGTCAGGCGTGCGCCAGTCCGGCCACCAGGCGGTCGATGATCTCGTCCAGCAGAGCAGGAGACGTGCCGAAGTTGAGACGGACATGGCCCTCGGCTCCGATGCCGAACTTGGGCCCACTCTCGCAGGCCACCCCGGTCTGCGCCCGCAGCCAGGTCGATGGGCGGTCGCCCGGCTCGAAGGCCGAAAGGTCCAGCCAGGCGAGGAACGTGGACTCGGGTAGGTGGACGCCCACCTCCGGGAGTTCGGCGTGGAGGCGGTCGACGAGACGATGGCGGTTGGCGTCGAGTACAGCCTTGAGGTCGTCGACCCATGCGTCCCCCGTGTTCCAGGCGGCGATCGAGGCCTCACACCCGAACCGGTTCGGAGCGGTCAGGAGGTTCTCGGGAATCTCCGCCAGCCCGGCATGGAGTTGCTCGTCACCGCACACCGTGACCGCACAGCGCAGGCCACCGATTCCGAAGGTCTTGATGCCGGAGGTGGTGGTAATCGTGCAGGACGAGGCACCGGGGATCGTCAAGGTCGGGACGTGTTCGGCGCCCGGGTGGACGAGGTCGTAGTGGATCTCGTCGGACACGATGATGAGGTCATGTTCGTGGGCGAGTTCGACGATGCGGGTGAGTTGCCCGGAGGTCAGGACACGGCCCGTCGGGTTATGTGGGTGGCAGAGGAGCAGCAGCCGGATCGATGGATCGCCCTCCAGGAGTGCCTGGAGGTCTTCGAGGTCGTAGTGCCAGCCGGCATCATCACGAACGAGGTTCCACTTGACGACATCGCGGTGCGTCGTTGATCCGAGGGACTGGAAGGGGTAGTAGACGGGATCCGAGAACATGATCTTCTGGTCTGGCCGGGTGAACGCCTGCACGCTCGCCCAGACCCCCTGGACCACGTTGTTCGTCGGCCGCACCAGGTCCGGATCCGGTGACCAGCCGTGCCGGCGGAAGACCCAGTTGCAGAACGCCTCGACCAACTCGCCGTCCACGGCGTGGTAGCCGTATGCACCGGCGTCGACGAGTTGGCGCAGGCGCTCGTGGACGGCGGGTGGCTGCCCGAGATCGTGTTCGGCAACCCAGGCAGGGATCACGTCGTCGTCGTATTTCGTCCACTTGACCAGGCCCGAAGCGCGTCGGACAGCCCGGTCGACAACGGCGGCACTAGCAAGGTCGGTGGGGAGGGTGTCAGGCATCGGGCGATCGTATGCGACGAACATGCGGTGCAGCCCGCTCAGGCACGGTGGACAGGTCGCCCAGCGAGCCCGAGGGCTGCTTCCATGATCGACTCGCCGAGCGTGGGGTGGGCGTGGATGGTGCCGGCCAGGTCCTCGACCGTTGCCGCCGTCTCGACAGCCAGCGCCGCCTCGCCGGCCAACTCGGCCACGTGGGCACCCACGGCCTGCACGCCGATGACCGTGCCGGCCTCGTCGGCGACGACCTCCACATAGCCACCGGTGTCGCCCAGGGTCCGTGCCCGGCCGGAGGCGGCGAACGGAAACCGGGAGGAGGTCGGTTCCAGGCCCACTGCGGCGGCCGCATCGCGGTCGAGCCCGACGGAGAGAACCTGCGGGTCGCCGAACACGATCATCGGGATGCACGTGGGGTCGAAGGCGGATGGCCGGTCGCAGGCGGCATCGACCGCCACCTCGGCCTCGGCGGTCGCCTTGTGGGCCAGCGCCGGACCGTCCGTGAGGTCACCGATGGCGAACACCCGGTCGGTGGCCCGCCGCTGCTCGTCGACCAGGACCAGGCCCCGTTCATCCAGGGAAGCGCCGGTCTCGCTGATCCCGACCGTGTCGCTGTTGGGTCGACGCCCCACGACCACGCCGATCCGGTCGGCGTGAAGCACCAGGTCGCCGTCGGGTCCCGAGATGGCCAGCCCGTCGTCGTTCACCCCGGTCGCCGAGTGCCCGAGGCACAGCCCGATGCCGAGGTCGCGCAGCCCCCTCTCCACGGTCCTGCCGATCCGCTTCCCGAAGCTGGGAAGGATGCGGTCTTCGACCTCGACGACCGTGACTCGGCTCCCCAACTTGGCGAACGCACAGGCCAACTCGACACCGACGTAACCGCCGCCGACGAGGACGAGCTCGTCGGGAAGCTCGGTGCTGAACAGCAGTTCAGCCGACCCCACGACCCGCTCGCCGTCGAGCGGGAGCCCAGGAAGCTCGATCGGGCGTGACCCGGTGGCGACGATGGCATGTCGGAACTCGAGGTGTTCGACGAGTTCATCGAGTTCGACGGCTACCCGGTTGGGTCGGCTGAACCTTGCGGTGCCCGACATGACCCGGACTCCGGCCCCCTCCAACAGGCCGGCGACACCCGAGGTGAGGTCGCCCACGACCGCCAAGAGATGATCGTGGACGCCGACCATGTCAACGGCCGCGGTGGCCTTCACCCCCCATGCCGCAATGCGGCCGGGGGCGGCAACAGCGTCGGCGACCTCTATCAGCGCCTTCGAGGGGATGCACCCCACGTTGAGGCAGGCACCACCCAGCGACTCCCGTTCCACGAGCGTGACCTGGCGACCCAGGCGTGCGGCATGCAGCGCAGCGGCATACCCGCCCGGTCCACCGCCGATCACGAGGAGGTCGACCGGGGAGGCGACCTCTCCTACGACCACGCCTCAGGACCCATCCACTCAGGCCCCGACAAGGAGGCGCAGGGGCTCGGTCAGGTCGTTGATGATCGAGCGCTTGAACGCCTCGAGCAGGTCGCCGTCGACCAGGCGGTGGTCGGCACCGAACACGAAGGGGAGCACCGGACGGACTACCACGGCTCCGTCGACGACGGTCGGCCGGTCGGCGATCCGGCCCATGCCGAAGATGGCGGCCTGCCCGGGCGGGATGATCGGCGTCGCCCAACGGCCACCCAGGGACCCGTAGTTGGTGATCGTGAAGGTAGCTCCCCGAAGGTCGGCTGCAGTGAGAGACCCGGAGCGTGCCCGTTCGGCGAGTTCGCCCACGGCGGCGGTGGTGGCGAAGACGTCGAGCCGGTCGGCGTCCTCGAGCACGGGCACCACCAGGCCTCCCTCGGTGGCGACCGCCACCCCCAGGTTCACCCGCTCGTGAACGAGAATCTCGTCGTCTTCGACGCACGCATTGACCAGCGGGTAGCGCCGAAGTGCCCGAGCGGAGGCAACCAGCGCCACGGCAAGCGGCGTGACCGTGCGGCCCATGCCCTGCATCCGGGTCCTGAAGTCGAGTAGCAGCGAGGCGTCGAGCTCGTCGAAGGTGTGGATGTGGGGGATCTCGCTCCACGACTGCGCCATGTTGCGTGCGATGACCCCACGTACGCCACGCAGGGCGTGGCGACCCGGCGTCATCTGGCCGAGCGTGGAGCTTTCGAAGACAGCGGGCGGGGGAGCGGGAGTCGTGGGGGATGCAGTGGATTCAGGACCCGCTGTATCGAGATCTGCGGCGGTGATGCGCCCCCCGGGCCCGGTGCCGGTAACAGCGGCAAGGTCGATGCCCAGTTCCCGCGCCAACTTCCGGATAGCCGGCGACGCCTTGGGGCGGCCCCCGGAGGCAGGCCGCTCGATGGCAGGAGGCGCGACGAGCGTGTTGCCGGGTGCCTTGTCCGGGTTTCTGGCCGGGTCGGTGGGTGGAGCCTGCGCTTCACCCGACGACCCGTCCTGGATCTCGATCAGCACGTCGCCCACGTGGAGGAGATCGCCTTCCGCCCCGCCAAGTGTCAGGACCACGCCGGCCACGGGCGACGGCAATTCGGAACTGGCCTTGTCGGTCAGGACCTCGACCAGTGCCTGGTCACGTGCGACCGTGTCACCGGGTTGGACCAGCCACTCGACGATCTCAGCCTCGTCGAGGCCCTCGCCGATATCCGGGAGTCGGAAGACAAAGGGCATGGCGGGGGCTCAGGCCACTTCCAGAATCCGACGCACAGCGGCGGCGATCCGGTCCTCGTCGGGGACGTAACTGTCCTCGACCATGCCGACGGGATATGGCACGTCGAATCCCGAGACGCGCACGACAGGCGCCTCGAGCGACCAGAAGGACTCCTCGACGACTGTGGCGACCACCTCGCCGCCGAAGCCACCGGTCTGGGGTGACTCCTCGGTCACCACGACCCGGCCACAGGAATCGACCGCCTCGGCGATGGCGGCGAGGTCCAGGGGCACCAGGCTGCGCAGGTCGAGGACACGAATCGAGAGCCCCTCCTCGGAGAGGCGGTCCGACGCCCGGCAGGCCAACTCGACCTGGTGGCTCCAGGCGATCACGACGGCATCGGTTCCCGGTCGGGCGGTGCGAGCCGACCCGAGCGGGACCAGGTGCTCGCCATCGGGCACCTCCCCCCGGATGCCCCGGTAGCCCCGGAGGGGCTCGAGGAACACCACCGGATCGGGGTCCCGGATGGAGGAGGCCAACAGCCCCTTGGCGTCGGCGGCGGTGGCGGGAACGACGATCTTGAGGCCCGCCACGTTGGCGAGCTGCCCCTCGAGCGAATCCGAGTGCAGCTCCGGTGTCCGGACACCGCCACCGAACGGGGCCCGGATCGTGATTGCCGGATCGAAGCGACTCTGGGTGCGGTAGCGGAGACGGGCAACCTGTCCGGCGATCTGGTGCATCGCCTGATAGGCGAAGCCGAGAAACTGCATCTCGGCGACAGGCACCAGGCCGGCGATGGCCAGGCCGACGCTCGCACCGGCGATCGCCCCCTCGGCCAGCGGCATGTCGAAGATCCGATTCTCGCCGAACTTCTCGAAGAGGCCGTCGGTGGCCCGGAACACCCCACCGGTGCGGGCGACGTCCTCACCGAGCACGACGACCCGGTCGTCGCGGGCCATCTCGGCATGGAGGCACTCGTTGATCGCCTCGAGCATGTTCAACTCGGTCA
>Ga0208895_1001337_pt1 | contig 10386 bp, 9 predicted proteins | sample ETNtaG_10_FD_185765 | JGI IMG/M metagenome (GOLD analysis project Ga0208895, IMG submission 185765) | Marine microbial and viral communities from oxygen minimum zone, Eastern Pacific Ocean - ETNP201302SV82 (SPAdes) (version 2) | ecosystem: Environmental > Aquatic > Marine > Oceanic ... | reverse complement strand
TCGAGGGTATCTGTGGTTGAATAAACCGGCACGCGGAAATCTGCAAACGCGCCCGTGTTATTCGCTGCTGCGTCACCACCTAAACGGTTGGTTACCGGTGGACGGAAACCTTCTGAATAGTTTGCGAATAACAATACGTTTTCGTTTACTTTCCAATCTAGACCAAATTTGAAGATAGTGTCGTCTACAGTTAACACACCGTCGTCACCCAACAAGCCAATATCTAGAGAACCGTCTTGGATTGCGTCTACAACACCTTGACCGTCAAGGCCTAGCCCGTCGTAAACTGCCGGGTCTAATACGCCTTGACCATAGGCTTCTAAGCGACTTGTTACGTCACGGGTAGACGTTGCACCACGGTAAATATCATCAATCTGATACCAGCGAGCACCAACGGTAGCCGTTACTGTGTCGGTAATTTCATAACCCAATTGACCAAATACTGCGATTTGCTCGATAGTATGAGTAACGTCGTTAACAAAACTGATTTCTGGCGAGAAAGGACCGCCGTCGCTGTTAATACCGCGATCGCCTGCAAGCGCGTTCCACGAACTTGCTAAGTTCTCGAAAATCTCGGGGCTAGCAATTTTGAACTGACCTACTGAAGCCACTTCTTGTTCATCGTAGAACACACCTGCGGTTAGCTGCCATGGTGTATCCATGGTTGTGCTGAAGCGTAGCTCGTGGGTTAAGCGAGTGCTTGTGGTGTCTTCTTTGTAATACTTACTTGGGTCAAGACAACGTGCGTCATCTGGATTATCTGGTGTTTCATAATGCGTACACACGTAATATGCCGAGAATAAGCCACCGTTTGTATAACCCGTGTAGTCGGTAAGGGTGTCAATTTCGCGATCTAAGTAACCGCCGGTGTAAACCACATCGAGTTTTTCAAGGCGGCCGTTCAGCGTCCACGTTGTTAAACCGAATTCATCAGAATTTTCATCGCTTTGAAAGCGAATTGCAGAGCTTTCACCCTCTACCGTTGGGTCGTATGCAAATACACCTTCGGTGTCGAGCGTTTGCTCGGTGTGCTGAACCAACAAATCCCAATCTTCATTGATAATGTAAGACAAGCCGAAACGCGCACCTGAATAAACCGCATCGTTAAAGTTATCTTCTACATGCTCACTGTTTCTTGGCGTTACTACCGCAGCTTCGCTTCGATTAAAGCCGTTAATTTCACGACGTGTATCCATATCAGCAGGGTCTATACCTTGAGCCTGAAGCGCACCACCTGATATACGGTCGATAACCACAGCACTACCGATATAGCCGCCGTTGTTTGGGTCGTTTTCGATATTGTCTATCCAACCACCTTGGCTTTCGTTATACGCAGCAACACGAAGAGCTAAGTTGTCGGTTGGCGTAACGTTAAAGTACGCTTCAACCGTATTGCTCATATCTCCGCCTTTAGTGGTGGAAATACTGGTATCAAAACCAGCTGAAAAACCCGAGTGATCAGGTTTATTGGTAATAAGTCGAACAGTACCTGCCTGTGAGCTGGCGCCGAATAACGTACCTTGTGGCCCGGGGAGTACTTCTACACGCTCTACATCGGTAGCGAAAATATCTAAGTTTCGACCGGCCATGGAAACAGGCATTTCATCAAGATAGAAAGCGACAGACGGCTGAAGCGCTTGGACCGATGAAAGGGTAATACTTGATTGGGTGGTAGCAGCGCCGCGAATGTAAATTTCGTTTTGGCCTGGGCCCGTCCCCTGGAATACAACGTTAGGTAAAAACTCTACGTAGTCTTGGAAGTTATCAATACCAAGATTTTCTAGCGCTTTTCCGTCAAGTGCAGAAACCGCAACAGGTACGTCTTGAATTGATTCACTTCGTTTTGTGGCGGTAACTTCAATGGTTTCAAGTTTAGCGGGCGCGCCCGTATCCTGCGCCGCCAGAGAGGTGGATGCCAGTGCAGCGACAATTGCACAGCTAAGCTGAGTTTTTCGCATTTGTGTGTGTTTCCTTCAGTTGTTTTTTTATTTCTTCGGATTGTGTTTAGTTAATACACATATCAAAAAGATCATATATTACAATACACCAACTAATTTTAATTTCTACTCTAACGATTAATAATTAACCTAAAGTTGCGAAAACATAACCCAAAGTCTAATTAACAGAGCATTTTCTTCACCCAAAATTAAGTTTGATGGATAAGTGCAGTACAAATGCATACAAATCGAATTATTTCATCTGATGTTTATAAAAAGTGCTCCATGCTGTATATTTCAACGTATTAACCTAAATTCAAACAAAGGTGAAAGGAAATTACTGCGTGACTGAGACAGAAAATAAATCTCCACTCAACAAGCCGGTGTTTTTAACATCGTCTGCCTTAATAATCTGTTTACTTATTTTCGCTGCTGGTACGCCTGAACTAGCAGACAGTATCTTCCAAAAATTGCAGGATGTAATCGTATCTAACGGTAGTTGGTTTTACGTATTAACGGTTACGATTATTGTTCTCGCAGTAGTGTATTTAGGGATGTCTCGCTACGGGGAAATTAAACTGGGCCCTGACCACGCTACGCCAGAATTTAGCTTTGGCACCTGGCTTAGTATGCTGTTTGCTGCAGGTATGGGTATCGGACTCATGTTCTTTGGTGTAGCTGAACCATTAATGCACTTTATGGCCCCGCCCACTGCACAGGCAGAAAGTATAGACGCCGTACGAGAAGCCATGAAAACCACCTTTTTCCATTGGGGTATTCACGCTTGGGCTATTTATGCAGTGGTAGCGCTTATACTCGGCTACTTTGCCTACCGACAGAACTTACCTCTAACGCTTCGTTCTGCGCTTTACCCACTTATCGGCGACCGGATTTACGGTTGGCCAGGCCATGTGGTTGATATATTTGCCGTTACTTCGACGGTATTTGGTATTTCAACGTCTCTTGGTTTTGGCGCATCGCAAGTTAATGCTGGCTTTAACTATTTGTTTGGTTTGCCTTCTAATACAGGCGTTCAAATTGCCATTATGGCCGGTGTGGTTGGCTTAGCAGTAATTTCAGTTACCACTGGACTGGACAAAGGTATTCGTCGCCTTTCAGAAACCAACATGGTGCTGGCTATTATCCTACTGTTAATCGTGTTGTTTTTAGGTCCAACGGTATTTTTGCTACAGGCCTTTATGCAAAATACTGGCGCATACCTGTCTGACATTGTGAGAAACACTTTTAACTTATACACCTATGAGAAAACTGACTGGATTGGTGGCTGGACCATCTTTTACTGGGGCTGGTGGTTAGCATGGGCGCCTTTCGTAGGCCTGTTTATAGCGCGTATTTCATTCGGCCGTACTATTCGCGAATTCGTTATCGGTGTACTACTTATCCCTTCAGCGTTTACCCTATTTTGGATGACCATATTCGGTAACGGTGCTATCGACCAAGTTTTGGTACAAGGAAAAGATGTACTTGCTCAAATGGTTAACGACGATACCTCCGTCGCACTATTTGTATTTTTAGAACAGTTTCCTTTTTCTTCAGTACTGAGCTTTATCGCCGTACTTATGGTGATTATATTCTTTGTAACCTCGTGTGATTCAGGCGCAATGGTAGTCGACATGCTGTGTTCACACGGTGAAAACAACACCCCACTATGGCAACGTGTTTACTGGGCAGTTGGTGTAGGTATTGTGAGTTCTATACTTCTATATGCTGGCGGATTAGGTGCACTTCAAACCATGACTATTGCCGCTGCACTGCCATTTGCTATTGTCTTGCTTATTGCCATATCCGGGCTATTGAAAGCACTGCGTATAGAATCTTATAAGCGAGAAAGCTTAATGGTGCTGGCAGGCTCGCCACAGCATAGTGACTCTGACAAAAACTGGAAAGAACGATTAGAAAACATTGTTACCTTCCCAGATGAGAAAGCGGTAAGACGCTACATCAACAAGGTGGTTAAACCTGCCATGACTGAAGTTGGTGAAGAGTTTAAAGAACAGCAATTCGATGTAAGAATTGAGGATACCGAGGAAGCTCTTACCTTAACAGTGGAATTAGGAGGAGACCCGGAATTCGTTTATGCGGTGTATCCAACGTCGACAGAACAGCCTGAATTTGGTCCAACTGACACACCAAGACTGGACGAAAACGAAAAGGCCACGTACTATCGCGCCGAAGTACACCTAAGTGAAGGTGGTCAAAACTATGACATTATGGGCTGGTCGAAAATTTCGGTTATTAATGACGTGATCGATCACTATCATAAACACCAACATTTTATTCATTTGCTTAAGTAACCCTTAAGGGTTGCGCATTTGTTGGAAGTAACATGCGAAAAGAAGAAGAACTATTAGTGGCACTACGGCGCGTAATTCGCGCTGTAGACCTACGCAGCAAGCAGCTAAGCAAACACGTGGGGCTAACAGGCCCGCAGCTATTGGTTATGCAGAACATTGAAGAGCGCCCTGGTATTATGGTGCGCGAAATTGCAGAGAATATTAACTTAAGCCCTGCAACTATTACCAATATTCTGGATAGGCTAGAATCACGGGACTTAGCGACTCGCATTAGAAGTACGCAAGACAAAAGAAAGGTCGGCGTTTTCTTAACCGAACGCGGTAAGGAAGCGGTAGTGGATGCACCTCGTCCGTTACAAGAGCATTTCGTTGAGCGCTTTTCTCAGCTAAAAGAATGGGAACAAAGCCAAATGGTAGCAACCGTTCAGCGTATCGCTAGCATGATGGATGCAGAAGACATCGACGCCTCACCTTTCTTGGAACTAGGCAGCATTTCAGAAAAAAGCTAAATAGTATTCTTCTTAACAAAATGGCCTTCAATTTGAAGGCCATTTTTATTTCTGTTGTTAATTAGAAAGCAATTAAGACTTCGCCTTAAGCGGGTTTACTTTCCCGCCCGTTACCTTATCAGCCCTGCCCTCTTCCTTTGCTTTTTCAGCCCTGCGCTTGCGTATCTCTTTCGGGTCGGCAATAAGGGGCCTATAAATTTCAATACGATCGCCGTCTGACAGGGTATCGCGAAGCTTAACCACGCGACTCCAAATGCCAACTTTAGCGGCCTTTAAATCAATTTCTGGAAACTGCTCGGTAATGTTTGAAGCAGCAATCCCCTCTTCAACCGTCGCGTTTTCGTGAATAGCCACTTCTACAATGGCTTGCTTGGTGGGCAATGCATAGGCAACTTCAATATTAATGAGTTTATTGCTCATGCGTAAACGCTCCTAGCACGCTCAGTGAACGCAGTAACCATACTTGTGGCTAAGCTATTAAACACTTTTCCAAACGCCATTTCAGCCAACTTATTGCTGAATTCGAACTCTAAATTAAGTTCAATTTTGCAGGCCTCTTCAGAAAGCGCAGAGAACGTCCATCCACCTGTTAGTGAGCGAAACGGCCCATCGATAAGTTGCATCTGAATGCTCTTGCCTGGCTCTAACACGTTGTGGGTAGTAAACCACTGTTTTATACCTGCCTTGGCCACTAATAAAGAAGCCTTCATGCTTTGCGTAGATGTGTCGAGAATTTTGCTATCGGTACAACCTGGTAAAAACTCAGGGTAAGAAGCTACATCGTTTACTAAGTTAAACATGGCTTCTGCGCTATGTGCTACCAGCGCGCTTCTATGAATACTTGGCATTGATTCCACTACTATTAAAACTATTGGCGGCATTGTATCACAGAAAAATTGCTTCGCTTGTATTCGGTTTTGAACCAAATGCCCCCATATGAGTTATTAATGACAACTAAAGACATTCCCCCGAACAATCAGTATAATAGCGAGTATGAAAAAGAACAAAGCCAACAAAAACACCTCTGGAAATATCGCGCAAAATAAAAAGGCGCGTCACGACTATTTTCTAGAAGACAAGTTCGAAGCAGGTCTGGAGCTTCAGGGGTGGGAAATTAAAAGTATTCGCGCAGGTAAAGTTAATATCACTGACGCGTACATTATTATTCAAAACGCCGAAGCGTATTTAGTGGGCTGTAGAATTAGTCCGTTGAATCAGGCCTCTACCCACGTGGTTGCAGCACCAGAGCGCGCCCGCAAATTGCTGCTAAAGAAACGTGAAATAGATCGCTTAATGGGTGCTCGAGACCGCCAGGGTTACTCTATTGTCGCTACTTCCATGTATTGGAAGAAATGTTGGGTAAAGCTAGAAATTCACTTAGCTAAAGGTAAGCACGCCCACGATAAGCGCGATACCTTAAAAGACAAAGACTGGCAGCGCCAGAAAGAACGGATGATGAAACACAGCGTTTAACGCTGTGTTTTTCTATTCGCTGTAGCAAATAAATCACTAAACCCTTGGTTTTCTTTTTGGCGGAGCGAATCAACTAACAGCCGAGTGTGCCCTTAAGTTGTATTAATTCACGTCTCGCTTTGTCATTTTCTTGCGGTGCAACATATCTAGAATAAGGCTCCACAGCGGAGAAGGGTTTCTTAGCGTTGTTAAATTATTTCCTAAACGCCTTAACTGTCTTCGCACCATAGCCATATTGGCAAGACTGGCAAGGGATTTATCTTTCCAAGCGCAATGGGGAATAATGCCTGAATAACTCCATTCCTGTTGCCATTTCTTTGCAAGATCAGGCGTAATGGCGAGCGCACTGGCTAAACCTACCAGTTCGCAGCCTTGCTGAATTACCCGCTCGGCAACTTCAGCGCGCTTAATACCACCTGTGGTCATAAGTGGAATGTCGGTTTTACTTTCCAGTGCATGCGCAAATTCAAGAAAATAGGCTTCTCGTGCCAATGTAGTATCGTCGCGGGTTTGACCTTGCATCGCTGGCGCTTCGTAGCTACCACCAGAAAGTTCAACCACATCCACTCCAAGCGCTTCAAGGCGATTAACCACCTCACACGCATCATCAAAAGAAAAACCGTTCTTCTGAAAATCAGCAGAATTAAGCTTAACCATTACAATGAAATCTTTGGCACACACTGCACGTACTTGGCTGACGATATTTATTAATAAACGAGCGCGATTGATTATAGAACCGCCCCACTCGTCTTGACGCTGATTGGTTAGCGGAGATAAAAACTGAGTAAGTAAATAACCGTGAGCAGCGTGAATTTCCACACCGTCAAACCCTGCTTTTTCGGCCTGCTTAGCGGTTTGTACAAAGCGTGTGCACACGTCGTGGATATCTTGGCAAGTCATTTCGCGAGGTTGAGCAAAGAGCTTCGAATGCTTACCCATATCAAGCGGAACCGCTGAAGGAGCTATAGCTTTTCCCTTCATCGCTTTAAATACCTGCCGGCCTGGGTGATTAATTTGCATTACGGCAAGCGCGCCGTTCGACTTAATAATCTTTGCCCACTTTTCAAATGGCGCAAGTTCGGTTTCGCTTTCAAGTGCAACCCCACCAGGCCCTGTCATCGCCGCCTTATCGACCATCACATTCCCAGTGATCACCATACCCAAATTGCCGTGAGCCCAATATCGATACAAAGCGTAGAGCGACTCGCCGGGTAAATTACCCATACTCGACATGTTTTCTTCCATAGCGGCTTTAACAAGACGGTTACGCACCGTTACGCCGCATGGCAAATTATAGGGGGAATACAATATGGATTCTGAAGACATTTACACTACTAGCCTTTTATTTATGCTCACGTACTTTAATGGTTATTAGCGCTAATTGCATCCTTGCACACGCACTTTTCCCCTAAATAATTTGCTAAAAGTTTCGACAGCAAGTGCACAACTTGTAGCTTACACACCTGCCTTTTATACAGTTTGCATACTGCACCCCTTGAAAAATAAGCCGCCGCCCCTATATATAAAACAATTCGATAGTAAGCCAAGTGAACACCAGTCGCGTACTTGCATTTAATATGAGGCGGTAAGCGGTTGAATTGCTAGATATATTTTTTGTTTGAAATATAGCCAAACCCTTAAAATTTATAGCAATTTTAAAAAGAAACCGTTTAACACTGAGACATTTGTGTTATTATTGAAAATCACACTCGGGGCTGATTAGGATTCGACAGGATCTAGGAAGCCGGAGGTGCATGCAGAGGAGCGGTTGGCCTCTTAAAAAAGCCGCATTTAAATAGTCGCAAACGACGAAACTTACGCACTAGCCGCTTAATAACCGGTATAGGCCCTTCCACCCTAGTCTTTTCCTGCTAGCGGGGATTCGGAAGGTCATCCAAGTAGGATAGCGAGGGAACCTTGTCTGAGGGTGAACCGCGAAATAGTATCAGGCCAGCTGCAAGGAAATCCTGTTTGTCGGAGTTCCAAGCAGTTAAATAAATGACAAACTAAGCATGTAGTACCAAAGGTAGACATTTTCTGGACGCGGGTTCAAATCCCGCCAGCTCCACCACTTTAAAACCGCTACAGCCCCACTACGAAGCGGGTTGTAGCGGAATCCCCCACTAACACCCCACTAGCAATCAACAACAAAGTACACTTGTTCTGCACGCACTGTATTTAAAGGGTTTCAGGCTTTTTTTGAAGTTTTGGTTTTTATTTAAATTTAGATGTAAATACACAAATACTACACGTAGATTTTTCCGATTCTTCGCTTAGGCTAGCGATGGTACTTTTACTCTACGTGTAGTTTTTGTGTGAACAATTAAGGCTGTGCAAGTTAATGGGTTTAGTCTGTTAGGAGATAAAGCAGACCGTCATGAAATGAATCATCGAAGTCCGCTGTAGACAAATTGCAGACCTTCAGAAGGTTGATATCGGACTTACTATTTGTGCCATTAGCAGACGTTAAGATTTATTGCAGCAACTACTTCCTTCTTGAATAGGTGGGCACTTAACAGTCCCAAAAGAGCAATAAACGCAACAATCACCTATTAAAGGCTTGAGTAGCGCTTTGCATCCCTCACATTCGTAATACCACTGGCAAGCGTTTGTTGGCATGGTCTCGACCTTACTAAAGCCGCACTCGGGACAAGTAATCTTAGATTCCAATTCTATACCTCGCATACGGGTTCCTTAACTGGCTTAACGACATCCAATACTGACATAAATACCATCCATGTGATCCCAAAGTAAAATAAGTAAGTGCTCCAGTCGTATTGCCACAGTGGATAAAGAGTCAGCAATACTGCAATTGGGCCAATTACACTTAATATGCCCCTTACCACATGCTTATGTTGATACCAGTTGTACGAGTTGACCAATAAAGCGAGCGCAGCAAACAATGGTAATAAAGTATTCACCGCTATTCCTTCAAAATGTGATAGAAAACCAAGCCCTAAAGCTGATGCTAGTGAACCAAGTGCGGGGAAACATGCTGTGCAGCTAAGTGCGGCTAGCCAAACGCCACCAGAGCCTACTTTATCTAGAATTTTATTCATCATAATTACCTCTACTTTTGAGGTAGTCTAAACTCCGTACATAGGTACGGAGTCAATAGTTAATTGAGCGAATTGATTATTGGGCAGGAATTAGGGTCATGGTTGGCTTTACAAGAATTTGTCATATCTTGAATCACATGTTCTAGCCGCTGCAAAATAGCAATTTTCTCTCGAATCAACTTAAGTTTTTGTAATCCCATCGATTCGACATCAGCGCAGTTTCCACTCATCGTCATGAGCGAAGCGACTTCATCAAGTGTAAAGCCCAAGGCTTTAGCTTTTAATATGAATTTAAGTTGACTCACATGGGTGTCGTCATACATGCGATAACCACTATCAGGTTTTAGTGGCTGTACGATAAGTCCTTTACGTTCATAAAATCGGATTGTTTCTACGCTAATGTCTAGTTCTTTAGCCAGCGTTCCAATGGTTTTCATAAGCGGATTCTCTAAAACAATTAGCATTATTCTATCATTATTAGACAAGTGCTGAACTTCCGTTAATCGCACACTAAACCAATTGATTTATCATACTGCAAGTGTCTGCAATACGTACTCTACTGCCGTTTAATTACAAATATTCGAACGACTGCTAATGGCACATATGCGACTGTCAGATTTGATTGAGTCCTATTACTCGAATCTGACAGATCAAGTTAAGACTGATTCATCTTATCTCACCCTGTTCGTTGAACAACTAGTAACTGATTTTGTCTATTTAGCAATTCATAAATCGATTCCCACTGGTCTTTATTAAAATTACCTACGGAGCTTCCTGTCATTACCCTTAAATAAGTGAGCGCGATATCCTTCATTTGCCTTTGCTAGGCTCTTCCATTAATTTTTCATCTAATTTCACCAACCCCTTCACTAATGAGCGGCCCACAAATCGGCTAGGTCGCGACATAGCTGCTTTATAAAGCATCTCACCAGCATCCACAAATCCTTTTGCCGTACCTTCTATTGCAACGCCAACCCCTTCTAAAAAGTAAGCGATCAATATAGGCCGTCTTCCCCAGATTTAGCTACTCCGTAAAATAGCCTCCGTAGATTTTACTAACGGAGACTTTACTGATGGCAACAAAAAGACGTAC
>Ga0208895_1001335_pt1 | contig 10410 bp, 4 predicted proteins | sample ETNtaG_10_FD_185765 | JGI IMG/M metagenome (GOLD analysis project Ga0208895, IMG submission 185765) | Marine microbial and viral communities from oxygen minimum zone, Eastern Pacific Ocean - ETNP201302SV82 (SPAdes) (version 2) | ecosystem: Environmental > Aquatic > Marine > Oceanic ... | reverse complement strand
ATTTAGAATTCCAGACCCAGACCCACCTGGTGAGATAGTTTCAGGATTCCAAAGTCTACAAATGCATAATCTATATGAAAGGTTATGGGCCGGGTCTTTAAGCGGATACCGCCGCCGCCGCTGATGGTCGCCGTATCGTGGCCCAGCCTGGCACCGCCCCGGATATAGCCCAGGTTTTTAAAACCGTATTCCAGGCCCAAATGCCCTGTCGGGGTATAATCATTGGGCACCACTCCATCAAACGCAACTGTCAGGCTGTGGGTTTCGCTCTTGAAAAAGACACTCCTGGGGCCCATCAGTTGGTTCTCAATCCCCAACCGGAACACCAATGGCAATGGAAAAGTCCCTGTGACCTTGTGCAGTACACCATCTACATCCACTGTATCTGCTACTGTCTGCTGTAGTCCGTCACCATGATACTGAACCTCTGGTCCAAAATTGGTAACACTCATACCCAGTATAAAACCATAGATACCCGTATCAAAGTTAGAGCCCACATCAAAGGCCAGGGCATTCATGGCCACCGTATGGATCTCATCGCGGATGAAGTTCAGGTTCACTCCCACCTTCAACCGGTCCGTCAGCCTCCGGCCATACGTGGTTCTAAATGCAATGGACTGTACATTGAACTTGGCACCGGTCCCATCAGGGTATTCCCGGTTGGTCACATCCATATCACCGGAATTAAGGTAAAACAGGTGAAAACCGGCAAAGTCCGACGCCGACAGCTTGCGGCCGTAGGATACAACGTTATGGGTGATATCCGCTACATAATTGGTCTGAAATACATACCCCTGTTGACCATCCACAAAGGCAATGGCTGCCGGGTTATAGGATACTGCGCCTATACCACGGCCGCTGGCTACAAAAGCACCGCCCATCCCCACTGCCCGGGGGTTGGTCTCCAACTTCAGCCAGTTCGCTGCTGAAGTGGCAACCTTGGTTACAATATCAGGTATATCACGATACTGGCTAAAAACCATACTTACACTAACCAGTACTATTAATAACAACCGCATCAGCGTACCACCGCAAATTTGCCGATGTAATCTTCCATGTCATCTGACTCCACAGTAAACAAATAAAGGCCGGGAGCAACTTCCTGATTATTCACGGTTCTGAGGTCCCAAATCGCTTCACCTCCAGAAAGGATCTCGTTTGAATCTTCACTTGTGAGATCCTCATGATCTAATGTTTGTACCAATTCTCCATTAACCGTATAAATGGTGATCTTGCATGATGAAGGAAGTTTGGTGAAGCGTATCTCCCGAACATATTCTGTTTCGTTCATATGAGAGCGTACGATATAAGGGTTAGGTACAACACCGACTTCTGTGATCTGTTCTTGCGATCGAAAGCCAGGATACACCTGAACAAAATTCTTATCTAAAATGGTGGTACCTTTTGAATTCTCAATGCTGGCATAGCCATCGGGGCTCGACCAGTGCTCTGGGTTAGAAAATGACCAGGTTGTATCGGGAATAAATCCGCCACTGGTATCCTGATTCCATTCCACAGTAAAATCAGCTTCAACGCCCATATCGTAGGCTGTAACAGCATAGGTATACTTGATACCGTCCTGTACATCGTTATCTACAAAAGCATAATTATATTTTTTACCATTGATGGTAGTATCCACCTGGATTTGGTCCAGACCGCTATCTGAACCTAGATTAAACCAAGGCGTATGTGGATCGGAACCAGAAATCGAACGGCCACGATTTGAGCCATCAGCACATTCATCGTTTTCATAAATACAATGAACAGAATCTTCGAAAGCATTCAAATCAAATTGGGCTAATGGCTGCCAACCTACTGCGATCCCATTATCATCAAAGATCTGCTTGTCCGGAGCACCCCACGTACTCCCGTCATCATCGCTTTTATAGATCTTATACCCTTCAAAATCAGCGTAACCAGTTACAATATCTGTTGACGTTTCACCAGCATCATCCCAGTATAAAGTTACCTTGCCATGGTCTGCCACAGCGTGCACTTCCGGTCTTGTTGGCGGTGTGTAACCCTGGTAATGAGAATTATACATAATCTGGGCAAATTTGGAGTTGCTGATTAGATCTTGCTTATTCTGGCCGAAAATGATACAAAATGAAAATGGTACTTCTTCGCCAACGGCCAGGTCAAAAGGTCCACAACTCATAATGAACACACAATCCAACCCGCCATCGAATGCATCTTCCTCTTCTAATCCTTCCAAAGAATCAAAGTGCGGATTCAACTCTGATCCCAGATCAGTATCCGGGTTAGGTGTATGGAAATGCCAGGCGTGCTCTGACTCTTTAACATTTGTTGTATCCCCAACCATGAGTTTATACATGATCTCTTCTTTATTCTTTGCCTGGGGGCATCCAGATCCACCGGCAAAACAGCTGCCGTTCCCTTCCCTGGTTACCACTCCTGGACGATTGTACCAGTCAAACCAGTGCCAATCGGTCATTTTCAGGTCTTCCCCGGGAAACCTATCTGGAAAGCCGTCCATATCAAGATCGATCTCTCGTGTTGCTTTCGGAGTGTCAAGTAATTGAGTAGCGACAATACCAAGATCTGTCGCTCCATTACTGTTGCCATCATAATCATAGATCATGGCCATACTTACGATTAATGATTCACCGCCGATCTCAAATCGCTCATCGTAGTATTCCATGTAATCGTCGTCATTTGTATGGACGCCAAAATTTCCATAGAGATCTGTACTGGCAGCATCAGCATCCATATAGAATCCAAGCGTTAAACCTTGATAATCAAATCCTTTTCCTCGCTGGAGCTTGGTTCCGTCAGGCATAATCAAACCGTCATGAAAATTGCCTTCCTCATCGTACCAGTCGCCACTTTCATTGCGGATACGAACTGTAACGAACATGATATCTTCAGCATATGATACACCGTAAGAATGGGCCTCGGCTTTGACCTTCAATCCCATGGGATATCCTGATACTTCATATTCATCATTGGTATTGACCGTATTTCCACGATGGGCCCAGCGGTCATCAAATTCCATATACACATCAGTATCTGAAATAAACCTTCCTGGTACTTCCTGCCAACAATCAGGATCTTTACGTGACCCGCTGCAGCCAGGCAAGTCTTCTATAAATTCTTCTGCCCACCAGCCGGGCCAGAATTTCTCCATTTCACCTGTTTCGATATTTAATTGCTCCGGCCATGTTTGCGAATAATTACTGTGCGCTAATAATGGATATGTATCCCCTGCATCTGAAAAATAGGTATCTCCAAAAATATCCCCAGCTGATACTTCTGTATTATGAGTATTGGTCCGGGCTTTAGTGGTAGCATGCCAGTCTGTATTTGTTCGCCCACCAATACGCGTAAACCAGGATTCAGCTACATTGGACCCGAAATAAGCATATTCATCATCAAAGGTCCATTCTTCTTTATCATCACCATAATTATACATATCAAAATCATCTGTCCGCTCTTTTAAATTTGGACGTAAAGCCCAAGGATAAATGAATCCCATACGGGAACCGGAATTGTTTGGATCTGCCGAAGCCAAGGCACTAATAAAAATGCGCTCATTTGAATCATCGATACCCCATTGATAGTAATTATTTACTTGATCAATAGATAAAATTTTTGCAACACTATCTGGGTGCCAGATACCATTGTCATCCTCAGCTTCAAATAAAATACCAACAAAATTAGTATCGCCATCTGCAAACCATGCTTCATACGCATCAGTCGAGACCCATGTTTGTCGAACAACCTCATTTCCTTCCGTGATTGTTTCATAAATATTCCAATTGAATTCAGATGTATACTTTTGTCCTGGAACACCGGCCAAAAAAGATATATTTGGCAAATAGGTATAATCACCCCAAAGCCCTGCAGGATGATTATCCCAGTCTATAAAACCGCCGTAATTGCTGATGGCACTCTTCACCTTGCCCTGCAGCAAATACCCTTTTGCCCTATCATTTATTGGATTGGTTGGGAATGGGTAATCACCGATCTTTTCCACCCTGCCGGGGATAGTTTTTAAAATGGGAGATTTTCGTTTTTGTCGATCAAAGCTGCTTTCTTTCGGCAGCAAAGTTACTGCAGTGAATAAAATTGTAATGATAAATCGAATCATTTAAAATCGACTCGCATGTAAAAGTTTACCTGACGGGGTGTATTATACCTCCACGGTTGATCAAAATAAGAACTGGGCTTATCATGTTTCTCATCTGGAAGCCCAACTGTATCTGTATAGTATGTTCCTGGATCTGACGCCACACCTGTTAATGCATATATATCCAGATCATTTTTCAAATTGAATACATTGAATATATTCAAACCCAGATTGACTTCCACTCCACCGTATTTAAATGCCTTAGTAAATAGTAAATTGACATTCTTGTATGGTGGCTGACGTTCTGAATTTGGATTCTTTGTATCCACCACCGGATCCCGTCCGTTAAAGATCATAGGCGTATACGGTGGACCGGATTCATAAAACGCAGTCATCCCTGCATTAATTCCATACCGTAGCTTGGTATATACAGAAAGGGTGAAATCGTGGGGTCGGTCGTAAGACATAAGGTGTTCTTGAGAAGGCGCATCCACATACACTCCAGTAGCTGATGCCCAATCATAGGCCCTGTTAGCCTTGGCAATAGAATATGTATACTGTACCATAGTGTTAATTCGAGCTCCTCGATTTTGTAAAGTAAAATCGATCCCCCGGGAGCTACCATAATCACCATTGGAAAAAACCCTGTATTCATAAACACCAGATCTGTTAAAGCGCGCAAAAAGGTTTCCGGACATATTTTTGTTATAAGCACCTAGTTTAAATGCCCAAAAACGATTGAATTGAATATTAAAGGAAAACGAATAGGATTCCGTCCGTTGAGCCGTCATGGAAGCATTTCCCACAGTAGCTCCAGGTGTTGATTCAAATAATTCTTCCGGATCTTCCTGTATATTCGTCCGCAGGAATACATATTGATAAACAGGGTTCTGGTAATACAATCCATAATTAAATGTGAATGTTGCTTGATCGGTGATCACATGGCTGATACCCAATCGGGGGCTGATCTGATAAGACCATTTTGTATCTGTAAACAAGACCTTTTGATTTGCTAATCCGGATAAAGAACTGACTTCTTCTGTTCCCTGGTCCCAGACTCCGTTGTCATTAATATCTGAATAGAACCATGGCTGACCGGGAGAAAATTTTCCCGTAGTATCTGCCCAGACCTGTGTATTATAATTTACAGCATCCAGGCGCACACTAGCATTAACCACCATCCAGGGAACTTCGAAAATGTTTAGGATATAGGCAGAAATCTCTCCCGGCTCTCGATAATTATCCCATTTCCCGTTGTCATTGGCGTCCGCATATGGTTCACCTGCATCGTACCTATTATTTCCCTCACCTAAATCTGGTTCTTCATAGCCATCATCAGTAGGCAATAATGAGTCTGGTCCTGTATCTTGCCAATACTCAGCAAACGATTGCAGCAATGCACCTTCACCAAGCCATGGATATCGTACCTCATAAAAATCCAGTTTGTGTGATTTATAATCAAAACCGGTTCGGATTTTCAATGCATCAGTCACTTGTGATGTTAGATCAATCCGGATCTCATTGGTCTCTGCCCGTGAAGTATTATAATTATAACTGTGTCCTCCAAATATTCGGCTTTCATTCCATGTGTATCCTTGGAAAGTTGGCATAAAATAAAAGGGATCACTTTCAAATCCAGTATATCTATAACCTAAATAGCCGCCATCTACTGGAATCTGAGGAAAAGACTGAGGGTGAACCGCCGGGTGCATATTAATCTGGTTCTGCAGAATGCGAAAATCAACAAAGGGTGATGGATCTTCATACATTTCCGGTTCGAGCCAGTAACTCCCGTCCCTTTCATATAAAGACATAATCAGTTCTGGGCCATCCCACTGTCCATCAGTGTAACCGGTACCGTCACGATCTACCCAAGGTTCACCCTGATCCCAAATACCATTACCGTTCAGATCTGTAAAATCTTCTGCTGTTTCCCAGTTATACAGTCCTGGTTCTGCACCTACGTACCAGCCGCTGCGGGAATCAACCATGGTATAAAAAAGTGTGTCACCATTATCTGAAACTGAATACGGCACCATATCAGGATTATAAGGATCTGACGAATCTCTATACGGTCCTGCTTCATGGCGCCATTCATACCAATCTGGACGGCCATCCTCATCACTATCTTGCCAGCGCACACCTAAAAATCGGTCCTGGATAAACCGGGTGGTACGAACAGTAAAAAATGTTCTGTTGGTAAGCGATTGATTGTATTCTAAATAATAGCGGTAGGTATCATCAAACAGTTCTGTCTGACCATCATTCCAGAACATGAATCTTCGATCGAAAATCTTTTGATGATTGGCAACCTGCCAATAGGATCCATTGATGCGGATCTTGCTATTGGGCTTGAAGGTGAGTTTACCTAACACATCCCAGGTCTTTTTGAAACCAAAACCACGAAAACCGCTTTCCAGGTCCCAAGGCTGAACAAGATTTGCTTTATTTTGATTTAATACGGAAAGGTATTCCTGATAATTAGAACCATCACTGGCCAGGACTGGTAATGGTTGGTAAACCTTATCATCAAATTCATAAACTCTGGATGAAGCATTGTTGGTATACTGTCCTGACAGCCAAAAGGTTAATTTTCCTCTAGTACCAAGAATCGGTCCACCTAGTCCTATAGAAATATCATCATAGCCACGAAGGTCATCATATTCTGAACCTAATGCTGCACCTACGCTACTTGTTTCATAGCGGAAACCATATTCAAAATTTTCTTTTCCTGATTTTGTGTGGACGTTGGAGACAGCGGACATGGCATCACCATATTCTGCATTGAAACCACCCTGCTGCCAGTCCAATTGACGAACCGACATAAGGTTTATGCGTGTACCGGTCGTATTTACGTTGTAAATGGGATTGCGTAAGTACATACCATCCATCATATAGGCAATCTCCCCAGATCTTCCACCTTGTACGTGAATTTCTTCTAACCCTTTCTCTTCATAATCAGGAATTCCGTGAGTCCGGCTTTCTACTTTTACCACTCCAGATTGCAATGTATATACTTCATTCAGATCCCGAATTGGCAATGATTCTAGGGCCTCACTAGTCACTGTTACCTTGCGCGAGGTTTGAGCTTTATCCACGAGCGGTTTTTCTCCATAAACTTCTACCTCATCTCCCTCTATAACAGCCACCTCCATTGTGAAATTCAGCCAGGTAGTTTGATCCATCATTACACTGACCTCTTTCATGGTCACTGTCTTATACCCAATCATCATTACTTTTACATCATAACTTCCTACAGGAAGGTTTAAAATAATATACTTTCCATTTTCATCAGCGATGGCACCCATGGCAAGTTCAGATACAAATATCTGTACACCAGGCATGGGCACGCCTTCAGTATCTTTGATCTGGCCGCGAATGGTTCCATCTGTGCCGGCATATATTGCTCCCAGGAATATGATTAAAACAGCTAGGTATTTGATAATCTTCATTTTCATTCGGGCAACTCCACGCGCTGTAGTCCTGCCGTACGCTTGACCCTGAAAGGATTATCCAATTCAGGTATAGTTTGAAGTTCATTCAATTTCACAATATGAGCCCGCTTCATAAGATTTGATAATCCAGAACCACCATTGGATGTGATCGAAAATCGACCTAATTCCCACCTTGATAAACCTACCCATTGTTCACTTAAAGATGTGGGATATTCATTCCAACGGATCTGCAGTTCATCTTTTACAATTCCATAATCTTTCACCAACCAGGTTACATTTTTTTCTCCATATTCAACGTCCGTGCCGATCATAATTTCAGTCAGTGTATTTGTAACTTTGAACGCATCCACAAATGTGGTATCAGCCCCGGGACAATCTGTAATATTATCAGCTGGCCAAACAGGATTAGCATAACATTCTACATTGCCATCATCATTAATAAAGCCGCGTATACTTTTAGCCGGGACAGTAACATCTTCCACTTCGACCAAGAACGATCTTTCTATACGATAAATGGCCACAGCAGTTGTATCATAATAGGATGTTTCAACGTTTTCACCTTCCCGTAGTATCCCATTGGCAGAATAATAGACCACCTCATCTTCAAATTGATTTTTGAACCAGAAGCCAGCATCAATCTGACCTTCGGACCAATAGAAACCATATGGTTTAAAAAAACTGGGTTTTACTAACTTGTAAATATGCTCGTTCTGTTTGAATAGCAAATAATCATAATCATTTCCATCCGTATTAACATCTTCCCATTCAGTCTTAACGATAAAGTAGTCTTCTGACCCACCGTCTTCAATGATATGGGCCACCACTTGATTTGTATAAAGCGTAACGAGTGAATCTTTATTAACAGCTGTAACTGTTTTGGAATCATTAAAATCAACCACTTCAATGATATTAGTATAAGTATGGCCCCAGCGACTTGTTAATGAATCACCCGGCTGAATCGTGGTTAAGACTTCCGTTGTATTTTGATTAACCCAATTGACCAGTAAACGGTTCGGAATTGGGTTAAAAAGAAATAATTCATTGTTATCCGGTTGATTATCGCCATCCAGATCTGTGTACGGTTCAGCTGCATCTATAAGTCCATTACCTTGGTCTTCGAATGTTTCGCCTTCATCGTAGGTATCATTGTTGTTGGCATCTGTAAACACTTCCGCATCATCCCAAACATCATTGCAGTTGCGGTCTTCATAGGGTTCGTTGGTATCTTTTTCATCATCATCGTCAAGATCATAAAAAGGTTCAGCCGGATCCCAAATATTGTTCCCAGTATCTTCTGATTCAGCGCCATCCCAGGAACCATTATCATTACAATCTGTATTGATGCGAAACATCAAGGAATCACTGTTTAACTGCTTACGCTCAAAATTGAATGTATGGTTGAATTCCATACGCTCATCAGCGACATATTCATAGGTAGTATCAACCCATTCATTCTGATCCACAAATAGCACACCTTGATCAATAATAGGCGTATCTACAACTGCACGATATGCAACCACATCCAAAGTGTCTTTATAAGTCACGGTGGTGGTGTCAAAAATCCAATCGGAATTATTGGGCTTATAGCGCTGGGCATCTACTTCTGCATCCGTATCCCAGACAAGCGTATTAATATTCTTGAATTGTGTAGAAGAAATAAGTAATGATCCACTTTCGATCACTCCTAAAGTGGTTAATGAGTCGATCTGTGCGCGTTCGGTGAATTCTGTTTCTTGCGGAGTGATCTCTACCAGATATTCCGGAAAACTGTGTAGCGAAAGGACAGATGGCTCATCTTGGAATAGATTCAGGTATTGTTCATAATCGAATGTATAATAACTAGCAGTGAAGCGGTAGAAATCGATATCATAATTGGTTAAAAAATCGTAAAAATATTCAGATAAATAACCTGTTTTCCCACCCAGGTCACTTTGATCCAGAGTGTTAATTAACTCAATGACAGTTTCTTCTTTTTTCTTTTCAGGTTCTTCGCAGCTTGTGAGGAAGAAAAAAAATGAACTCAACAAAATATAATTAATAGCTTTCACTAATTTCTGGTTCCGGTTGATAATTATTACTTACTTATCTTACAATTATAATAAAGCGGTGTTATCATTGTTTGATAACACCGCTTTACAATTAAGTTTATTGACTTCGATCCTCTCTCTTATTTCATTAAAACCAGCTTACGAGTCAATGTTTGATCGTGTTGGGTCATTTTATAAAAATAAATACCGCTGGCGAAATCATTAGCGTTGAGTTCAAAGGTATATTCACCAGGTCCCTGCACTTCATTGATCAACGTCTGTACACGCTGACCCAGCGTATTATATAGCGCTAGTTCAACATTTCCTGTTTTGCTAATTCCGTAAGCTATGTGGGTTGTCGGGTTGAATGGATTTGGATAATTCTGTTCCAGGCTGAATTTGCCAGGCAAGGGCACTTCATTACCTATTTCCAATTCGAACGGCTCACCATACATGACAAAATAGATGTTTTGTTGGAATGCAGCCATATTTGCCGGATCGCTCAAGTGATTGGTTGTATATACTGGTTGGGTATAGATCATAAAGCAATTTGTATCTGTGGCTGTTGGAGACATATGTACATACATCTCATCTTCCTGCAAACCACCTGTGTTGGTAATATTCTCTGGCTCACTCCAGGTTGCACCACCATCAACGGATTTGCTCAAGAAAATATCCCAGTTAAAACCGAGCTGTGATGTATCGCCCAACGCATGGTAAGCTACCCACATTACATCATCATTATGATTACTAATAGCACCTGTTCCAAACACATTAAAGTAGTTTCCACCACCATTACCATCCGGCATACCTGATTCACCAAATGTAGAGGATAGTT
>Ga0208895_1001332_pt1 | contig 10418 bp, 10 predicted proteins | sample ETNtaG_10_FD_185765 | JGI IMG/M metagenome (GOLD analysis project Ga0208895, IMG submission 185765) | Marine microbial and viral communities from oxygen minimum zone, Eastern Pacific Ocean - ETNP201302SV82 (SPAdes) (version 2) | ecosystem: Environmental > Aquatic > Marine > Oceanic ... | reverse complement strand
ATCGAAGCCATTGAGGCAGGGGAAGAGACCGAGGCAGAAGGCGGCACAATTGTGTCTCTACGTGATCGTACTGAGGACTGGACCGAGGATATAGAGGAGCGCGAAGAGATTGAGCAAAATCTTGTAGAATCGGAGAACGAAGATGAGGCCGATACAGAGGCCGAGCAGAAAGAGGTGGAATGATGGTGGTGTTCGATGGCCAGACCATGCGCGACGACATCGTAGCGAGGATGCTGGGCAGTGATACTGACCTCGAGACCAGCAGATACCTAGACAGATTGGTCGAGCTCGCAACCCTTGAGGAGGCCGAGCATCAATTCCTGATTGATCCATTTGACCGCTCGGTGGCGCTCGTCCTGCAACTGTTCCAGTCCAGCGACCTCGATCCGTGGGATGTCGACCTCAGCTCTTTTCTCGAGATGTTCAACGAGAGGATAAAAGAGTCCGAGAACATCGATTTGCCGACCTGTGGCAGGCTTGTTAGGATGGCTTGGTGCATCCTGCGAGGACAGGCCTCTACTCTGTTGGAGAAGCAGGAGCATGCCTTCGACTTCGAGGAAGAAGAAGTCTGGGACTTCGACGGAGGCTGGGAGTCAGAGTTTGACGACGCCGATTACAACTTCTCTCTCGGCGTCTTGACCGGTGCGGCCGACGAGGCCCTGCCTCAGATGTTCGAAGGCAGGATACACCGCGACGAGAGCCGGCCAGTTACTCTTGGCGAGCTCCTGATGGGGCTGCAGGACGCAGGCAGACTCGCGGCTGAGCAGCGTCTGCGTGAGGAGATAGCCAAGGAGCGCCGCGAAGCCAACACCCGTGCTATGGAGAGATTCAGTGGTAGCCTCCATATCGAAGATCTTGAGGGTGATCTACAGCGGACATGGGAGTCTCTGAAGACACAATCCAGTGGGGCTGGAAAACCCATTGGACTGGAGGATTTAGTTGAGGACATTTCCTCAAAATCGGTTGAATCTGGAATACCGAAAGAGGAAGCCGAGGCCGAGGCACAGGTGACAGCCCTGGTCTCAGCACTGTTCCTGACGAACAGAGGTTATGTCGACTTGAAACAGGAGAATGGACGTAACGGCAAAATCACTCTCAAAGACCTGTGGACAGAGGATGAGGATTTCTCAACTCTCTCTCAGAAACTCCATCCCAAGCCTATGATAACGGAGGCCATCGCAGATGTCTGAGACGCCCCTTTCTACTATACTTGAGGCGATACTGTTCGGCGCTGGCCGTTCGATGTCGGTCGAGGAGCTCTCCGAACTCCTCGAGAAACCGCGAGGGGAGGTCCAGTCAGCCTTGCGCAATCTACAGGCCACCATTCGCCGGCGTCGCGACTCGGCACTCCAACTCGCTGACGTCGCCGGCAGATGGATCTTCGAGGTTAGGCCAACCCTGTCTCCTCATCTGCCTGAGTCGTTCCGCGCCGACATCCCACAGAGACTACTACCAGCAGCCGCATTGGTGGCCTATCATCAGCCGATGGCCCAGTCGCAGTTGGTGGATATGCTAGGACAGAGAGCGTATGACCACGTTCGTGACCTCGCTAAAATGGGCCTGATCGACCGCAGGAGAGATGGCCTGACTAGGCGCCTCACTACTACTCGCCGGTTTGCCGAATATTTTGGATGTCCCGAAGTGGAGTACCGCAAGGTTAGGACGTGGTTTAGGGAAGAGGCATCCAAGATGGGACTGACGAGTGCTCAGTTAGCCGCTTCATTGGCTCCTGAGGAACAACTGACAATCAACGAGTTCTCTGATGATGCCACAGTTACGGAAGAGCCTCTAGAGGTCGAGGAGTGAATCACTCCGTTCTCAGATTCTCCAGTTCCTCTTCGACAGCCGTCTGGGTGATTCTGCCGCCCTGTTCTCGCAGTCGGGCTGCGACGATATCAATCTCTGACCCCTCTGCACCAGCAGTCACTGCCATGTTCCGGACATGGAGTTTCATGTGTCCGGCTTGGATACCCACTGTCGCCAACGCCCTCAGGGCACCTAGGTTCTGAGCTAATCCCGCTGCCGCCATCACCTTGGCGAGCTCGTCAGCGGAAGTGATTCCAAGCAGAGCCACGTTGGCTTGCGCCGCAGGATGCACTCTCACTGCGCCCCCTACTAGTCCCACAGCCATCGGCAGTTCAATCGAGCCCACTAGATTACCCTCACCGTCCTTCTCCCAGTGAGTCAGCGAGCCATATGTCCTCTCGTGCGCGGCGAAACTGTGAGCACCGGACTCCACAGCCCGCCAATCTTGCCCGCAGGCGAGGGCTATGGGAGATATCGCGTTCATGATGCCCTTGTTGTGAGTGGTGGCGCGAAACGGGTCTGCCTTAGCGAAGTGATATGCCTGCAGTATTCCCTCTATGACTTCGGAGCCCTGTTCAGCATTGCCCTTGTCCGACAACTCTTCGGGACTGAATACAGCACTCACCCTAGCCAGCCTGTGCACGGCAAGATTGCTGATTATGCGCAGTATGACCGTCCCACCTGTCATACTCTCTATCTTTGGGGCGATGGTCTCGGCCATGGTGTTGACAGCGTTTGCACCCATGGCGTCCCTACAGTCCACCAGGATGTGGACAATGACCATCGGTCCGGAGTCAGTTTCTATTATTCTGGCTTGAATATCCCGACATCCCCCGCCGAATTTGACTAGAATCGGGTCGACAGCATTGCAAGATTCTACTAATTCCACGCTTTTTCCTAGGATTGAAGCCTTTGCAACTTCCGGATCATCACAACCCACAACTTGGATTTGCCCAATCATCACCGGGTCATCGTTGTCAGAGGTGAACCCACCATTGGCATGGCACCTCTTTGCCATATTGCTGGCGGCGGCCACCACGCTTGGTTCCTCAAGGACGAATGGTATCAGATAGTGCTCACCATCGATGATGAAGTTGGTAGCGACTCCGATGGGTAGTGAGTAGGTCCCGATTACATTCTCAATCATCCTATCTGCTGAATCTTCGGAAAGCTCACCTGAAGAGGACCATGCCTCTACTTGCTCTGGTGTGAGTTTGGCAGCACGAGCCAGTACCCCCCTGCGTTCTGAAACAGAGAGCTTGTAGAATCCTTCGAGTCGGCTGCTGTCGACGGGCATCTGTATCGGTTGAAGCCCGGCGTAATTGGCTTCTAACTGTTTGCGATTGACCTTGTTCCTGTTCGCGATTTGGCAGTACAGTCCAAAAAACACTTCCAAAAATGCGTTAATCTACCCATTAACGGGTTATTAACGCATCAATAAAGCGTTAGTGAAGCGTTAACGTTGAATTATCACATTCGGAGCACTGGGCGAAAAGGGCCCAACTAAACCCCTCCGGAAAAACGCGAGAATGCGTTAAATCGCCATCTGAGAAGCGTGAGGATACGTGAATATTAAGAATGAGAGAGCCCGCTGCTCGGGCAATGATGGGAGAGGCAGTTTCTCTACTTGACCTACCTCCTCTTCGGGGAAACCCCTTCGAACTCAGGCCAATCGAATCGTCGCGAGCTCAAGACATAGTTGGGCGCGATTCACTGATGACCCGATTGAGGGAGCATATTATTTCCGAATCTCCGAGGATGGTGCTCTTAGTTGGGGAACGAGGCAGCGGTAGGACATCTCTGGTAAACGCCCTGTCTTCTCAGGTCAGTAAGAAGTTCGTCGGCCAGTTCTGGCCTCGAGACGAGGCCGTCAGTTCCGTGATGAACGAGATTGCTGTCCATTTCATCGGTCACGATGTCCCTCCGTCCACTGGGCAGATGTGCGAGCGCCTGATTGAAACGCTCGAGCAGAGTACAGGGCCACTCCCTCTAATCGCCCTTGATTACCCCTCAAATACCCCTATGAATGACTTCCTAGCACGCATGACGCCACTGTTGCAGAGGCTCAAGGCACTGATTCTGGTGACGCTGACACCAGCGCAATTGACCTCCTTGGACGAAGAGGTGCTCGATGTGTTCGATTCACCCGAGCATCTCGATGGCCTATCAGAGGGGCAAATTCAGAAGTTGGCCGACAATCTCGTGCGCAGGAAGGCCCGTGAGCGCTGGATCATCAACCCCGACCTCTTGTCTGCCATCCATGATAGCACAGCAGGAAATCCACGCGCAGTGGTGCGCTTGTGCCGAGGGCTCATCGATGAAAGGCGAGGTGTCGGCTCCGAGGGTACACTCGGGAGGCTGGTAGGATGGCAGAGGATTGTGCAGGAAGAGGACGAAGATCCTCCAGAGGTACCCCTCTCCGTCCCCGAGCTAGAATCAGAACCCGTTCCCGAGCCAGTCGAAGATGGCGAGGACTGGGACGTCGAGCCCGATGACCTGTGGGAGGATGAATCCGAACCCGAGGGCCAATCTGAAGAGTTCGATTGGGATGAGAAACTCCCCGAACCAGACGATATCTGGGATGATGGGCCCGAGCCCGAGCCCGAGCCTGAGCCTGAGTCGCCCCCTCTGGAGGAGAATCAAGAGACGCTGGATTCCTTCCTCTTCACCGAGGAGGGCACTGAACATCTAGTACAGCCTCGTCACGTCGGCGGACTCAGTGGCTTAGCCGACAGATCGCAGAGAATCAGCGCAGCCATGCCAGAGGGCCCGGACGAGACTCCGATTACGGTCGCCGAGAACCGGCCGCAACTGACACCGGCTCCTATCAGGACACCTCCTAGGCCGAATCCTGAACCTGCATTCGTTACCGACGCCAAGCCAGACATCTCGGTGCTACCTACTCAGGACCAGCCGGTGATGGCTGCCGAAGGCGCCCTTTGGACTGTGGACTCTAGTCTCGGCTCATCCCTGCCTGTTTTAGATGCGGAGCCAAAGGCCAGTCCCGAACCAGTCTTCGACATCGATCACTCTCCTCCTCCTGCCGTAGTGTCGGAGCCAGTGTTTGAGGAACCGGAACTTGCTCCTCCTCGAATTCCAATTCCCCTCGGGCCAGCTTGGGATGTTGACGAGCCTCTCAACCGTGCTCGAGCCGCGACAGTTTCCGATGCTGAGCGTACCGTGCTGGTAGCAGCCAAGGCACGCGAGATCTCACCTTCGGACCCGGAATTACAGGCCTTTCTCGAGGTCGGTAGACCTCGACTATCACAGATTTTTAACGGACTGCGCAAAGCCGGGCTGCTCTCGGTCAGGAAGCAGGGCAGGACGAGGCTGTTCAAACTAAGTAGAGCAGCCTCGTTGGAACTCGAGATGACATAGGTGCTCAAATGTCCGGCTCGGTAGTAACCAGAGACAAGGTTGAGAGGTATCTGGCCCTGACGACTGAGGCTAGGTCGAAGGCAACCCCCTGTGCGGAAGGTGTGGAGGATGAGGCCCGATTGACCTCGATGCTGAGGATGTGCGATGACTACGCCGCCGATGCCCGGCATTTCATGGAGTCCGGTGATTTGGTTCGCGCCTTCGGCGCCATCAATTACTCGCACGCTTGGTTAGATGCCGCCGTTAGAATCGGCTTACTGGACGGCCATGGGGATGACCGGTTGTTCACGCTGCCCTAGGTCTCGACCAGCCTGAGGTACCGACTCGATGTGACCTCGATGTAGGACCCTCCGGAGGATATCAACCTCTCCTTAAGGCCCCGGTCGACTGTCAGTACCGGCCATCTTCTCGAACCAGAGAGAGTTACCAGCATCTCGTCAGGATGAGACATCCCATCAAGGTCGAGAACTCTCTCGGAACGACTCTCGAGCAAACTGAGGAGGAGCCCCTTCCTCTGTTGCGACAACAGATCTAGTTCGCGATGCACGCATTCGAGCACCATGAGTTCAGCTTGGCCAACCACTCCCTTCATCGCATCGTCGAGATTTAACTCAGCATCCACCAGCGCGGCCCAGCCGCATGCGTCTACGAGGACGCCGACCATCCAATCACCCTGCAATCGAGCCGTGGCCGATGAGCCGCCAGCGCGAGCCGATGCGACGGGACAGCGTGATTCGACTGCCCGACTTGGCACAAATTGGCAACCTCAGTTGCAACGTCGCCGATTGCCCTTTGATCGATGAGACTGTTCCGACGCTGGTGGCTGTGGCAGAATTCACCATTAGCATCTCATTGGGCTGCAGAGGGCGAACTGATTCGGCATCCCCTTCTCCGGCCGAGACCATGTTCTCAAGCAGATCTAGATCGAGATCGAGGGCCTCCCATATCGGTGGCAGTTCACCCTCGCGAGCCATGACCTGCCCAGAGAGCTCGTCAGCCTTGGTGGAGACAGGGTCCATCGGAGTAGCGATGCCGCACAATCCTCCTGCGTGAACGGATTGCAGGTCAAGCCCACCTCCCTTGACACTCTGAATGGTAGTCCGAATTGGCTCCCAAGTCGTCTTTGCGCCGGTTTGCACCCTGCGACCAGGGGCTATCAATATCGAATCCCCCACGCTGAAGGAACCCTCGACGATGCTGCCGCCGATGATTCCTCCCTGCAGTTTCTCAGGGCGCGAGCCCGGGCGATTTGTATCGAAAGAGCGAGCGACGTACATCAGACCTGACTCACTTGAGGACCTGTCTGGAGTGGGAATGACGTCTTCGATGGCCTGTATCAAGACGTCTAGGTTGACGTCGTGGTGGGCCGAGACCGGGATGATTGGAGCAGACTCGGCTATCGTGCCCTTCAGGAAGTCTCTAATCTCCTCGTGGGATTCGACAGCCCTCTCCCGACTCACTATGTCGATCTTGTTCTGTACCACTACTATGTTCTCTATGCCTGCTATTTGCAATGCGGCCAGATGTTCACGGGTCTGAGGCTGCGGGCACTTCTCAGTAGCAGAAATGAGTAGCATCGCCCCATCCATAATCGAGGCACCTGAAATCATCACAGCCATCAGGGTCTCGTGACCCGGGGCATCAACAAACGAGACCACACGTAGAAGCTCGCCATCCGAGTCTTCGTTTCCATCAGGGTGCTTACCTCTAGCATAGTACCTACCGTCAGAGGTCCTGTAAAACGCTGTGTCGGCGTAGCCCAACTTGATGCTGATGCCGCGCTTCCTTTCCTCTGAGTGGGTATCGGTCCAGACTCCGGAGAGTGCTTGAGTGAGAGTAGTCTTACCGTGATCGACGTGACCGACCATGCCGATGTTGACTACAGGTTGACTGGGGAGACTCTGAACCAGTTTAATTCCCCCTGCCGACTCACTCCTCTTCTCCAGAGGACTCCTCGACAGGTGCGGCCTCCTCAACGAGGCCGAAGATGGCGTCGAGGGAGCGATTGCCCGCCTCGGTAATCTTCAGGTTAATCTGGCGGGTGTCCTGGCTGATTACGTTGCCCCGTAGTTTACGTCGCCTTCTGAGGCCGTCGTACTTGTATCGATACACCTTCCCCCTCTTCTTGACGTAGCGCTTGCCCTTGTAGCCGATTCCTGAAGTGATGAGGACTGGCTTGATGCCGACACCGTCCAGTTCTGGCCTCATGGGGCGCCCTGTCAGATCGGAGCCGCCAGTAATCTCCAGTTTGTATCCAGATAGGGATCTGTCACCCTCGCCGATGAACATACCGTCCACTGAATCTCCGATTCTCTTACCTAGGAAATGGTTGTAGTTTGAGCCCGTAATCTCGATACCGAAAGCTCGGCCACTTGATGCGGGATTGGTATCGTTAATCACCGCTTTGAATGCCTGCTCCGCTGCCATCTCATCACCTCGGACGGCCTCCCGACTAAAGGCCCCTATAAGAGCGGTTCGGAGGCGCCGAAGGCGCTTACTGAATCAACTGATTTCCTTCTCGATGCGACTCTCCAGAGCCGCAGGTGCGGTATTGGTCATGGTGATGTGCTGCGTCCTCCCTCTGCCCACCGTCGCGTTCGCAGTCCGCGACTCAATCAGCCCCAGTGTCTCGAGCTCCTTGAGGTGCTTCCAGAAGGTGGTGTAACTGCGGGGCTTGGCCTCGTTCTCTTCGCAGACTAGATTGTACAACTTCTGGGCATCACCGCTGGAGATCTCGTCCGCCCTCTTGAGACGCCTACAGATGCCGAGGAGAACCAGTTTCTGATGCTTGCCTAGATTGTCGACCTGACTTGGTTCGACCGAAGCACCCCGTAAGGTGCTGGGTCGTACATCCTCAACTAGGACATCTCCCCTGCCATCCATCTCGGCGCGTCGGATTGCTGCCTCCAGCAGTTCGATGGCGAGACGCGCATCACCCGTCTCAGCGGCGAATCTACCGATCTTGGACAGAGTGTCATCACCTACTGATCCCGGTTTGCAGGCCTCCTCGTAGCGCTGCCTAGCGATACCCGTGAGCGCGCGTTCGCCGTATCCGCCCAGCGTCAGCATGCTGCTTTCGCCGAGGCGAGAGATAATGGCCGGCTCGAACAACCTGATTAGAGAAACATCTTGACTCACCAGCATCATCGAGAGCGAGCCCTGCTGGTCCTGACCCTCATCGATTCGGAGCAGCTTGTAGATCAGGTCGCCTTTGTCGTTGCGAATTAGCACATCGACTTCGTCGAGGGTCAGCAGGAGATGGGTCTTGTGTACCTTGAGGTTACGACGAATAGATTGTATGATCTCGCTTGAGCTGAAGCCCCGTTCTGGGTGACCAGAGTCGAGTGAGCGAGCAATCTCCTGCAACACCTGCGAGGCAGTTGGGTGGTTGCGGCAGTTGACATGAGCGAGAACTATCTTCCTGCGCCCGTCCAGCATTCGCTGAAGATCTTCTCCGAAGCGACGTGTCATCACCGTCTTACCCGAACCTACTGGTCCTGTAATGACTGCCCTGCCACTGACTCCGTGCCCATCCACTCCAATAAACATCGAAGCGAGCTCACCGAGTTCCTCATCGCGACCGACCAGTGCAGGCGGCGTCCAATCGAACGAGAAAAACATCCTGTCCAGCAGGACCTTGCCCGCTCCTATTCTGTCAAGGTAGTCGACCATCATGTGACTCGTGCTCACATCGTTATTAGACATATGTGGAGCAGCGCGCGTGCATATGCCCGTCTGCGGTGTGCACGTGAGTCAGGGTATCTCGTCGAACTGGTAACCCGTCTCCCACTTCTTTTCTCCAAGTGCAACTTCGAGCTCGTACGGGGTGATGAGCGGCTTGGCGTACCTTACTGAGTCATCGATTGCTATTCGAGGGCAGGCGGTGTTGACGTAGGCATCGACCGGGTAGAAGTCGATGAGGTCTGGACTTATGTGGTCCAGTGCCAGCAGGTATCCCTTGCGCCCGTGCTTCTCAAGTAGGCGCTTCATGCGTATTGCGAGGTTACGACGCATTTGGCCCGGTTTCTCGCCAATCAGGATACCGAACGTCTGGGCCTCGTCGACCGAGTTTATCAGACCGAAGCGCTGGCGCAGAATCCTCTCGATGCGTTCTAGGGACATCTCGGTGGCATCCCCCGAGTAAGGGTCGAGCATCGTCAGCGGCTTACCGGTATGCAGCACTAGGCCGATGGGATGGAAGTCGCCCGAGCCGAGGAACATGTAGTGCCCTATCGACGGGTCGTCGCCTGAATAGTTGCAGCCGAGTACTTGGCCGGGAAAGGTCAGCCTGTCGCCGCCGACAGGTATCTCTACGTCGAAGCCCGCCATCTCAAGTCTACTCTTGAACTCCTCAAGCAGATGGAGGTGCTGTATGGATCCCACTAGGCCGAGCCTCGCTCCCGTCAGAGGGGCAACCCGCCCAACCGCATCGAGAAAACGCTCCTTGGCAGCTTCTTCGTCAATATCAGCCTCCTTATCGACCGACTCCAATCGCGACTGAGCGATTGCGCGATGACTCTCAAGTAAAGGCAGGGCCGCTGCCAACTCGGGGTCGCCATCGTAGGTGACTGGGATGAAGTGAGTCGGCATTCCCGAGTCGATGTTCATCTGACTGTGGCCCATGTGTGCGACCAGCTCGACCCCCATCATCCTCATCTTGTCATGAACTAGGTCGCACGCCCCGTAGCACGGGTCGGCAGCCAGGATGACCTTGGCATCCGACTCGTCCTCAATTGAGTCCATCATCTCCAGAGCCTGCATCTTCAGCCCCTCAGGAACCTGTAGAGCGACAAGTCGGTTATCGTTAGCCCTAATCCTCTCGACTAAATCGTCGAGCTCGAAATCATGTCTGTCCAAGTCCATTTAATCACTCGATAATCTCGACTTTGCCGTTGATTATGTCTATGCGAGCCAGAGTTCTGATTGGCCAGTCCGGCCGCTCCTTCGCGAGCCTCTCGCGTCCCTCGCCCTTCTCGATGGCGATGACGACGTCCTGCAGAATCACGCCCATCTCCTCGAGTGTTGCCAGTATCGGCTCAAGCGTGCCGCCGGTTGAGATTACATCATCGACGATGAGTATCCTCTCTCCTGGTTTGATGTCGTTGATGTAAGTGGTGGACTGGGAGTACCCGGTCGCAACATCGACCCGGACTTCGCCCTCCATCCCGTACTGGCGTTTGCGAATCACCACTGTTGGCTTTCCAGTGGCATCTCCTACTGCTGCTAGAAGGGGC
>Ga0208895_1001329_pt1 | contig 10446 bp, 14 predicted proteins | sample ETNtaG_10_FD_185765 | JGI IMG/M metagenome (GOLD analysis project Ga0208895, IMG submission 185765) | Marine microbial and viral communities from oxygen minimum zone, Eastern Pacific Ocean - ETNP201302SV82 (SPAdes) (version 2) | ecosystem: Environmental > Aquatic > Marine > Oceanic ... | reverse complement strand
TCCAATAATAATTCCAGAACTACCATATTTCATTATCAATTTATAGATTGAAAGTCTAGTTTTATGACCTAGTTCAGCTAATATTTTTACTAAATTATTTTCATTCATAAAGTTATATTATACACAAAAGAACTATATATCTAGAAATATAGATATATATAATTATTTAAATTCAATAAAATTTCTATAAACGTTACAAAATTGAAATCGCTACTGGAATACTTGTAATACTATCTGTCAGCATAAAGTCAATCCAATAGCCCAAATTTCGTTTGATGTGTGAGGGAGCGAGTTATTGAGAAGTTTCTTTGTCTTTATCTTCAATTTTGCCCTTATAAATTCCAAAACCAATAAGCAAATATGAAATAAATTGAAAAATAAATTTATAACAAAATTTAAATATTGATACTAGTTTCTTCATACTTAATCTTTACTCCCAAGTAAACCCTCTACACCAAAAACCGCTATCATAATTGCTGGTAATAAACATAACAGGATGAGTAATACTATATAAATATTGGTGATTCTTCGATTCGTAAAAAAAGTAGTCAAGAATCCAAATAAAATTTCTAGTCGTTTATTCATACTAGGATTATAAGTCAACTTGAACTAAAGTCCAAATTTCGTTGATGTGTGAGGGATTGGTATTACTTGCTTCTAAATATAGTAATTGACTATTCCATATGTATATAACCCAGTAAAGATTATATTAATCCATTTTAATTGTTTTTCAGTATGAAGCCAAGCACAGTAAACCCAGATTAAGCAAAAGGGAAGTCCAATAAACATTGTGTAAGGATACAAGTCATTGATAATGGCAATCGTACTTAGAATACCTAGGAATAGTGCTAACCACTTCAACTGTTGTTCATATTTAGCAAATCGCATCAAAGTCTTTCCTAGAAAAAAATAGGATTATATGCTAACTTGAACCAAAGTCCAAATTTCGTTTGATGTGTGAGGGAGAGGGTTATTCAGCAGTCTCTTTGTCTTTATCTTCAATTTTGCCCTTATAAATTCCAGTACCAAGAAGTACAGTAGCAACAAATTGAAAGATAAATTTATAACAAAATTTAAATATTGATACTAATTTTTTCATACTATGGTTAGAATTCAATTTGCAGTATATCTCTCTAGTACTATAGAGTTTTCAATTTGTTTTGATGAAATATCCCAGTACTTATTAAGTAATTGATTAGTTTGTTTCTTTGTCTGGGCAACAAAACCAAATTTCTCATAAAACTGAATCGCCCAGATGGCATCTCGCCATGTGCCAACAAGTAAGAAAGCGCTTTTATTAATTTCAAATAAATATTGTAACAATGATTCTCCGATGCCTATCCTTTGATAATGAGTTAATGTGTAAGCATGTCTTATTAAAGTAACGTCTTTTAACTCCTGAATACCCATTACACCAACCAATTTATTATCCTTTTTATACCCGAACATGCGAACACCGTTATCAAACTCACTAATCAGTTCTTTTTTCAACATGTACGGTTCATGCCAACAATAATCTGGAATGATTCCCTTATAGTTTAACGCAGCATCATTAATTACAGAGAGAATCCTAGAAAGGTCTTTTTTTGTATGTTCTATTATCATTATCTATTAGAATCTACTATAAACCTATAAAGGATAAAAGTCCAAATTTCGTTTGATGTATGAGGGAGGATTCTTATTGATCTATAATTGACTTTCTTTAACAACATTACTAGGAGTACTAATGTCAGTAGCAAGAATTACAACAATAACTTTTGACTCAAAAGAAGCAGCAGATATTGCTTCTAAATCATATGTAGCAAATGCATCGAGTGATTTTCCAGAAGCCGAGCAACTTTTAGGGATTCAGGCTGATGGGAACTTACTTATAGCAGTATCTTTATATGCCGACAATGAGGCAATGGAAAGAGCATCAGCCTCAAGAAAAAAAGTCTTGGATTCTAATAAGGAAGTTGTTTCAATAGATACAAAAGTTGGCACTGTGGAAATATGTCATAGCAATAATTGCCAGTGTACGAGTAATTAATCCATAAGACAAAAACAGGTTAATGGATAACTCTTATTAGAGTTTTTAAAGAATAAAAATCCAAATTTCGTTTGATGTGTGAGGGATCTGACACACTTTGTCAAATAACTATAATATTTATACAGTATTATTGCTATTTTTTCAGGTGAGATAACAATGAACAACAATAGCAATATACCCAATAATGGTGTATTAAGCACAAAACAGAGACTTTCTTTTTTTTGGATTTTTGCTACTGTAAATTACATATTTTTTATCACTTATTTATTTCTTGCCATTATCTTCAACAATCTAGTTGATTGACCCACATCTTTAAAGTCCAAATTCAGTTTGATGTGTGAGGGAGGGTTTATAAATATATAGCTAAGTGGAATAATCTCTCTGTAATCTGATCATCCGAACTACATTTCATATTAAGACCAAATAGTGGCCTCAACCTGATTTAAGTCAAGAAAATTAAAATATTTGTATTTCTTGATTTTAGTCAATCAATAATATAGCTTTATCTAATAAAATAAAGTTATATTACTCATTAAATCCTACGATGAAAATCAATAATTACCAATCTAGCAGCCTATTTTCTATACCTCCTCCTTTTGCGTTTGTGCCGGATGGTATTAGCAATAGAATAATTATTGCAATCTTCAATCAAGTCTTTGTAGAGGCAATCAAAGCAGGTGATTTGGACTTCTTAACAAATAACTGGGTATTAATTGAGATTACCGATATCGGCTTATCCTTCTCATTCAGTCTAGAAAAAAATAAACTCATACACAACTCTAACGCAGCACGTACAGTTGATTTATGCATCTGTGCAAAATCGTGTGACTTCCTATCAATGATTGCTAGAGATAAAGATCCTGATACTTTATTTTTCCAAAGAAAAATCACCATGCAAGGTTCAACCGAACTGGGACTGTGCGTTAAGAACTTTCTCGATGGGTTTGATGTAGAGTCTCACTGGTTCAGCCATAGAATCGATCAAGTTTTGCAACTCAGTTACCCATTATTAAGTAAATTAATTTGCAAGAATAGTTGAAACTGAAACTAACTTTTGTTTATGCAGTAGACCTTGTCTATTGCATAGATTGAGCAAGTTCAACCATATCCATGCCCGCTTGCTCAAACCAATAGCCGTTGCATTGTTTCTGTGAAATAAGTTTGTCTATTATTGATTGTGCATCAGCTGAAGATACTTTATTGTCAATAACATCCCTGAAAATATCAATAATATTATCAGCGTGTTCGGATTGAGGATTAATACGAATAATGTCAACACCAATCTCTTTCATTTGCTCTAAATTATTAATCAAATTAAGAGTACTGCTAGAGAGGGTTTGAATGCCGTTCATTATTAAAAATGATTTGTCTTCTTTAGTTGAGAGCAGCAATCCTTTTTCATGTTCTATACATTTATACTGACAATCATCCTTGTCTAGATTATAAGCCCTTGCCGTAAAACATCGCGCTGAGAAAGCCAGTGGCAGTTTACCAAAGGCGAACACCTCAGTCTCTAACTTGCTATTCTTGTCTTCCATGATACTGGTGAGTGTTTCATGGGATAGTTCTACTGGAAAACACCAGCGCTTTAAGCCCTTGTTGAACAGGATGTTCAAGCTTTGTGCGTTATACATATTAACACTAGGGCCAATAGCAAACGGTTTCTGTTGTTTTGACAATAAACCAATCGCAGCAAAATCATTGGCTTCTACTAAGTATTCATTGACTTGCGTGATTCTATTAAGTCGCTTGAGCTCAGAATCGGCTTCTAACAATGTTAGTGTTGATAAAACCACTTCCTTGCCAGCTGCGCTTAACTGATGTGCAATTTCCAACCAATCTCTAAGCTTTATTTCACGGCGCTTAGAACAAATAACCTCGCCTAAATAGACAATATCTACCTTAGATTTTGCTATTTTTTTATAAAATTGATAAACCCTTTCCTTCGACCAGTAGTAATAAATAGGACCCAATGAAATCTTCATTGCCAGCTCCTATGATAAGCGCCAAGTGTGGTTTGAAATCCTTCAGAAATTTCAGACAGTGCCCGGTTCCATTCGCTTTTAGTTTGATAATGACCACGATCTAGTTGTTTCAACGCTTCTGACCAAGTTTTGGTAACTGTGCGGATATAGGCGGGAGAGCGTTGCCTGCCCTCTATCTTAATCGCCTTAACGCCAATCTTTTTAAGTTCTGGTAATATATCAAGGGTATTTAAACTGGTTGGTTCCTCTAAAGCATAATAAGTATTGCCCATTGTCTCAAATCTACCCTTGCATAAAGTTGGATAGCCAGCCGGCTCATGTTTTTCATAAGAGTCTATTAATACACCGCCCAGGCGTGTTTCTAGTTGAATGTCGTTTTCAATATATTCAACATGAGAGGCAGGAGAACAAGCGCCATAAGTATTCGGTGATCGCCCTGTTGCATAAGATGACAAAATACATCTGCCTTCAACCATTACGCATAAAGAGCCAAATCCAAATACTTCGATCTCTACTGGTGAGTTTTCAATAACTTTCTTAACTTGTGCCACAGATAGCACTCTTGGCAATACTGCACGCTTGATATAAAAATTCTGACAATAAAAATCAAGTGCTTCATAGCTTGTGGCTGAGCCCTGTACAGATAAATGCAGATTCAATTCAGGGTGGTTGTTCTTAGCATACGCCATTAAACCAATATCTGCCAAAATAACTGCATCAGCTCCAATTCTTGCAGCCCGATCAATGGCATCTGTCCAGCGTTGCCATCCTGAAGGTTGGGGGTAAGTATTAATTGCAATATACACCTTTCTGCCTCTGGCATGTGCATATTCAACACCTTGCTTAGCCCTATCCTCATTAAAGTTTAAACCTGCAAAATGCCGCGCATTGGTATCATCTCCAAAACCGATATAGACTGTATCAGCGCCATTATCAACGGCAATTTTAAGTGCGGGCAAATTGCCTGCTGGACATACCAACTCCATAGGATTTTTCCTTATTTTGATCTTTTAAACAATATGTAGATGTAAGGTCGTCTATCACCAAAAGGATTAATAAAATTGTACCTCTCTTGCTCTATTAAAACAAAATCTACCCCTACCCGTTCAACCATTTCCTCTACAGAATATCGATGTAATTCCAATCCTGCACACATAGAAGCACTGTCTGGAGCAAACTCCGCAAACAATACATACCCTCCAACTTTCACTCGTGAACAAAGGTTCCTAAAATATTCTTCGATCTCACACTCCTCTAATAAAAAGTGTAGTACCGCTCTGTCAATCCAGACATCAACCATAGGAATATTCTCGGGCAGTGGCGTAGATATATCGTGATGCAATAAAGTAATCTTGCGTTGATCTTTGATCTTTTCTTTTAATCTCTGAATTGCTATATCACTAATGTCATTTAATACGAGATGGCGACACTGATAAATTAACTCGTGGACAAGAATAGAAGTTCCTGCTCCAGGTAAAAACACCATGGCTTCATTCAAGCGAGGAATTGTCCGCACAAATTTAAGTGTCTGAGACGCATCCTCTTCGTACCAACCAAGCTCATGATCTTCTTTGCCGGTAAAAATTGAATTCCAGTGTTCGTTTGTACTTTTCATACTAGGATTAGAATTCAATTTGAACTTAGTATATAGCCGTGGTAACAATAAGGTCAAAAGTAGGGGATAAGAACACCATCCTTGTAATTGCCTTCCCATTTCTTATGACCGTTAGCATACCACCAGGTCCACTTGTCATCATACTTGCCGTCTTTGTAAGATATTTCTGACTTTTTCTGACCATTCTTATACTAAAAAATCCACTTACCATTCCGATTGCTACCTTTCTAATGTCCTTCTGCCATTATTTGTCCATTTTCATAATAATCACTAAATAACCCATTTGTTAAGAATTCAGTTTTCATGATAAAAACAGGAGTGCTCTTCTAATATCCAGAATTAAAAGTCAATTCGAGCTTTAAAGTTACCAGATTTATACATATATTCCTTGATATATGTCAATCTGATTTAATCAAAGTCCAAATTTCGTTTGATGTGTGAGGGATTATTATGTAAATTTGGCGTTTGGTATGAACGGCAATACTATTTTTTTTATTTCTTCATCAGGTTTTCTTTGTTTAAATGCAACAAGATATAAGTTATATCCACTTCTCCCTCCTGCCATAGCCTTAAATCCTGCCTCTTTGAATGCTTTGTATAAAGTAGCATAGGTGAATCCACCTTTATGAATCGCGTATATATCCCCATCTAATGTAGTTTTTCTGTGTCCATACAAAATATCAAATGCAGTTACTGGACCTATACGCGCCTCATAAAGTGTTTCCATTAACCTATCTTGTGCAATTGCTTCGCCAACACTTTGTAAGTCAGGACATGAAATAGAAACCATGCCGTCTTCTTTCAACACTCTATAGAATTCTCTTAGAGCGATTGGAACCTCGTGTGGAAATATGTGTTCAATATTGTGGGATGAGTAAACAGCATCAACACTACCAGTTTCAACTGACTTCATGTCTGTTAACGTGCCCACTATATCTGGATTGACACGCTCATCAATGTCGAACCTGATTTCTTTCCAATTATCATTATTAAATCCTAAACAAAATGATTTATTGAGAGAGCCACAACCAACATGCAGAAAAATTTTCATAAGCTTTTTATTATTAAGAGTAGGATTAGGAGTAGTTTCTTCATACTATGATTGTATATCAACTTGAACTAAAGTCCAAATTTCGTTTGATGTGTGAGGGAGGTTAAGAACTAATGACAAGCTACTCCATACTTTTTTAAACTATGGTAAAGGTGTAGCAAATCCTGCTAATAAAATGATGAGAGGGATGATGAGTAGTTTTTTCATATTTATCTCATTATTTCAATAAATTTTTGTCAAGCTCTTTCAAGTATTTTAAAAATACACGAAGTTTTTCTGGCATCCATTCACGACTTGGATAAACTGCATAAATTGAAAAAGGCTCGATTTCCCAGTCTGAAAAAATCTCTACAAGTTCTTTGTTTTTTACTGCACTATTAGCGCTAAATTTCGGTAGAAAAGTAATACCAAGTCCTGCAATACAGGCATCCTGTACTGCTTCTAAATCATTAACCTTAAAGCGTTGACCTTTACCATTAATCTTGTGAGTTATATTTCCTTTTCTGATGATAATTATATTTCTAGCTGCTCTTGATGTAAATTCAATCATATTAGATTCATTTAATTGCTCAATATCGTTCATTTGTCCATTCTGCTTTATAAATAAGGGTGAGCAGTAAATACCAATACTTCCAGTCAAAACTTTTTGTGCAATCAAAGATGAATCTTTTAGAGGACCTATTCCTAAGCGTAATGCTATATCAATATTTTCTTGAATTAAGTCAGCAGAACGATATTCAAGAACCATTTCAACACTAACTTTTGGGTTTGCATCAATAAAAGGTTTAATTACAGATTCGATAAATATTTTAGAATAGTTATTTGTAGCTGAAATGCGTAATAGCCCTACCGCCTCATCTCCAAGTGATGAAGAGAAATTTTCCGCCTCTTCTGCTATCTCAACAGCTTGCCTGCAGTATTCATAATACTTTGCCCCTGACTCAGTAAGGGTAACTGACCGTGTACTTCTATTTAATAGTCTCACACCTAGATGGGCTTCTAATTGAGAGAGTTTGGTGCTGATTGTAGATTTATCCATACCCAAATGGCTGGCAGCTTTTGTAAAGCTTTGGTATTCAGCTATCTTGGCAAAAATTAGTAATTTATTTAGGTCCATAATGAGTTTTTATTGTTTATATATAAAAACAGTCTTTTGATATTTTAATGTATTGTTTATTTTATACAAACAATACAAAATATGCAACTAAGGATTGAAACGGTTGGGCGCTATTTATACGCGTAGGCGCACTCTCCGGTCAGCCTGCCAGAGCTGATAACCATAATCTGGCTTTTTTTTAACTATGTAAGGAAGAAAAATAATGTCATACGTAAGAAAAGAAGATGGTACTTGTGGATGTGGTAGGTCACCAACTGGTGACTGTATTGGTTGGCATATGCTCACACCAGAAGAGTATCAAGCAAAGACTGAAGAAGATAAAGAAGCACTAATAAAAGAAGCAGAGAAAGAAGCTGTTAAGTAGAAATGAATAAATATAATAAATACTTAATTCTCGCAATCAAGATTCTTGTTTCATTAGCCTTTTTAGGCGCTGGATTGTCAAAACTTGCCGGTGTCGAAATGATGGTTACCACCTATGAGGAGATTGGTTTTGGACAGTGGTTTCGTTATCTAACAGGAGTAATCGAAGTTGGTTCAGTAATCTTACTATGGCTTGGTAGTAAACAAGTATTTGGAGCGTTTTTGCTGGTGTGTACAATGTTGGGTGCTGTGCTAACGCATTACTTCATTCTCGGTCCTTCTGCAGTTCCTGCTATCGTACTAGGTTTACTTTCTGCTTACATTCTTTATTACTATAGAGGTCAGCTTTCTTTTTTGAATAAAAAAGAATAAAAGTCCAAATTCCGTTTGATGTGTGAGGGAGGGTATTTATTTTAATAAAGTACAGTTTTGGTCAGCCTCGTCAACAATAATTTCAAATGGAATCAAAATCAATCTTCATTCTTAATGTTGTTTTTCTCCATAAGACACCAGAAAGAATAAAATAAAAAAATATAAGAAAGGTAATATTCCATTCCAAGACGTTTTCTAACCAATCGTCATCTTCTAGAAATCCATAGAAAGGTGTTGATATAAGAATAATTAAGCCTATCAAGATAACTACCAATTTCATTAGTTGAAAAGAATTGGATTCTTTAATGACGGGGTTGGTTGATAATTGAATCACTTCTAAAATTTGAGCTATATAAGTCCCCAAGAAAAAGAAATAGATACCAAATCTTCTTAAAAGCTGGTAAATGTCACCATCGGAACCAAGGAAGGCTGCATAAAGAATGCCAAATAGAGAACCAATTAAACCCGAAGTCATCATGACCCTGTTACGTAATATTTTATTTAAGATATTTTGTTTGAGGGTCTTAAACGAGATTATCCAATAGGCAGACAACAACGTCATCACAGGAAGTATGGTTAATTTAAATAGTATAGAAGCCAAACCATTTCTACCCGTTTTACTTATCGAAGTGCATCCTTCTAAATAAGGGAAACATGCATCAACAAATCCTTCATTTAATGAGACCAAGTAAGCAAGGTTGCCGGAAAAAATAGCTAAGATGCCAATAAAAAAAGGTAAGACCCATAGTTTCATATATTCTTAAAATATATTTTTAATTCTTTTTTATAATCTTCTGGAGCATGAAACGTGCCTGAGGGTGGACATAAACCCCATTTGTGAGACCCAGCCACAAAGCTGGTATTAGTCCAATCATCAAGATAACCAGCAGAAGAGATAGTTGTAAGACCGAGAGATAGTAATAAGAGTAGGAGTAGTTTTTTCATACTATGATTGTATACCAAGTTGAACTAAAGTCCAAATCCTCTCTGATGTGTGAGGGAGGTTATATTAATACATCTCCGGATGTCTTTTTTGCCAGGCAGGAATTTCAATTAATAATTTCATCGATTATTATTAAAGTCTCAGCAGCATTTTTTTCTATAGAAAATTGCTTTGACTTAAGTCTGTTTTTTTCTTGAATCATTGCTAATTTATCACTATTTTCTAGTAAGTTATTTATTTTTTGAATCACAGAAATATCATCAGGGCTTTGCATTATGAATTCACTATCTAACAATTCACTACTACCACACTGCTTAGTAGTAAAAACTACGTTCTTCAGATTCATTGCCTCAAGAACTACATTGCCAAATGGTTCATAATGCGTTGGAAATAAAAATATATCGCTGATAGTGAAAAAATCTTCAACATCTTTCCTAGGACCGGTAAAAATAACCTGTTTTTCAATACATAATTCTTTTGCTAAATTTTGGTAGTAACTCATATTTTTTTCTTTACCAATAACAAATGCCTTAATATTATGGATATTGTCTAATTTGGATATAATTTGAAGAAATTCTCCTACCCCTTTTCTCCTAAAACCACTCCCAACATATAATATTATCGGACAGTCTTTAGTCAATGAAAATTCTTGTGATAATTTATCAATAGATTTTTTAAAATTGATTTCTTTTAATTCAATACCGGGATAAATTACGCTTATATTATTCTCATCAATCTCATAAGTATTAACAATATTATCTTTAACCATTTGAGAAATGGCAATAATTTTACTAGCTCGTTTAAAACAACGCTTTTCTAGAAATAAGTAAATTGGATGTAGGGGGTTTAGTGGGTTTATTTTTGACCTCTTTTCAATATCTAAAAAAACTTTATGGACACCATCACCCGCTCTATACAAATCGGGACAAGTGATACGGTCTAATGAAAAATAGAACTTGTCACCTTTTGTT
>Ga0208895_1001327_pt1 | contig 10451 bp, 9 predicted proteins | sample ETNtaG_10_FD_185765 | JGI IMG/M metagenome (GOLD analysis project Ga0208895, IMG submission 185765) | Marine microbial and viral communities from oxygen minimum zone, Eastern Pacific Ocean - ETNP201302SV82 (SPAdes) (version 2) | ecosystem: Environmental > Aquatic > Marine > Oceanic ... | reverse complement strand
TGTGCTCTTTAACTCTGTATAATTTGTGCTGTAATACCTTGCACCAATTAAACCTTCTAGACCTTCCCATACCATCCCTAATAATCCGAATAATCCAAACCCTGAAACACTTTCAGTTTCATATTTACTGGCAGATTCAGCAAAGGTAACTGTGCCCTTACCTCCAAATACATATCCTGCACCTGCGGTTAAAATCCAATCTTCTCCAATTGTATATGACAAATCAAGAGAAGAATTTTTCATCTCATACACATCGTTTTTTGAAGTTGTGGTTTTGAATGACATCTGATTATATCCCAAGCCATAGTTCTCCCAGATTAGTGAGAGAGAACTATTAGACGTACTGGTTTTACCAGATGTATTTCCTAAAAGAACACGAACTCCAATTTTATAAGATTTGTATTCTGTATGTTCTTTTTCCTCTAGAGTCGCTTCATCTTTTTTAAGTTTTATACCTTTAACCCACTCAGTTTCTAGTTTTCCTTTTTTGTCATAACTTTTAACGTTCCATTCTTTACCTTTTCTAAACTCACCTACTCTCTTTCTTCCACTTTTGTATGTATAAGTCCCTTGACCATGCAGTATCCCATTATTTACTTCTCCAGAATATTTTCCAAAAGTAGAACTTAATACCCTCAGTTCCATGTGGTTTCCCTTTTTTGATTTCTCCTATATATTTCCAATGCTTTTTATCATTACCACTCTCAAACCATCCAAATTTGCTGTTAACTTTTTTCAAATATAAAACACCTGCCTCCTGTGCAACCAGAGGGAAAGTCAGAATAAGGAGGGGGAGAAGTATGAGTATATGTTTCACATGATTTACATTTTGGGGTTTATGGCAACTTTTAATAATTACATTAATCTGTTTGTTTTACAATATTGGTGCACAAATAAAGAAAGCCTTTTTTCAGAATAAATCTTTAAATATCTGATTGTCAACCATTCAGACACTTTCCAAGAAAAAATTCCAATTTCTTGTAAAACAAACCGTTTGATGGTATATTGTGGGTTCAAAATCAGGAAAAAATATTTAACTTCACTAAATTATGTAGTGGAACATAGCTTTAATGTATTGAGAAAAGATTTAGGATTTAACGACATAACCGTTCACACTCTGAGACAAACATTTGCAAGTCGATTAGCTCAACTTAGAGTGCCTATTTTAAACATTCAGCAAAAAATGGGACATAAAAATATTAACACCACTTTAAGAAATGCTCATTTGTGTATAAACACAAATTAGACATGAATGTTCTTGATACTGAGTACGGATTTTGTGACAGATTTGTGACAGATTCGGCCAATTTATGACACATTTCAATATTTAGATAAACAGTAAAAATCTGAAATACTTTTAAAAATTATTTGCGAGAGTGGTGGAATTGGTGGACACGCCAGATTTAGGATCTGGTGCCGAAAGGTGTGGGGGTCCCTTCTCTTGCACCAAATAATATCAGCTACTTGCAGGGAGCGGACAGAAAGAGTTCCAGTGCGGTAAATTGCAGGATCATCAATTTCCTGTCAACAAAATGATCCTGAATTGGTTTATTGAGGGGGAAAAATAATCTTATCCTCACAAAACAAGTTAAAGAAAAGGGTATTTTATTGAAGAAATTCATGCCGCTAATTTTCGCTCTTGTCAAAACTTAAAGTTAAAAAGTGATTTGTAATGTGGAGGTTTTATGGATAAATACTCTCGGCTTGCCCTGATCTGCTTATTCATTTGTATACTTGCGGAGGTCCTTTATTGGGTTTCAGTTGCATTCCTATGAATAAAGGTTTTTAATTTAGATGTAGAATCCAACCTTAAAAAAACGTTAGGGTTTATTTTCAAGGATTCAATTGGTAGCCAACCGAATTAGATTTCCCAATAGATCGTGAGGAATTCCAAACTACCAGAAAACTACTGGATGCCATAGCCAGTGCAGCAAGCAGCGGATTGAGTTGCCCAGAAAGCGCTAATGGAATGGCAATAGCGTTATACAATAAAGCCCAGCCAATATTTTGGCGAATTCTTCTGCGGGTGGTTTCTATCAAATCGAAGGCAATGAAAATGCGATCCAGCCTGTTTCCAGGGATCACCACATCAGCAGCATCAGCAGCTAATGAAGTTGGTACACCAAAGGCTATTCCTAAATCGGCTTCTGCTAAGGCGGGAGCATCGTTATTTCCATCACCAATCATTACAACTGGACCATTATATTTAAGCTGACGAATGACTGCGGCCTTGGCTTCCGGAGGGACTCCTACGTATAACTCATCAACTTGATCTTCATAACCACTTTGATTTTCTGCACCGGTAAGTAATACGACATGTTTGTTTTCCCTTAATCTATTAACAAATTCTTCCCACTCCGGACGTCGTTGGTCATGGGTTATAATAGCACCGTATATTGAACCATCCCAGCCAACATAGGAGATTACCTCTTCCGTACTGCTGAAGTTTGAAAGAGCTAACTTCACTTGATCATTAAAATTCCAGTTCAGTAGAGCAAATAATGACTTACTACCGACTGCAACTCTACGTCCATCCACGGTAGCTTCTGCTCCTTTTCCAGGATGTATAATAAAATCTGTAGCAGTTCGATGTGAATCTAGTTTCGCAATTGCTTCAGCAATTGGATGAGAAGAAAACCTTTCAACCGCTGCTGCATACTCTATTAGATCTTCATCCCCGAAAACATTTTTGACACCCATTTGAGCCGTGGTTAAGGTTCCTGTTTTATCAATAGCTACTGTGTCGAATTTTGGTGGTTTTTCAAAAATATCGGCACTTGAAAATATTATCCCATTTCGTAAAGCACTGCTGATTGCATTTGCAGTTGTCAGCGGAACGGCTAAACCGAAAGTACAGGGGCACGAAACTATGAGTGTCGCCAAACCGGCCAATAGTGCTGAACTGGGTTGAATGCCAATCCACAACATCCATCCAGTGACCAAAATTGCAATGGAAAGCACCAATGGAACAAACACCCTAGCCATTCTGTCAGCAATTCCCAATGCCCCAAGAGTGGAACTCTGCACGGTCCAAAGTATGCGAGCAAGGTTTTTCATCTGGCTTTCGACTTTATGACCAACTTCAATTTCAAGATTACCTTCGACGATAAGAGTTCCACCAAGCACTGAATCTCCGGTTTCTCGAATAACAGGGAAGGGTTCTCCTGTCATAATTGACTCATCAATAGCCCCTTCTCCAGAAATGATTTTACCATCAACTGGAATGTGCTCATTTTCTCTTACAATAAGGAGATCTCCAGATTCAATTTCATCAGGGGTTAGAGATATGACCTCCCCATTTCTTACAACTTGGGTTGATGGAGCCCAGGTTTCTATGATATTGCTCAATTCAAGAGTGGCATTGTTTTTTGCTTCTCTTTCATAATATCGGCCAACTGTCACCACAGCTACTATCACCGCAGATACGTCAAAATAGAGATCGAGTTTTCCTGTAATAATTTGACCAAAGCTGTATCCATATGCCGCCAGAATAGCAATAGCCAACAAATTATCCATGTTCAGGATACGTGTACGAAATCCTATCCAAGCACCACGCAGTATTGGAAATCCAACAAAAAATATTACGATTGTAGTAAACACAAACATAACTTTTGGAACTACTTTAAATGCAAGCCAACTGACAGGTTCTAATTCTTTTAAAGAAACCCAGCCAAGATCAACCGGATAGAAAAATGCGACATTGAGCATCATTACCATGCCCGCAAGTCCTACAGAAAGAACAAACCTGAGCAAGGACAGATTTTCATTTTTTGCAGATAATTTGTCAGAATGAAAGTGGGCCCGGTAGCCTGAAAGGCTCAATGCTTCCGGTAATTTGGATTTGTCAATAATTTCCGGATCGTAAACAACTTTTGCAGATGAGGTAGCATAACTTGTTGTAACCGAATGTATACCTTCAAGTTTTTCTGCACTATGCTGAATCAGAATTTCGCAGGAAGAACAGTGCATCCCTTCAATCCTGAGAAATGCCTCACTGCCTGTTAGCTGTGGTAGGTTTTGTTTTAGAGGGGGAAGTGGCTTATTGCCACCTAAAATTCCCTTGCCAAAAGAACTGAAGACTGCGCTGCATCCATGGCAGCAGAACTCATGACCATTTGTAATAATTGGAGGAATGGGCGCTGGTAGTCCACAAAGTTCGCATTCCATTACGCCCACTAAAGATAAGCTACAGCTTGGCAGACCTAAGTCGTGATTTCCCTAGACTTACTAAGGGTCACAAAAAACATTGAAATCCCGTAGGCTAGGATAAGGCCAAATATTAGAATGAATACACCAACACCCATGTATCCACTCTCAACCCAATTTGATATTCTTCGTGGTACGCCCATAGCGCCCCCTACCATAAAGGTGTACATTAGTCCTACTCCACCTATAAAGTAATATCTATAAGCACTTCTGCATTTATCTGTATCGGGATTCCTGTTTGTCATTACCGGGTAGTGGTGATATAAAACACCCATCCACATCATACTCATAGCAAGAAGGACTGTCATTGCATGACCACCGACCCACAATGTCCCATGCAGATGATAAGACATTGCTACATTCCCAATAATCATTGCCGTCACGCCGTCCAAACAATATATAACAAAACCTGCCAAGATCATCATCACACCTGGTTCTGGTCTTAGACCATGTTTCCAGATGGTGGCTAGTATAGTGAATATAGTAAATGCACCACCAATGCCTGTTCCCCAACTCATAACGTTTCCATGGAATGAAAATGTTGATGGAAGTGCGGGAAACATTGTGTAGAAATGGTGAAAGAAAGATGTCATTGAAGTTACAAGCAATATCCATAAGGCTGCATTAGCAAGCTTATCGCTGTAAAGTTTTCTTGTTCCATCGGCGAGGTAAAGTGGAAGTGTGCCGTAGACAGCACTTACAATCATAATAGCCATTGATTCCATCAGATTGTGAGCAAATATGTAAAAAACAAATTGAAAAACTATCGGGGTAGCAGCCCATCCAATCCAGGATGCAGGGAAAATCCCGTATAGGTAAAGTAATACCGATGCAGCAGTAATTAGCAGCGGTAGTCCTGCTACCAAAAGAACAATTACCGCAATCAACATTCCTAACATTCCAGGATCATTCAGGGTGCGTGGAGACAGTTCTAGTTCTTCATGTTTTTCACTCCAAAATATCATAGATAAGATTTGAACAGGATACAAAACAATCATGGAAATTAGAATCAAGGCAATTCCTGTGAAACCAAGAACAACTGACCACATTGGCCACACCCCCATCTGTGCACCAACAACCGGAAGAGGGAACATCACTGTGTATGTAATCTTGAACCCGGCTAATACGGCAAGTGTAAATAAAAGCCCCCCCACATTCATGAAAATATAGTACAAAACAACTAGGGGACCATCTGCTTTTTTCCCCATACAGGCACCAGCCCTATGCAAGCTAACTCCAACCATCAATGAAAATGCAAATGGGAATGTCATTGCAGCGCCGTGAAGCGTCAGGGCAGTGTAAAATTCAAATAAAAATATGTTTAGTCCAAAATACTGTATGATGGGCATGCACACCCCAAGCAACAAGGCTATGGCCAGCCAAACGAAAGAAGTCATTATGATTAAAGACGGCCATGCATTTATGGATGCAAGCTCATCATTACCATTGACCTTAAACATTTTCCCTAAAATAGGGGTACCCTGAATCATTGAGGCGGCAGTAGACATTTTATAACTCCTAATAAGTATAATCGATTTAATTTGATGATCACCCTCCCAAAATTAAGTAAGGATGCACATATCATTTAACAAAGACTAATTGAATTAATTCGTTCTTTTTAAAAAATTGCTACTTAACAACCAGAAGGTCCTGCATCGCATGGTGTACAATCCCACAGTACTCTAAGCAGCGAATCTTATATTCACCTGGTTCTTTGAAAGTATGTACCAAAGTTGTTGGTGATTCCATTCCAGGCATCAACATCATCGTAAACAATATCCTCCCTTCGGGATGGTACACAGAAAAACCATGCACAGTATCACCACTTTTCGCAGAAAATTTCACGGGTTTTCCTGCCTCAACCTCCCGGGAACTGATATCGTAGTACCATGATTTAGCGGTTATATCGACTTCTTGGAAGGAAGTTCCACTTTTTGTCAATGCTGCAGTTGATACTGGAGGCATATAGACCACACTCAGAACATTGACCAGAATAAACAGCACAGCTACAGTACCTATCCAAATTATTTCAATCTTGGGATATTTTTCAGGAGCAGTCCCACTGGCACCCGTATTTACGTATGCTTTTTTGTAGACAATTCTACAGAAAAAAATAAGAAAAGGAATATGAAAGAAGAGCAAGACTACAAAAGCTCCCCAACCATCTGTGTATAAAAAATCAGTCATTATGTTTTCCTATCAAGATGTGAATCAAAAACTTAATTCCGCTAATATCTTACTCCTAGCTCTAATAAACATTAAACAAATCCTTCACAAGGAACTATTTTATATAGCCTTTGAAATTGTAGTAATAGATTTTACACATGTCAAGCTTAAAAAAATATTATATTAAATTTTTTTTACCATCATTGTTATTCTAAATGATTTTTTCCCATATAACTTAAATTGGATACCTATATTTGACAAAAAACATGAAAGCAGATTTAATTAGTTAAATAATTAAGCTAGATTTGTTAAACTATTTTATGGAAAATCTTAGAAATCTAAATTTAATTAACAATTTTACAGGGAAATAATTATGAAGTCACGAGCCGCAATTGCATGGGAGTCTGGTAAGCCTCTGGAAATAGATTTTGTTGAACTAGAAGGACCAAAAGCCGGAGAAGTTCTGATTCGAAACGTGGCTACAGGAGTTTGTCACACGGATTCCTTCACGCTTTCAGGTGATGATCCTGAAGGTATTTTCCCATCTATTCTTGGACACGAAGGTGGATCCGTAGTTGAAGAGATAGGTCAAGGAGTTAGCAGCGTCAATGTGGGAGACCATGTTATTCCTCTGTATGTTCCGGAATGCGGAGAGTGCCAATTTTGTAAGTCAGGAAAAACAAATTTGTGCCAGGCCATTAGATTGACACAGGGAAAAGGTTTCATGCCAGATGGAACCTCGCGTTTCTCTCATAAAGGGAAAACTCTGTTTCACTACATGGGGACTTCTACGTTCTCCGAATACAGTGTCGTTCCGGAAATTTCGCTGGCCAAAATTAATGCGGAAGCACCGTTAGAAAAAGTGTGTTTGCTTGGCTGCGGTATTACCACAGGGATCGGATCAGTCTTGAATACAGCAAAAGTGGAATCCGGGGCTGTAGTGGCAGTCTTTGGTTTGGGCGGAGTAGGGCTTGGTGTGATTCAGGGAGCATCTTTGGCCAAATGCAAACGGATCATTGCGGTGGATATTAATGAAAGTAAAGAAAATTTTGCAAGGCAACTCGGTGCAACCGATTTTGTAAACCCTAAAAACTATGACAAACCGATCCAAGAGGTACTAATTGAGTTAACAGATGGCGGTGTTGACTATTCTTTTGAATGCGTGGGAAATGTTAATTTGATGCGTTCCGCTCTTGAATGTTGTCACAAAGGTTGGGGAGAATCTATAATCATCGGTGTTGCCGGTGCCGGACAGGAAATTTCCACACGTCCCTTCCAGTTAGTTACAGGAAGAGTTTGGCGTGGTTCAGCTTTTGGAGGAGTGAAGGGACGATCGCAGTTGCCTGGATACGTGGAGATGTATATGAAAGGCGAGGTCAAAGTAGACGAGTTTATTACATACACCATGCCACTGGAAGAAATCAATCAAGCATTTGATTTGATGCACGAAGGCAAAAGCATTCGATCTGTGATTCTTTTTTAACTATTTTCAAATCTAGCAATGTCAAGAATCAAAATTGAACAGATCGGATCAAGCAAAACATTCGGTGGCTGGACAAATAGTTATAACCATCCCTCAGAAACTTGCGGCGGAGAAATGAAATTTTCAGTGTTTCTACCACCGCAAACAGAGTCTGATCCAGTACCAGTACTGTATTGGCTTTCCGGACTGACTTGTAATCATGAAAATTTTATCACCAAAGCTGGAGCACAACAATTCGCAGCAGAACATGGAATTATGCTGATAGCTCCGGACACCAGTCCGCGTGGTGCGGGAGTGGATGGCGAAGATGAGGATTATGATTTAGGATCAGGTGCTGGGTTTTATATCAACGCAACAGTGGACAAATGGTCAGTGAATTACCGTATGGAAGATTATATTATCCAGGAATTACCAGCAATAATCGGTTCAAATTTTCCGGTTTTGGAAGGACGTGAAAGTATATTCGGTCACTCAATGGGAGGACATGGGGCTCTGACTTTGGCATTTAAATATCCAGAACGATTTCGTTCGGTTTCGGCATTTTCGCCCATATGCGCTCCAAGTCAATGTCCCTGGGGAGAAAAAGCGTTCAGTCATTATCTTGGTGAAGATAGGGAAGTTTGGAAAAAACATGATGTAAACGAGTTGATCCAAACCTCAACGCTAGACATCCCGTTGCTGATTGACCAAGGCAGTGAGGACCCATTTTTAGAAAAAGAATTAAACTTTGAACTATTCAAAAAGACCTGTAAGAGAGAGAATCAGGAACTGAAAGTTCGTTTACAAGACGGATATGACCACAGTTACAATTTCATTTCCACTTTTATGAATGAGCACATTCAGCACCATTCTCAGGCGCTAAGTACATAATTAAAAGATGAGTGTTGAATCAATTTATATTACAGCTTTTTTGATAGGTCTGCTTGGGGGAACACACTGTGTTGGTATGTGTGGAGGTATTGTAACTGCACTAACGATTGGTTTATCAAAACAAAAACGAAATGACAGTAGAAAGTTCTTTACTTATCAGCTGTCATATAATACAGGAAGGATTCTGACGTACACTCTCACGGGTGCACTCGCGGCTAGTATAGGCGCTGTTTCAGAGCACTATGGTTTTGGAATGCAAGTACGTAAGATATTAACTCTAACGGCTGCATCTGTAATGATTTTTCTAGGACTTTATCTAACAGGCCGGTGGAAAACGGCCATTATAAAGATTGAAAATATCGGGTCAGTTCTGTGGCGCAGGATTGAACCTCTGGCAAAAAAATTTATTCCTATACGCTCCATTAGTCATGCATTGATTGCTGGCATTCTTTGGGGATGGCTACCGTGTGGACTGGTTTATTCAGCACTATTTTTGGCAATGTCTGCAAATAGCATTTCACAAGGCGCTCTAATAATGTGGAGTTTTGGAATCGGAACTTTACCAGTTCTTTTAGGACTTGGCTACGTCTCGACTAACTTCATTGCTCACTTACAAAAACAATGGGTACGTACCACAGCAGGCACAATTATTATTTGCTTTGGAATATTCCAATTCAAGATCCTTTTTTTCTCCTAATATAAAATCCATACAAAACTAGATGGAAGAATCTTAAGGCAGTTAAAGACAATAAAGTGTTTGTTGTTGATGGGAATCAGTATCTCAACCGTCCAGGTCCAAGATTGATTGATTCAGCAGAAATTCTGGCCGAGATTATTCATGGAAAACATAATGAAAGAAAATTTTTCGAAGATGTTTGGATAGTTACCAACTCCTAACATTAAAAGATTAGAGTATGTGGCTGGTACATATCGAAAACTAAAGTTCGGTCCACATCATCTCCTGTGAGTAACCCCAACTTTCAAAATTGGGGCTCCATAAATTACCTGGCCATACCAGTTTGGACGAGTGAATTTGGAAAATTCCTAACTACCCTCTGGCCATACAAATTCAGGACGTAATCCTTCATGAACTTTTCTTCCATCATTTGGTCGAGGAACGCCGGTTGAAGCGTCATAAAACGCGTGATATGTAGCTTCAGGAAAATCATCGCTGTAACCCATAATATTAGGCACAATTGCTCTTATTCGATTCAGTTTGTCATCCAGCATTATAGGAGTTCCACACGTCGAACATGTGCACAATTCTAATGGACCATCCGGATTCTGATCGTTGAATGGTTGTCGGTTTACGCCATCAGGGTTGTTAATTTCTATATCAGAATGATGAAAAAATGCTACATGCGTCGTTGGTTGACCAGTGACTCGTTTGCAGACAGAGCAATGGCAAGTATGATTATCGATTGGGTCGCCATTTGAATGTGTATGAATATGGTCACAACCACCAGAAAATTTACTCATTTTTTCCTCCATATTAGTTTATTTTATTAATAACGTACTAACTTAACAAATTAGAAGATATAGCTATATATATGAAAAGTCAACATGGAAACACAATACCTCCCACAAACAAAACAGTAGCTTTAAGAACCTGCTTCATAATGGATTTTGAAAATGGCAAGTGTAAATCTTTCAAAAACTACAACGACATTATGACAATGATGGGCCGCAGGAACTGCCATTAAATTTAATGGAAAGCCGGCAAGTT
>Ga0208895_1001323_pt1 | contig 10465 bp, 10 predicted proteins | sample ETNtaG_10_FD_185765 | JGI IMG/M metagenome (GOLD analysis project Ga0208895, IMG submission 185765) | Marine microbial and viral communities from oxygen minimum zone, Eastern Pacific Ocean - ETNP201302SV82 (SPAdes) (version 2) | ecosystem: Environmental > Aquatic > Marine > Oceanic ... | reverse complement strand
GTGCACGTCGTTGCCATCGCTTGAAGGCCGATAAATTATACGGTTCTAACAAGGTAACTAAATTAAACTACCTGTTAGTGTACGCGCCGTAAAACGAAAATTAAACACATTCATCGCTATAAATAAGACCATTTTAATCTCTAGCCTATTTCAAAACGTACACTAAAGACGAGAAATCAAGCTACTATAACTAACTGCACTATATTTAAAGGCTCGATAATTAAGTACCCTAAATTATTGCCGTAGGGTCAAACATTCTACACAGCGTTCTAATCCAATACGCTATCTATGTAACGACTACTCATTGAATTACTATGAATCTAACAATAAAGCACACTTTAAAATGAGAAAAAACCGTTTTCCCACTAATCTCGACGAACCTGTTAAATGGCACGTCCTCTCACAACTTTGGCCCTACTTACTTGAATTTAAACAACGGGTTTTTCTAGCGCTCTTGTGCTTGGTTGCAGCTAAGCTAGCCAGTATCGGCCTGCCCTATGTACTTAAATACACGGTGGATAGTTTAAATGGCGACGTTACCACATTGGCCCTTGCCGTCCCCGTTAGCCTTATCGTTGCCTACGGCACCTTACGGTTACTCAACGTTTTATTAGGCGAAGTACGCGACACCCTATTTGGCCGGGTTACGGAGCGTGCCATGCGCCGGCTTGGCTTGAAAGTATTCAAGCACTTGCATAACCTAGATTTGGGCTTTCACTTAAACCGGCGAACTGGAGGTCTTTCTCGTGATATAGAAAGAGGAACTAATGGGGTTAGCTTCCTTATGCGGTTTATGGTGTTCAATATCGTGCCTACCCTTCTAGAAATTGCACTGGTTGTAGGGCTGCTTCTATTCCAATTCGGTGTGTCATTTGCGCTCATTATCGTATGCAGTGTCATTGCTTACATTGGCTTTTCCATGAAAGCCACCGACTGGCGAACCCGGTTTGTTACTCAAATGAATGAAGCCGACTCAACCACCAACTCACGGGCAGTCGACAGCCTGCTTAACTTTGAAACCGTTAAGTATTTTAACAACGAGCGTTTTGAAGCCAACCGCTACGACACCGACCTCGCTAAATGGGAAAAGGCGCGAAGAAAAAATCGTTTATCGTTGTTTGCGCTTAATGGCGGCCAAGCGGCGATCATAGCAATAGCCATGACGTCTATGATGGCAAACGCCGCCTTTGGCGTAATGGACGGCGAAATGACGATAGGCGATTTCGTGCTAATAAACGCATTTACTATGCAAATATTTATGCCGCTGAATTTCTTAGGGTTTGTGTATCGAGAAATTCGCGGAAGCCTTGCTAATATCGATAAGTTATTTGACCTACTCGCTCAAACACCTGCAATTAGCGACGATGAAAATGCTATCGAGTTAAAGTGCGCCAAGCCCGCACTGCGTTTTAACGATGTACATTTTGCTTACACCGAAAACCGCCCAATACTGAAAGGATTGAGTTTTGATGTGCCGCCAGGTGCCAAAGTAGCCGTGGTAGGAGAAAGCGGCGCAGGCAAATCAACGTTGATGAAACTTCTGTTCCGATTTTATGAGCCTAATAAAGGTAAGATTACTATCGACGGCAAAGATATCACATCGCTAACCCAACAAAGCCTGCGCGGCCACATAGGTATAGTGCCCCAAGACACGGTGCTGTTTAACACCACCTTGCTTGAAAATATTCGTTATGGGAACCCAGACGCTACCGATGATGATATAAACAGTGTGCTAAAACTCGCCCACCTGCAGGCCTTCGTGGAAAGTTTACCTGAAAAGTTAGACACAACCGTTGGTGAGCGCGGGCTAAAATTATCGGGAGGTGAAAAACAGCGGGTAGCGATTGCTCGCGCATTGCTTAAAGGCGCACCTATTATGATTTTTGATGAAGCCACAAGCTCACTCGATAGTACCTCAGAACAAGCCATCCTTTCTGCGCTGCGTGACGCTGCGAAGGGCCACACAAGCTTAGTCATAGCTCATAGACTATCAACCATTGTGGATGCCGATAAAATATTAGTACTAAAAAACGGTACAATAGTAGAGGAAGGGACACACACTTCCTTACTGGAACGACAAGATGAATACGCGACGCTATGGCAAACTCAACAGCGCGATAGTGAAGACAAAGTCAATGAAAGAACAACGTAGTAGAGGCCAACAGTAGATGGACCCAGCGCTTATAAAAGCAGCCGTTAACCAAGTTATGCCTTTCGGAAAATATGCAGGCAGACGTTTATTTCACTTACCTGAGCCATACTTGGTGTGGTTTCACAAACAAGGTTTTCCAAACAATAAACTTGGCGAGCAGCTCGCTTTAATGTACGAAATAAAGCTGAACGGATTAGAGTCGGTTGTAGCGCCACTGTTAGATGATGATTAAAAACCATCCTGAAAACGAAAAGCATTAAACACTCTATGTACAAACACCGTTAAATATAAGAAGAGTTATGTTTGCAAGACCAAGAAAACAGCGTCGAAGTGAAGTAAACGAACGTATCAAGAACATTCACAGCGCCATTGCTGACAAGCTGTTGTCACACCCTGAGCTTTTTGACCTGGCTGAACAAACCTTAGAGCAGCGCTATCAAAGTAAAATGATGCGTTACGGCAGCTACCTATTGTGGAAAGGGATTCTTGAAGCTCGCGATGAGCCTGCGGTATTTAAAACGCTATTATTGGCTGACGACGAACGAACCGCCAATTTAAGAAGGGAAACTATCTTCACCGGTATTTTAAGTGAAGAAGAAAGAAGTCACGTAATGAAGAACTAGCTCAGTATATTACTGGTGCTCCGCTATATGTAGGCTTAAACGCCATACAGCTTTGCTATTCTTAAACGAAGCGGCACCGCATTGGTGCCGCTTTTTATAATGTCTTATACACTGATATTCGTGCTATGCGTTGCGCAAATGATCAGCAACCAAGAATGCCATTTCAAGCACCTGATCAGCATTTAAGCGCGGGTCACATTGTGTTTTGTACGCTTGCGCTAAATCGTCGTCACTGATTTGATATGCGCCACCGGTACATTCTGTAACGTGTTGACCGGTCATTTCAAGGTGAATACCACCGGCATGCGTGCCTTCCGCTTCATGAGCTTGGAAGAACTGTTTTATTTCGCGCAGAATCGAATCGAAGTTACGCGTTTTATAGCCGCTAGAAGCCGAGAAGGTATTACCGTGCATTGGATCAGAGCTCCATACCACATGGCGTCCTTCCGCTTTCACTTTGCGCAATAAGCGCGGCAGGTTGTCTGCCAAGTTATCAGCACCCATACGCGTGATAAGCGTTAAGCGACCTGGGTCGTTTAATGGGTTTAGCGCATCAATCAAACGAATCAGTTCGTCTTCTTGCATGCTAGGACCCACTTTCACGCCAATAGGGTTATGGATCCCACGGAAAAATTCAACGTGTGCATGGTCTAGTTGACGGGTACGTTCACCAATCCACACCATGTGAGCCGAGCAGTCGTAAGGCTTACCCGTTAGCGTGTCTACACGCGTTAACGCTTGCTCGTAGTTAAGCAGCAAAGCTTCATGCGATGTAAATAGCGATGTTTCATGTAGCGTCGAGCTTGTCTGCGCATTAATGCCAATCACATCCATAAACTCAAGGGTATCTTGAATGCGGTTAGCCATATCTGAATAGCGATCTTTAAGCGGATTGTTTTCTACAAACGCCATGTTCCAGCGATTCACTTCGTGAAGGTCTGCCAAACCGCCCTGCGCAAACGCACGCAGCAAGTTCAAGGTAGATGCGCTGCGGTGGTACGCTTCTAACAAACGCTCGGGGTCTGGACGGCGAGCCGCTTCGGTGAACTCAAAGTTATTAATGATATCGCCCCGGTAGCTTGGCAACTTAACACCATCACGGGTTTCAAAATCCGATGAGCGAGGTTTGGCATATTGACCCGCCATACGCGCAACTTTAGTAACCGGACAGCGGCCTGCAAACGTAAGCACAATCGCCATTTGCAGAATTACTTTGAAGGTATCGCGAATTTTTGGTGCGTTAAACTCGTCAAACGACTCGGCGCAATCACCGCCTTGCAAAAGAAACCCTTTACCTAAGCTGACTTCACCAAGCTGACGTCTAAGCTCACGGGCTTCGGCAGCGAATACCAGCGGAGGATATGAACTGAGTGTTTGCTCTACTTCTTTTAAACGTACTTTGTCTTCGTACTCTGGTTGTTGAAGAATAGGTTTATTTCTCCAACTGTCTACTTGCCAATTACTCAACGGTGTTCTCCTGATTAAAATAACGTAGGGCAAACGTTTTACTAAAAAAGGTTTATCTGTATAAAAATAGACTGTAACGCACTGAACTAAAAGTTCTACAGTGCGCTTTATTCTTCAGCCTAATGAAAAAAATAAAGCTAAATAAATGCTGACAGCACTTTATCACATTTACTAAAGGGAAATAGGTGCGCAAACTTGAATTTCTAGAAAGTTATCGTGCTTGCTTATAGCAAAATGACATTCAAAGACTTTTTCCAGATTGTTTTGTGTGGCTACCGCTCGGGGCTCACCTGCAGCGAACACCTCACCTTTGCGCATAATCCATAAGCTATCGCTATAATTAGCACTCAATGCGATATCATGGGATGTCATTAATATTGTGTTTCCTTTAACGCACAGTGCTTTTACAAGGCTAGCAAGTGCGTACTGGTGTCGAATATCAAGCCCTTGTAAGGGCTCATCTAGCAGTACTATTCCCTCACCGCGCTCTAGCTGCGGCCAAATTTGTAGTAATGCACGACAAATCTCTACGCGCTGACGCTCGCCCCCAGATAGCTGGGTGAGTATCTTATCGAGAAACCCTGATACCTCTAGCGCTTTCTCTAAAAGCGCAGGAACGAATGGGCGTTGCTGAATAACAGTATAAAAGCTCAAATACTCTTTTACCGTTAAATGAAAGCTGCTTTCACTGTGCTGTGCCAATACCGTGCGCACACTAGAAAGGCTCGCTAGCGTCCAATGGCTCATTGGCTTGTTGTAAAGGGAAACCTCACCAGTATCGGGGTTGATTAAACCTGCCAGTGTAAGCAGAAGCGTAGACTTACCCGCCCCGTTAGGACCTATAATATGAATGCATTCGCCTTTACGGGCTTCAAGCTTCTTGACGAAAAGACGTGCAGCCACATTTACATTGGTAACACTTAACACGTGTTCACATCGTTCTTCGGTGCTATTTTTCAACCCATTTTCTGAAAGGTAACTAAAACCACTAGCATTAGGGCCACTAGCTTCACTAGCGTTATCGTCGTAAGCGCTGACTTGCGCGCTGTTTCGATCATGTTGGCCTTTGGGCAGCAGTTTTTTTGATGGCGTATTTCGTCTAGTCATCCTCTCACCCTTTAATTTGACCTTTTGCCAACGCCCAAATGAGTAAAGGGCCGCCCAGTGACGCAGTTACCATCGACACTGGTAAGGTTATCGCCCGTGTCATTTCAGAGCTAAATGCAACCAGCATAAGAAGACTTGCGCCACTTAGTGCACTAAGTGGAAGGAGGTAACGATTATTGTGCCCTATAACTAAGCGCAGAATATGAGGTATTAGTAAGCCAACAAACGCTATCGAACCTGCCATTGAAACAGCACTGCCCACTGCAATAGCGCACGCTATTAGGGCGCGCTCGGTAAGCTTTGCTACATCTACGCCACTGCTTTTCGCCGCAAGCTCACCTGCGTAGAGTTTATTAAGGTCGCCAGCGAAATAAAGCTGTAGCCCAACGGAAACGACAATTAACGGACCGCCTACGCAGAGTATTAGCCAATTAGTTTGATACAAACTGCCCATCAGCCAAAAGGTCAAATTGCGCAGCGCATTCGCATCGCTGAACATGTAGAGCCAGGCAATAATAGCACCGCTTAAGGTAGATATTGCAATACCAGCTAGAATAACGGCTGTGGAAGACCCTAGTAGTTTTCTGGCTAACCGATAGATGATAAAGGTAGTAAATAGCGCACCAACAAAACACCCCAAAGGTAAAAGGTAGTGTAGGTAGGATGCTGCCCACGAGGGTGTTAACAACAGCAAAAGTGCCGCGACTAAACTGGCGCCGCTTGTGATACCAATGATGCCTGGATCGGCAAGAGGGTTTCGAAGCACGACTTGTAGCGTGGCGCCACTTACTGAAAGCGCCGCCCCAACTAAGCCCGCAGTTAAGATAAGCGGTATTTGCAGCTGTATGATGATATGACGTTTAAGTTCAACAGTAGTATCAGACAAGCCCGGCACGCCAATAATACCCGCTACACTAATCACGAGGGCAATAAGTACCGTGCTCAGTACTAATGTGACGGCGGTGCGTCTATTCAACGTATTTCCCGCCCGTTAAGATTGCGTTTGTTTTAAATGGGCAATTAACCCGTCCGACGCTTCTTCAATAAGATCTAGCACCAATTCAAAGCCCCTTTTCCCGCCGTAATAAGGGTCAGGCACTTCTTGCTCTTCTACATCGGCAAAGTCTAGAAAGAGTTTTATTTTATGGTGATACTGGCTTGGCGACATACCGTGTAAATTGGAAAGATTGCTGTTGTCCATCGCTAAAATATAGTCGAACCGTTCGAAATCGATTTCGTCCACGCGGCGGCATTTTAAACCTTTAAAGCTGTAGCCCCGCTCAACACCCGCAGCTTGAGAGCGCTTATCTGCTGGCTTACCGATATGGTATCCGTGGGTCCCCGCTGAGTCGATGTGAATATTTAAACCCGACTCGGCAGCTTTTTTTCTAAACACCGCTTCAGCTGAGGGTGAACGGCATATATTCCCTAAGCATACGAATAACACCGATGTAGTTTGTTTCATTCAATGTCCTATTTTAACGCAGTGACGGGGCGCGACTAAACTTTATGGTTAGTTTCACGTATGATACGCCGTCAGAAAAATTGTGGAGTTAGTATGACCGCACATGTACTTATGTTAAGTAGTTCTCGTCAAGGTGACGAGGCCTATCTAGAACACGCTAGAGCGCTTATTTTTGCACACTTAGGCGATGTACGCGACCTTCTATTTGTTCCTTATGCCGCTGTAACACAATCTTACGATGAATATTTAGATGCTGTGTCTAAAGCGCTGCCAGAATGCAATGTTACTGGGTTGCACACATTAGAAGACCCTGCCACGGCTGTTAATAATGCGAAGAAAAACGGCCAGGCCATTGTGGTGGGTGGGGGCAATACCTTTCATCTGTTGTCGACGCTTTATGCCAACGCTCTGATAGTGCCGTTAAAGCACGCCATAGCAGACTGCACGCCTTATATTGGTTGGAGCGCAGGCTCTAATATTTGTGGCCAATCAATTAGAACCACCAACGATATGCCGATTATCGAACCACCGAGTTTTGATGCACTGGATATTGTGCCGTTTCAATTAAACCCTCACTACACTGATTATCAACCTCCGGGCCACAACGGTGAAACTCGCGATCAGCGCTTAGCTGAATTTACCACGCTAAACCCAACGACCCCGGTTGTTGCCATTCGCGAAGGGACAGCGTTACGTCTTACCGACAACCAACTTACCTTAGTTGGCGAAAAAGACGGCTTTGTCTTTGTTGGCAAGGAGAAAAAGCCTATTCACGCGGGCGATGACTTAACTAAGCTGCTCAATAGCGCTGAGTAACGTACCGGCTTCAATGCCAGTTTGATAGGGAATTTCCGCCAATAGCGGTTCAGGTAACATGGCTTTAAGTGAACGCAAGTTTTCTTGGTATCGTGTCATGTTGCCTGTGATATCGTTTGCTACCCAGCCTTTAATGATTAAGCCGTCGGCACGAATGGCCTCGGCAGTCAAAAGCGCGTGGTTCAAACACCCTAAACGCATACCTACTACCAGTATCACGTCCATTTTTAGCGCTTTTACTACATCAGAAAGGTAATGCGTTGGCGTGTTATCGCTTCCTATTGTAAGTGGCAATCGCCAGCCTCCTGCGCCTTCCATCAGAAGAATGTCAGGCCGGTATGCTGCCAATGCATTAAGCCCTTCAGCTATCTTTTCATGGGTTAAAGCAACCCCTTCTTCATGGGCTGCGATATGCGGTGCAATAGGCGGTGTTAACGCAATAGGGTTTATTTCATTAATTGGAAGTGTCTGTCCATTAGCGCATGCACTCGCCTGTTGAATATTGAGCGCGTCTTCATTTACCCACTCGCCATTCACCAACTCGCAGCCTGCGGCAATGGGCTTGTACCCTATGGCGGTAAGCGACGCGTTATTTGCAGCGCGAAGTAATTGACAGGTAACGTAGGTTTTCCCCACTTCAGTGTCTGTCCCGGTAACGAAATATTGCTTCATCGTTTTTCCAATCTGAAATGACTAACGCGGTAGGTAAGCGGTAACTTACTGCCTACCCCAGTAATATTACTATAGGCCATGGCCAGCTTCTTAATGTCTCGGCGAGTTAACGGGGGCTGCTTTTGCCCGGTTTCACCCGCGCCTACGCCTTTTACCGAATGCAGTAAAGCCATTATGTCGCTATGACTATCGATATAATCCTTGGTAATTACCCGCTGCAAATCAAGGCCTGACTGCTTGAACCCGTTTAACCAATGGGATGTTGTTGGCATAAAGGTGTCTGCTTGCGAGAGTTGCGCCACTTTACGCGCGGTTCTCAGTTCATTAAACGAGCCAGCCACCATAATGGCAAGGTCAGCAACACCGCCTCTTTTAAGCACCCGCGCTATCTCGTTGGCTACAAGATGTGTATCGCTCACCCACTGAAGCGCCATAGACGAAAACACCGTTGAAAACGCACTATCAACAAACGGTAAATCAACGGCACTCCCCTGAACAAAAATGGGGTCAGAGTACATTTTTCGAGCCTGCGCTAACATGCCTTTGGCGATGTCTACACCGGTTGCCGTTGCACCTTTTTTCACCAACGCTTGTGTATGAATGCCCGTCCCACAGCCTATATCGAGGGCCTCGCCCTGCAAGGCCTTTGGCAAGTTTGCTAACGCTTGCTCGGCAATAACACGCTGAATAGATGCAATACTGTTGTACTTGGCTGCTGCTTTTGAGAAGCGATGTGCAACGTTCTGCTCATTAATTGCGGGAGTATTACTAGCCTCTTCGGCTTTGAAAGCGCCTTTAGCGTTGACTGAGCCTTTAGCGTTAACAGAACCCTCAGCTTGAACTGCAACGCCAGCGTCGGAAGTCCTGTCAGCTACAAAAGCGCCTTCATTATTTAAATGTACTCCTGCTGTAGTACTTAATGCTTTACTTTCAGGTGCTTTGAATGGCTCTGCCAACACAGGCGATTTTTCAGCGGGAATTGCTGGCATCATTACATCTCGCTCTTGTTGACGGAATCTGGGTCGCTTACGGCACTCACTGCGCTTTCCTCTGTTCTCTTTGCAGCTAGCCCACTTAACGCCAGACTATTCAGTGAAAGTTCAAAGGCATCAAGCAATACATTAATATCTTGGGTCGTGTGATTGGCCGTTAAGGTAATCCGCAGTCTGTCTTGGTTTTTCGGTACGGTAGGCTGCCTGATAGCCGTCGCCCAAATACCCCGTTGTTTTAACCCTTCACTTAGCGCAACTGCGCGTTCTGGGCTGCTTACAATGATTGGCTGAATTGCGCTTTGCGACGAGCCCAAAGCAATTTCACTTGATGAGGCGTTTTTCGCGCCTACTTTGAGTGTCTGTCCAAAACGTTTGTGGAACGATTCTCTGAAGTAGGCAATATTATTATTTAGCGTTTGGCGACGAGCGGTATCGCTGGCAATATGAGTGAGTGAATATAAGGTTGCCACAGCTTGTGCTGGCGGCATTGCAGTGGAATACACATAGTGCTTGGAAAAGTTTACCAGATAATCAATCAAGGTTTGGCTTCCCGCAATAAATGCACCAGCCGTACCCACCGCTTTACCGAATGTTCCCATAACGACAGGAACCTGTTGTTGGCTTAAGTTAAGTGCTTCCACAGTACCAAAACCGTTATCGCCCAATACACCCATACCGTGTGCATCATCTAGCATAAACCACGCGTTATATTTAGCGGCGATTTCAGCCATGTCTTTGCAAGGCGCAACGTCACCGTCCATGCTAAACACACCTTCGCTAGCGATAAGAATATCTTGCTGAGTTGATAAGATATTGGCACCCGCAGCAGAATCAGCCCCTTCGTTCTTACTCTCAATGGGGCCTGGTTTATGGCAAACTGTCGATAGCACACTTTCTAAATGACTAAGATCATTATGCTTAAAACGGCGAAGCTTAGCCCTTTCAGATACACACTGCGCCCCTTCTAAAAACGACGCATGCATTAGCTTATCAGCAACGATATGCCCATTTGATGCGGCCTTAGGTGAAGGTGAGAGGTGTGGAAAAAGTGCCATACACAAAGCTTGGTTTGCTGCAAATCCAGAGTTGAACAACAACGCCGCTTCCCGGTTCAAACCATCGGCAATATAAGCTTCGAGCGCTAAATGGGCCTGCGTATGCCCCGTAATTA
>Ga0208895_1001312_pt1 | contig 10498 bp, 6 predicted proteins | sample ETNtaG_10_FD_185765 | JGI IMG/M metagenome (GOLD analysis project Ga0208895, IMG submission 185765) | Marine microbial and viral communities from oxygen minimum zone, Eastern Pacific Ocean - ETNP201302SV82 (SPAdes) (version 2) | ecosystem: Environmental > Aquatic > Marine > Oceanic ... | reverse complement strand
AGGCCGAAAATAGAGCCAATGTTGACAATGTGTCCGCGTCCACGGGCCACCATGCCTGGTACTGCTGCCCGCACCGCGTGCACCGTGCCCAGTACGTTGGTTTCCAGAGTAGCATCGATATTGTCTGGGTCGAGTTCGTGGAACGGGTCAAAACGGCTGCCAATTCCAGCGGAGTTCACCAGGATATCAATATCGAATGCGCCCAGAGTTTGGTAAATCTTCGACCGGTCGCGGATATCGACCGCATGAACGGTGATGTCGCCTTCGCCGGCCAACGCCTCCAACCGCTCGCGGCGTCGCGCCAAAGCATGCACCGCGATTCCCCGAGCCGCCAATAGCCGCACCGTTGCGGCCCCAATACCGCTCGATGCACCGGTGACCAACGCAGTTCGATAATCTTTCAATGCCATAACGCAACCTCAGTTAGCCTCGATGTCGGCAGCTGCCAGCAGTGATCACACGACCCATCGCCGCGCGTGCACGCGGGCAGTAGCTACAGAATTACTACAACCGTATACAGCACAAGATACCGCACCAATGACTGTACTGACGCAAGCTAATAGCCTTAGCCTTTCGTGCCCGAGCTAAGCCCCGCCGCCGTAGAGCCGGGCTTCGTTGTACATTGCCAGCACGTTAGCCGGTGGCACGTCGGGCTGGATATTGTGTACGGCCGTCAGTACCAGGCCACCACCCCGGCCCAGGGTGTCGATGATGTGGCGGGTTTCCTGGCGCACCTCGTCTTCATTGCACTGTGGCATGACGCGCTGGGTGTCGACGCCGCCCCAGAAAGCCATCTTATCGCCGAAATCGCGCTTCAGGCGCTCGGGCTCCATGCCCTTGGCCGCCACCTGCACCGGATTGATGGCGTCGACGCCGATCTCGGCCAAGTCGTCGATTAGGTCAGCTATGGCGCCGCAGCAGTGAAACACCACCTTGACGTCGGCAGCCTTTTTCACGCGCCCGATCACCATGGCCTGGTGGGGCTTGATCATTTGGCGATAGATGTCGGGGCTGAAGACAGTCGTTTGCTGGGTCGACATGTCGTCGCCGAAGAACACGATATCGATGAACTCACCGGCCTCGGCCAGCGCGGTTTCGGCTACTTTGGCGCAGAAGTGGCTGCCAAATTCCATCAATCGGCTGGCGATCTCGGGCCGCCGATAGAGGTCGACCAGCCACTTTGAATAGCCACGCACGAATTGTGCCTCGTGAACCACGCCCAGCCGAATATTGAGGATGATGGCGTGGTCGCTGGCCTCTCGTAGCGCTTGGGCGCGCTTGCGGAAGCCACGGTAGAGGCCAGGATTGTCGGGATCGGGCCAGTCGTGGTTCTCCACCTCGGCCAAGGTGATATCGTCATGCTGGAAGGGACCACCGACGTTGAGGTAGGGGCCATCGCCGGTCTTGCCCCAGACAGCACCCCATTCATCTACGAAGTTGTCCTCGTCGATGTCGCGCTGTAGCCCGCCTTCGTAGGAGCTGAGCGAGATCAGCCGCGTGTCGACGTCGAAATAGTCGAGCATCGAGAGATCGGGAATGGCGACCCGGGCGCGGCGCATGCCCAACTCGGTTTCATGCTCGAGTCCCATGTGCCGTTTGAGCTTTTCGTAGGCTGTGAAATAGACTGTGCTTGCATAAGTGCCGCCGAGATCGATCGGCACCCGGTCGGGCTGCTGGCGGTTGAGGGCGGCCAAAATGCGTTCCCTGCGGCTCATCGTCATAGTTCTCATCCTCGAACAGGGTATGTGGGCCTGACACTCCTATTTCGACTAGGCTAGGTGTGTGAGCGAGGTATACATCTGTATGCCCCGTTTACTTTTTCAAACGCATCCGTCATCAATTATTCGCACATCCAAGTGGGGTAATGAAAACAAAAGTCAAGATCAGATCTCTTATATCCTACACTCTGTCGTTGAGACTACAACTTAGATTGAAGCTATCTACCCGTTAATAGTTCGCCTCTCAACATTCCTCTTTTATCGCACAAACTCGCGCTCAGTCGGTTCCCCCTTGATCCACAGGTTGCTCGCAGCTGGAAAGTGAAGATAATTTGCTGTATCCGAGCAGTAGTTATCGCCATCCGATTCCCCACCGTAACTCACGATGCTTACAGAAAACACAAATACCGACAACACGACCACAAGTATCTTCCTCATCAATTCAACTCTCTGTAGAAGGAGCTAATTCAACGTCGGTCCAACGAAATTTTCCTGTACGACATAGGAGGACACCTTGACTTGGGTCAACGATATAGACCATCCTGATTTAGCTTACTTGTAAACGGAATTAGGGATTAACCATGCCCCAGCTAGGCAAGAACGGCCGCCTCTCCAAGCGCCTTTCCCTTTTGCGCGAAAACGTACTTTTTCGCAGTCTAAACACTGAAACGAGAGATTTCATTGCTTCTATTGCCCGCCGACACCGCCTGACGTTTCAGCAGCTTTTGCAACTTACCGAAATCGACATTGACTTGCGTATGTGGAATGAACCGCCGCTTGTAGAGCAATGGATTGAGCTTGAAAAACAGGTTATTCCGGGCAACGGTACCCAGACAGGGAGGATCATTTTCGAGCAATTGCGCCATCAAAGGCTACTGCTAGTAGGTAAAGAAACTGTTTACGGCCCTTCAGCCAGGTCTTTGGCTTGGAATTGGAAAAAAAAGGTAACAACGCATGAGGGAAATAACACTGTATTTGGCATGTGCCCCGTAGCTTCGGAGAAAACAGCCTGTTGCAATCTTAGGACCATTGATGCTGTCCAAGGGTGTGGCTTCGGTTGCAGCTATTGCAGCATCCAAACGTTTTATGAGCCGTCGGATATTTCTGTAGACAGAGATCTTGCCACCAAACTGGGGAACATCACGCTCGATCCACAGAAGAACTACCACATCTGTTCGGGGCAATCTTCCGATTCGCTCTTTGTCGGCGACCGATTCGGGGTTTTGACTGCTCAATTGGATTTCGCCCGCCGCAATCCCAATGTAATACTCGAATTGAAAACAAAATCGAAAAATATCGCTGCTCTGTTGAAAGCAGAAGTGCCACGCAACATTTTCGTCAGCTGGTCGCTAAATCCTCAAGTTGTCATCGATCATGAAGAACATTTCACTGCTGCACTGGACGAACGATTAGCAGCGGCTCGCAGTGTGGCGGACAAAGGTATCCTGGCGGGGTTTCATTTGCATCCGATGATTCACTACTGCGGATGGCAAAGGGATTACAATGCCCTAATCCAGAAAGTTATATCTATGTTCTCCGTTGAAGAAGTCGCATTTGTCTCCTTCGGTGCACTGACCTTCATTAAACCGGCTATCAAGAGTTTGAGAATGAAAGCACTCCCCAGTAAGGTGCTACAGATGCCACTGGAAGAGACAGCTGGAAAAGTCTCCTATCCGGTAGGGATAAAAGAGACAATGTTTCGCACGGCATGGCGAGCGTTCACGCCGTGGCATGACTCGGTTTTCTTCTACCTCTGTATGGAGAACCGGGAGTTATGGCAGTCGGTTTTTGGATTTTGCTACGATAATAATAATGCTTTCGAGAAAGCATTGTTGCGGCAGGTTTTTGGGAAAGTCTCCCGAGATCTTCAGGGTATCTAGAAGAGTTAGCCCTGGCCGTTAGCGGTCAGAATTACACACTGGCCAGTACCTCGCCTCTAACATGGGCCAGACTTTCCAGATACCGAGTAATGGCAGGAATTCCAGTATGTTCGATCAGCACCTTGATCTCGGTCAAGATATAGAAAGTCCTCTCATCCAAACCCTGTAGTTCGGGTTTACCCTACCGGCCGTTGCCGATTAAAGGACCGTCCATGATAAGGGGAAGCAATGGAGCAAGCCGGCCACAAGATTGGTGAGGAGATGGTCGGCGCCGTGCTGGTGGTCGGCGGTGGTATCGCTGGCATGCAGGCCTCACTCGACCTCGCCGATTCGGGCTACAAGGTCTACTTGGTCGAGCGTGACTCGGCCATTGGTGGTCACATGGCCAAGCTCGACAAGACCTTTCCCACCAACGACTGTGCCATGTGCACCATCTCGCCCCGGTTGGTCGATGTTGGGCGACACCTCAATATCGAACTCTTGACCGACAGCCAGGTCGAAACGATTACCGGAGAGCCCGGCGCTTTCAGTGCCAGGCTACGCACCAAAGCCCGCTACATAGACCTCGAGCGTTGTAACGGTTGCGGCGAATGTGCCGAAGTCTGCCCAGTGCCGGTCAGCGATGCCTTCAACGAAGGCTTCAGCCAGCGCCGTGCCGCCTTTAAGCTCTACCCTCAGGCGACGCCGGACGGTTACGCTATCGACAAGCGGGGGGTGGCACCCTGCCGCGATGCCTGCGCCACCGGCCAGCGGGCCCAGGGCTACATCAGCCTGATCGCAGCTGGCCGGTTTGACGAGGCCTACCGTACCATTAAGGAGGACAATCCCTTTCCCGCGGTCTGCGGACGGATCTGCAATGCGCGTTGTGAAGACGCCTGTACTCGCGGTCAGATCGATGCACCGATAGCCATCCGATCGCTAAAGCGCTTTGTTACTGATACCGTCCTCGCTGGGCCGCGACAACTCCTTGAGCCGGTCGCACAGTGTCATGACGAACGCATCGCCGTCATCGGTGCTGGGCCCTGCGGCCTGACTGCGGCCCAGGACCTTTGTCGACTGGGCTACGGTGTCACCGTCTACGAGGCACTGCCGGTGGCTGGCGGCATGCTGCGGGTCGGCGTGCCCGAATTCCGCTTGCCAGCACGGATTGTCGAGCGCGAGATTCAGGATATCCTCGACCTCGGCGTGGAACTCAAGCTGAACACACCAGTGAATAGCCTCGACGAACTGGTGACCGAAGGCTTTGCTGCCGTGCTGATCGCCGTCGGCGCACACGAGGGTATCCGTTTGCCAATCCCGGGTAACGAGCTCTCAGGGGTCCTGATCAACACTCAGTTTTTGCGCGATGTGCGACTGGTCGAACCGGACCTGGAAACAAGCCCGGCACATGACATCCAGGGCCGGCAAGTCGTAGTGCTCGGTGGTGGCGACGTTGCTTTTGACTGCGCCCGCACCGCACTTCGACTCGGTGCCAGCGAGGTGCAGATCGCCTGCCGCGGTAGCCGCGGGGTCTGGCCAGCGAGTGAACGTGAGATCAAGGCGGCCCGTGAGGAAGGCATCGGGCTGCATATCGGGCTCGACTATCTGGGGTTAATCGACGATGGTGCCGGCAATGTGGCTGGCCTTGAATGCGAACGGGTCGAACGCTTCGAGATTGACGAAAATGGCCGCCCCATCGCTCACGTCGTACCCGATTCGCGATTTACCATCACCGCCGAAGTGGCCATATTTTCGGTCGGCCAGAAAGCTGGTTTGGCTTTTATCCCCGAGGATGCCGGCGTGGGTATCACTGCCAGTCGAACCATTGCTGTTGATGGCAATACTTACGCGACCGATCGGCCCGGTGTCTTTGCCGCTGGCGACGCGGTTAGCGGAACAGCGTTTGTCATCGAGGCTGTCGATGGCGGTCACCGGGCAGCGGAAACCATCCGCCGCTATCTACACGGTGAGGCAGTCGAACGTGTCGCGTCTACGCCGGTACCCGTTGCCGTGATTTCCGATAGTGAACTTGATACCAGGCAGGCCCAAGGAGAGATCACCCCGACACCGCAGGTGCCGGTACTGGCCATGGCGCCAGAGTCACGGGCTACGAACTTTGCAGAAGTCGAGAGCGGTTACAGCAAAGCCCAGGCCATAGCTGAGGCCCAACGCTGCCTGAACTGTGGCATTTGTTCAGAATGCCTGGCCTGCGATTTCACTTGCGGCGTCGATGCAATCGTCCATCAGATGGTTGAACAAAAACGCCAGATCAAGGTCGGTGCAGTCGTGTTGGCGCCAGGCTACCAGACCTATCGTGCTGAGCTGTCTGAAGAGTTTGGCTACGGCCGCTTCCCCAATGTCATCACTTCCTTGCAGCACGAACGCCTGCTCTCTGCTTCGGGCCCGACTAACGGCCACGTGCGACGACCATCGGATGGCCAGACACCTAGAAAAATTGCTTTTCTGCAATGCATCGGTTCGCGCGACCAGACCCACGATTACTGCTCGGCCGTTTGTTGCATGTACGCCACCAAACAGGCCGCCATGGCCAAGGAGCATGAGCCCGAAACTGAGATTCGCATCTTTATGATGGATATGCGCTCATTCTCCAAAGGCTACGAGGGTTACTACAAGCGGGCCCGAGAAAAATACGGCATCAGCTACAGCCGCTGCCGTATTTCTGGCATCAAGGAGCAGCCCAAGAACAAAAACCTGTTGCTGCGTTACCTGAGTGAGAACAGCAGTGTGGTGGAAGAAGAATTCGAACTGGTGGTGCTGTCGGTGGGGATGGAGATCTCTCAAGAGGTCCGTGATCTGGGACATCGTCTTGGAGTGGAACTGGACGACTACGGCTTCTGCCAGACGGTACGTTTCGATCCCCTGCAGACCAGTCGCCCTGGAATCTACGCGGTGGGTCCCTTTCGCGAACCCAAGGACATTCCCGACTCACTGGTCGAGGCGAGTGCCGCTGCAGTTCAGGCCGGTGGCCTGCTGGCTGCCAGGCGTCACAGCCTGACCCGGACAGCCGAATACCCGGTCGAACGCGATATTGGTGAGGAGGAGGTCCGCACTGCCGTCTTCGTCTGCCACTGTGGCACCAACATTGCAGGTTTCCTCGATGTTGACGCCGTTGCCCGATATGCCGATACCCTACCCGGAGTCATCCATACCGAGCACACCTTGTACGCCTGCTCGCAGGACAATGTCGCCCAGATCAGTGAAACCGTCCGCCAGACTGGTGCCAACCGGGTTGTGATTGCAGCATGCACACCGCTTACCCACGAGCCACTTTTCCAGTCCTGTTTGCGTACTGCGGGCCTCAACCCTTATCTGGTCGATATGGCCAACATTCGCAACCAGTGTTCCTGGGTACATTCGCACAATTGGGACCGGGCCACGGCCAAGGCCAGGGATCTGGTGCGTATGTCAGTTGCCCGCACGGCAGCACTGGAACCACTGACCACCAGCGAGATGGCGATCGAGAGAGCGGCTCTGGTAGTCGGCGGCGGTGCGGCTGGTATGACCGCGGCCCTGACCCTCGCTGAACAGGGCTTCCCGGTGCACCTGGTGGAACGTTCAGAAGAACTTGGCGGCAATCTCCGCCAGTTGTATTTCGAGTTGGGCGAATTCGGTATCGGGGCGAGTCTTAACGGCAACGACCAGCCTGCCTCACCGAGTCAACTCCTGCTTGACCTTGAGGCCCGTATCGCCGCCGACCCGCTGGTGACGCTCCATCTTGCCAGCGAACTTGTAGCCACCAGCGGTTTCATGGGTAATTTTACGTCGACGGTGTGTGATCAACACGGTACCAACCACGAGATTCAGCATGGCGTAGTGTTGGTGGCTACTGGCGGTGTCGAGTACCGCGGTGAAGAGTATGGCTACGGCAGCCGGCCTGACATCGTCACGCAACAGGAATTCGAAGCCAGGCTGGCGAGCGGCGACGCCTTGCCAGACTCGGTGGTGATGATTCAGTGCGTTGGTCCGGCCGAGCAGTACTGCGGCCGCATATGCTGCACCACAGCGCTTAAGAATGCCCTTGTTCTAAAGCGGTTCAAGCCCGAAGCCCGTATTACTGTCCTTTACAAGGACATCCGCACCTATGGCTTTAAGGAGCGGCTCTACACCCAGGCCCGCGAAGCCGGAATTCTTTTTCTACGTTATGACGATGACCATCTACCGGTAGTTGAAACCGGTGAACAGCTCGCGATCCGAGTTTACGAACCGACCCTTGCGCAGGATCTCGATTTTGCCGCCGATATCTTAGTACTGTCGACTCCGGTGGTACCGCCAGCATCCGCCCAGCGGGTTGCCGCGTGCCTCAAGGTGCCCTTTGACATGGATGGTTTTTTCATGGAAGCACACGCCAAGATCAGACCTATGGACTTTCTGTCCGAGGGTATCTTCATGGCCGGCATGGCGCATTATCCGAAATTGTTAGAAGAATCCATAGTCCACGCCCGGGCGGCGGCCTCTCGCGCAGCCACCCTTCTGGTACGCGACAGCATTACCGTTGGCGGAGCTGTCGCAACTGTCGATCAGAGCATCTGCGTGGCCTGTTTAACCTGTGTCCGCACTTGTCCCTTCGGTGCTGCGCATATCGCTGAGAATCTATCGGGTGTTGGCGGCATAACCGGTGCTGCAACCATTGAGTCGGCGCTGTGCCAGGGCTGTGGGCTCTGCGTTGCGGCCTGCCCGGCTGGTGCCATCGATCTCAAGCATTTCACCAACTGCCAGGTCATGGCCAAGGTCGGTGCCATGTTCACACCAGCCCAGCAGGAGCCCCAATCGGAGTTGGTGTCGTGACTGGTTTCGAGCCAAGAATCATCGCTTTTTGCTGCCGGCATTGTGCTTATGCTGCGGCTGACCTGGCCGGGGGCAGTCGCCTCAACTACCCCGAATCACTGCACATCGTGCAGCTTCCGTGTACTGGCCGGGTCGACGTACTACACTTGCTCAAGAGCTTCGAAGAGGGCGCTGACGGGGTACTAGTAGCGGGATGCCTGCCCGGACGCTGCCACTACCTCAAGGGTAACTTGCACGCCCGCCAGCGTATCGATCACCTGCACCAACTGCTCGACCGGATAGGTTTCGAAACCGACCGTGCTCGCATGATCAACATCTCGGCCGCTATGGGTGCTCGCTTCGCTGAACTGGCTACCGAGTTTACGGAACGGATTCGGCAGCTTGGGCCTAATCTCTTGGCAGTATCCGCACAGTCACCAGCAACGCAATCCCCGGGGACAACGCCATGATTGTGGCAGAACCCAAGCCACTGGAACAGATTCGCAAGATGCTGGCCAGGCACAAAAAGGTGCTGGCGGTAGGTTGCGGCACCTGTGTCACCGTCTGTTCTGCCGGTGGTGCCAAGGAGGTTGGCATTCTGGCAGCCTCGTTACGCATGGCCACCAAGCTGAGTCGCGAGACCCTGGAAGTTGATGAAGCCATGGTACAGCGCCAGTGTGAGGTTGAATATCTGGAGCCACTGACGAAGAAATTTGACGACTACGATGCCGTGCTTTCGCTCGGCTGTGGCGTCGGCGTGCAGTCCATCGCCCAATACCTGCCGCACAAGTGTGTCTACCCTGCCCTCAATACTACTTTCATGGGGGCGCCAACCGAGCAGGGTGTCTGGGAGGAACGCTGCCAGGGCTGCGGTAACTGCGTGCTGCATGTCACCGGCGGCGTGTGCCCGGTGACCCGCTGTGCCAAGCAGCTTTTCAACGGCCCTTGCGGCGGCTCCGAGGCTGGGCACTGCGAAGTTGACGAGGCCACACCCTGCGCCTGGCAAATGGTCTGGGAACGCCTTGGGGCACTGGGTCTGACCGACGAACTGATGGAGATACAACCAGCTAAGGACTGGTCGACCAGTCGTGACGGCGGCCCGCGTCGCATTGTGCGCGAAGACCTCAGACTGCCGCCCGATGATGTGGACTATTCAGAGGACACGGCATGAGCAACGCAGCCGATGTAAAAGTTTCCGGGCCGAGCTACAAATCGAGCTCCGACTTGGAACGCATTCTGGCTGCTGGGTACTTTGCGGTGACCGGCGAGATAGGCCCGCCCAAAAACTGGAACGCCGAAGTTATCCGGGAAAAGGCCAAGCTACTCAAGGACTGTGTCGACGGCGCCAATATCACCGACAATCAGACCGCCATCGTGCGCATGAGTTCGATTGCCGCTGCGATCATCGTCAAACAGGAAGGCCTGGAACCGGTCATCCAGATGACCTGCCGTGACCGCAACCGATTGGCCATGCAAAGTGACCTGCTGGGTGCCGCCGCCCATGGCATCAATAACGTCCTCTGTCTTTCCGGTGATCACCAGTCGTTCGGCAATCACCCCGGTGCCAAAAACGTCCACGACATCGATTCTTTGCAGCTGGTACAGATGGTCAAGGGTCTGCGTGAGGGCCATTTCCAGTGTGAGGAGGAGATCAAAGGTGGCGGCCCGGGCTATTTTATTGGGGCCGCCGCCAATCCTTTTGCCGACCCGCTCGAGTGGCGGCCGTTCCGGCTGGCCAAGAAGGCTGCTGCCGGGGCTGATTTCATCCAGACTCAACTGGTCTACGACATCCCACAATTTCGGGAATATATGAAAAAGGTCGTCGACCTTGGGATACACGAGCGTACAGCTATCCTGGCCGGCGTTGGGCCTTTGAAATCCACGGCTATGGCCAGGTACATGCGTGACCGGGTGCCGGGGATGCTGGTGCCTGACGAGTGTATCGACCGCATGACCGGCGCTGTAGCCGGTATCGACCAGAATGACAAGAAGGCCCGGGGCGAGGCTTGGCGCGCTGAGGGCCTCAAGCTCTGTATCGAGCAGATCCAGGAGATTCGCGAGATCGAGGGCGTGGCCGGTGTGCACATCACGGCTATCGAATGGGAAGCTGCCATCAGGCCGCTGGTCGAGGGTGCG
>Ga0208895_1001311_pt1 | contig 10498 bp, 5 predicted proteins | sample ETNtaG_10_FD_185765 | JGI IMG/M metagenome (GOLD analysis project Ga0208895, IMG submission 185765) | Marine microbial and viral communities from oxygen minimum zone, Eastern Pacific Ocean - ETNP201302SV82 (SPAdes) (version 2) | ecosystem: Environmental > Aquatic > Marine > Oceanic ... | reverse complement strand
GGTTCCCTCAAGCACCCCCTGTGGCTCCAGCGGCACCGATGACACCACCGCAACCCCAATTCCCTCCAAGTACCGCAGCTATTCCACAACCAGCACCTGTATCTCCACAACCTGTTCCTCAACCAGCTGCTGCTCCATCAACAATGACCATTACAGTGCCACCTGGTGTTGTTTCCGGTCAGGTTTTGACAGTTACAATGCCAAATGGGCAAGTAGTTAATGTAGAAGTTCCTCCTGGCAGCTCGTCAGGTTCTCAATTCACAATAACGGTGAAACAATGAAAGAAAAATTGCGTAAATCTGGTTCGTTGGCCATTATAGGTCTGTTACTCTTTTCAGGTTGTCTAGGGTTAGATTCGGAAGAAGCAATTGGGGATAATCTCAATCCTCAGGCAGTTTTGGAAGTAGTTTCTGGAGAAACCGTTGTTGGTCTTGGTTCATCCCTTCAGTTTGACGCGTCAGAATCATACGATGAAGATGGTACTATCAGTTCTTACAGTTGGGACTTTGGTGACGGTTCAACGGGTACCAATGCAATGGAGATTCAGAAGTACATGTTCCCTGGAGAATACATTGTCTCTTTGTCGGTTACTGACAATAAGGGTGCAGTTGGTAACAACGATCGCCGATTGACGTATGTTACAGTTTTACATCCTGAGATTTCCGCATCTTCAGATTCACCACCTCATGCCATAATATCAGTCAAGTCATCTGTGGTTGTCCCTGGGACTGATATCGAGTTCAATGGTGCAGGTTCATGGTCATATCTGGACGGTTCCGCTTCCAGTGATGAGATCACATCTTGGGATTGGGACTTTGGCGATGGCCAAACGGCTACAGGAAACCTTGTTACACACACGTTTGGAACGGCCGGTGGCCTGACAGGATACACGGCAGTTGGCAACTATTTAGTTACTCTGACAGTTAGGAATAATAATGGTTTGACTGATGTAGTCTACCAAACAATTAGAGTTATACCCCGGGAAATCTCTACAGAAGGCTCAGCGAATCCAGATGTCTTGACATCAGTTTCAATAGGTGATCCAGTTAGCCTGGACCCAGCAGAGGCCTACGATACGGCCAGTGGTGCGGTTTTAACAAACAGTTATGAGACATTGGTGTTTTACGACCGTGAACGAACAGATAAACTGATTCCAATTCTTGCCGAAGAGCTTCCAACGGTCCAGAATGGTGGTATTTCCAATGAAGGCATGACTTATACATTCAAGATAAGGCAGGGGGTAACTTTCCATGATGATTCAACGATGGATGCAGACGATGTCGTGTTCTCGATAAATCGTTTGATAACCATGGACCTAGCCGCAGGTCCGGCCTGGATGTACACGGAGCTTCTGGACAAGACGGATGCAGACGGTGATGGTATAGCAGATAGTATAGTCAAGATTGACCAATATACTGTTCAATTCAATCTGAACCAATCAGCACCCCGTTTCTTGGCTATAATGGCGTATAATGGGGCTTCGATATTGTCTCAGGACTGGGTTTCCAAGCAAGGCTGTTCTGTTCCAATCTATGGACAGGAGTGCTTTGGCATACAGGAGGAGGTTATGGGTACTGGACCCTATATGATGAATGAGGCTTATGGTGGGAAATGGGTTCGTGAGCAATATGTCCTAATGCAGTATTATCCTGATTACTGGAGAGGATGGAGCCCCTCTGAACGACAGGCCTATGGTTTCCCGGAGGGATATATCAAGACAGTTCTAATCAAAAAGAATAATGATCAGCAATCTCGGACTCTTGAACTAAGGTCAGGTAAGGCAGATTTTGCCTATATCGAACCAAATTCTAGGGAAGATGTATTGGGTTATGAGGGCATAGAGTATGTTGGTCAGCTGAAGTCACTAAGCATGGGTTTCATAGGTTTTAACCACAATATAGCGAGTTATGAGAATACTGCCCCATCCAGCGATTTCTTTTCTGATGTCAATATCCGGAAGGCCTTCTGTTATTCCTTCAATTACGATTCATACATAGATGACATACTGGATGGTTTTGGGACCAAACCTACTGGTCCTATACCTGATGGCCTGTTAGGTTTCAATCCCAATGGCCCGCAGTATAGTTTTGACCCAAGTATGGCCGAGCAATATTTCAAGGATGCTGGAGTATGGGATGATGGTTTCGAGCTGACCGCATTTTACAATTCAGGTAATGATGTTAGGATGGATGCCTTGTTGATGCTGGAGAACAATGTTGAGTCCATGAATACTAAATTTGAGATTGAGGTTCAGGGTCTTGAATGGCCAGATTATCTTGACAAATTGAGAGCAAATGAATTGCCTCTTTTCTTCCTTGGCTGGGCCCCGGATTATGCAGATCCTCACAATTATGCTCATCCTTTCCTGCACAGTTCAGGTCACTTCCCACACTATCTGGGATTTGAATATGAGGACATAGACGATCTGATAATGGATGCTGCGTCTGAATCAGACTCATCAATTCGGGAGAATATGTATGAGGAACTTGCAGACCTGGAACACGAGAAAGCATTGTACATTTGGAGTAGTCAGGGTATAGGCTATCATTTTGAGAGGGACTGGGTAAATGGCTGGTACCACAACATGATGCACAGTCTTCTGTATTACACTCTTAGCAAAGACTGATTTAGTATCCACACGCAGTTATATATATTGCCAAAAACTGACGATGATTGTGCCTTTTCTGGCACAGGTGTGTTAACATGAGAAAAACTTACACGAAGATGAGTTCGTTGGTCATTATTGGCCTGATGATTCTCTCAGGATGTGTTGAAGACGACATTGTCGAACAAGTGGAAAATGGAGATCCACAAGCTATCATGACGGTCGCTGGTGCAACTGGTTTCGAGCAGTTTGTTAGAGTGACTGTTGGAGATACAGTTGATTTCGATGGTAGTCTTTCAATAGATCTTGATGGAACGATAGAGTCCTATGAATGGGACTTTGGTGACAGTAACAGTGCTAGTGGGGAAAGTGCTTCACACGTTTATACAATCTCTGGCGATTATGAGGCTACACTAACCGTAACTGATGACGCAGGGTCTACTGGCACAGACAGTATGATCGTTGCCGTTGAGGATGCTCCTGTGGAAGAAGTTCCGGACAGGACTGTTGTTGTTGTGAGCGCGGAGCTATGGGAAGATACAACCGAGATTGAGGCAGGTATCGAAGCATACTTTGATTGCTTTGATTCAACCATAACGATCGTTGAGAACGGCGAAAAGACATGGGCAGATATTGAGGATGCTTCATGTACTTGGGACTTTGGTGATGGCTCAGATACAGTAACCCAGAGTGGTGAAGATATTTGGAATGGTGTGATACATTCTTTCGAAACTTTTGAAGACGAGGATTATGGTGAGTATTTTGTATACCTGAATGTGACCTACACTACAGCTGATGGAGATACTTACTCAGATGATGATGGTGTATTCATCTATGTCTTTGAGCCTGAGGATCCACTCGATAAGTGGGTGAACAGACCAGATACTTTCACAACCACATCAATTGGAGATCCAGCTACACTTGATCCTGCCCATGCATATGATACAGCTAGTGGCGAAGTAATCCAGAATGTATACCAACAGTTGTTCTGGTATGACAAGGAAAGAACAGATTATCTGATTCCAGTATTGGCTGAGGAAATACCTACCAAAGCTAATGGTGGGTTATCTGATGATGGTCTAAACTACACAGTCAAGATAAGACAAGGTGTACAGTTCCATGATGGTTCAGAGATGACTGCCGACGATGTGATATTCTCTATTAGCAGGATCCTGATTATGGACCTTGGTGACGGACCAGCCTGGATGTACTGGGAAATCCTTGGAAATGAGGATGCAAACAACGATTCAGTTGTAGACAGTATAACTAAGATAGATGAGTATACAGTTAAATTCACATTGAGTGCACCAGCTCCATTCCCAGCCATTATGGCTTACACGGGTGGAGCAATAGTTTCTAAGGCTTTCATGGAGGGCCATGGATGTGGAACTCCTGAAGCTGGTGTAGAATGTGAAGGAGTAGAGACCGGACGCGACTGTACAGCTGGTTGGGATTCTGATGATTGCCCAATGATGGGAACAGGACCTTACATGTTCAGGAAGTGGGAAGATGGTCAGTATGTGTTATTGGACTACTTCCCAGATTATTGGGAAAATGAGGGTAACGCTTGGGATTCCGATTACAGGAAATCCAAAGGCCTGCCCGGTAAACACGTTAAGCATGTATTCATTCGATCTAATACAGATAAGGATTCACGAATCCTTGAGTTCCTTAATGGAGAGGCAGACTTCGCTTATGTACCAATTGCCGACAGAGACACAGTTGAGGGGAAAGATGGTATCCGTACAATAGAGGGGTATCCAACTTTCAACATGGGATTCATTGGTTTCAACTTCGATATCCAGTATGATTGGGATAATGCCACGGCAGCTAACCCAGGTCCAGCACCCAGTGCGGATTTCTTTATGGATCCAAACATCCGTTTGGCATTCTGTTATGCATGGCCCTATGCTGATTTCATAGAGTTCGAGTTGGATGGAAGTGCAATACAGCCTAGAGGTCCAGTTCCTGCAGGCATGCTAGGATATCCTGAGGATGGACCACAGTTCCACTTGGACCTTGATTCCTCTGAAGAGTATTTCAAGGATGCTGGAGTATGGGATGATGGTTTCGAGATGACCCTCTACTACAATACCGGTAACACAGCACGTGAGAACGGTCTGTTGTGGTTGGAGAACAATATTGAAGGCATGAACGAAAAATTCTCAATAGATGTTCAGGGACTCGAATGGCCAGATTATCTGGATAAGCTGTATGGCGGGGAGACTCCAATGTTTTTCCTTGGCTGGGCCCCGGATTATGCAGATCCACATGACTATGCTCATCCATTCCTGCACAGTGCTGGTGTTTTCCCAGCTTACTTCACAGGGTATGCCAATGCAGATATTGATGCGTTGATTGAGCAAGCTGTCCAGTCTGACGACCCAGATGTGAGAGCAGATCTTTATGCACAAGTTGCAGAACTTGAACATGCAGATCCAGCTTATATCTGGACTCATCAGGGTATAACTTTCCACGTAGAACGTGACTGGGTACAGGGATACTATTCCAATCCTATGCACTCTGGTCCTTACTACTACGATCTGGCAAAGTCGTACTGAACATATTGACGATACGGGAGCCCCTACGGGGCTCCCAACGTGTATTTAACAGCCAATCTTTAGGCTGGCCGTGAAGCTCTGGCTATATGTAGGTCGTAGATTAGCACTGACTATACCGGTCTTGCTGGGTGTCACGCTGATTACATTCTCTCTGTCGCTGGGGATGGGAGATCCTGCAGCTCCTTACATGACGGAGAAAACCACTCCTGAGCAACGGGACAAGATAATTGAACAACATAATCTGGATGCTCCGCTTCCAGAAAGATACATTACTTATCTCAGTAATGTTCTACATGGAGAATGGGGCTTTTCGAAAACAATCAATAAACCTGTCTCGGAAGCTGTAAAAATCAAATTTCCAGCTACATTGGAATTATCGATTCTGGCGTTTATAATTGCGGTAACTACTGCCATTCCTTTGGGCATTTTTGCCTCAATCAGGCACAATAGGTGGGAGGATCATGGGGTTCGATTGTTTGCATTAATAGGTTCAGCAGTACCTATTTTCTGGTTCGCCTTGATCCTGAAGTATTGGTTCGCCTTCAAGTACGGCGATATAACCAACCTTCCTCTGGGATACAGATTTGATGCTTTTTTGTGGGAACTCGATGATCCCATAGAAAGACCGACAGGTCTTCTACTGGTCGATTCTATACTTGCAGGTTCCTGGGTTCATTTCAAAGACGCTTTCATGCACATGATACTGCCCGCGGCTACTCTTGGTTATGCATCGATGGCCACCACTATTCGTCTGATGCGTGGAAACATGCTTGATGTTCTGGGACAGGATTATGTAAGGACGGCAAAGGCAAAGGGTTTGTCGTCAACAAAAGTTATAGGTCATGCTTCCAAGAATGCAATGATACCTACAGTCACACTATTGGGAATGGGCTTTGCGGGTCTTCTCAGTGGTTCCGTATTGACAGAGACCATATTTCAGTGGCCGGGTCTGGGTCTGTGGACCATCCAGGCCATGCGAAATCTGGATGTTTCTGCAATTCTGGGTCTGGTCATATTCTCGGCAGTCCTGACCATACTTGCTAATTTATTGGTAGATATCGCCTATGCCTATCTTGATCCCCGTGTAGACTTAGGAAGTCAAATCAGTATCGTTGAAATTGTGATTGTCTTTTTGTCATTCATACTGTTGGGTGCTGCCTATTCCGACTTAAGTTTGGGTCTGACGGTGTTGTCTGTAATCGGGTTTTTGGCCGTGGCAGGCATTGCTTTCGCAACTGCATATTTCCTTTCGACAGTTAGGGAAATTTCAGATTTGTGGGCACCTGCCATGTTGTTTGGAACGGCAATAGTCGTAATGAGCATTTTCAAGAACCCTGAAAGCAATTCGGAAATTGCAAATTATTTTCGGTTCATTCCCGACTTTTCACAGCTGGTATTGATCATGTTAGCTATTTGGATTTTATCTATAGCTATGAACTGGTCAGAGTTTGTATCCAGCCTCGGACCAAGGAGGGAAGAATGGAAGCGTATGTCCTACCAGTTCGTCCGCAATCCTCTGGCAGTTTTTGGTTTGGTGATAGTAACTCTACTTCTTTTGATGGCCTTGTTTGCTCCTGTTCTGGCACCACCCACAGAAGCACAACTTGAAAGAGACCCTATGCGAATGGAAGAAAATTTCCATTTCAATCACGATCTCCAACCACCTTGTATCGAATGGTTGTCCTTACATCCTCTTGAGGGTTGTACAGGAGAACGTGGTGAGGAAAATGGATTTATCCTTGGAAGTACAAACAAAGGATATGATATCTATTATGGAATAGTCTGGGGAAGTCGGACATCCCTTGATGTAGCTGTAAAGGTTGTTTTCACAGGCACATTCATTGCAGTGGTTATTGGCGTCATCTCGGGGTATTATGGTGGCCGTGTTGACGAGGTAGTGATGCGTATCACTGACGTCTTTTTGGCCATACCTGGACTGGTTCTGGCCTTGGCGATAATTGCTGTTACCAATGATCCCTCAATTGAGAATTTGATGTACGCCCTGATTATAGTGTGGTGGCCTGGTTTTACCCGGATTATTAGGGCCGAGGCCTTGAGAATCAGAAAATTGCCCTATGTTGAGGCTGCACGGGCGGCCGGGGCCTCGGATTTCAGGTTGATTTTTGTGCACGTTCTTCCAAATTGTATTACCTCGATTATTGTCATTGCGACAATGGATATGGGAGGCATTGTCCTTTCGTTGGCGGGTCTGGGTTTCCTTGGTTTTGGTGGCGGTCCAGATCTGGCTGAATGGGGTAAATTGGTTTCATTTGGTCAGGAACATTTACTTGCTGGCGAAACTTGGGCATTTTTCTACCCCGGACTTGTTATTGCTCTCTGGGCTCTTGGCTTCTACCTACTGGGTGACGGTTTACGCGATATCCTCGATCCGAGGCAGAGGGACTGATGTTGGAAATCAAGAATCTCAAAACCCGTTTCAATACCTATGATGGTGTTGTCAAAGCTCTTGAAGGAGTAAATCTCGATGTCAAGGAAGGAGAAATCTTTGGTATTGTGGGAGAGACAGGGTGTGGTAAGTCCGTCACTAGTTATTCGCTAATGCAACTCCTTCCCAGAACTGCTGAAGTCGTTAGTGGTAATATGTCTCTTGATGGAGAGGATATTACATATGCCAGTGAAAGCCGCATGCGTGAGATAAGAGGTGGCGAGATAGGAATGATCTTCCAGGATCCACTTTCAGCTTTGAATCCAGTTATGAAGGTGAAGGATCAGATATCAGAGGTCATCCGTCTACACCAGAAAGAAGAACTTGAGAATAGAACAGAAAAGGTTGATTCAGGAAACGAAAGAAATCCATACATCCTATGGTCTTTGATTTTTGTATCCATAGTATCATTATTTTATTTCCTGAAGTTAGAGGATTCTTTCACAGATACACTTGCCAAGCTACTCTTCTGGAGTTCACTTGTGGGCTATGTCTTCCTGCCCGAGATGGAATCCAATTCTTATCGCGCACGTACTGCAGTCGCAGAGACGGACATGGTAGTTGAGTCCCTAAGACAGGTTCGACTTCCCAATCCCTTACAGGTTGCAAATTCCTATCCACATGAACTCAGTGGAGGTATGCAACAGAGAGTCATGATTGCCATGGCCCTTGCCGGTCGTCCCCGTCTGCTTATTGCTGATGAACCGACCACAGCATTGGACGTCACGATACAGAGCCAGATTCTGGATCTTCTCAAGAAATTGCAGAAGGAGACTGGTATGACCATAGTGATGATTACTCATGATCTCGGAGTTGTGGCCGAGATGTGTGACCGAGTTACGGTCATGTATGCTGGAACGGTAGTCGAGACAGGCAATGCATCCGAGATATTCTCTGATCCTAAACATCCTTACACACAGGGCTTGCTATCAGCATTGCCTGGAGAAAGTAAGGAATTATCATCAATAGGTGGCAGTGTTCCGGATCTTCTTGATCCTCCCAGTGGTTGCAGATTCAACCCTAGATGTCCTATTGCAAAGGCACACTGTTCTGTGGATGTACCCTTGTTGAAAGGAGAGGATTACAAGGTTGCCTGTCATGAGGTGAAATTGTGAGCTTTATGGTCAAGACCAAGTCACTTGCTACACATTTTCCTATTCAGGATTTCTTCGGTAGAGAACTAGGTTTGGTGAAGGCGGTTGATGGCGTTAATATCACTATAACCGAAGGTAGTACCTTTGGAATTGTTGGAGAGAGTGGCTGTGGAAAGACAACTCTGGCCAGGACCATTCTGGGTCTTGAGAAAAGCACATCTGGAAGTACAATTCTTGGTTCTGAAATGTCTGAAGGTGTAGAGGAGACTAATATTGAGGAACTAGATAGAGCTGGATTGAGAGAACTGCGCCGCAAGATAGGGGTAGTTTTCCAGGATCCGATGGGCGCTCTGAATCCCCGTATGCTGGTCAAAGATCTGATTTATGAGCCTATGGTCATTCATAATCAGAAAGAAGGCATGCGTGAAAGAGCAAAGGAATTGTTGGAAATGGTGGGACTTAATCCTGATCATCTTTACAGGTATCCTCATCAATTCTCAGGCGGCCAGAGGCAGCGAATAGTCATAGCACGTGCTCTTGCCCTAGAACCAAAGATGCTGATTCTGGACGAGCCGACCTCGGCTTTGGATGTTTCGGTACAATCACAGATTCTCAATCTTCTGAAAGATTTACAAGAGAAGATGGGATTGACCTATGTCTTCATCTCCCATGACCTTTCAGTTATACGCCATATGTGTGATCGTGTAGCAGTCATGTATCTGGGCAAGATGGTTGAGGAGGCTACGGCGGATCAACTTTTCACCAACCCACTTCATCCTTACACTCAGGCTTTGGTATCGGCTATACCTTCTCTTGATCCGAAAACAAGACGGGAGAGGATTGTTCTGGAGGGAGACGTTCCATCTCCAGCAGATCCGCCAAGTGGTTGTCACTTTCATCCTCGCTGTCCAATTGCTGAGGCCAATTGTTCTCAAGTCTATCCTGACCTTCGTGAAATAAAGAAAGGATGCCATACAGCCTGTCATTTGGTAAAATTGGGTGGTAAACAGTGAAACAAGCACCCATTTCGAGATTGATTTCTCACATGAAGGCACATCGTTCCACCATGTGGTTGGCAACTTTATTCTCAATTCTGAATAAAATATTTGATTTGGCACCTCCTTTACTGATTGGAGCTGCAGTTGATGTCGTTGTTATGCAAGAGAAGTCTGTGTTGTCCACTTATGGGTATACAGATCCTAAGGAGCAACTCATAATTCTATCAATATTAACGGTAATAATCTGGGTTTTAGAATCACTCTTTGAGTATTTTTACGGTGTTTTGTGGAGAAATCTAGCTCAATCTGTCCAACACGACTTCAGACTGGATGCCTATTCTCATATCCAGGAGTTGGAAATGGCATGGTTCAGTGACCAGTCCAAGGGCGAACTGATGTCAATACTGAACGATGATATCAATCAACTGGAACGTTTTCTCGACAAAGGTGCCAATGAATTATTGCAAGTGGGAACTACAGTTGTAGCAATCAGTGCTATCTTCTTTTACATTTCACCTACTATCGCTATCTATTCTATTATTCCAATCCCTGTTATTATCTGGGGTTCGTTCAGGTTTCAGTCACGTATAGGTCCCCATTATGCTGAAGTCAGAAAGGAAGTAGGACTTCTGAATTCTCTTCTTTCAAATAATCTGAGTGGCATAAGCACAATCAAAAGTTTTACCAGTGAGGAACTTGAAGTTGAGCGTGTCAGAGCAGCCTCTCAGGCATATCGCGAGGCTAATCGCAGAGCTATCAGACTGAGTGCAGCCTTTGTACCATTGATCAGGATG
>Ga0208895_1001310_pt1 | contig 10500 bp, 8 predicted proteins | sample ETNtaG_10_FD_185765 | JGI IMG/M metagenome (GOLD analysis project Ga0208895, IMG submission 185765) | Marine microbial and viral communities from oxygen minimum zone, Eastern Pacific Ocean - ETNP201302SV82 (SPAdes) (version 2) | ecosystem: Environmental > Aquatic > Marine > Oceanic ... | reverse complement strand
GCCTGGACAAGCTTACCTAGCCCCAGGTGATAAGCATATGGAGATAGAAAGGAGCGGGGCTGACTATCGAATTAGGTTAACTGATGGGCCCCGGGTTTCAGGCCATAAGCCCTCTGTTGACGTACTGTTCAATTCAACTTGTAGGAGCGCAGGTAGTAACGCGATTGGTGTGCTATTGACTGGCATGGGCAGTGACGGTGCAACGGGCTTGCTTGAATTATTAAATGCGGGCTGTGAAACCTTTTGCCAAGATGAAGCGAGCTGCATTGTATTTGGCATGCCAAAAGTAGCCATCGAGAAGGGCGCGGCCAAGCAAGTGATAAGCTTAGACAGGATGGGTGAAACAGTGATGGAAACAGTAGAAAAACTGTCAGCGGGTAGTCGTTTGTAGGTGTAGTAAGTAAATACTAACAAAAAAGAAATGCCCGTCCTAAAATCGCTAAGTGGATTGGGATAAGCCCACTTGTTTCGAAAAACCTAAGGTGTTTTAATATCAACGCGTTACAGTTAGTAATGCTGCTACAGAATGCTGTTACTGTGGCCGATACTATGGATAGGCTAATTGTTAATTACGCAAAATATAAAAATCGATACGTAAGTGGAATGGTAAGATTAAGTAAAGTCGTCATAATAATATAAAAGACAATGGCTTACAGGTAGTGGTTTCAGTAAAGTAAGCAGTGATTTATTACTGCGTATATTTTGAAGTACCTAACAAGAATAAAAGGCCTGCTATATTCCTTACAGATTTAAAGCAAGTATATGCTCATTTTTACGGTATGACACTAACCTGGGATTATAACGAGTAGTTGGGGACTCTTATGAAACAGCAAACGCTAGTAGCGCTATCGGCCTTAATGTTTTCTTCTTCTGTTTTTGCGAATGGCGGATTTGAACCAAATAAAAAAGAATGTGTTAATGTCGGCAAAGAAATAACGCGTGTTAGCAGTGAAATGGATACTGCCAAGTCAGGGATCCAGAAGTCGTGGCTGAAACGTCAGCTAGGCGCATTAAAAACAAAGCGCACTTCTTGTAGCATGAAAGGTTTTGAAGCAAATAAGCCAGAACTGGCTAAACTCTAATTGCCTAAATGCTTGCTGAAAGCGACATAGCGAATTAGCGCTAATACGAATAGAAAAGTCTTACCTAGGTAAGACTTTTTTGTTTGTGCTGCAATAACACGGGAAACCCGTGCAGAATAAAACATTAACGAGTTACTAAACTAACCAGCTCATTCAATGATGCAATACTGTGATCGGGAGTTAAACCGAGCGGGTACATCATTTTCCCTGGCCGTTCTACAAACGTAGTTCGCATTCCCGTTGCTTTAGCCCCGCTTACGTCCCATCCGTGCGCGGCAACCATCATCGCCTCTTCATTTTTCACATTGGCTTGTTGGCAAGCCCAGTGATACACCGCGGGGTGAGGCTTGTAGGTTCGTACGCGCTCTACACTCAACACGTGGGAAAAGTAGTGTTTAATATTGGCATATTCTAGTTGAGCATTTAAGCCAGTTTCAGATGAATTAGATAGCGCTACCAAAGCAATACCGGCACTGTGGAGAGCTTTGAGCGTAGGGATGACATCATCATGCGCAGGCAGCTTCGTAATGTATTGCTTAATGGTGTCTTTTGCCGTTTTTTCATCTAGCGCAATGTTTTTACTGTGGGCCACCATCGTAAGTGCTGCACCGCCCACATCAATGAAGTCGTGAAACTGTGAAGACATGGTGTCGACTAAACTATGGTGAAGCAAGTTAGCAAACCACAGGTCTACCAGCGTTTCATCACCCTCTAAAACCGTTGCGAGCCCCGTTTTAATGGCCTGCATATCCAATAGTGTTTCGTTGATATCGAAGAATATTACCCGTGGCGTCACGATACACCTTCCTTTTGCTATTGGTGATAAACGTAGCGCTTTGCCTAAACGCACTTGTAGCTTATACCAATGTAAAACAGAAATGGTTTTGCGAAAGCGTTATACGACCAAAGTCGCCTCTGTTGCTTTGAAATTCAATGTAGAAAGGAGCAGACGGATAACATAAGAAAATAAAAAGCCGGCATAAAAAGAGTGATACCAGCTTAGTATTTTATAAGCTTACAGTATATTTATAGATCGTCGGCATTATTATTTATATCAAGGGACATGGCGATATCATCCAGTATATCGTTAAGGCCCGTTATCTTTTCATTAGCGATAAATACGCTCATGTGTGATTCAACCTCAATACTGTCGGTTGTCGTTTCACTTTCAAACGTACTATCAAGTGCGCTTTGCACTCTATCGAAGAACTGGCGCGCACTTCTTTCCTCGATATTGTGTAGGCACAAAATAAATTGCTCGGTACCAAAACGGCCAAGAATGTCATTGCCGCGCGTCGCATTTTGAAGGGTCTGGGCTATTTTTCTTAACACCAAATCGCCTTTGGTTGAGCCCAGTTTACGGGTAATGTCACGCAGGTTACTCACATCGAAAATGGCGATGGCAATGGCTCTACCTAGTTTTGGCGCATCAAGTTTATTGATACGGGAAATAGCAGAGTCGGCGTTAAGTAGCTGAGTTACCGGGTCGATAGCTTTACGCGCTTGGTGTTTTCTGTGCAAGACATAGCCCGCTATACCACTTATCAGTATGAAAACAATAATAGCGGTATACAGTGTATTTTTACGTCGCTGCTCAGCTTGCTCAATGGCAGACTCTAAATCATAAATGCGAGTATAAAGGTTGGCTGCACCGATAATTAAGGAAGAGTCTTGCGCCAGTTCCCTGCGCTTTGTGACTTCTTTTGAATAAATGTTGTGCGCCGCTTTAGCGCGCTCCAAATCCCCTAACGCAATGTACATATCTACATTAAAACTTAAATAGTCTAAATTGGTTTCAAATACCTTAGGTATTACATTGGCGTTCATTGCCTTGATTTCTGATAGGTACTCTCTTATGCAAGGCAGGTCACTATTTTGTAAGCAAATTTCGGTTTTATGCCAGCTAACCAGCATCTCACCTAGCGAACTGGATATATTCGCAGTTGCCTCTTCTAAATCGGGCAGGGTGTAAGCCAAGCTAGTATAGTCTTGGGTTTTTCTATAATAAATTGACAGCGCGTACTGATACAAAAAGTTGCTAAGCGTGGTATCTATTTCAGTATTTAATGCACCTAGTTCTAATATGCTTTGGTACGCTCGGTCGAACTGACCACTGCTTAACAGTGACACAATGGCGCTAATAATAATACTTACCCTGTTACTGCCTTCGTACACTTGAAGCCCCATCTCATGGGCTTTTAAATACTGCTCGGCGGCGAGGGCGTGCTGCTCTAAGCTACCGTAAAGTAAACCTATAGAGTTATGAATATGCGCCAGTTCCTCCGGGCTACCGTCATTTGAATAGCGCTTTAACACGCCAAACATTTTGCCCAGCCTAACTTCAGGGGATGAAGAATCGGAACAATAGCTAATAAGCCCTAAAGAGGCACTGGTAAAAATATCGCTGTGACGTTCGGGTGAAGATAAGTCTTGCGCCTGCTTATAGTATTTACAGCGCGCTGGGTTTTCCCTTGCATCATAAGAGAAGCCAATTTGATAAATGGCAGACGCAAATGCATAGGAAGTCTCATCAATGTTGCTCTGCATTATCGCTTTTAGCAGCATTTTTTCTGCTTCTTCATATTTGCCGCGGCAAATCAAAAACTGCCCCTTTGCGACAGTCAGCGCGAAACGCTGCTGGGTAGAAAGAGATTCGCCTAAAAGCGTTTTTTCAAGTTGAGGAAACAAAGACTGGCTAGGACAGTCGTATGAAGGAGTGCGAACTTCCTCTATGAAAGCGTCTATCGTATCACTTGCCTCTGTTGTGAAAGAAGCGAACGCAACGCTTAAAATCAAAATTATTGTACAAGCAATCTTTTGAAACATGAGTATTCGATTTTGTTTTTCCTCAATAATATCGATTTGATTGGGGAAGTACTACAAAAGCCCCATAAAAAAAGCGGCTTTTTTATGGGGGCGGGGGGAGAGGTTTGTTTATGAGTAGCTTAAAGGCAAAATTTAATACGCTGTTAGTGTGCAGAAGGCGCGCCAAAGCTTACCAAAATAGCAACGCCTATTAGGGCAACCCCAGACCAGATAATAGTGGCCCTTGTGGCTTTTTCTCCCAGCACCCACGCAACCCCAAGCGACATTAATGCGCTGGTGGCAATAAGCGTTTGAACAACGGCGGCTTTTGCATAGGCAAAAGCAAACATTTGTAAGTAAATTGCGGCAGTAGTACCCAGTAACGTAGCTAAGACAAACGCGGGCCATACACGATTGCCATTTTCAATAACGGGCATATAGCGGGTTTTCGTAAGCGCAATAAAGGGGACGACAAAAAACATACCACCCACTAAGCGTAAAAACGCGGCACTGGCAGCGTCAATTTCACCCGCGCTTAAAATGTCGCGGCTAACTACCGCCCCTATAGCCTGACATAGCGCAGCCCCCACGCCATATAAATAACCACTGGTAGCAAATACGTGGGTAGTACTGCGCTTGCGTGCTTTAATTACCATGTCGACAGAAAACAAAACAACGGCTACGCCGACCCACTGTTGCCAGGTGATCCATTCGCCAATAAAAGCCATAGCGAAAAGGGCCGTGAAAAGCGGCGCAAGGGTTTCGGCAACCAGCACAGCTTGGCTATCGCCAATGCTTTGCAGAGCTTTAAAAAAGCAGGTGTCGCCAATGCCTATACCAATTAGCCCGCTTACAAGCAGCCATAAAACAGTGCTAGTGGTAAGCCCTGTAGGCTGAACCACTAGCAGTACTACCGCTAAAATGGCGATAGAAATAAGCCCCTTCCAAAAGTTCATGGTAAGCGGTGAAAATGCGTTGCCCGTACCTCTGAAAAGACGGGCAGCAATCGCCCAACAAAGCGCTGTACCTAGCGCAGCAAAAACACCCATAAATTACCTGTTAAAAATATGATTAATTCAGAAAGGGCAAAATCTAGTTTGCCAAAAAGAGCGGCTATGCTAATGCAAGGTGTGGGCGGGGTAAACTTAAATCACATCAGTAGTTTTTAACTAAATATATTGAAGCCTTAAGCAAACGTAACTGAAGGCTAAAGTCTTTCGTGGCATTATGTTGGCGGTAAGGTTAGTGAGTAAGTTAAGCGCTGTGCTCAATTAAGTGGGCGTTAACCGAATTTTAAGAATTACAGTGAAGTAAAAGGACGATAAAAGCGTGAGCGTAGAGCAGATGAATTTGACCGGCATTAAAGGTGTAATATTCGATTTAGACGGCACCTTAGTAGAGTCTAGCCTTAACTTCACGCAAATGCGCGCCGACGTAGGCTGCCCACAAAACGAAGACATTCTTACCTTTGTTGATGCCCTTAGCTGCGCCGAAACCAAAGCGAATGCTCACCGAGCTATATTGCAGCACGAACTAGACGATGCGCAAAATGCTAAGTGGTTACCCATTGGCAAAGCCATGGTGGAAAAGGTGCAGGCACACAAACTACCCATGGCAATAGTTACCCGTAACTGCCGCCAAGCCACCGCCATTAAGGTAGCCAATAACGACATACCTATCGACTACGTGCTAACTCGCGAAGATGCTCCAGCCAAGCCCGACCCAACCGCATTATTGATGGTGGCGAACACATGGCAGCTTCAACCGGAAGACTGCCTGTATGTAGGCGACTTTATTTATGACCAGCAAGCTGCCGAGAATGCTGGGATGAAGTGGTTGTTGGTTTAGAGGTTACCGATCTACATCTGGTTTCTTTGGCTTTATCGGCCCTATTGGCAAAATTAAGTAAAAGTCTTCTTTCAATAGCGGGGAGCTAGTTCCAGCGTATACTTTAGTATAGTCTTGCTGTGCAAGTTCTTGCATGTTTGTTTTTTGTTCGATATTCATATCTCTTCCTCTTTATTTTTTTAATTTTCCTGCTCATGTGAGCACTTAAAAGGTAATCGTTATACAGGGATGTAAGATATGACTACTGAGACAGTTCATCGATATCAATGGAAAACTCATTCTTGTGTCCTAATTTTCCTTGTTTGTTTATTCGTTATTCCAAAAACGAGCCAAGCGATTGGTGTAAATTTAGAGGGCAGGACTTCTTTCGATGGCGTTCCTTCAGGAGTTATCCGTGATTTAGAGGTCTCAGACAAGGTTGTCTATATAGCCGCGGAAAATGGTGTATTTGAAGTTATTGGGAATGAGTCTGAACGGTTAGAGTTCAACACGTCTAACCATGCTACGGGGATCATCTCTGATATCCACTTGAGCGGCGCTAGCCTATGGGTTGTTGAATACGGCGTGGGCGTTTTTAAAGTTAATTTGAGAACCAAAGAAGCTAAGCAACTATTTTCTAATAGAGATTGGTCGAGTTCTGTTTGGGCTATGACCATGACCTCTACAAACTTCTATTTCTCTGTCATCGACGATGTTATACAAACGAATAGAAATTCAGGTCATTCAACGAAGCTAAGCACGCAACTGGCATCTTTGAAGTTAAACGGTATCTACTCACTTTTCGCTGTGAACGACAAGGTGCATATAGCATCAAACAAAGGTTATGTTTCAATATCAGAAGCGTCAGCTACTATTGAAGAGTATAAGCTAAGCGACAAACTTCCGCTTTTATCTAGTGCAACTTTCGTCAAGGTGATCGATAAAGAGTTATACATTGGAGGACCAGAGGGGCTGTATATTTTAGGCAGTGAGGCTCGTTTCGTTTCTACTGAGGGGATTAGTGGTACTTACATAAACGACGTAATTAAAACAGAAGACAATAAAATCTGGGTTTCGGACGGTCGGCTATTGATACTGGAAAACGGGAAGCTCGTAGCGCCACCCTTTATGAATCCAATATTAACATCTGAGGCGATTCGTTCGATAACCAAAATAGCGGTTGGTCCTTATGATTCGCTACTTATTGCTTCTTCTCAGCTAGGCCTAATTTCCTTACCCAAAACGAAGTTTTCAACAAACCTCATATCATTTAAAGGGAATGCCTTAAGAGATAATATTCAAAAATCTGCTTTCGACCAAACGGAAACGTTAGTCCGAATTGAAAATGGCCTATTTACGCTAAATGAAAGCAATGGAGAGCTAACTGAAACAGTTTTAGGCAAAGATAAAGCTGCTCATTGTACGTCTCGGCAAGAAGAGATCTTTGCACGGCTTAAAGCGTTAAATCCATCAGAGCTGTGTAACAGTGATTTCATTCATTCTGTCGACATCGATAAAGACGCCTTCTATTTATACTTCGATGATGGAATTAGCGCAAACTACTACTATGTAGTGGATGAGACTATAAAAGACACCATCAAAGCACCCCGAAAAGTCGTGTATAGCTCGCTATTAAGCGGCGGTGAACTAGCGGCATTCGATGAGTTTGACAATATACATTTTCAACTGTCTAAGTTTACTTGGCGGACAATTAACCCCGAAGAGGGTAATTGGTTCGGACTTCAGTGTTTAATTGAATTTGAAGAAACTTATTTAGTATGTACATCTGGGGCTGGCCTAAAAGAAATCAATAAGAAAAGCGGTTCGATCAGCTCGTTAACTATCCAGGGCCTAGATAAATTAAGGTTTATTCGGGGGGCTATGGTTACGAAGAGTGGAAACCTATGGGTGGCCTCTAATATGGGCCTATTTATAAAGCCCCGAACCAGTGAGTCAGTATTCAAAATTGGTATGCAGTTTGGACTGCTTGATACGGATTTTGAATATAAAAGCTTCGAGGAGCTTCGCGAAAAAGTATTAGTGAAGGGCGATAAATACAGCTATTTACTGGATGAAATTCAACTAATTGAAAGTCTTAAAGCACAAACTACTGAAGTGGAACCTATTGTTTTGACTTACGTTAAGTGGATGGATAAAAAAGGGCAGCATGCACTCTACTTACCCGAGAATCTTAACTTTAACTTTGATAGTAGTTTTGAGGAAGTAACTTTCAATTTTGTCGATAGCGATGTCTATAACGAGAGCAGAGGCATCGAGTTCAAACTAGACGATGATGCCTGGGTCTCTCACAATAAAGCGGCTATGAATTTAACTTTAGGTGACATGGACGTTGGTGAACATAAACTTTATATAGTGACCACGCACAATAAAGGAGCCTCAGAAGGACTGACTATTCAATTCGATATAGCTCCGCCTATTTGGGCATCTTATATAGGTATTATTTTTTACCTATCAATATTAATAGTGTTTTTCTTCTTATGGAAAGTCGGCTTAGTAAGTAAGCTTTACGAGAAGTTCAAAACCACCACCCTATACACCCTCCTGACCCGATATGAAATAACCGACGGACACTCAAAGTTCGAAAAAATGCTGCGTAGTAAAGAGCGTTTCATCAACGAGATCACCCACGAACTTCGAACACCCATTCAAGTCATAAACGGCTCGTTAGAAAAAATCTCTGATACAGATATGGGGACGCGCAAAGAGTTAGTCTGTGTTCAAGATAATATGAAGAGGGTTGAGCAACTAATTAACCAAATGAACCACGATGTTCCCTCAGCGTTAAACATTGAGGACTACTACAAGTCATACTCGTTAGAAAAAATCCGTTTTATTGTTTTATCCCTAGAGCCTTTAGCCAAACAAAAGAGGCAAAATTTAGAGGTTCGGATAAAGGGGAAAAAAGAGGTATTGCTCATTAGCGATAGCCTAGAAAAAATCTTGGCTAACTTAGTACAAAACGCTGTTAAATTTACACCTGAACTTGGCACGATAAAAGTGAGTGCAGTACAAGATAGCAAAGTGCTGAAGATAACCGTAAGCGACGATGGTGAAGGGATTGAAGACAACCTGCAGAGTAAAGTATTTGAGAGATTTGCTAGGGGAAATACAGAAATAGAGGGAAATGGTGTTGGGTTAACAATGGTTAAAACCCTAGTCGAGTTGAACCAAGGGGAGGTTACTCTTCAAAGTCAAAAAGGTGTGGGGACGAGAATAACCGTAACGTTGCCTATCGATGATATTGCTTTTTTGAATTCGCACGCTGAAAATTTGTCGCCGACAAATGCTGAGACAAGCAAGAAATCTCTGTTAATTGTTGATGACAGCAGGGAGTTTCGTTCTTATCTCTTCGAACTTTTTTCTCCTAAGTATCGCTGTTTAGTAGCGCGAAATGGTACACAGGCTTTAGACGTTATGCAGCATTACTTAGTGGATGTAGTGATTACCGATCAAATGATGCACGAAATGGATGGACTTAGTTTGACTAAGGCCATTCGCAGTAATGCCAGCTATGCCAATATTCCTATATTAATGCTTACCGCTAAAACCGGAGCAGAACTAGAAAAATCTGCGTTAGAAGAAAAAGTAGATTACTTCTTGGCAAAGCCTGCCTCTAACGAAGAAATTATGCTTCGTGTAGAGCATCTTTTAGCTGTCAGGGAGGCAAAGGAACAAGGGGAAGAGGGGCGCGATCAACCTGTGTTCAAGTTTGGTTGCCTAAAAATTCGAGAGTTTGATAACGAAAAAGATATGGCGTTTTATCTCAACTTTATTGCTGTACTCGAAAAAAACTATCACGATGAGTCTTTCAACAGAGATCAGGCAGCAACGGCGTTACTGATCAGCCCTCGAAGTTTGAACCGTAGAATGTCAGAACTTTTCGATTATAACTTCAGTGAATTTCTTTCACGTTTTAGGGTAGAAAAGTCTATCCCATTATTGTTAGAAGGAAAGAGTATTCTAGATACCTGCCTAGACGTGGGCTTCGGCACCGCAGCTTATTTTTCGACGTCCTTTAAAAAGGTTATGAGCTTACCACCCAAAAAGTTTGTGGAGCAATACAATAAAACAGTAGCGTAAAGGTAGTATCTAAAAGAACTAAATATACCTACGCCTCTCCGCCAAAAAGCCAATCAATAGAAACGATGCCACATAGCCTGCACCTTGGTACTGCCAAGGCAAGTAGGCTAGGGTGTGTTTTAAGAACGGTGCGCCGTACAAAGTTAGTGCGCCATAGCCAAAGGCACACAGCACTACAAACAAACTAATGCGAATGGTGAAATGGTAAGGTGCCAGTATGCGTTTCACATGGCCGTTAATCAGGTCGCCGTACACCACTAAAATTGTGGCCATAAGCATAATGCTCATTTCTGTGTAATAGGGGCTTAATGCGCGAGAAAGGGCACTAAAAAGTTCACTCATAAATTTACTACTATTATGACGATTTTTGCTGTGTGCCCATTATAACCATGGCGAGTATAAAAGCGTTAGCTTACGCCTTTATTTAGTGCACTTACCGCGTTGAAGCCTTGTTCAATAGTGGCAATACGGTCGGTGGTTTGATCCCGCTCTACAAATTTATGTTCAATACCGGCTAACTTGCCGTGCGCGAATATCTCTTTAAAGTTAATCGTGCCCGTGCCCACATCAGCAAAACTGCCGTCTTCAGCCAAATCTTTTACATGCCAAAGCTTAAAGCGGCCTGGGTACTGCTTAAAGTAATCAATGGGATTTTTACCTGCTTTTACCGTCCAGTATAAATCCA
>Ga0208895_1001309_pt1 | contig 10500 bp, 10 predicted proteins | sample ETNtaG_10_FD_185765 | JGI IMG/M metagenome (GOLD analysis project Ga0208895, IMG submission 185765) | Marine microbial and viral communities from oxygen minimum zone, Eastern Pacific Ocean - ETNP201302SV82 (SPAdes) (version 2) | ecosystem: Environmental > Aquatic > Marine > Oceanic ... | reverse complement strand
GTCAGCAGCAGAATATCACGCTGGTTCAGGGCTTGCGCTATCTGGATGTCAAACTCTGCTGTGAGTGCAGCTTTTTTCAAAGTGTCCAGGGCTTTAAAATAGGTTTCAATCTTGACGCTCATATTCATCTCATTCTGTGCGGTGCGGATCAGACCGACGGCCTCCATGTAGTGTGTCTCAAATTCTGTCTCAAGTCGATCCGGAGTGAAAACTGAGCGCGGTAATTCTCCTGCAGAGTGTGATGCCAGTAGGTCAGGGGGCTGTATCAAACTCTGGTCTGTTGAACTGAAAAAATTCACCACAACCGAGTTTCTATCTGTTACCTCAATGTACGGAGGCAAATCCAGTGCATTCGGATTCACCATTGCACTCAGAATTACTCTTTTCTGGTGCTCCACATCGGTATCAATTTCCACATAACGTAAATATTCATGATTATTAAATCCAGGAATCTCACGGATTTTTTCGGAGTTTGGAAAAATAATCTGCAGGAAAAACTGAGCCTTGTATCTTCCTGTCTCAGGATCCCTCATTTTCTGTTCAACAACCTGAAACGGAAATCGGTCAGGACTCATTAAAATTGGTCCATCAAAAACCACCTCAATTCCAAAGCGGCTAATTTCACGTAACTCATCTTCAATTTGCAGCGGAATTTTTTTCAGTTCGCGGACCTTAAAAGTTTTTCGTAAAACACTGACATTTTCCGGAGCCTCCTCTAATAATGCGGTGCGCTGGAGAAACAGGAAAGCATCACTGTAAGTGAAGAATTCCCGTGAACCGTTCTCTAATTCCAAAACATACCGGTAGCGATCACCAAATTTATTGGTTTTCATGTATTTACTATCTTCTCCCTGTAGAATGCGAAAACGGCGAATTCCCAAAACAAGGTTCTTGCCGTCCAGGATGTCATGTTTGCCAAATGTTTTGACAAAGGCAGTTGAGTTTAAAATGATGCGGTAAAACTTATTCTTGTCAAGTACTCCAAAATCTGTACTTTCCGGTGTAGGAAAGACAAGTGCACGATTTTTACTGAGAATCAGTTCATCAGTCTGTGCCCATTCGCGAATACGATTTATCAACCACTTTCGGCTGGAACCGTCATCAAGAATTGCCTGCAGATAATAGTCGTCTTTACCTCTGTTTTTGACAAAAACAGAAGAAATTTTGATGGATTTGAAATATCCATTATCCAGCACACTTGCCAGTTTGAGTGCTTTTTGCCGTGACGTATATTCCGGAAAGGCAAATGCCGGCAGATTGAAACCGGTCACAAACAGGGCCAACGCAAGAGAGATGAAGTATATTTTTTTATTCAAAATTCTTTCCCACATAAATTTCTACATCGGTTGCCAGTTTACTTATTCTACTCTCCGGCATTGGTTCAATCACCTGTTCTCCCGGTAAAATCTGCGCCAGAATCAAGGCCTCTCTCATCAGGTTTGCATGAAAGTAAATTTTAGTTTTGGGCAGGATTGTCTGTTCACGGACCGAAGATATGTTAACGATTTTTAACTTCATTCCAATCTGTTTTTCAATCGTACGTTTCTGTTGACGGTCCAACAGTACTGCAAGACGCTGTGCCGAGTCCGGATGAGGAGAAGCGTTCAGTATCGTAAGATTCAGTTGATCAACACGGCGGTACGACATCAGTGCGGTTACAGGATGCAAAAGCATCTCCTCTCGGGGACTAATCACAGGCGGTGCCAAATCAATTATTATACTTTCCACTTTCTGCTGTTCTTGAGCATTTGTGGTTTCTTTTTTTACGAACTTTTGCAAAGCAAATGTTAAATGGCGTGAATCTGATTTTTCCGTATCCAGCACCAGAATATGTTCTTCAGTACTTGAAATAGTGAGGGTCACCTGGAACTCTATTTTCCCATTTTCTTTTTTTGTGATTTTCTCCTCAAGTAGCATTTTCTCCAGGATACCCTCCTCTGAAAAGGAAGTTACTTCCCGTTCCGGCAGGAGAATGCTGTTGATCAATGTGTTGGGCAGAAGAACGGAGGTTTCGGTCTTGGAATTTCTTGGAGAAATCTGGATATGAGGAAATTGTCCTGGATCGAAAAAACCTTTAAAGGTCAGAAATGGCGTTTTCTCATCCGGAATCAATTCGAAGCGGTCAAGCATATGACCGGAACTTACTGAGATAGATAACCCTGCTGTTGGAATTAAAAACAGCAGACCGAGTACTAATAAAAGGAAAAACTGCTTCATAAAATTGCAGTGGAAAAAGGTGCATGTGGAGTCTCACACCAGCACTACGGTGGTAGAGATACCAACTTACAAATGCAGAAAATGAGCCACTATAGAAAAGCAGTCATGAATCGGAAGGTTCGTCTGAGTCAGAAGGGTCTTGTGGTTCCTCTGGAATGTTTTCTTCCACCAAGTTTTCCTGAGCAGTTTCAGCCGCTGAGACGGTTGTTGAGCCTGTTGAATTTTCCTCTTTGATTTCAACCTCGTCATCATCCTCATTCTCAATCACCGGAGCAATTCCGATCACCTGTTCATCCGTCTCAAGGCGGATCAGACGATTACCCTGCGTAACACGGCCGATGGTACGGATATTTTCAACAGGAATCCGGATCAATTTTCCAAGCTGAGTGATCAGAAAAAGCTGAAAATGCTCTTCAACTTCCAGTACATTCACAACCGGACCATTTGTATCAGTAATCCGGATTGTACGCATTCCAAAGTTGCCCCTGTTTTTTGCAAGAGTGTAATCTACTATCGGCGTTTTTTTGCCGTAACCACCTTCTGTAACCGTCAGCAGTTCACCTGTACCGGAAAGTGCCAGCGCAGAAACCACCCTGTCGCCTTTGCGAAGTTTGACGCCTCTCACACCACGCGCCTGCCTCCCCATGGCACGTAAAGTTGACTCATTAACGCGCAATCCCATACCGTCACGTGTGGCAAAAAATAATTCTTGATTTCCATCTGTTAGCTGAACAGAAATCACGGAATCTCCCTCGTCGAGAGTAATTACACGCAAACCGGTAACTCGGATTTTTGCGCAATCCAGCATTGGTGTTTTTTTGGCTACACCTCCTTCTGTGCAAAGGAAAATATATTTATTTTCTGCTTCTTTAGGAACATTAAGACAGGAACAAATTGATTCACCCTCCCGTAAAGGCAGCAAATTAATTGCCGCTTTTCCACGTCCGGTTGGCCCGGCCAGGGGAAGTTCAAAAACTTTTTTTCGGAAAACCTGACCTTTGTCAGTGAAAAAGAGAAGGAAATCATGTGTGGAGGCAACAAACATCTGTTCGACAAAATCTTCATCTTTCGTACCCATTCCCAAGCGTCCTTTTCCGCCACGGCGCTGTATTCTGTACTCACTGACCGAACTGCGCTTTATGTATCCTTCACGGGAAAGAGTGACCACCATGTCTTCTTCATTGATCAGTTCCTCAATTAGGATTGAACTGTCACCTTCAATAATTTCTGTACGGCGCTCGTCTCCATATTTGTCGCGAATTTCAATACTCTCTTTGCGGATAATTTCGATGACACGCTCATCTTTTTCCAGGATATCCTTGTAATCCTCAATGGCTTTGCCAACATCTTCATGTTCTGTGCGTATTTTATCTTGCTCCATTCCGGTTAAGCGCTGCAATTTCATATCGAGAATTCCATGGGCCTGACGTTTGGAAAGACCATAGCTTTCCATCAAAACATCCTCTGCTACACCCCCGCTTTCAGCTTTTCGAATAATATTCAGCACTGCATCCAGGTTTTCCAGGGCAATCATCAAACCCTCAAGCAGATGCATCCTGTTTTCGGCCTGTTTTAATTCATAACGTGTCCGACGTGTTACTACTTCAATACGGTGCTGCAGAAAAAACTCCAGCATTTGCGTCAAGGCCAGAATTTTGGGCTGCTTGTCTACAATGGAGAGCATAATGATCCCGAAACTCGATTGCAGTGCTGTGTGTTTGTAAAGATTACTCAAAACCACATCCGGAGTTTCACCACGTTTTAGCTGAATAAAAACGCGCATTCCCTTGCGATCAGATTCGTCCCGTAAATCTGAAATTCCCTCAATTTTTTTGTGACGGACCATTTCCGCAATTTTTTCCAGCAAATTTGCCTTGTTGACCATGAACGGCAGTTCATCAACAATGATCAGATCACGTCCATCTTTAGTTTGCTCAAAATGTGTTTTTGCGCGAATCCGGATGATTCCACGTCCTGTTGTGTAGGCGTCATAAATTCCACTTTTACCAATAATAGTACCGCCGGTAGGAAAATCCGGACCGGGAATAAATTCCATCAATTCCTGGACTGTGGCAGAGCCTCGGTGATCAATATAAAACAACAACGCATTCAACACTTCCTTAAGATTATGCGGAGGAATGTTGCTCGCCATACCGACTGCAATTCCGGTTGAACCATTGGTCAGCAAAATTGGAATACGTGAGGGCAGGACTGTCGGCTCTTCCAGGGAGTCGTCGTAATTTGGAATAAAATCAACTGTGTCTTTTTCAAGGTCTGCCAGCATATCATGAGCGATTTTCCGCATGCGGACTTCTGTATAACGCATCGCTGCAGGAGAATCACCATCAACTGAACCAAAGTTACCCTGTCCGTCAATCAACTGATATCTCATCGAAAAATCTTGTGTCAGTCTAACGATTGTGTCGTAAACCGCCGTATCTCCATGTGGATGATATTTACCAATTACATCGCCAACTACACGTGCAGATTTGCGGTAAGGTTTGTTGAAATCGTTACCCTGTTCACTCATTGAAAACAGTACACGCCGGTGAACAGGTTTTAAGCCGTCACGAACATCCGGAATTGCGCGCCCAACTATGACGCTCATAGCATACTCCATGTAGGAGTCACGCATTTCGTGGACTATATCTGCTTCAATTATTGTTTCGCTCATGGTTCAAAAATAGTTAATTTTGAAGTTTAGTTTTCAGGATCAGTCTAATTTTAATCAACTCTTAAAGGGTTTCTACTTCATAAACATGATCGCGTTTTTGAAGCACCAAAACTTTTTCCATCACATCTTCCTGTTTAATTTCATTGACAACTTCCAAGCCTTCAATGACTTTTCCAAAAACAGTATGCTTACCGTCCAGATGCGGGGTGGGGCCGTGTGTGATGAAAAACTGGCTTCCGTTGGTTCCGGGACCTGCGTTGGCCATCGAAAGAATTCCGGTGCTGTCATGTCGACGTTCCGGTGTACATTCATCATCAAAATCATATCCGGGCCCACCGGTTCCAGTACCTTGAGGACAACCCCCCTGGATCATAAAATCCGGAATTACACGATGGAAATTAAGTCCGTCATAATAACCTTTTTCGATCAAAGAAATCATATTGGCTACCGTGTTTGGAGCATCGTCTTCAAACATTTCAATTGTCATATTGCCGCGATCGGTCTGGATTTGAATTTGCGGAAGTCCGTCAGAAATTTTTGTTTCACTCATTGTCATTTTCTATTTGTAGGTTAAAAAATAAGGTGGTTTTGAAAATAGATCAGTATCGTAAAAACCGTAAGCATGGGGTCACAGAGGCCTCTGGGAGTATAAAAATATAAACAGTTCAGTGTGTTCTCTGTCCCTCTGTGGTTAAATACTTTTACGCAGTTTTTTGCTTTTTATCAATTCATCAACTAGAGTCATTTTTTTGTTCCCGAAGAGTCTGCTTCATCTCCGGCAGATAAAGTTGAAAGATCTCCCAGTCCGAGTGAAGAAAAATCAAAATTGGAAACTGCAGATGAGTTCTCTGCATCCACCCACTTATCATTTTCAAACAGCAGTAGTTTGGCAACCCCTCGAAAAGGTGTAAAAATTTTTAGGTACGAATCTTCATCCTCGCCCTCAAGAGTCAGATGAGTAGCTGTTTCTTCAACAATTTTACCTGCATATTTAACTGATAAAGTCTTCGGAAAAGTTACTCGTTTTTCTTCAATTTTCATGTTCAACAAAGTTTGAATAGCTACAAGTGTATCCGAAATTATTCAGGCACTAGAGTTTCTAGGCGGGCAATCGCATGAACCGGAGCATTACTTCCAGACATCAGGTCATTGAGAGCTGCATAGACAATCCGCTGTTTCTCGAGGGTACGTTTTCCCTCAAAGACAGGTGAAATTACCTGGATTTCAAAATGCCGTCCGTCCCCGCCCACTTCAGCAGTTGAGTCTGCAACAGATTTTTCAATTGCCTCCTTGATTTGTTCTTCAATAGTTTTCTGACCTCCAGCTAAACTCATAAATCCTCCTGCATTAAATTTACATCCAACTTGGTTTAAAATCTTCTTCCTGTTCCGGTGGTTCAAACATAAATGAAGTTTTGCAGCCACATGAACCTTTGGCTGATGGATTGTTGAATTTAAGCCCACGATCCATCAAACTGTAGCTCCAGTCTATTTCTGTATCCTTGATGTAAAGATGGCTTTTTTTATCGACCAGAATTGTTAAATTTTGTGATTCAAACTCCAAATCAAATTTTGTCTTTTTTGAATCGAAATCCAGTGTATAGGTAAATCCGGAACAACCTCCACCTTTGACCCCTACCCTTACACAAACGTCTTCTGCCAACTCATTTCTCAGCATGATTTTCAGAATTTCCTTTGCCGCATTTTCTGTGAGCGTTATCATAGTATCTCCAGCGTCAGCGGTCTTCACTGACAAGGTTTCGGTTCCATTCCGGTATTTCAATAATGAGAGCCTGAGTACCATTAGGCACACATTGACAGGCAAGACGTGACTGAGGTTCAAGTCCGGGTGCTAAATCCAGCATATCCTCCTCATCTTCAGTAGCCTCATTACAGCTTTCAAGTCCCTGCCGTACAATGACATGGCAGGTGGAACAGGCACATACGCCTCCGCAGGAATGGTCCATATCGATACCTGCTTCCAGGGCTGCATTGAGAATTGAACCCGGAAGTCCGTCGGATTCAGTTGTAATTTTTTCAGATAAAACAGCCACCTTTTTCTGTATTGGCAGAAACGTTACATCATAGTTTTGAAGAGGTAATTCAAATTCCGCTTTCTCAATATAAGGATTAGTGCCTGCCATAATCTGTTTGTATAATTTCAAGAAAAAACTCTATTCCAAGAATTATACTGAATTTACCACAGAAAATCAATGCAAGAACCAATAATTTCAGTTATTTTTACAGACAGATTCTCAACAGCAAATCTGCATAATTTCGTGTTTTTTTTGTTTATTTAAGTTGGGATTTTATAAAGGCGAGTAAATCCGGATTTGCCCAATCCCGAATACCTAATGCTCTTCCCAAAACTACTCCTTCAGGATCAATCAGGTAAGTAACAGGAATGTTTTTGACGCCGTACAAGTTGGTAATTTCCAGCTTTGGATCTGCTACCATCGGGAACGTGAAACCGTATTTCTCAGCAAACTTGCTGATTTTTTTCGTGTCTTCTCCCATTCCAACTGCCAGCACGATCAATTTTTCCTGCCCCATTTGCTGATATGCCTTCTCAAAATCCGGCATTTCTTTCAGACACGGCGAACACCAGGTGGCCCAAAAATTCAACAAAATAAATCGACCACGGTAGTCTTTCAGATTGACTGTCTTTCCATCGGGAAGTTTTCCAGCAAAATTATGTGCCTCAATCCAGGCTGTAGCAGGAGTAATGCGCAGATTGTTTAGTAATTTTCGTTCTTCACCAGCCAGTGGCACCTGTTTGCTCTGTGCAGAGGGAGTAACAAAAACCAGCAGCCAGAGTAAAAAAAACAGCCGAGGCAAATTTATTTTCGACAGAGTCATTTATATATATTTTTGAAAGAAATCCACCTCATTTAAAGCAAAGTTGATTGGTAGACAGAGAACTTTATTTTACTTCAAAACAAGAATCTTCACAATCCGGAACACGAAATAACAGTCAAATTGAGTTAGCCGCAGGAGGCCAGTTATAAATCACACGCACAAAATCATGGTTTTCAACAAAATCCGATTTTCTCAAAAATTCAGCAAAAACTCTTTGACCAGTGGAGTCTCCAATAGCCAGCACAATCAAAGAGTCCCGGAATTTATGCATGAATTTCTCAGGAGGCAGATTATTAAAACCCCATGCCGATCGGTTTTTCACCTGACGGTCAGGTGGACCCGGACGATTATCCACAAAACCCAGCAAACGAACCCCTCTGTTTTCAAAACTTTGTGCCGCCTGTCTCCCGGTTGGACCTGAGCCTACAATTAGAACACCACGACGTTTTTTGAGTCGGCCAAACTCAAGGAGATAATGTGCTTTTGCGTCAAACATGGCCGGACGTTTATACATTGCTTCAACTCTTGAGAGACGACCGGGGGCAAAATATTTACGGACCAGTATTTCCGGATGTTTAGCCAACTTTGCTCCGCCGCCGTATGCCCGCAAAATAAAATCATAATCTTCTGCCCAGGGATTGTTTGAGTAACCGCCAATTTTGTTGAATAATTTCCGAGTTGCAAAAAAAGTCGGATGAACAATTGGTGATTCTGCAAACAAATCGCTTTCAATTTGCTGATGAGACATCAGGGAATTGCTCCAGGATTGATAATGAACTGCGCTTTCCGGAAGCGGTCCTTTATCAGTAAAACCTTCCACCCTGCAACCTATCAACTCCAATTCAGGATCTTTTTGAATTAATTCCAGTTGTTTTTCCAATCTTGTTTTCTCCATCCTGTCATCGGCATCCATCCGGGCAATGTACTGTCCTTTGCACTCAGTAAGTCCTGTGTTGAGTGCTGAAACAATGCCCTGCGGTTCTGTGCGAATCATCCGGATTCTGGAATCATCCTGACTTGCTTTTTCCAGCAACACGGGAGTTTGATCAGTTGAGCCGTCATCAACCACAACCAATTCGTAATCAGTTAGACTTTGATTATCAATGCTTGCAAGGCAGTTACGCAACTTCGCAGCATCGTTACGTACCGGCATCAGGATGGAAATTATCGGGTTGGATTTCAAAATTTACCGGCAGAAAAATCTGTTGCTAAGAGAATCTTAAGTATCTTGTCACGGGTATTTTGAGGCTGATTCAGTAAAATCACAAAAAAGAGAGGGTTCGTGCCTGGTAGGTATCCGGCCATAGTGTAAACACCACTGAGAGTCCCCGTTTTGAGTAAAATATCATTATCACCTTGTAGCAAGTCCTGATGCGGAGCAAAAGCCTTTAGCAACTGCCAAATGGCTTCTGGTGTCAGACGATTTTTGCGAGAGATTCCGGAACCCTCCACCAGCAAAAACTGGTCTAAAGGGATTTTAAGTTCTTTGTCTAAATATTCTGTATATGCATGAGTTCCTTTTTCCAGAGTGGCCGGAGGGCCGTAACGCTGCAAGCCAACGGTTAATAAAAGCTGATTTGCCGTAAAGTTATTGGAAAAGCGCAGCATGCCCGCAATTACTTCCTTCAATGTTAAAATATTGCTGTGAGTGTAAAACAGGTGATCTCTGTTTCTAACAGAACGTAAAGCAACGTTTTTGATTTCAAATGAAAATCCTTCTTTGCGAAAAAATGATTTTATAAGTTCTGCTGAATAAGTAAAACTTAAGTTAGGTTGTATACTGATCCTATGGGTTCCTGGTGACAATTTTTTAGCCAAGCGGCGTGCCAAAGGGGTCAGTGGAGTTTGTTTTTCAGCAGAAGTGACATGGCCTTTTGAATCAACTTTCACGAATACTGTGTTGAAATTAACCACCAGTGCACCATTATGTGCATCAAAAGGATTATTAGAAAACGAAATTCCAGGGATTTTAATTTTTTCACTAAAGAGTGAGGTGTCAAAAAACAAGCCTTGCATTTTTTTAGGGACATCGGGAAGCAGGCTTACTTGATGTGCTATTCGTTGCCATTCTTCGGAAACTAAAAAAGGATCGCCTTTGCCCTTGATAACAAGGGAATGATTTTGATCAATATAAAATTCAGTATTGAAACTGTATTCTGATCCAAAATAATGCAAAGCTGACAGTGCAGTTGCATATTTTAGCACTGAGGCTGGAATCAGCAACGGGTTTTTATTTGGAGGATAGCGATAGAGCACCTGTTGCTCATTGGCAATCAATACGCTTCCGTGACGGACCAGAGATTTTAACTGAATATCCAACTTAGATTGAGAAGGATTTGCTGCCCACAAAACGGAAGATAACAAAATAATAATTCCCGTTCCAAGCATCAATCTGAACATTTTTTCTTGCATTAGCAACAGCTTCTCATTAGGATTAGTAGTTTTCAAGAGTAGAAATTTTCACACTAAAAAAGGTATTATGATCACTAAGAAAATCCTTGTTACCCCCGGAGACGGGATTGGTCCGGAAGTAACAAAACAGGCTATTCATGTGTTAAAAACTGTAGCACCACGTTTTGAACTTCAACTCGAATTATCTGAAAAACCTGTTGGTGGAGTCGCTTACGATTTAACCGGTACCCCAATTCCGGATGAAACGCTAGAAGCCGCAAAAAATTCTGATGCAGTTCTGCTGGGTGCAGTTGGCGGCCCAAAATGGGAACCGCTTGATTTTTCGGTACGTCCTGAACG
>Ga0208895_1001308_pt1 | contig 10504 bp, 11 predicted proteins | sample ETNtaG_10_FD_185765 | JGI IMG/M metagenome (GOLD analysis project Ga0208895, IMG submission 185765) | Marine microbial and viral communities from oxygen minimum zone, Eastern Pacific Ocean - ETNP201302SV82 (SPAdes) (version 2) | ecosystem: Environmental > Aquatic > Marine > Oceanic ... | reverse complement strand
GTGATGTTTGATGAGCCTCAGAAGGCGGTAACGCCGGGGCAGTCAGCGGTGTTCTATAGTGACGAAGTTTGCCTTGGCGGCGGTATTATTGAGAGTTATATTCGCTGATGTTAGATACCGACATAGAAAATAACCTAGCTCTTGCTGGTGTATGTCAAGCTGCGGCGCTGGTTCAGCAGCTTGCCAGACGAGGTTCTGCCGATAACGAGGCTATAGAGGCCAGCTTATCGAGCATACTGGTTACTGACCCAGAAACACCTCAACAGGTTTTCGGCCAGCTCGCTAACTTAAAAACCGGTTACACCACACTCGCAGCACAGCTATCTGACAAACAAGCAACAAAAGATACGGAATTAACCCGCTATATTGCTAGTATTCTAGGCCTTGAAAGAAAGCTAGCGAGAAAGCCTAAAGCAATGCAAGAACTGGGCGAACGTATTTCCCATGTTCAGCGCCAGCTTGCTCACATCGATTTCCAAAACCCACAAATAGTCTCCTCCTTAGCGAGCATTTACAGCGATATCATCAGTCCGCTAGCACCGCGTATTCAGGTAGCTGGTAATCCAGATTATTTAAGCCAACCTGCTACTCAGCATAAAGTGCGTGCGCTTTTGCTTGCAGGTGTTAGGGCTGCAGTAATGTGGCGTCAGATGGGTGGAAAACGAAGAAACATTTTATTTAAACGCAAACACATTCTTAACAGTGCTGTTAAAGCACTACGATTAATAAACTAGTGAGGAGCTTAAGGTGGAACTGAGTCAGTTAACTGCAATTTCCCCTGTCGATGGTCGATATGCTGGCAAAAGCGTAGAATTACGCAGTATTTTCAGTGAGTACGGCTTATTAAAATACCGTGTAGAAGTAGAAGTACGTTGGTTACAAATGCTGTCTACTAACCCACAAATTGAAGAAGTTCCTGCTTTTACAGACACGTCAAATGCACTACTAGACAAAATAGTAGCTGAATTTAGTGTTGAAGATGCCATGCGCATCAAAGAAATCGAGCGCACAACAAACCACGATGTGAAAGCGGTTGAATACTTTCTTAAAGAGAAGGTTGCCGACAATAGTGAGCTTTCAGCAGTAAATGAGTTTATCCACTTTGCGTGTACGTCTGAAGACATCAACAACCTTTCACATGGCTTAATGCTTCGCGAAGCCCGCGAGACCGTTATTCTTCCTTACTGTGACAAATTAATTGAAGCGCTAGTAGAGCTTGCTAAGCGCTACCAAAACGTACCTATGATGGCACGTACTCACGGTCAGCCTGCTTCACCTACCACCATGGGTAAAGAAATGGCAAACGTGGCTATTCGCCTAAAGCGTCAGCGTAGCCAAATCGCAGGTGTTGAGTTACTTGGTAAGATTAACGGTGCAGTGGGCAACTACAATGCACACTTGTCAGCGTATAAAGATGTAGATTGGCACGAAGTTTCAGAGAAGTTTGTTACCTCACTAGGTCTAACCTGGAACCCGTTCACTACGCAAATAGAGCCGCATGACTATATTGCAGAAATGTTTGATGCCATTGCGCGCTTTAACACCATTCTTATCGATTTCGACCGTGACGTTTGGGGTTACATTGCACTGGGTCACTTCAAGCAAAAAACGGTAGCTGGCGAAATCGGCTCTTCTACCATGCCACACAAAGTTAACCCTATCGATTTCGAAAATTCAGAAGGTAACTTAGGTCTGGCGAACGCTATTTTTGACCATTTAGCAGCTAAGCTTCCTATCTCTCGCTGGCAGCGTGACCTTACCGACTCAACCGTACTACGTAACCTTGGCGTAGGTGTAGGTTATGCGGTTATTGCGTATCAGGCTACTTTGAAAGGTATCAGCAAGTTAGAAGTTAATGAGCAAAGCTTACTTAACGAGCTAAACAACAACTGGGAACTGCTTGCAGAGCCTATTCAAACTGTTATGCGTCGTTACGGTATTGAAAAGCCATACGAGAAGCTAAAAGAGCTGACCCGTGGTAAGAAAGTAAACGCTGAGGTCATTGCTGAGTTTATTGATAACCTAGATATGCCAGAAGCGGCCAAAGCAGAGCTCAAGGCATTAACGCCTGCTACATACATTGGTGATGCAATCAGGCTTGTAGATCAGTTATAAGCCCTTACGCTTTCCACTACACTGAAAAACGCGGTCATTAGTACCGCGTTTTTTTATTCCTAAATTTCTCTACATTGAATTTTCACCTACGCGTGGGAGCAAGCAAATGGATTTACGCAACACGAACCACACTCCTTTCTCATTGCAGGAAAAACACTGTGTTGTACTTTCCCCCACGGTTTCGAAGGTGTTAAGTCCAACGCTAGAAACCAAAAGTAGTGCCGCGAATTTAAAAAGCTGTATAAAAAATGCCGTCGTCATTTTTTGTGACCTATCAGGCTTCCAACAACTCTCAGTTAAATATGGCGACATTACATGCGCCAGACTTGTAGATAGCCTGTTTTCTGAATTCGATGTGCTTGCCGCTGATTTACACCTTTCGCCATTAAAAACAAACGGCGATCAATATATTGCGGTTAGTTTTAGCGGCGAACACAGTAGTACAACACACTCGCTTTTGAACGCTCTGGTGAACGCCATCGAATTCGCATTTCGCGCTCGCGAGCTTGTAAATAGCAACGACCTTTTAGCTTCATCTTCAAGCCAACTGCGAGTTGGCATTGCGACAGGCTCTATACTTGCCGGCCAATCTTCTCGCCCGCTTGCAGGCTTTGATATTTGGGGGACTACGGTAAATAGGGCTGCAATGTTAGAGCAATACACAGCACCTAATACAATTGCTATTTGTGAGAAGTCTTACAGCCTGGTTAAACGACAGATTATTCATCGCTCTAGCGCGAGTGCGAATAACCCTTGTTCCTTTAATACGTACTTCACTTGTGGTTCAAATATAAACGCTAACACTGAGCTTTCAACGCGTGAACACGACAAGCGGAAACTCAGTGAGTCAAAAATGTGTGGCGAAAATCGCAAAGAAACCACATTCCTACCAAAACAGCTGCACACGAAAAAAATGCTAATGAGCGCATACGTTTGCTAACCCCTGTCTAGCGCATCTGATAACCACTCATGTCATGTAAACATAGAGCTAAAAAGCACGTGATTTCTAAGTTAGATGAATTACACCTGCAGTAACTCGCCGCGAGTACGAACATGTTAAGTTTCGCTGAGTGGGTAATTATTTATGCGAACCGTTATGAATTCGGCTCTCCCTACTGAATCAGGTGAAGCAAATGCAAGGTAGCAATAAACGTTTCAATAATCGATAATGCCGCCCTTAAGCTTCAACCTCGCTTTTGACAAAGTGCTAACGCTTACCGCATATTTGTAACGCCACGCACAATACTTAAATCAACAGATTAAACCCATTTAATTGGCTTACTATAAGAGACACTATGCCCACTAACGACAATTCGTACATTATTGATGCACAATCTGGAAACGGCTTTAATGCAGAAACCTTTCTAAAAAACTACTGGCAGCAAAAGCCGGTAGTCATCAAACACTTCTTTGACAACTTTGTAGATCCTATCGATGAGAACGATCTTGCCGGTCTAGCACAAGAATCGGAAGTGGATGCACGTATTATTAGCAACGTGAAAGGCAGCTGGCATGTTGAACAGGGGCCAATTACCGATTTTGACAAAGCATGTCAGGGCAAATGGACATTACTAGTTCAAGGCGTAGATAAATATGTGCCCGACGTAACCCCTCTACTAGATCCCTTTTCTTTTATCCCTAATTGGCGATTGGACGACCTGATGGTGAGCTTCGCCACCAATGGTGCAGGCGTTGGTGCTCACATCGACCAATATGATGTATTTTTAGTTCAAGGTAAGGGCCGAAGACGCTGGCGTGTGGGCAAGCCGGCGGACTATAAAGAAGTTTTTCCACATCCAAAATTAAGACAAATTGAAGGCTTCGACCCTGTTATAGATGTTGTGGTTGAGCCTGGCGATGTGGTGTACGTACCACCGGGCTGGCCTCATGATGGAGCGACAATTGAAGATAGCCTCACCTACTCTGTGGGTTATCGTGCTCCGGACAATCTGCAACTAGCGGAAAGCCTGGCGATGATGTTGGATAAAGGCGCACATAATTATCGCTTTACCGATGCAAGCCGCTCTATGCAAAGTAATCGTGCTTGGGTAAATCCAAGCGATGTTGCCATTCTTAAGCAGCAGCTCATAGATGCGATAAACGGTGAAGACTTTACTTTGGCACTTCTAGAAGCCATGAGTGAACAAGGCATTCCTGAATATCCGCTAGAAGACGAAGTATCGCTAGAGCAAATTTCAAATGAGTTTGCCGCAGGCATTAGCTTTGTTCCTGCACCGGGTGTGCGTGCATTACTATGTGACGGTAAGCGTGGTCTTCCTCGCGCACTCTTTGTAAATGGCAGTCAGTTCGAATTTGGCAAAAGTGACCAAGAATGGTTTGAAGTGCTGGCATCAGGAGGCGTTTTGAACGCAACGTGTTGCCAAGACGCGCCTTCTTTTACATTTTTAGAAACCTTAACTACACTTATCAATAATGGTTACTGGGAATGGTTCGAAGGTTAACAGGTAAGTATGGCGTTTACGATACAAAACGTCGATTGGGAAAAGGATAAACATCGACTAAAAGCACTAAGGGAACATGTATTTGTTTTAGAGTGGCGCGTCCCCGAGGCAAGCGAGTTCGACGAACACGACAGCTCAGCGTGCCATGTGCTTATCGTCAATGATGAAAACGAACCCATTGCCACTGGGCGCTTAACCAAACGAGGCGAACTAGGCCGAATTGCTGTTAAGCGCTGCCACAGAACATTGCCTGTTTATCGCGCTTTGTTTGAAGCGCTGATTAACACGGCAAAGCAAAACAACGTCCCCATTATCAAAGTAGTCTGCAATTTAGAAAGCGTGTCCTATCACCAATCCATTGGTTTTATTCCCGACGGGCAAGTATTTATGGACGCAGGCGTTCCAAGACAGCGCCTAAAATGTCCGGCAGAGCGATTTCCTCTTCCGGACGTGACTCAACTTCATTAAGCTATGTATTTACAAAACGTCTCACTAATACAGGCTATTGCCTGGAATTAGTTCCAAAGATCTGGCGCGTTCTGCATGGCAAACAAGCTTTCAGCACGATTAATTAGTAAAGCACCAAACGCCTTTTGAGTATCGTCTGCGCCCTCTGCATTAATGAGATTTTCTGCTTTCAACTGCCAATGCATAGCAAAGTGACGCAGTACGTCCTTGGCGTCTTTGGCGTTATCGACTGATGTGTAATCAGAAGGTAAATCACCACTAATAACCCAATAGCGTTTACTGTCCATTGCTCTAATTTTCCAAACTGCAAGGTACGGCATTAAATAACGACTTTCTTCGGTAATAACAGAATCAAACAACACGCCATTTTCCGCTAAAAATTTGTTTGCCTTTTGAAACTGTTCTCGTACCCACGTTGCGCGTTCTTCATCACTGATTGGTTGGTTTTCTGGTTGTTCTGCCATTTTTACTCTCATTATTATCGTTATCTGTTCTTACTAGTACTGCTACTTGATACCCATGTCTCAGTTACCTTCTAGGCAGTTTTGCCACTAGTTCGTAGCGTACGCCTTTTTTATCTTTGTACTTTATTTCATCCCTGCTTTCCACCGCAATTAGGGCATTGTGCCCACCGAAGGTGTTAACCGCTTACTTATTCGACAATCTTTAAGAATACCCAACACCCAGTTATTCAAAGATCGGGCACAAACATTTACATTTTTCATATTGGCAAATGTGCATCTTTGGGCGAAACTGTGAGATGAAAACTTCACCAAGCCGAGTGTTTATACATGCGAATAGTAAGAATTACCCTTGGAGCAATCTTGTTTATCGGCGGTATTGTTCTAACATTACTTCCGGGCTCTATCTTGTTAGTGATAGGCGGTTTAGTGCTCTTAAGTTACGACTGGCCAAAAGCGCGAAGCTGGCTCAAATACAGCCAAAAAACAATGACGAGTGGTGCCCGTAGAATTGATCGTTTTCTTCTTATGCGAAAGCTGCGTTAATTGTTTTTGTTCTAACAGGTGTGCTTTTAGAAAGTTGAGCACGCCATAACGCATAGTGCGTTTCGCCCCCCTCTTCATCTCTCACCACTTTGTCGCAAAGTGTTAGCAATTAAACTTATGTAAATGCGTAATGATGCAATGCGTGTTAACGTAAACTAAAGTATAAATTGCGAAGCCTTTAACAATAATAATAGTGGCAATTATCTGAGCATGCTCAGCATCTTAGATAGTTCGTATCATCAGGCAATGTAACCGTATCGATATGATTTTGTGCAATGCGTTGACCCCGCATTGCGCTGCTTGGGTAGGCCAGATTTAAACAATCTGGTCCAAGTCATATCTTTCGCTTACCTATGGAGACAAGACCATGATCACGTTTACCGTTAATGGTAACAAACACGAATTTTCTGGTGACCCATCAACACCAGTGTTGTGGTACCTTCGTGACGAATTAAATCTTACAGGACCTAAGTTTGGCTGTGGTATGGCGCAATGTGGCGCTTGTACTGTTCACATTGATGGCATGGCACAACGCTCTTGCGTATTGCCTGTATCAGCCGTTCAAGGCAGAAAAATTACCACTATTGAAGGGCTAAGCGAAAATGGCGATCACCCTGTCCAAAAAGCGTGGGTAGAACACAAAGTACCACAATGTGGTTTCTGTCAATGTGGGCAAATCATGCAAGCTGCCAGTCTATTATCAACCAACCCAACGCCAAGTGACGAAGAAATTGTTCAGAATATGTCGGGCAACATCTGTCGTTGCGGCACGTACCCTCGCATTCACAAGGCCATTAAGTCTGCGTCGAAATCAATAAGCAGCAACGCTGGCGTTAGCTACTTTGACCCAACCCAAGCGGGAGAAGAAGCATGAGTGAGAATACCTATTTTGATATGAATCGCCGCAGTTTCTTAAAATCGACAGCAGCGGCGGGTGCACTGGTTCTTGGTACCTATTTTATGGGTGGTGCACCTCGCGCCATGGCTGGCGTATTAGCAAAGCCAGCGGAAAACGCAAAGCGCGCAAACTTGTTCATTGCACTTCGCCCTGACGGCATGGTTGAAGTAACGTGTCACCGCAGCGAAATGGGTCAACAGATCCGAACCGCCATTGCGCAAATTGTAGCTGACGAGATGGAAGCTGCGTGGGACAAAGTCATTGTTATTCAAGGCAAAGGCGACCCCAAATACGGTGACCAAAACACCGATGGCTCGCGTAGTATCCGCTTCAATATGCAGCGTCTTCGAGAAATGGGCGCAAGCGTGCGTTATATGATGCAACATGCAGCAGCTAAGCGTTGGGGTGTTGAGCCAAGTACCTGTGTTGCCGAGCAGCATGTGGTAACACACACTTCAGGTAAAACGCTTGCTTATAAAGACTTAGTAGACGATGCATTAACCATTACGCCGCCAGAAGCAGATAAGCTTAAGCTTAAAGAAAGGAAAGAATGGCGTTACATCAATACCGGTATGGCGCATATCGACCTTCAAGATATCGTTACCGGTAAAGCAACCTTCGCCGCCGACGTGCGCGAGCCAAAAGCACTTGTTGCTATAATCGAACGCCCTCCTGTAGTGGGCGGTAAGGTGAAAAGCTTTAATGCAGATAAAGCAAAAGCGGTTAATGGCGTTGTTGATGTAATTGAAATTCCAGCGCCAAAAGGTGCGCCCCAGTTCCAGCCAAAAGGTGGGCTAGCCATTATAGCTAACAACACATGGGCAGCATGGCAAGGCCGCAAAGCATTAGACGTCACCTGGGACGATGGCGCAAATGGCGACTATAACTCAGCGAACTTTAAAGAGCAGTTGCTTAACACAGTAAATGCACCTCAAACGCTTGTTAGAGAAAAAGGCGATGCGTTGAGCGTTTTAGAAAAAGCCAGCGACAAGCTGGTTGCTGACTATTACGTGCCGCATTTAGCACAAGCCCCAATGGAGCCACCATGTGCTACTGCCATGTACTATAAAGATCGCGTTGACGTATGGGCAGCAACACAAAATCCGCAGGCTGATATGGAAACCGTGGGCGCTATGGTTGGCATGGACAAAGAAAAAATCAATGTTCACGTTACCATGCTAGGTGGTGCTTTCGGGCGTAAGTCTAAGCCTGACTTTTCAGCGGAAGCGGCATACCTATCAATGAAAACGGGTAAGCCAATTCGCGTTCAATGGACACGCGAAGATGACATTCAGCACGGTTTCTATCACGCAGTTTCTGCTCAACATGTTGAAGCTGCACTTGATGAAAACGGTAAAATTGACGCTTATCTTCACAGAACCGCGTTTTCACCTATTGCCTCTACGTTCCAAGAAGGCGCGAACGCACCCTTTAGCTTTGAGTTAGATTTGGGTTTTACGGATAACCCTATTCTTACGCCCAACATGAAGTTAGAGCGCGGTGAAGCACCAGCCAAAGCCCGTATTGGATGGATGCGTTCAGTATCGAACATCTTCCACGCGTTTGCTGTACAGTCGTTTATTAATGAAGCAGCCCACAAAGCAGGCAAAGACTCTAAAGATTACCTATTGGAAGTAATTGGTCCTGATAGAATTATTGATGTGACGGATCAAAAAGCCGAATATCAAAACTATTGGGGTGATAAGTCGGTTTATCCTTTGGATACTGGTCGTCTTCGTAATGTAATTGAGAAAGTATCTGACATGGCAGGCTGGGGCCGCAACATGCCTAAAGGCCGCGGGCTGGGTATTGCTGCGCACCGTAGCTTCTTAACTTACGTTGCTACTGTGGTTGAAGTTGAAGTGTCTGACGCTGGCGATCTTAACGTGATTAAATCATGGGTAGCCATTGATGCAGGTACTGTAGTTAACACCGATACGGTTAAAAACCAAACCCAAGGCGGCTCGGTTTACGGTATAACAACAGCTATCAGTGACGGTATAACGTTTGATAAAGGGCGTGTACAGCAGAGTAACTTCCACAACTACCGTGTACCGCGCATGAGCGATTCACCACTAGAGGTAGAAGTTGAAGTAATTGAAAGCGATGCGCCGCCAGCAGGTGTAGGCGAACCGGCAACACCTGTATACGCACCAGCGTTATGCAACGCCATTTTTGCTGCATGCGGTAAGCGTATTCGCCAGCTTCCTATTGGCAACCAGCTTAAAGCGTAAGCATTCTATAGATTCGGCTTAATCGCTGGTTTGATGAATAAATACTAACGCTATTTAAGACAAGCAATCATATCAAAAAGGGTTAACACACATTGTGTTAACCCTTTTTTTATGGATGAATACTGTATTCGGGTGTGTCTCAATAGTAGCGGAAAAGCGAATTGCTCTATGAATAATAGAAAAGACTATATAAGTTATAGATACTTAGGCAAAAACACGCTATCGAGATAACAACGCAAGCAACAAAAAGGTGAATAAATACACCATAACTTGCATAAGCGAAAACTGCACATATCAGACCAATAGTGAATTCAACCAGCGCAGCTTCACAGAACGTTCTGATGTTACTGATTACAGGTTGTGCAAAAAACTTAAATTTATAAGCCATCGTAGTTTCCCTCCCTGCCTCATGCATACTGCTAGCCAAACGTTATTTACAATAGCACACAAATCCAACCGGACATAATTTAACCAAGTAATATAAGAAGGTCTTGAGTTTTATTGCACATCAAAAAGGCGAAAAAACCTAGTCATTAGCATATTCGCCATTTCCAACTAACTAAGCCATTGCTTAAGAGCAGCAAACAACCATTAGAGACAAAAAAGGAGGCCAACATGACCTCCTTTTACTCAAACTGTAAATCAACCTGTAAACTTACAATTAAAAGGAAAACACTTTCAGTGTTTGACGGTTAATTCCCGCCTTATTCTAATAGGTTATTCTTACTCGTAGTTGCGTTCCATCCACATTAACTGCATTTTAAGCTCGTTAATTTCTTTTTGCGCTTCCGCCAACTGCTCTACCACAGAGCGTGATTGCATAACGTTTTCTTCGGAAGTATTTACTGAAACTGCGCTGTCATTATGTGCCATGAGAATTCAACCAAGTTAATTATTAATCAAAGATTCAAAGTGAAAGTCACTTTGTAATATTACATTTATAATTACACAAAGTCATGTCATCAACACGCAAAAATGCATAGTTTTGCTAAATAACCACAGTTTTTTTAAGGAATGAAACACGAGCAAAGATTTGCTTCTAGATGAGTGGCCATCACTTTAAGTTGCCTAACAAAAAAAGAGACCTTACGGTCTCTTTTTCAATAATATCAAAGCTATAACGCCGTGAAATAATACGACGTTAGATGGAAAACTAGATAGATCTGACCCTGTCTCGCCTTCACATCCGAGCTAAGTAAATTAGCCGTGCTTTTCAGCCAAGTAAAGCCAGGTTTCAACCACGGTATCAGGGTTAAGTGATACCGAATCAATCCCTTCTTGTACCAGCCACGCGGCGAAGTCTTCGTGATCTGATGGACC
>Ga0208895_1001307_pt1 | contig 10511 bp, 13 predicted proteins | sample ETNtaG_10_FD_185765 | JGI IMG/M metagenome (GOLD analysis project Ga0208895, IMG submission 185765) | Marine microbial and viral communities from oxygen minimum zone, Eastern Pacific Ocean - ETNP201302SV82 (SPAdes) (version 2) | ecosystem: Environmental > Aquatic > Marine > Oceanic ... | reverse complement strand
GGATAAGAGAAGAGCAAGGGGACTTTATCTTCGGCTGTGAAGCACGGTTAGATATAGAACGCATCTCCTTAAACGAAGATAGCCTCAAACACTAAACGAATCACAACGGTCTATATTGATCGCTTACGGCGTAGAAGACATTCTCATCGCTTGTGTGGATGGCCTCAAAGGCTTCCCTGATGCGATTAATGCTGTGTTCCCGCAAACGCATATTCAACTGTGTATCGTACACATGGTGCGTAACTCACTTAAATACGTATCGTGGAAGGACTATAAAGCTGTCACGGCAGATTTAAAGCGCGTATACCGCTCAGCAACAGAAGATGAAGCTCTGCTTGAACTAGAACGATTTGCTGAAACATGGGACGGCCAGTACCCACAAATCGCTAAATCATGGCGGACGCACTGGCATAATCTCAACACCTTATTTAATTACCCAGAGGACATCCGCAGGGCAATTTACACTACCAACGCCATTGAGTCGTTGAACAGCGTTATCCGTAAGGCCATCAAGAAACGGAAAATCTTCCCTAGCGATGATTCAGCAAGAAAAATGGTGTACCTAGCAATAAAAGACGCCAGTAAGAAATGGTCGATGCCGATTCAAAACTGGCGTCAGGCGATGAGTCGTTTTATTATCGAGTTCGAGGAACGCCTCGAGAAACATATTAACTAATGGCAGTTACACAGAATCTGTTACAGGCTCTCTTTAAAATATTAGTGGGTTTTAAGCAGCGTTGTCAATTCCCCCTGCTGCGTTGCTACACCCCTTTAGTATGATGTAACGAATTCACTATACGATTATGTTGACACTTCTTACAGCTCTCCGTAGGTTTCCGTACTTAACTTATAAGTAAGTCGTGGTACTGGACGGTCTCCTCCTAGACTCGGTGATTATTCAGCTTTATCAAAGACAACAAGTAGACAGTAAGCGTCCGGCAATTCCACCTAGCGCTTAGCAGACTGCCATGGTAGCAGTTGCTCGATTTCGACGTCGGGTTTACTAAGCACATCAAGGCAAGACATTACATACTCGAACACATTGAGGTCGTTGGCCTTTGGTGTTTCGATGATGCTGTAGAGCACCGCACTGGCGTTCGCACCTGTGGCGGTTTGGCTAAACAACCAGTTTTTTCTGCCTATCACGAACGGTTTAATCGCGCGCTCAGCGCGATTATTATCAATCTTTAGTTGGCCGTCGAGTGTATAACGTACAAGCTTTTCCCATTGGTTCAAGCAGTATTGTATCGCCTCACCTAATTTGGTTTTCGGTAACACTTGTTGAACTGATTTAGCTAGCCATGCGTGAAGCTACTGGTTTGTGCCTGGTGGGCGAATTTTGAAGAATGAAACCCTCGACGATGCATTTTTACGACTAACACTGAATGAGTTAGGAATTGAGATAAACCGAAAAGACGCTCGCCTTTTGGATATCTACGAACATTTTTATGATGATAGTGTGATGGGCGGGAAGCCTTCGACACATTATGTCGTTGCAGGCTACCACTTAAAAGTTCAGCAAAATAGCTTAGCATTGCCTATAGGCGATCAGCACAATGAATATAAATGGTGTGCAAAAGCAATGGTTAAGGGGGATGCCAGTATTCATAAGCATTCATCGGATTATATGGATGCAGTGCTAAACATTTTTATTAAGTGAGGAATTGTAGTTGCTTTCAAAATTATATAAAAAATATAAAAACAGACAGCGCAAAGTAAAATGTGAAAAAGGTTATGCGACATTTCATATTGACGAGCTATCAATTTTCAAATTCTCTGGATGGGTATATGTCAATAAGTATGAAAGTGCCAAGCCTTGCCATGTCTCTTTCAAACTCAGTAGCACAATAGTCTGTCAAACACATGCATCTGTTGTAAGAGACGATTTGAAGAAAGCAGGGATAGCAAATGGAGATTGCGGGTTTAGTGTGGAACCCAATTGGCAGGTTTTTGAAGTAGGTGATAACCCTATCGTGATGTATGTCGATGGCAAGCCTGTCCATGTTTTTAATGTAAAAATTACGAATAAGCAGTTAATGGTAGCAATGACTGGTCAAATTCATCGGCAGATTGAGCTTGCTAAAGAAGACGTAATTAAGGTAATTCGCGGTCAATAATACTATGGCTAACAGTCGCTATTTCGTGATAGACCCCGGCTTTGAGGACTTTGATTCTCACCATGGCATCGTAGCTGAAGCACTTATTCGTCAGGGAATATCTATTGATCGTACTGTCACTGTCATCGCATCTAAAAAACTTACAGTCTCGATAGGGGAATTGGCAGGAAGTGTAATGCCCATCTTTGCTACGCCTTGTTACACTAACAATCTTAAACTTTTATCTCCTGGTAGCGAGAACAAACTCGCTGAAATGTTTCGGAAGGAGCTGAGTGATTTATTTCAAAGTTGCGGTATAAATCGAACTGACGTAGTTATTTTTCATACTGGTTTTAGCCATTTGTTTTTGGGGTTAGGAATGTTTCTTAACGGTTTGGCTAAACAACACACTCCAAAATTTATAATTTGTGGAATGTTTGACCCTGGAAGCTTTTTGCTTAACAGTCTGAATGAAGCGTCGCGCTTTTCTTGGTTTATAAAAAATAAGATGTCACTCTCTTTTTTAGCTCGAATATTAACGCCAGAAAAACTAGTATTTGCAACAAGTTGCAGCGAGTATAAGCTCGGTTACGAGGCAGTAATAGATGTACCTGTTCAGATTCATCCAGCTATAAACTATCAGCCCTCCACCCCGTTAGAGGGCGGTCAGAGTCATGACAAACGTATACTTTTGTTTGTGGGCAGTGTGAAGAGAGACAAGGGATTAGATTTCATATTAGAACACTTGGAATGCCTTTTAGAAGCGTTTCCCGGTTTGAGTTTTATATTTCATTGGAATGCGAACTCACCAGGCACTAGAGATTATATAGACACTGAGCATAATCTACGTATTCTGAGTAATCGCTTTGATAACTTTGAGGTGTTGTTTGGCACACTAAGTACTGAAAAATATGAAAGGCTATTCGACAGTGTTCAGGGCGTTATTTCTTCCTACTTACCAAGCAGTTATAAATATAAAACGTCAGGTGTTTTTTGGGACGTGCTACGTCGAGATAATTGTCACCTCTTGTGCTCAAGAGGTACTTGGTTGGAAAGAGAGTCAAAAATAATGAAAGAGCGTGCATACTTTTTTGACTACGGCGATATAGAAAGTATGATACGAGCTATTAGTGAATGGGAACTTGCTGAACACACCGTTGAAAGAGCTTCTAAACCTTATAAAGCCATTATTTGCAAGTCGTTCTCGAAATGGGTCTTTTCTCAGTTTTAAAGTTCAATTCAATAGATTTGCTATTAACTGCTAAATATATTTGCGTAAGTGGCATAAAAAATTTATTAAAAAAGGTCATTAAATTAGGCCTCAATTATTTAGTTATGAGTCTTGGCTTTGTGTTTTCTGCGCTAACTAAATACGTTGAAAAATATTGGAAAAGTATATGACAAAAGCTATTTTTCACTATCACCTTTTTAAGAATGCAGGTACGTCGCTAGACGCTTCGTTCAAAGAGAATTTTGAAACGGGGACGGAATGGGTAACCGAGGAGTTTCCGGCGAATCCGGCAAGAAATAGGGAGATGGTGAAGCAATGGGTAGAAAATAATAGATCGGCAAAATGCTTCTCTTCTCATACTGCTCAGTTACCCTTGCCGGATATAGACTCTTTTGAACTATTGCCTGTGATATTTATTCGTCATCCTATTGACAGAATAGCCTCTGCTTATTCTTTCGAGAGGAAGCAGGGGGGGAATGGGTTCGGCTCAGTCCTCGCACGCAATACCTCGCTGAAAGGGTATATTGAATCAAGAATTGCATTAGGCTACGACAGACAGTGCAAAAATTTTCACACTGACAGGTTTGCATACATGTTTGGCGTGCAGTACGGTTCAGAGCTGGATAGAGCCAAAATGGCGGTTGAAAAACTTCCATTTGTCGGCTTAGTCGAGAATTTTAATGAGTCTCTTCAAAAGCTAGAATCATGGCTGATTGACGAAGGATTTGAGGGTATAAACATTGCGCCCAAGGTGCAAAACGTATCGCGTGATACTTCCAAGTCAATCGATGAGAAAGTGGCGGAAATACGTGATGAAATTGGCGAGGAAGCCTTTGAGTTCTTAGTTCAAAATAACCAAGATGATTTTGAGCTTTACGAATTAGCCAAACAAAAATTTAGTGAGTAGGTTGAGATAATGAGCACGAGAAAAGGAATAATATTAGCTGGTGGATCTGGCACACGTTTGCACCCGTTAACCAAGGTGGTAAGTAAGCAACTTATGCCTGTTTACGACAAGCCGATGATTTTTTATCCGTTAACGACGTTAATGATGTCGGGCATTCGTGATGTACTCATTATCACCACGCCTGAAGAACAGCAGCGGTTTATCGACCTTATCGGTGATGGCTCGGCGTTAGGAATGAACATTCAATACGCGGTGCAGCCTTCGCCAGATGGCTTGGCACAGGCGTTTCTTATAGGCGAAGAGTTTATTGGAAACGATAGCTGTTCGCTGGTTCTTGGCGACAACATTTATTACGGCCACGACTTAAAGTTGTCTTTGCAGAATGCGTTTAAACAAGAGCACGGTGCAACTGTGTTTGGATATCACGTTAACGACCCAGAACGTTATGGTGTAGTTGATTTCGACGATGACTGGAATGCACTTTCCATCGAGGAAAAGCCCGCTGTTCCTAAATCAAACTATGCGGTAACGGGTCTTTATTACTACGATAACCGCGTAGTAGATTTCGCTAAAGAAGTGAAGCCTTCACATCGTGGCGAACTAGAAATTACCGATCTTAATAATCTGTATCTTCAAGATGGCAGCCTTAAAGTAGAGTTAATGGGTCGAGGCTCTGCTTGGCTTGATACGGGCACGCTCGATTCATTGCTTGACGCCGCAAATTTTGTTGCTGCAATAGAAAAACGCCAAGGCTTGAAAGTATGTTGCCCTGAAGAGGTGGCTTACAGAATGGGATATATCGACGCTGAGCAACTTGAAAAGTTAGCGGCACCACTCAAGAAAAGTGGCTATGGCGATTACCTGCTAAAAGTCATTAACGATAGAGTTAAAATCTAGCTTCATATCAAATTTTACAAGGTGGCACTGCCACCTTTGTTCTTATTTTAAATTGCCAGTTTGTACGGAAAGTAAATGCAAGTAATTAAAACAGACATCCCTGACGTGAAAATCATCGAGCCTAAAGTATTTGGCGACGAGCGCGGCTTCTTTCTAGAAACCTTTCGCACCGATTGGTTTAAGAAAGAATGCGCAGATGTAGATTTTGTTCAAGATAACCACTCTAAATCTAGCCAAGGAATTCTTCGAGGCCTTCATTATCAAATGGAGCAAACACAAGGCAAATTAGTGCGTGTAGTTAGTGGTGAAGTGTACGATGTGGCTGTAGATATGCGTAAAGACTCACCTACTTATGGTAAGTGGGTTGGGGTGACGTTATCAGCAGAGAATAAACGTCAGCTTTGGGTGCCTGCGGGGTTTGCTCACGGTTTCTACGTAACCAGTGAATCTGCTGAGTTCGTGTATAAGTGCACAGACTATTACCACCCAGAGTCAGAAATATCAATTAAGTACGACGACTCAACGTTAAATATCGACTGGCCTTTAGTGAATGGCGAAAAACCTTCACTTTCAGGGAAAGACGAAGCTGGGTTGGCATTTGTTGACGCACCTACGTTTTAATTATTAAGGCTTAAAGGGATAACAATGAAAATTGTAGTTATTGGAAATGCTGGGCAGTTGTCTTACGAGTTGGTGCGTATATTGGGTGAAGATACTATTTGTCTTGGACCGGAAGATACAGATATCACTAAATTTGATGTGTTATCAGAAACGCTGTCTCAATTAGCGCCTGATGTCATCATCAATGCCGCCGCCTACACTGCCGTAGATAAAGCAGAGGAAGAACAAGAGTTATGCCATGCAATTAATGCTACTGCAGTAGAAAACTTAGCTAAGTACTGCAAAAAAGCTGGTGCATTTGTAGTGCATGTATCTACCGACTACGTATTTAATGGGCATAAAGGCTCGCCATACCTGCCTAGCGACCCTATAGAACCGCAGGGGGCTTATGGCAAAACAAAAGCAGATGGGGAAAAGGCGTTACTCGATATATTGCCTGAAGCAAGTTGCTTAATTCGTACAGCATGGGTGTATTCCGCCCATGGCAATAATTTTGTAAAAACCATGCTTAAGCTAATGGCAGATAAGCCTCAGCTTACGGTAATAGACGACCAAATAGGTACGCCTACCTGGGCGAAAGGGTTGGCGGATGCCTGCGTCAGTGCAGCTAAAAACAAAACAGTAGGTGTGTATCACTGGACTGACGAAGGCGTGGCCAGTTGGTACGACTTTGCACTAGCTATTCAAGAGTTAGGGCTTGAAAAAGGGTTGTTAGAAAGTGCAATTCCTGTATTGCCTATTCCAAGTAGCCAGTATCCTACGCCAGCTAAACGCCCTCATTATAGCGTGTTGGACAAACAAAGCGCACGTGAAGCGTTTGCAACCTGCAACCCAACCCATTGGCGCAAGCAGTTGTCTTCCATGATGGACGAGCTTAAAGCGGCTCAATAAGCCGCAACACTCAATTCAAGTTTGGTAAATAAAACATGAGTAAAACGATTTTAGTAACAGGTGGCGCGGGCTTTATTGGCTCTGCAGTAGTGCGCCATCTCATAAACGACACTGACCACACTGTGGTTAATTTAGATAAGCTAACTTACGCGGGTAATTTAGAATCATTAACACCCGTTTCAAGCAGCGACCGCTATAGCTTTGAACAAGTTGATATTTGTGATGCTGAAAAAGTAAAGCGCGTGTTCAACACGCACCGGCCAGATATCATTATGCACTTGGCTGCAGAATCTCACGTAGACCGTTCTATTGATGGCCCTGGTGAGTTTATTCAAACCAATGTAGTTGGAACGTACACGTTGCTTGAACAAGCAAGAGCATATTGGTCTGAACTGGAAGGCGATAAAAAAGCAGGGTTTAAGTTCCACCATATTTCTACTGATGAAGTATACGGCGACCTTCCTCACCCTGATGAAGTTGAGCCAGGCACAGAGCTTCCATTGTTTACGGAAACTACCCCGTATGCACCAAGTTCTCCTTATTCAGCGAGTAAAGCAAGTTCTGATCAGCTAGTACGTTCGTGGCTGCGTACCTATAAGCTACCAACATTAGTAACTAATTGCTCAAATAACTATGGGCCGTATCATTTCCCTGAAAAGCTAATACCGTTAGTTATTTTAAATGCGCTAGCGGGCAAGCCGCTGCCAGTGTATGGCAAAGGTAACCAAATTCGCGACTGGCTGTATGTTGAAGACCATGCGCGCGCATTAGTTGTGGTTGCGCTAAACGGTGAAATTGGTGAAACCTACAATATTGGTGGGCATAACGAAAAACAAAACATTGAAGTGGTGCAAACTATTTGCACTATTTTGGATGAAGTTAAGCCGAAAGAAAGCAAATACGCCGAGCAGATCACTTACGTTCAAGACCGCCCAGGTCACGATATGCGCTATGCCATTGATGCCAGTAAGATTGAACGTGAGCTAGGATGGAAACCACAAGAAACCTTTGAAAGCGGCATTCGTAAAACCGTTGAATGGTATTTAGCGAATGAAGGCTGGTGGAAAGCTGTGCTTGATGGAAGTTATCAAGGTGAGCGCTTGGGCACGGGTAGTTAGTTAGCTCTTATTAGTTTTTAGGCCTCAGCTTACTTAATATGCTGAGGCTTTTTTGTTTTCGAATGCGATATTCTTGGTGGTGTGATTGTTGCTTATATTGTTGCTTATAGAGAACCATACCACTAAAGCTTAATGATAAACGTTATAGTTGGGCGGCGAGATGCACCGAGTCGTCAGCGCTATATCAAATCAAGCACCTTTATGATGCATTATTCATGAGATTTTCAAAAAACTCTGGCAATATATAGCGAGAAAATTTTAATAAATATTTCTATCGCTGATAGTTAATAGGATTGGAGAAACCATAAATGGAAAGTACGCTAGCAAAGTACAAAATAGCAGTAGCAGGTACTGGGTACGTAGGCTTATCAAATGCCGTGTTACTAGCACAACACAATGAAGTGAAAGCAGTCGACCTGGTACCAGAAAAAGTCGAGATGCTGAATAACAAAGCGTCTCCGATTGAAGACAAAGAAATCTCAGAATACCTAACGACCAAAGAGCTTAATCTTGAAGCTACGTTAGATGCACAAGTCGCTTACAAAGATGCCGACTACGTTATTATTGCAACACCAACTGATTACGACCCGCAAACGAACTACTTCAATACGGGTAGTGTAGAAGCGGTTATCAAAACGGTAATGGAAATTAACCCTGATGCTGTGATGATTGTTAAATCGACCGTGCCAGTGGGTTTCACTAAAGACGCAAAGGCCCGTTTCGGTTCGGACAACATTATCTTTTCTCCAGAGTTCTTACGTGAAGGTAAAGCACTTTACGATAATTTGCACCCAAGCCGTATCATTGTGGGCGAGCGTAGTGAGCGTGCAGAATTGTTCGCTAAGTTACTTCAGCAAGGCGCTATAAAAGAAGATATTGATGTGTTGTTTACCGACAGCACTGAAGCTGAAGCCATTAAGCTTTTCGCTAATACTTATTTAGCGATGCGTGTTGCCTACTTCAACGAGTTAGATAGCTATGCAGAACGTAATGGTCTAGATACCAAACAAATCATTGAAGGTGTTGGCTTAGACCCTCGAATTGGTAAGCATTACAACAACCCAAGCTTTGGCTACGGTGGTTACTGCTTACCAAAAGATACTAAACAATTGTTGGCTAACTACAGTGAAGTGCCGAATAACATGATTCAGGCCATTGTTGATGCTAACCGTACACGTAAAGACTTTATTGCTGATTCAATTGTAAGCCGCGGTCCTAAGATTGTTGGCATCTACCGCCTTATCATGAAGACTGGTTCAGACAATTTCCGCGCCAGTGCGATTCAAGGCATCATGAAGCGCATTAAAGCGAAAGGTATTGAAGTGGTAGTTTATGAGCCTGTACTTAAAGAAGAAGACTTCTTTAACTCGCGCGTAGTAAACGATTTGGAAGAGTTTAAGAAAATCTCTGACGTTATCGTAGCCAACCGTGTAACGGGCGATATTGAAGACGTACTCGACAAAGTTTACAGCCGCGACTTGTTCAACGCCGACTAAATCAAATTGTGGGGTCAGAGTAAATACTCTGACCCCACAATTTATATAAAGTTAAAACACCAGTTCAACCATCACTTTAAAGCGTTAATCAATCTAACCCCGTAAGCGGGAAAGTGTTCGTCCTTCGTTAAAATCTGCAGCCCTTCAGCTTGAGCTTGGGCGATCAGCATTCTGTCAAATGGATCGCGGTGGTGCATTGGCAGCCTTCCTGCTTGCTGGCTATGAAATAAATTGATAGGTAATGCGCTAAAACCTAACTCTTCGATAAGCGACTCAATATCGTCTGGTACCGTGAGTTTTCCCAGCTGCTGTTTTATCGACATTTCCCAAACAGACGCGGCGCTGATATAAATGGCGTTTTCAGTATTAGAGATATGCTTTTGAGCGTTATGACCTAATTGCTCATCTCCGTTCATCCACCAAATTAAAACGTGGGTATCGAGTAATATTCTTTTCATTACAAACCGAACATATCTGCTATATCTTCATTAACTTCTTTTGAGTCGAAGTCTTCGGTCGTATGAACCTGGCCTTTGAATTGCCCAAAAATGCGTTTTTTTTCTGTTTTAAAAGGCACTAGTTTCACTGCTGGTTTTCCCGACTTGGCGATAACAACTTCTTCACCGGCCTCTGCCCGTTCGACAAGTTGGGATAACTTACTTTTTGCCTCATGCATATTGGCTTGCATACAATACCTCTAATGAACTTAGCTAAACTTAGCTATAATGGTAGTTCAAAAAAACAACAGTTGCAATCACGTCCTCAACTCATTTATATCTAACGCTTGTAGCTCAAAAATCTGACAAGGAGCCAAACTAAATGCCTATCGTGTCAGTGCTGCGGTATCTTTAATCATCAAAGATCATTCACAAAAAACTTCCCAAACCCCAAAATTCAAAATAAAATCCACGCCAATTCAACTCCTGCCATTAAGCCTCACGCTTACACATACCCGGCGGGGAAGAAGCATGCTTTAAATTGTAGGGTCAGAGTACATTTCTGTCTCCAATGCTATCTGTGTATTTGGTTACCAAAACCAGTAAACAGAGTGATGCGTTCATGCTACCTACCTTATAAACCTGCATGAACATGTTTTTGTTTTAGTTTGCTTTTTAGCGGAGTCATTATGAATAGGCTGCGTGAGCTGTCCAGCCAAGTGATGGATGTTTACCAATCTCTTTCTCAAGAATTTAGTGCGTTTCAATCAAGTCAGTCATTAAACTGTGCAGAAAAATGTGGTGCGTGTTGCAATAA
>Ga0208895_1001304_pt1 | contig 10524 bp, 11 predicted proteins | sample ETNtaG_10_FD_185765 | JGI IMG/M metagenome (GOLD analysis project Ga0208895, IMG submission 185765) | Marine microbial and viral communities from oxygen minimum zone, Eastern Pacific Ocean - ETNP201302SV82 (SPAdes) (version 2) | ecosystem: Environmental > Aquatic > Marine > Oceanic ... | reverse complement strand
AGTGGTGTTTGTAATACTGGAATAACGGCTATCAATCCTCTTACTTGACCTATGTCATTGAAGTATCAATCCGCAGAGACGAATGGGTGTGGATAGGACAATTTATACCGCTAAAAGTTAATACATTTAGAGTAGAGATGTACGAAGGACTGAGGGGATTAGTCAACCGCAAAGGAGGCGTTAACCGCTACTACACCTATATCCCAAAAGTAACTATTTTCCGTCACGCTAAATCTGCGTTTTAAGCTGAAATGTGGGGTATTAAACAGAGTATCGAGTAACTCTCGAAAATTGTTGAGCGTTACCACCATGCGACAAAATTAAAAGGTGGTACAGCGGTAGGTTGGGTACCTACTGTCGGATAGCACTCTCTGGTGAGCCACTGACGGACACTCAGTGGTACAGGGCTTGATATACCCTGTAAGGGCTTGGGCTTGCGCCTGTAAAGGCCTGTTGCTATCCATGTGCCACCCTCAATCAAATAAAGGGGCCGCCGTCTAGCGGTATAGGGTTCTGGCAATCCTTCTGTTCCTATCAAGACTATCCTCCTCAGTAGTTCTCGTTGGAACCCTTCCCTTTACAATCACACTGCCAGTTGTAACACCCTATAATCTACTCGTATGTCTAGCCACCAACAGTATGTCAATAAACTTGCTGGGGTCATCCGCAAGTTTCCCAGCGGTGGTGGCCCAAAGTTCGATGGGCAGAAGGTGATGTGGCGCGGCAAACGAAGAATACCAATTGCTGATGCTATCGAGTTTTCTGACGAATCCACCATTCCAAAACAGGCCGCCGTTATTGTTCTGGGTATCCAACTAGGCAATAAAAAAGCGGTAGCCGCATCCGATCTACTGGCAAAAGGTGTAGCACTCCATTTCGGTTGGAATCTTTCGTTCCAACATTCGGCGGAACTTGGTGCCTTCCTACTTTCCTGTTTGATAAAAACGAAAATGTACAGACTGCAAGAATTCGGAAAGGGTGGCGAGAAATGGATACGGGTCAGGGATAAGGCCGTGTTGGAATTTTCTGAGCGTGATATTTATACAGCCCATAAACCATTCCCCCACTGGACAGGTCTAGATGATGAAGAGGGTCGCCAGTTGGTAACCCATTCGTACCCGCAACTGGACAAGACGAAATGGCATCCAGAGCCGCACCACTTCTTTGGTACTGGCTGGGATGAAAAACAACAGGAAATGACCCTTCCTGAGTACCGTCTAACAGCAAAGGATAAGAAAGAACGAAGCCAACCAAATCTATGGGTCAAGGCTGTCCACCAAACGGAATCAACTGGTTACAGTATTAACAGCGATATGTTGCAACTGGTGTCGGCGATAGCTGACGACCCGAAAAGACGTCCACCATCTACTGACAAAAAAATGGCGCGGCAGTATAAGCGACTGAGGGAACAATACGAAAAGGAGCAACCCAAAAAAGGTGCATGGGCGAAGCTCAAAAGGAAGAAGGAAAGGACATACAAGCATCTGGATTACCTGAAGGCCCAAGATGATAAAGCTGGGAAGAAAAAGGACACATGGGATAAAGAACTACAAGCCTTACGAATCAAGTTCAAAAATAAAATAAAGCCACTCCAAACTGCGCTTGAGTCTATCGAAAGCAAGCACAGCGATTTTGTGTCTGCGGTTAAACGCTCCAAACAACTGGTTGGTAAGCCGTATTACCACCGCGCTTTTTGTGATTATCGGGGGCGAATCTACACCAGCCGATCCACCATCAATTATCAGAAGGGCGATCTGAATAGGGGCTTAATCCAGTTCGAAAAGGGCAAAATCATCAGAAAATCGGATTGGCCGTATCTGTGGGTTCACATCGCAAACATGTACGGAATCGAAGGCGATATTAAAAAGCGGGAAGCGGAAGCAAGAAAGCTTGAGCCAAAAATTCTCCGTTGGGGCCGTAGACCATTGGCCACCTATGATGAATGGTCATCAAAAGCTGACGAGAAATGGCAGTTCATTCGTGCCTGTATCGAAGTCGTAGCACTGAAGAGAAATCCGCGCCATAAAAGCCAGTTGATTATCGAAGCCGATCAGTCAACGAGCTGTCTCCAACACATGGCTTTGATACGAGGCGATCAAGCACTAGCGGAGCGTCTTAACATGGGCGCAAGATACAACGATCTGTACCAAGACATTGCCAGCAAATCAAAAACAATAAAAGCTATTGCCCCAGTAAAACGCCGCAAAATTGTAAAGGACGCAGTCACGGCTTGGTCATACGGCGGCAATCATTATTCGGTTGTTAAAAAATATCATCAAAGCGAAATGGACTATCTACAGGGGCTTACGGCACAGGAACGATGGGATTTGGCTGTCCATGTCATCAAGCTGATTGAGTACGAACTCGATGCCGCAAAAGATTACACAAAAGGAATGAAATTTGATGCGGTAACCAGACTCAATAGCCCCCGACAGTCTAAAACATTCCTACACTGGACGACCCTGTCTGGCTTTGAGGTATACCATTACCACCAAGATGTTAAGAAGTACCCACCAAGAATACTGAAATCCGAAAAGCGTACCGCTAATGGTCGGAAGGAATACACAAGACTGACCTATTGGGAACCAATAACCTCCGTTGGCGACAAAAGTCGGCGCAAACTAATCAAATCAACACCACCAAACTGGTTGCATTCGATTGACGCTACCGTCATGCACTTTATGTTGGATTGGGCGAGCCGAAAAGATATCAGTATTGCCCCGATCCATGACGCCATAGGCACGCACATAAGAGACATGGAAATGGTAATGGAAGCATTTCGCCGTTTTCTTGCCTCTGTGTATCGTGACGCCGATCCTGTTCGCTTCTGGAAAGGGGAACAAGCACCAATAGAACCCCGCATAGATCGCGAATGGGTCAAGACGATCTGCCGTAGCCCGAACCTATTCTCCTGAGTTGTAACACCTTATGGGAGGGGCAATTCCGCCCTTCCATAATTAGCCCAATAAGCGTGACTGTAGACGCAGTTGCGTCTTGGGCACAACAAAGAGGATAGTCTAAATGACTAATTCAAGTAAGGATCGTAAGAAGCGACCCATCAAAACAGGTTTAGAGATACCTGTTAAACCAATCTCTGATAGAGGCCTCACTGAGAAACAATATTTCGAGAAGATCGAAAGAATCCGACAGGAGGAAACTCAGCGAAGGCTCAATAAACTGGCGGAAGAAGAAGTTCGGAAGAGAAATCTTCGCAGACTAAACGATCCGCCTCGACCTAGAACGGTAGCAAGGCCAGTAGTACGGCCTAGACCGCAACCTGTAAAGGGTCTATTGCATCCTGAAGAACCAAAGCCGAAAGGTTTTATGGGTCTACTTACCACCACTCCAGAAGGAGGCAAGGTATGAGCAGACGAGAACCTTTACGAGAAGTTCTGGACAGAGTGGCAAATGTCAAAAGAGCGTCACCGACACGTTATCGCGCAAGGTGTCCAGCCCATCAAGACGAAAAATCAAAGAACCGTAGTCTTGTCATCTTCGAGAACGAGAATGGCAGTGTAGGTTTCCATTGTCACGCTGGTTGTCACCGTGATGACATTCTTCTGTTGATTGGATTGCAACCTAGCGATCTATTTCCACATGACGAATGGATGGCTCGTCAGCGTTATAAGTGCATGATGGAGAACAAGCCAACTCATGGTCAACTGAGAACACTAGTCGAGAACGCCAGAGGCGCGGCGACTATTGTTGAGGTTGGCGCAAGGATGCTGAGCGTTGGAGAAATTCTCGATCAAATGGACTTAACAACTCTTGCAGGAGCAAGTTCTGACTTGCAGGAGATGTTAAATGTCTAAATTACTCGATCAAGCATCCGAAGAGATGCAAGTTGGACGCTACGGGGGATTTAATCCGAAACCTGTGATGGGTTATTCCCGTGAACGGATCAAGTGGTTATGGCCAAACATGATCGCACAAGGAATTTTCCATGTGTTTGCTGGCGACAGCGGCATTGGGAAGACAATGATCTTGTGTGATATCGCAGCAACGGTGTCTAGAGGCGGGATTTTCCCCGCCGAAAGGCATCAATGCCAAAAGAGCAAGGTGATTTATCTGTCTGGTGAAGATTCGGTAAACCATACGCTTGGCCCAAGACTAGAAGCGGCTGGAGCAGACATGAGCAATGTCATTATCTGGCCAACGACAACACAATCGGGGAAGCTTTTTAATCTGGCAACCGATTTGGAAGCCGTAGAACAGTATGTTGAAGACCATCCTGATGTCGGTCTGTTGATCATCGACCCTGTCACCGCATTTTGTGGTGGCAAGTTTGATAATGACAGCGTGACATCAGTGCGTCATATCACAACGAAGCTGAATGATCTGGCTGAAGGGACAGGTGTTGCTGTAATTGCCCTGTCTCACCTCACCAAATCAGATACGACCAAGATGAAAAATCGTATCTTGGGAAGCGGCGCATGGGTACATGGCCCACGGATTGTGTTGGGTGCTGTATTGACCCAAGACGGCTACCGATTATTCGGCAAGGTCAAAGCAAACATAACTGACACCTATGGTGTCTATCCGTTTGTGCTGGACAGCCACGATATTCCTGATATTGAGGGGGTAAAGCGAATCGAATGGTCAGATGATGTTTGGTTTGGCAACCAGCTTTCGGAGTTTGAGGCGTTTGATAAACCCGCAGGAGCGGGTACTCAACTCGCAATGGACATTCTGAAGGACTCGCTCAAAGGCGGTAAATGGCAAACACGAAAGTTTCTGATGCAGAAGATTCTTGGCGTGGTGGATGTAAGCGAATCGACCATCAAGCGGCTGGGAAAAGAGCTTGGTGTTGAGTCTCGCAGAACATCTGAAGTGCCGCCGCAAACTGAGTGGCGTCTATCCAAATAGCTCAACGTGTACCTGAGATTTGACCTGTTTAAACGGGTCATTTTTCAGGTACGGCTTGACCTGTTTGGCCTTCCCCCTTGCTTTTTGCTGTTAACCAGAGAGGATCAAACATGACAAAGAAAAAATTTAAAGCGGAGTGGCTGGACTACTTCTGCCAATTTACCGAAGAAGAGATCAGCGCGATGGTAGTTGGTGTAACTGCTCTGCGTACTATGGAATTATGGCCCCACTTTGTTGACCATTGTGCGGCCAAAATGAATGAGGACATGGCTGCATTTACAAACGAGCTTCTAGAAGAGTTTGACGAAGACTCTGCGCCAATCCATTAATCAAAAAAACGGGAAATCAGCCGACGAATTAATACCCGTCAATGGCTGTAGGTGTTATGAGGGCGTTATGTCGGCGGAAACTTTCTCAATTTACCGCCAACATGACGATGCAGACCTTATTTCGGATCACCTTATCCATGCCGTTCCCGTTTCAACCCCAAAATTTTCAGATGGTAAAAAATTCTGACGAGTAAGCGTGGACAATATAATAGAACGTAGAAGATAAAGATGGGGGTCGGGTAGGGGTCGACGCTGCCACATCTATGCCACAATTTGCCACAGTAATTTTGTCAATAGATTTGCGCGCTTCATGTTGGTGCTGTAGATTGCGATTCTCTTACGAGACAGATAAAGGCGAGCAACTACAGAAACTTACAGGGTATCGAATAGTGATCTTGCGTCGATATGAGTGACACCAAACGTAAACCATTAATTGGCGTATCCGCCTGTCGCAAGCAGATTGATCCCCATCCATTCAATATCGTGGGTGAGAAATACATCAATGGCATTGTCGACGGTGCCGATGCGATGCCGATGATGATTCCGCCGCTCGGTGACCGGCTTGATATCGAAGAATTGCTGGGTCGGGTAGACGGCCTGCTGCTGACGGGTAGCCCGTCCAACATAGAACCACAGCACTACGGGGGCAAGAACAGTGTGCCGCCCCACGATCCCCACCGTGATGCCACCACACTTAAGTTACTGCGACGAGCGGTGGAGCGTGCTATACCATTGCTGGCTATTTGCCGGGGGTGTCAGGAGGTGAATGTGGCCTATGGTGGTACGTTGCATTCACAACTCGATCAGGTCGAGGGTCTGATCAGACACCGCGAGGACAGCGCGCGGCCACTAGAAGAACAGTACGCGCCGACGCACAAACTGGAACTGACAGACACGGGGCTGCTCGCGAGCTTGGTCGGTACAACAGAAGTGTCGGTCAATTCACTGCATACCCAGGGTGTGGCGGAGCTGGGCACAGGGTTAGTGGTAGAAGCAACTGCACCCGACGGGTTGATCGAGGCTTTTTCAGTACGAGGTTCAGCCGCCTTCAGTTTGGCCGTGCAATGGCATCCGGAATGGAAAGTGGTTGAGAATCCGTTCTATCTTGCAATTTTCAGAGCTTTTGGCGCAGCTTGCCGGCAGCGGCTGGCTGGGGTTGTATGACTCTAACCAGCCGGGCTGGTCAGATATTTGTGTTTGCTGCTTGACCAAGCCTGCTACGTACAGATTCAGCTGCAGCTTCAAGCAGTGCTTGCTCCTCGTCAGTGATGGACAGCTCAATAATTTCTCGCAGACCGCTGCTATCCAGCACACAAGGCACCCCTAGTACAACATCATGGATACATACGAGCCGTTCAACATGACCGATACGGGCAGTGCACCTGGCCTGGCGCCGCGAATGGCACCCAGGAGCTCACAAACGGCGTGTGCGGGCGCCAGTGTCGCAGACCCTATCTTGCGTAATGCCACGACCGATTCACCGCCATGCACGGTGGTTTCGACACAGTCCCGAATTTCATCGTCTGATAGGACTGTCGTTACGGGCTTATTACGAATCAATGCGGTTGACACTATTGGTACCATTTCGCCCCCATGACTGCCCAGCGTCACAGTCTCGACATCACTTACTGGCACACCTGATTTTTACGCCAGCGCCGGCACCACAGATGTCGGTAACGACCTAGCTCGAGTTCAGTACGGCCCCACTGGCATCTACAACGTTTACAAGCAGCAGCTTTTGTCTCACCAAGCGGCCGTCTTTGATAGTACCGGATACTGAACCGATGACTCGGGCGATTTTCATCAGAAAGATTCCAGGTACCGCTCAATCTCAACAGGTGTCACCTGGTTGGCGATAAACTCGATTTCCCGTTCCGACTGCTGAATTAGGATCTCGAGTAGATCTCCCCCCAGTACCTCGGCCATGAGGCTGGATTCGCGGGCGAGTGCTACCGCCGTTGCAAGGTCGGTCGGTATGGGTTGATGTTCTTGATCCTCATAGGCGTTGCCTGTGGTTTCAGCCGTCGGTTCGAGTTCGTTCTCGATCCCTGCAAGACCGGCAGCGATTTCTAGTGCTACCAAAAGATAGGGATTGCAATCTGCCGAACCGTCCCGTTTTTCGACGCGAACTGCATTGTCAGTACCGAGGATAATGCGCAGTCCAACCGTGCGGTTATCCACTCCCCAGGCGTTATTTATCGGACAAAACGTATAGGGTTGGCGGCGGCGATAAGCGTTCGGCGTTGTGGCAGACACCATGGACATTTCGGCCATGTGTTTCTGCAGGCCAGCCAGGTAGTGGCGCCCGAGCTTCGACAGCGCACCATTGTCAGCCATTAGGTTTTTGCCGTCTTGCCACAATGAGTGGTGCACATGGAACCCATTACCGGACTCGGCGAAGAAAGGTTTGGACATGAAGGTCGCGTGGTACCCATGCGTGTTTCCCAGTTCTTTGACGAGCCCTCTGAAGGTGATCACGCGGTCCGCAGCGGTCAGTGCTTCGTCAAAACGGATATTGACTTCAACCTGGCCGGCTGCGTATTCCGGATTGGACTGTTCAATGGGTATACCGACTGCGGTCAAGTGACGACGAATCGGACCCAGGACATGTTCGAGTTCAGCTGCCCTGGGCAGGCCATAAACCTGTATACCGCGATCCCTGGGCTTCAAGGTTTCTTTGTCCAGCAGGTAGAACTCAAGTTCAGTACCGATACGCACCTCATACCCCATGGTAGCGGCTTTTTGTAGAACTCGAACCAGTGTAGCTCGCGGGTCTATCGGGATGGGTTGATGATCGGCGCCGACAGCTTGTGCAAATGAATAGACCACGCCGTCTTCCCAGGGGATCGGGTGGACCTCACCAATGGGCATTACGTGCATGTCCGGATAGCCAGTCTCAAAATTCGTATAGGGGGTATCCCACACATCGCAGGTCATATCGATGGCAAAAGTAGCGTTCGACATTGCTATCCCGGACTCACAGATATTGGCCCAGTTTTCCGCCGGGATGCGTTTACCCCTCAACAACCCGTTCAAGTCACCCATTCCCAGCACCACGGTGTGGACACCCTCTGGAAGCGGTTTATGTGTCTGACTCATGTGCATGAATCTCCAAAGTTGATTTCCTAAGCATACGCATTAAATTCAGAGTTGAACGCGAGTGCAACCAGACTAATTGTATACTGTATCCATCACTGCCCGATGCTTAGAGATTATGTTGCCCGGGTTGGTTTACAGGAGTGAGGAGCGGCGCCGCAATTCAAAATTAGCTCGCGGACTTCGTTGCCGATGAGCGAATCGCCTTCGGGGTGTTAGCCGTATTGTTTCGGCAAGCTTTCCTACCAGCTGTAAGGCCGGTCGATGCCGGCGAGCTTGACGCCTGTGAAAGCCGATGCTTCCAGTGACATGGCTCTGAGGTCTTCCACTTCAAGGTTGTGGACATTGGATTTACCGCAGGCTTTAGCCAACAGTGAGACTTCCATGGTCATCGCTGTTAGGTATCGAGCGACTCGTTCGGATGCAGCTGGAACGTCCACGCGTTTTTCCAGCTCAGGGTCCTGTGTTGCCACGCCAACCGGACATAGACCGGTATGGCAGTGGTGACATCGTCCCGGTGCGGTGCCCAGTGCCGCATAGTCATCAAAGTAGCGGGGTGAATTACAGCCCAGGGCGACGAGACCGGCTGTACCAATCATCACTGCATCAGCGCCCAGTGCGAGGCATTTGGCGACGTCTGTGCCGGAACGGATGCCACCGGCAGCGACCAGTGAGATCTCGTCAGTCTTACCGCAGTCATCCAGTGCTTCACGCGCAGCGCGAATCGCAGAAATAAGCGGTATGCCGGTATGGTCGATCAGCAGTTCTGGGGACGCTCCGGTGCCGCCTTCGGCACCATCGACCACGACGACGTCTACCCCGGCTTTAGCTGCGATGGCAACGTCGTAACGTGGCCGGGTGGCGCCCATCTTGAGAAAAATCGGTACCTGGTAATTGGTTGCCTCGCGCAATTCCTCGATCTTGACCTGCATGTCATCGGCACCGAGAAAATCCGGGTGGCGGACGGTCGACCGCTGATCAACGCCTTCAGGCAGAGAACGCATCGCGGCTACTCTGTCTGAGACTTTCATCCCCAGCAGCAGACCGCCGGTGCCGGGTTTGGCTCCTTGTCCTACGACGAGTTCAATACCGTCAGCCATGCGCAGATGCTCCAGGTCCAGCATGTAGCGCGAAGGGGTCATTTGGTACACCAGGGTGCTCGAAGCTTGCCGCTCATCTTCCAGCATGCCCCCTTCGCCTGTGCAGGTCATACTGCCGACCTTGGATGCCCCGTATCCCAGTGCGGCCTTTGCCGGCGCGGACAGCGCACCAAAGGACATGGATGCGATATAGATCGGGATATCCAGTTCGATCGGTCTTTCAACCAAACCCGGACGATTGCCCAGAACGGTGCGCGTGTCGCAGCTTTCCCGGTAACCCTCAAGCGGCAGGCGAGTCATGGTGGCTGGCACGAATGTCAGGTCATCGAACGTGGGCATCCGGTGATTGAAAGTATTAAAGCCCCGGATCTGGTAACGTCCCAGACGCGATAGCGCATGCACCTCCGAGATAGATTGGGGAGTCCAACGGACAGAATCACCTTTTTCATAAGACGAAGGAACACCCGCCGGCCGGCTAGCATCAGCGCCGTCTGTCATTGCCACGGCGTCCTCTGCTGGCGCCGCAAAGGGGTAACTGTAGGGAGTTTTCAGATCATCAGCCATGCGCTTGCGTCTCGACTTTCAAAGTGCCATAGCCGCTGCGCTGATACGATTTTCTGCCAAGAGCGGCTGCTGTCATCCAGACCCCTGCTGGTGAGCAGACCCTCGATTTGTTCAATTTCATCATCGGTCGGTTGCGCGATTTTTGAATCCACACCCAAAGACGCAATAGGGCCTGCGACCCAGACTTCACCACCCCAAAGGGAATCGGCACACGCCTCATCGGCGCCACCCAGCGCGATGATGCGGCCGGCGTGTGCCATAAACCCCGACAGATAACCGATCGTGCCTTCGACAATGATGTCGCCACCTTTCATGGCGACACCACAGCGAGGGCCAGCATCTCCTTTGACGTGAATCAGTCCGCCAAGCATCGAGGCCCCGAGGCTGACACCGGCATAGCCGTTTATCGTTATGTCGCCACTGGCCATTGCCTCTCCGGCGGCCCAGCCGGCGTTGCGCGATACCGTGATGCGGGCGCCGTTGTTGAGACCGCCACAGTAGTAGCCAACACTGCCCTCGAAATGAACTTGTGCACCAGCGGGCAAGCCGATCCCGAGATTATGGCGGGA
>Ga0208895_1001288_pt1 | contig 10582 bp, 7 predicted proteins | sample ETNtaG_10_FD_185765 | JGI IMG/M metagenome (GOLD analysis project Ga0208895, IMG submission 185765) | Marine microbial and viral communities from oxygen minimum zone, Eastern Pacific Ocean - ETNP201302SV82 (SPAdes) (version 2) | ecosystem: Environmental > Aquatic > Marine > Oceanic ... | reverse complement strand
GCACCGCCGGGGGATAACCCAACTCCACGCATGCTAAGAGCGATCACTGCTCCCACCGGAGACCACCAGCGATGACTCCAGACTGAAGGGTCTTGCTGAAGCCAAACGAGGCGATCCGCCTCGAGGACAAAACCGGTCACGCTAATCAGAACGAGCAACCACAAGAACAGCCAATCTTCCCTGCGATACCCGTCACGGTTGTAATCTGAGTCGCCAGGCGCGCGGTCTGATCGCGTGTAATCAAGTTTCGGCAAGCAAAACCACTTCCGTCGGATCATCATAAGGATCAAGCCAACCACCAACGCAAGGCCTGCAATATCTATACACAATGAAAACCAGAGATAGAAGGAGCCATGCCAGAACGTAATTCCGGCTAACGGTTGGAGAATATCGTATTGAAGCGTGATGATTGAGGTGCCGATGAACAGTACAGTAAAGCCGAAAAAAATCATTGCGTGGCTATGACCGGCAAATTTATCGCGGCGCCTGATTGTTCTATGACTCAATACCGCCTTTGACATCTCCCACAATCCCGCACCCAGGTTGCGAACTGCCGAAGGCTTTCCCCGGCAATATTTTCTCACCTGTATATAGCAGCCATAAGAGAAGCAACCAATTGCTGCTGCTGCCACAAAATAAAAGGCAACAAGCATCCAGGTTGGAAATCCCTCAAATAAAATGCGCGTTACGTTTTCCGGATTCTGCATTGATGTATTCACCAATTGGCGGCATGCCCTGCAAAGTTAACTGGAAAGCGAGACAACCATAACAAGCCCCTTACAGGCCGGCCAGGGCGCTCCAGCCGGATCAATATTCATTGGGCTTGTCCGTCGAGGGATAGTGGGCCCAGTTTCAAACTGGACCCACTGTTTGCGAGACACTTCAGGTCTGATATTCGATCTCGTATTTATCACCGGGTAAATACGGTGTGCCCCAAACAGCTACCTCGCGTCGGTAGGGCAACGGAAGCTGTGGGTTGTCCGCCTCAATTTCTCGAGCAATACGATGACCTTCAAAGGTTGCATCGGCGATCAGTTTTGGTGCCCAGGCATCGCCTATTACATACACACCCTTGATGTCGTTGCTACCCCACTCGTCTTTACGAGCCTTTAGGCCGCGATACAACTCATCATTGGAATGCCTCCCAGTAACCAGCACTAACGAGTCGAATTCAACCCAATCAAAGTGACTATTCTCCCTGCGTGGCAGCTTTCCTGGTCCACGATATTCACGCCTGTAACCGTCTCCAAAGATTGGGTAAGTTTGGATCCGATTAGCCTCAGCCTGAGAAACCCATACATCCCCGATTACTTCAATTTCCAGTTCGTGCAGCATCCGATGCATATTGGGCGCTTCCAGGGTGAAATGCATATAACCACCCAATGGAGCGCCAGTAATAATACTGACATCATGGCCGAGTTCGCGAAGATATTGCGCAATACTCGGCCCCATGAAATATGGATCACAGTTTAAAACAACAACCTTCTTGCCGATTGCCTTATTACCGGCGAACACTTGCTCGGGCGTAAGATGGGTCGGTAAATCGGCATCGATGCCCTGAACTGCATCGTGTAACAGCGCATTGGTTCCGTCAGTGTTCCAGGAAGACCCGGTGGCCACGATAATCTTGTCGGCACCATATTGGAGGGCGTCATCCACCGAGATTGGTGCAACACCAAGTGCAACCTGCGAATCGGCATTCTTCTTTACCAATTTCTCGAGTTGCACCTCTCGATAATCACGGTGATAACCCCATTCCCCAAGGCCAGGTAGGGTTGCGATACTATTAATGCAACCGCCGATCTTGTCCGCTGAGTCCATCAGATGGACAACATAGCCACGCTCCATCAACACCCGGGCAGCCTCTGCGCCCGATGGGCCTGCGCCGACTACTAATATAGAATCGCTGGAAGTGTTCTTTGGGAATTTCTCCGGGTGCCAACCTCTCCGATACTCTTCTCCAGCGGTTGCATTCTGAGTACAGATCATGGGTGGGCCGCCGATTTCCCAGCGTGAGATGCAAACATTGCAACCGATACAAACCCTTATGTCATCAATACAGCCCTCATCGATCTTATTAGGCAGGAAAGGATCTGAGATTGATGGTCGGGCGGCCCCAATAATATCAAGATAGCCGGCGCGTATTACCTCAACCATCTTATCCGCATCTGTGAATCGACCAACTCCCAATACAGGCTTCTTGGATACCATCTTTATATACTTTTGCCATGGAATCTGATGGCCCATCTGATAAAAGCGCGATGGACCTGCATCTTCACCCCATTCGGCGATATCCCCTACATTCACGTCCCATACATCAACAAACGGATCTGCCATTTCAACAAATTTAATTCCGTCCTCTTCAACCTCTACTCCGCTATCACCATAGAGAGTATCGACAGCAAACCGAGTTGCGATCGCACAGTCATCACCGACTGCATGCTTTACCTTCTCCAGCGTCTCGATCCAGAACCTGGCACGATTTTCCAATGATCCGCCGTAAGCATCTGTGCGTTTGTTGTAGTAAGGGGAAAGAAACTGCAGTGGTAGATAGGAGTGCGCTCCGTATACATAGACGATATCGAAGCCCGCGTCGCGGGCACGGATTCCCGCGTCCACGTAATACTGCTGGACCATTCGGATGTCCTCCAGATCCATCTCATGGCAGTATGTCTGCATCTCAAATTCGGAAGCATATTGACTGGGTCCACGAGGCGTACAGCGTGACTCCATACACGGCGCGTGAGATCCGCCATACCACATTTCGACCCCGGCCAAGGCATCGTGCTTATGAACCGCATCCGTCATTGCTCTCAGATTTCGAACATCTCCCTCATCCCATAAGCGGGCGGACATACGATGTGTGTCATCCGATTCTTGGTGTATGGACAGGTACTCAGTATTAATCCCGGCCCAACCACCCTCAGCCTTGACTGATCTATTAGCCGCCTGAAAACCAGGGCGATCGGACCCAGCACCAATGCAGTGAGGCACCTGATAAAACCGGTTGCGCAGAGTCTTTGGGCCTATCTGGATAGGTTCAAACAGGATATCGTGCTTGGGGTTTCGGGCCATTTTTATTGCTCCTTTACTTACTCAAATTAATTTTTCGGGACCGCCGGTCTTGACCAGCACAGGGCTCTCATGCCCTCCGTACAACATACATACATACATACATAATTGCGTTCGTGCATCCTTTTCTATCTGTCTTATCAAAGGAGGCCTCCTTACTCTTAACAATTCCTGGGTTCACACCACTCCGAAACCCCATCATTAGGCTCAGGCAAAAAACGGTCAATCGCCACTAAGACATACCCCCAACTGAGTAAAGTCAATCAGGCAATCCAGCTTCTCGTAACGAAAGATCAGGCCATCTGACAGGCGACATCGTTCGGGGCCTATGGGAGTCTCTTCTCCAGGCGAACTACTGTCTCCCTACCTGCGTCGCTTAATCCCTTGGAGGAGCGCCCCATCTACAAACACTCACGTCTGGTTTTGGCAGGATCGTAGAATGGCAGAGCATGTGTGGTCGCTTCACAAGATGTGCTTGTTCCATTGACCTGAACTCTGGTTCCAGGAACCGCAAGCGCGACATCAATCTGAACAAGCGCCAAAGATTGATGCAAGACAGGAGAATAGTTTGAAGCTGTCACCCTACCCACTTTTCTGCCTTCGTGAAATATCTCCGCGTCAGCATCGACAACCGAATCTGAATCCACCACAACGCCGCAAATCATTATTTGTTCCTTGCCAATCGAATCCAGACATGGTTTCTTGCCACGATAATTACCCTGCTTTTTCTTAGATACTGCGAAACCAAGTCCAGTCTCCCAGGGAGTGAGAGATTCATCCATATCAAACGGATAGAACAACAAGGCTGCCTCAACCCGGACTGCATCGATGCATGCAAACGAGCCAGGGATGACCCCAATTGATTTTCCATGTTCAAGAATATTGTCCCAAATAGGTCCAATATCCTTTGCTTTAGCAAATATTTCATAGCCTCGCTCACCAGAAAATCCGGTCCGCGAGATTAAGCAATCATGGCCAAACAGGGTGGTCGCCTCCTGAGAGAAATATCTCAGGGCTTCTAGATTCATCGGAGTATGCTCGATCAATACCTCCAGTGATTTTGGTCCCTGAAGGGAAATATCATGCAGGTCATCGTCAAAGCGGATCGAAACATCTCTGCCCCGCGCAGACTCCTCTAATCTCTCCATGGCCGTCCCGCTACCATGGACTAATAACAAGTGATTCGGTGCTAAATTGAACATGATGCAATCATCGGTAAACCCGCCATCCTCGTTAAGGATGATTGCGTACACCGAGCGACCTGCAGGAATCTTTGTCATATCACGGGTAATTAAATGATCCGCTACTGCCAAGGCGTCAGGCCCTAGAATGTGCACCTTCTTCAACCCGGACACATCCAATAAACAGGCAGAACTACGAACAGCTAAATGTTCATCATTAACATCCTGGTCATACTCCATGACCATTCCCATACCGTTCCAGTCATCAATCTCGGCGCCAAGTGCTCTATGCCGATCTTCGAGCGCAGTGTATCTCGTTGACTTTGTCATACCCTTTCTCCGGAGGATGTTCAACCATCGCCTGGCTATCAGGCCTTGCAGGCTGACTCTTGTTAATTGGCGATCTTTGAGGCCGCGAGCCCAATCTTAAAGCCCTACATCTTTTTCTCTTGCTCAGCGAGGGTCAATTGCACGTCGGATATACCGCCTTGTGAGTAGTTGATTAGAGAATCTGATCGCCTGTTTTCCGGCTCAGGGCTTTTTGACCTGTGACCACCCCAACCACCATCAGCACACGAGGCGGCTAAAACAGTGATAGAGGGCGTTTATAGGGTGGTGTATAGCGGGATTTAGGCTTGTGCCATAGGTGGCCCTACCCTTCCAACTTTTGTCGGATAGGTACACGATTTTCTTCGATTGGGATATTGTCTGATGGAGGTTTATCCCTCGCCTGCCTGCCGGTGTTACAGCCAGCAACAGTAGAGGCAACTGCGACGATAATGTAACCGACAGGAGTCCACTCCTGTCCATTTGAGTCACAATCAGTCACATACACTAAACCTCAACGTAGACTTTACTGATGATGCGCCACTGGTCGTCAATCTTTAACAAATGGAAATGATTGACATAATTCGTACCAAGCAAATTATCTTCGACCACGCCGGCACTTGCCATGCCCCCAGCAATATGAATAAAGCTAATCTCAGCCTGGTAATCTTCGCCTGAACTCTTGGGCGACGGTTCAGAGTCGAGTTGATCAAAAAATGGTTGCGGTGAGCCGATTTCCAATTCGCCCCGGTAATAGCCAGACATAAGCGCATCTGGGTGAAAGCAACGTTTCAGCAGGTCTGTGTCTGCGGTGTAACTACCCTTTATGTAGTTCTCTATAACGGCCCGGACTGACGCATAATCATCGGGTGATGGCACTACAAGTGCTCCTAAGTGGAATTAATTGGCTAATCACTAAACAGGCGGTGATATTATGAATCTTACACTTGGCGAGGTGAAGATTAAATTTTGGCAAAGAAAGGAGTAGGAGCAAAAATGAGCGCCGAATTATATGATTTAGTCCAATCTAAAATAACTACTGACGATATTCACTCTTTCAAAGCGCAAGCCAAGAAAATGAAAGATGCCACTGAAACTGAAATCGGAACACTATCTTATGATTTTTTTATTAATGAAGAAAAAAGAGAAGTTTTTATCGTAGAGAAATACGCCGATGACAAAGCCTTTATGGCACACATGGAACAATTCTTGCAGGAAGAATTTATTCCCACAGTACTTACGATGATGGAACTCACTTCTCTAAGAATGTTAGGGCCAGTTACACCAGAAATCGATGATTTTTTCGCCAAAGGCGGATGGACATATGATGCCTACCCTCTGGCCATGTAAGAACATGTATTGGTGAGGCGGTTGGCGCTCAACATTTCGCTTCTATTGTTATCCCATCAGAACAAGCAAAGAGCGAACGGAGCGCAGCTTTAAGGATGCTAAGACCAGGCGGTGATGATGGATTCATATTCGCAGCCCTTGTGGTAATACTGCCCATCATACGGGTTGAGCCTTAAAGATCTGAATGGACATAGCATCATTCATGTGGATCTCCACCTTTGGCATCGTGATCGGTGCAGCAGTGCTGTACTGTGGCATTTTTGTTTATCGTTTTATTCGATCTTACTGGAACGATGACGACGACTAATGGATCGCGGGGAGTCAGATCGAGTTAGGGTCAGCATAACCACCATCCCTCATCGCAGGTTGTGCCTTTCTAGTCGGGGTTTGTCGACAAACGGGCTAACCACCCAAGGTAGTTCGGGTTGGCTTTGGAAGAGAAGATTAGTCGCTTCACCCCGACTCCTCGTTCCAGGTGAAGTATAGGAACCTCTACTCCAAACATGCTCTCATCAAAAGGCGTTTTTGGATTAGATCCTTTATAGATGATTAAGCAGCCAAGGTACAACGGCGCGGTAAGCTTATACATGAGTGATGCATGCGCACCGAAGGCGTCATGGACTGTTACCAGAGCATCTGTCACACCGTCTACTGGCAACAAACTATGAATAGCCAAGGCATCTACGCTGTGACTGAAGTTGGGAGCAAAAACTCGTATTAACGACCCTGGTATGCTGATGCGCAGTACCCATTTAAGCGTGAAGGATTTGGTGAGACGGTTCAGGCAGTGGGTTACCCGGCGCCAGACAGATCGGGGTTGACGATAAAGTATCTGAGCAGGTTAACAGACGTCGCTTTGGTCCCAACGCACCTGCTTTGGCGCAATGTACTTTTATACATCGCGTCCACACACACCAAACGGGGGATTTCAAGCACCAGGATAACCTTAACACCACACTGCCGGTTGATGACCCGCAGGTTACTAGGGCAATGAAATTTCCCCGCACTGCTCGAGATTTTTCCTGACTTAATGTTCGCTGCCCTGGGTAGCTTTTAAGATGTATCCCCTGGTTGCTCCAATGCAAACCCACCCGCACACCATCCAGGTCTGTGTGACGTCAGCCCATATGGCACCAGATAGGCCTGACTGCTAAGAAAACCTGCATGTTGCCATGCGCCGCGAGGGCTATGAAATAGACGTGGTGCCCCAACCCATCAATTTTTTCACCAATACCTGCATTGACGGCGAATCAAACCTGACTTCCCCACCGAACACAGTACCCCCAGGGGCCTATGTCGAACTTGAAGCCCTGATGGATTTGATTTGCGTTGTCTCGTCTTACCCCTTTGATCTTGCCATTCCTGACTGGCCGATCAATTCAGCAGATGGCGTAGCTGAATTAATCGTTGAGGTGAAAGGCTAGCTGATCAAGGTAGGAAACTTAGCAGGCATCTTTCAATTAGCCCCCTCTCCCGAGTTCTATCCCGGTTTCACAGAAACTTGGGCGCATGCCTCGGAACCAATATACGGTATCAACGCACGGGCAGGTTGCTTTTATTATCCACCCGTTGCCGAGTCGTGGCCGAGGCAGTGGCAAGATAGGTGTAATCGGGCCTATCGTAATCACCATAGAGAACACGCAGATAGGCCTGAGGCTGGTTGGGGCACCCCATCTCACTGCCGAGAAAGTTAATCTTGGATACGGGCAGCACCACATCCCGAGGAACACCATAAACCCCGCTTTCGGTCAAAGGCATCGTGCCTTTCTTGAGTCGCCGTTCGAGCACCCATTCGCCGTAACTTTGGGACAGCCGATAGACCACCAGATCGAGCCGAATCTCACCGCGCATTCGATTGCGCTCCCAATGAAAAGGCCAACGCCCTGGCGAGTTAAAGGAAACGGACAGGTATCCTCTTTTCTCGAAAACTTCGACCGTATAGCCATCTCTTGCCCCGCGTTTGGCAAACCTGGCTGCGAACGAACGCCAGGTCGTGGTGTCATCCAAATACACCGCGATGTCGATATCATCCTCCCACGCCAGCAAACTACCGTTTTCACGGACGGCCCCCAGTAAGGTACCCCCATCAAGCCAGTACAGCAGATTCATCTCTGTCAGGCAGGAACTGACGTACCGGGAAAGCGTTTGCATGTGTTCGCGACAACACGGCGCCGTATTCAGACCAAGACGGTTTACGTAAAGATTGAAGGGACAAGGCCGTGTGTCCTTGTTGCAACCCCGCCAGGCCACGGCATCATCTGAAATAACCAATTCCCGAATACCATGGCGTTGTGCGAACCCCTCGACATCACCATGTGCCTGTGCTCGGAGAACTGCCAGATCATGGCCCTCAATTGAATGCAGCCGCCGATGCCGATCGGCTAAGCGCTGGCGCAAGAACCACCAAGCTTCAATCAATATGGCTGTGGCGAGAAATACCAGGAGCTTGACGTCCGTGAGCATGAAACTGGCCGCGAGCGCGGGTAACAACATCCACAGGCCCGAGTAATCTCCATGCCGGGCCAAGTATTCAATTGGACGCGGCGCGAATCCGGCTGCGTGATTCAATTCGATCGCAGGAGCGGCGATGAGGACAAGTAACACAGCCAAGAAACTGGCTGATGCCGTAAGTGTGGCGATGTCGAGACCATCTGTTGAGAACGAGATGTAGACAACCAAGACGGTGGCCAGGCCCGCAGTCGTGAGCAAAGCGAGGTTAGGAGGCCGTTGCCATTGCCTTGGATACCTCAATAGATGCACCAGCGACAGATAGGTCGCCAGGTAAAGGGCTGCTACGATCAGTCCAGAGATGAGTGGATCGAAAAACAACAATGCGGTGCCGCTCACTGATTAGGCTGCGAACTGATGATCGATTGTCCACCGGCTCCGACACGGAGTACCTGGCCCAGTTTCTTTCTGATGCGCGGCAGAATCACGTTTCTGGCATGTTCGATATCACGGGTAAAGTCGATCTCGATCCATGGCAATCCGGTTATGTCTTCAAAATCAAACCCAGTGGCCGATGAGCCTCCCATCACATCATGAATTGCATCTTTGTAAGGCCTATCATGATGGCCTTGGTCGAGATAGCTCTGAATGCAGGCGATGATTGCTTCTGCCATGTGTGCTGACAAGCAGAAGAATCCTACCGATTCACCAAAGAAATCATACTCAATACCTATTATTTTGCCGAAATCAACGATTGCACCATCCTGCACGGCGACCTTGACTGGTTCTTCCCCGAGTGAGAAGTGACGATCGAGTAGTAGGCTGTTTTGGTGACCCGAATTCAGCAAACGCCCCAGGATACGGTCGTCGTAAAGCACGTCACCATCCATCAGCAGGACCGGCTCACCGCAACAAAGCTGGTCGCGCATTTTCCACAACGTGACACTGTTGCCCTGAAGAAAATCTTCGTTGTAGGCCGGTTTCACGAACTCTCCCGCACCGAGAGATGCGATTTCCTAATCAATCTTGGCCTGCTGATAACCAACACCCAATGACAGTTGTTTGATCCCGTACAGTTAGAGGGTTTCGATATGGCGGGCTAACAGCGATCGCCCGTCAAATTCAAGCAAATCTTGGGTAGGTAGGCGCCATTGAGTCGAACACCACGGCCGGCAGCCAGCATTATTGCCCGCATGATGACCTTCTGGGGGTATGCCTATTATCCACTACGAGATTTGTATGGTTTGAATGTAAACACAGTGTTCCTTACAGTAGAACATTCAGCAGTTACCGAACCCTCGATTATAAAAAGCAACCTCATCTCCTCGTCGTTTAAGGCAAGACGCCCAAGGATCGGTTCGACTTGCTCAGCCCAGCATCCCTGACCGACGGTTCTGCGATACCAGCCATGCTCAAGAAACAACGATCCGAACGACACTAGCCTTCATTTTCACTCTACAGGCTGGGCAGGTGCAGCGACTTTCTTAGTCGCGAAAAGCGATCGTCTCCCAACCACCAGCCATATCAGACCAACCAAACGGTGCCAGAGTTACATCGGCTGGACTACGAGAGATGCAAATTGACCGTGCTGACTACTGTCCGGTCTGTCTCAGTTGCCACATTGATTAGTATCGGAAACGATGTATGTGGCTTCATCGACTCTCAGCTTAGTTCACTAAGGAACTGAAAGAAACTTGGACGCGACACTAAAAGCAGCAAACTGTCACTCATACGGTATCAAATATGGAGGGGATAAGATAGTGCCAGCATTGGAATCCTCACTGCCGGGGCTGGATGCTCTGGAAATAGAGTACACTGCGCGGCTGACAGAGGAATTGTGATTCAACCTTATATGTGAGGCAACTTAAGTGAAAAAAGAAGTGATTAAACCGATGGTGCAGGGAGTAGTAATTGGGGCAATCGTGGTAGTGATTGTAATGTTCTGGACAGGATGGGTAGTGACAAGTGGTGCTGCTGCAGCGAGTAGTGAGAAAATCGCAAAAGAAGCTGTCGTAGAAAACCTTGCAGCGATCTGTGTCGAACAGTATCTCCAGGATCCCAACAAGCTGGAACGATTCGCGGAGTTGAAAGAGAAAAGCTCTTACCAAAGAGATGATTATGTTGATGAAATAGGCTGGGCGACAATGCTAGGTGCTGAATCCCCTGTTCGTGGGGTTGCCGATGCATGCGCTAAACGGATTATC
>Ga0208895_1001287_pt1 | contig 10587 bp, 10 predicted proteins | sample ETNtaG_10_FD_185765 | JGI IMG/M metagenome (GOLD analysis project Ga0208895, IMG submission 185765) | Marine microbial and viral communities from oxygen minimum zone, Eastern Pacific Ocean - ETNP201302SV82 (SPAdes) (version 2) | ecosystem: Environmental > Aquatic > Marine > Oceanic ... | reverse complement strand
ATGGATGCTTTTTATTCGAACTACGATAACACAGCTATTCCCTTATTGGAATCCCTTCGAATAGTCTCATTGGCTCAAGATGGTAAAACAGAAAAAGCTGATTTGTATCTATTGAAAGCACAAAAGCGCTACAGGCCTTAATTAATTGATAGATATATCAATTGCCATGAGGGAAACTTCTTTTTTCCCACCTTCGGTCTCTTGCGTTCCCACTTGAGCGAACCCATATTTTTTATGAAAAAGAATCGATCCTTCATTCTTGGGGCGAATGTTTACTTCGCAGGTAATTCTTGGTGCTTTCTCTGATGAGAAATCAGATAGATTATCATAAAATGCAGTTCCAAATCCATGCCCTTGGTAGGTTGGAGCAACTACTATTCGATCGACATACATGAATGATTCATATTTGTTCTCAAACCATTTATAATTAACGCTGTTATAATCTTTTCCAGGAGTAAGCGCGATCAAGAAACCAGCAACTTTATTATTAATCTTTAATGTTTTAAAGTAATCTACAATTTGTAGAAAATGCTGCATTTCATTAAGGTTAACACTGCTTACTGCGGGCAGGGCGGCCTCATTGAGTTCGAGAATCTTAGGCAGATTGTCTGAGGTGGTAGTGTAAATGTTAAAATCCATGGCTAAAATTAAGTCATAGCATATCATCTTTCTTTATTGATTGCGATAGAAAGTACAATTAATTTCCCAAGCTTTTATTGAGCCGAAAATTTATGTTTAATCAGCTGGCAGACCGGTTCGACACGATTTTCCGAAACCTTCGAGGTTTGGGGAAGATCACCGATGCTAACATTCAGCAGACTTCACGAGAAATTCGCCGTGTCCTTTTGGAAGCGGATGTGAATTTCAAAGTGGCAAAAGCGTTTGTGAGCCGTGTGAAAGATCGCGCCGAAGGGACAAAAGTTCTCAAATCGGTCAAACCGGGAGAACAATTTATCAAGATTATTCACGATGAATTGGTGAATCTCCTGGGGAAAGATGCTGCACCGCTTAAACTTGGTTCAAAGAAGCCGGCTGTAATCCTCATGGCAGGATTACAAGGGTCCGGTAAAACCACCACCTGCGGAAAACTGGCAGCCGCCTTAAAAAAGCAGGGGAAATCGGTACTTTTAACTGCAGCGGATGTGTATCGTCCTGCGGCAATTGAACAACTGATTCAGGTGGGAAAAACAGTGGATGTTCCTGTGTACGAACAAGGGACGGGAGATCCGGTAGATATTTGTCAAAGTGCAGTCGAAGAAGCAGGTGCTTCCAAAACCGATGTGGTGATTCTGGATACGGCAGGTCGTCTCCATGTAGATGGGGAAATGATGACGGAAATACAGGAGATTGCTGAAGCAGTTAATCCAGTTGAAACGTTGTTTGTTGTGGATGGAATGACGGGGCAAGATGCTGTAAATTCAGCAAAAGCCTTTTCCGCCGCTCTAACCTTAACGGGAACGATCTTAACAAAATTAGATGGTGATGCCCGGGGCGGTGCCGCCGTGAGTATCGCTGAGGTGACTGGTGTGCCGATTAAGTTTATCGGTGTGTCTGAAAAACTCGACGGTCTCGAAGAGTTTGATCCCAAACGAATTGTGGATCGGATTCTGGGATTTGGTGATGTGGTATCCTTGGTTAAAAAAGCCAAAGATTTAGTGGATGAAGATCAAGCCGCTAAACTGGAAAAAAAACTTAGGAATGCCACCTTTGATCTGGAGGATTATAAAGACCAGTTAAAGCAGTTGAAAAAGATGGGACCATTAAATCAGATTGTGGGTATGATGCCTGGGATGAATCGAAAGATGATGAAGGGATTGAATCTGGATGATCGGCAGTTGATTTGGACAGAAGCTATCATTAGCTCTATGACACCGGCGGAACGGAAAGACCCGCTAATGATAAATGGGTCTCGCCGATCACGAATTGCTAAAGGATCCGGTAGAACTGTTCAGGAAGTGAACCAGCTTTTAAAACAATTTGACCAAATGAAAAAAATGATGAAAAAAATGGGTAAAATGAAGTTACCCCGTAACATGAATCCTGAAATGTTGGGATTAAATTAAGGAGAAGACGAATTGGCTACTAAAATTAGACTCAAACGAATTGGACGTCGAAATAGACCATTTTACCGCGTGGTGGTCATGGATTCACGGAATCGCCGCGATGGGGCAGCTATCGAAGAATTGGGTTGGTTTAACCCAATTGAAGCGGATAAATCTTACAAACTGGATGAAGACCGTTTTTTACATTGGTTAAAAGAAGGTGCGCAACCTTCTGAAGCGGCCCATGGATTAATGAAGAGATCTGGATTGGCTCATCGCTGGCATTTGACTCAACAGGGCCTTGATGAAAAAACCATCGAAAAAGAAATGAAGAAATGGGTTTTAATCCGTGAGGAAACATTAAAAAATCGTTCCGAAAAGGCGACAAAGAAAGCTGAAAAGGCTGAAGAGAAAGTAAAAGCTGCAGCTGCTGAAGCAGCAGTTGAAGAAGTGGTAGAAGAAGCAGCAGCGGCAGAGAAAGATGGTACGGTGGAGGAAGCAGTAGCAGAGGAAGAAGTATCTGCAGAAAAATCGACTGATGAAACTCCGGCTGAAGAAACGCCAGAGGTAGAGGAAACGGCATCAGAGGAAGAAGTCGCCGTTGAAGAAACCACTGAAGAAGCAGAAAAAGAAGATACTCCTGAAGCGGGAAAAACTGAAGAAGAAGTAAAAGAGGACGTGGCAGTCGAAGATGCACCAGCAGAAGACGATGCTAAACCTGAAGAATCTGCAAGCGAAGAAAAAGAAGAAGGTGCAAAGGCAGAGGAGAAAGTGGAAGAAATTCCAGCAGAGGAAGATATGGCAGTAGAATCGACTGATGAAGCTCCGGCTGAAGAAACGCCAGAGGTTGAGGAATCTGTAGAGGAAACGGCATCAGAGGAAGAAGTAGCCGTTGAAGAAGCCACTGAAGAAGCAGAAAAAGAAGATGCATCTGAAGAGCAAAAGACTGAAGAAAAAGCAGCTGAAGATGATGGGAAAGACGAAAAATCTGAGGAAAAATAACAACCTCAGTTTGAAGGGAGCATGATTATGAAAGAGTTTATAGAAATAATGGTAAAACAACTGGTGGATAAACCAGATGAAGTAGAAGTGGAAACAGTAGAATCTGAGCAGAGTATCATTTTTGAACTCACCGTAGGTGACGGAGATTATGGAAAAGTAATCGGGAAGCGGGGCAGAAATATTTCTGCTATCCGTACATTGTTATTTGCAGTAAATGCAAAGGAAGGTGGAAAACGCGCCCGACTTGAGGTTATCGATAGAAATGAGTAATAAACTTTTTGCTATTGCAAAAATTACCCGTGCTTCTGGCCTAAAAGGAGAAGTGGGTGTTCGTCCGCTGGTCAGACAATTTGATGATTATGTGACGGATAAATCCTTGTTTATTGGTTTTGATGAAACCATTGCCCGGGATGTAAAACTTGAAAAAGTGACCGGGTTAAATAAAAAACGACGCTTTTTGTTTGAGGGATTAAAAACCCGGGACGAAGCCGAATCCATGATTGGCCAATTATTATTTGCTTCTGTGGAAGATTCCGATCCGATTAATTTAATCTCAGCAGACTTGCTGGGTGCAACCGTTGTTGCGGATAATGGTGAAATTATCGGCGAATTGGTGGATATGATTAGCCTTCCTGCAAACGATGTCTATGTGATTAAGCGAGGAAAAAAGGAAGTTTTAATTCCGGTCGTACCGGAAATTGTTCGTGCGGTTGATATTGAGATGGGCCTTGTGACCATCACGCCCATGGACGGCTTATTGGATTGAAACACCAAATAGCCATTATTACACCGGCTCCCGATTTAGTGGAAGCGGTGGTTCAGCATTCTATGTTGAGACAGGCAGTGGCGCGGGAAAAAGTGGATTTCCACTTAGTAAACCTGCGAGAATTTGGTGAAGGAAATTATCGTCAAACCGACGATACACCATTCGGTGGTGGCGCTGGAATGGTCATGATGGCGGGGCCTTTGTTTAAGGCTATTGAAGATGCCATTGAGAAAGTGGGTGGACCGGATGATCTTCGGATTATTTATCCCTCACCCCAGGGAAAAACCTGGACACACGGATTGGCAGTAGAAAACAGTTCTGTGGAAAAGCTTATTGTTATTTGTGGACATTATAAAGGTATTGATGAGCGGGTTATTGAGAAGTATGTAACTCATGAGTATTCAATCGGAGATTTTGTAGTCACTAGTGGAGAAATCCCCGGGATGATATTGATTGATAGTATCGTGAGACTCATACCCGGTGTACTGAATAAAATAGATTCAGCATTGAGCGATACCTTCGCGGCGGACCTTTTGGATGGTCCCCATTATACCCAGCCGAGGGAAATAGACGGCATGGCGGTTCCGGACGTACTTATTTCGGGACACCATAATAAAATTGATGAATGGCGTCACGCGCGTCAAGAACAGAGGACGAAAGAAAAACGTCCGGATATTTGGAAACATTATTTGAAATTAAATCAATCGGAGAATAACGATGAATAAGATGAAACCGGTTTTCGAAAACCAATTGAAAACAGATCTACCAGAATTTGGTCCCGGCGATACGGTCATATTGGATGTCCGTGTGGTTGAGGGCGGAAAAGAACGTGTTCAGAAATTTGAAGGGTTGGTCATTGGCCGTAAAGGCAGTGATATTTCTGAAACCTTCACAGTCCGGAAAATCTCCGGTGGTATTGGTGTGGAAAGAATATTTCCCGTCCATTCCCCCATGTTAAGCAAAATTGAGGTGAAACGACGTGGAAAGGTCCGTCGTGCAAAGCTGAATTATTTGCGGAAACTGACCGGTTCTAAAGCCACCCGTATTGCTGAAAAACGCTAAACCTGTTTTCCCAAATTAATATGAACCCTCATTGCTTTTTGGTAGTGGGGGTTTTTTAGTTATGACACGATTCGAAAAAATTATCTTAAGCATCACCGGTGGCAGCCATCTGTCGGTCCACGCCCTTATGTTGGCATTACCCAGTTTGATACCGGTGATTCGTAATGAATTTGATGTAGGTCTCAGTACATTAGGATTTGTGGTTTCTATCAGCGGTTTTATGTTTGGCTTGGGTGCCATACCGGCAGGTTGGGCGGAGAAACGCTTTGGCGGCAGACAGCTTTTACTCATATACCAGGCAGGATCGTCCATATCGGCACTTTTAGTGGCACTGTCGGGTTCATTTGCCATGATGGTACTTGGCCTCGGATTTATGGGATTTTTTTGCAGTATCTACCATCCGGCAGGTTTAACGCTTATTTCTCATCGCGTCAAATCACTCACGAGAGGTATGGCCATTCATGGCATTTTTGGTTCAACCGGATCAGCCCTGGGACCGATTTTAGCCACCACCGCAGCTGCCATAATATCCTGGCGATCTGCTTATGCATTTTTGGGTATTTTCAACGGACTTTTAGCTATCAGTACTTTTATTGCTATTCCCTATCGGAAGCGCAGTGGTATGAATGAAAGTGAATTTGAAAACCACGAGGAGATTACCAATAAACCGGCCTTAATATTATACTTTCTCACCAATGCATTTTTGGGCATGGCCTACTACGGGTTTACCACTTTTATTCCCGTCCATTTTGCAGAAAATACTTCATCCATATTGCCGAACATCACCGCAAATATGAAAGCGGGATTGTTCCCCTCCATGGTTTTTATTGCCGGGATTGGGGGGCAACTGGTGGGGGCTCGTATTGGCGAACGCTTCCATAAACCCACGGCACTCATTTTTATCATTGCAGTAAATATTCCTATTCTACTCATTATGGGCTATACATCGGACTTGCTTTTGATTCTGTCGGGCATCATGCTGGGTATTGCATATTTCAGCAACCAGCCCATTGGGAATACACTCATTGCGGAATTCACCCATAGCCAAAACAGGGGACTGGGTTACGGCATCAGCTTTTTCCTCAGTTTCGGGATAGGGTCTCTCGCTGCAGGATTCAGCGGCATTATTGCAGAAAACATGGGCGTGTCTTTTGTATTCCCCGCCATGGGGATTCTGCTCATTCCCAGTGTCATTTTTGCGTTCTTTATGCGGAAGGTTGCGAGAAGCTCTTGATTTAGGTATTGAATTAATCTACCTTTTCTATCAACATGACTCAAAAACAACTCAAAGAGCTCCCTTCTGTATCAGAAGTATTACTTGAATGTGAACATGCTAAATCACTTAATAGTAGATATATATCCTACATAATAAAATTGAATTTAGAGTCCTATCGACGTGCCGCAAAAAAGGGTTCACTCAAGTTGAAACGAGCCCAGATTACTCAAAATATTCTATCCCAAATTGAACGAATGAGTTCACCGAACATGCAATCCGTGATTAATGGGACGGGAATCGTTCTCCATACGGGCTTAGGCCGGGCGCCCATGAAAGAATCCAAGGCCAAGCAGGTGGCAAAGCGGGTTTCCGGTTATACCAATTTAGAATTTGATTTACTCACAGGTTCGCGAGGACAACGGCAGGATCATGTGAATGGATTATTATCTGCTCTCACTGGGGCACAGTCCACCATGGCGGTGAATAATAATGCGGCGGCAGTGCTATTGGCCCTCAATGAATTGGGTGAAGGGAAGGAAGTCATCGTTTCTCGAGGGCAGCAAGTGGAAATCGGTGGTTCTTTCCGTATTCCGGACGTGATTAAAAAAAGTGGATGTATTTTAAAAGAAGTGGGTTCCACAAACCGCACTCACCTAAAAGATTATGAAAAGGCCATTACGAAAAAAACAGGCATGATCCTTTGGGTTCACACCAGCAATTATGTGGTACGGGGATTTACCCACAATGTGAGTTTATCTGATTTGGTTCAATTAGGTAAAAAGAAGCGGGTTCCTATCGTGGCGGATTTGGGCAGTGGCGCCCTTGTGGATCTATCAGAAAAAGGCGTCCCCAAAGATATGCTCGTTCAGGATGTGGTAAAGTCCGGTGTAGGTCTTGTGACTTTCTCTGGCGATAAATTGTTGGGCGGTCCCCAGGCGGGACTCATTGTTGGTAAAAAGACATTGGTGAGGCGCTTGAAGAAAAACCCCATCGCCCGTGCGGTCCGCTGTGATAAGTGGTCTTTAGCATTTTTAGAAGAATCGCTACGCTCTTTTGGTGACGATGGACCGTCGAAAGATAATTTGACCATTTCACTCATGACGGCGTCCAGAAAAGCGTTGACAAAACGGGGCGAAACGATTCTATCCCATTTGCCCAAAAAGACCGTTGATAAACTGGGTATAACTCTTGTGGAATCAGAAGTGGAAGCGGGGAGTGGTTCCTTACCGGAAGAAAAATTGGAGAGTATGGCATTTCGCTTTAAGCCAAAGGGAATAAGTGCATCCAAACTGGCGACTCAATTCCGGACGGGAGAAATCCCGGTGGTTGGGTATATCCACGGAAATACATTTTATATTGATTTGAAAGCAGTTATTCCTGGACAGGAAAAAGATTTAGCAGGAAATATAAGTGCTATTTAACACAAAAATAAAACATGCAAATAGTCGTCGGTACAGCCGGTCATATTGACCACGGAAAGACGGCCTTGGTCAAGGCTCTCACCGGTACGGATACGGATCGTCTCGCTGAAGAAAAAGCGCGGGGCATGACCATCGATCTGGGGTTTGCTTACCTGAATCAATCCATTACCATTATAGACGTCCCCGGACACGAAAAATTCATTCGGAACATGGTGGCGGGTGTGTCCACCATTCACATCGCCCTCCTCGTTATCGCCGCCGATGACGGCATCATGCCCCAAACGAAAGAGCATCTTCACATTCTCAAACTCCTTGGCGTAAAGCAAGGGATTATTGCCTTGACTAAAACAGATCTCGCCGATGATCATGATTGGATCGATCTGATTGAATTGGAAATCCAGGATTTGGTCGCCGATACATTTCTCAAGGATGCGCCTATTGTTCGTACATCGATTGAAACTGGAGAAGGGACTGAGACGCTGAAACAAACCATATTAACCCAGTCCAAAAATATTGAGACGGTATTGGATCGTGGATTTTTCCATCTACCTGTGGACCGGGTCTTCTCCAAAAAAGGGTTTGGTTCTGTTGTGACGGGGACTGTCCTTTCGGGAAAAACAAAAATAGGATCAGATTTGGAGATTATCCCCGGCAATCAAAAAGCGAAAGTGCGGGGCATTCAAACGCACGGCACGGAAACATCATCGGTGAAAATGGGAGATCGTGCCGCCATTAATTTAGCTGGAACAGATTTAAATGAATTGTATCGAGGTACAGTGATTGCGGATCCTTATTGGGTGAATTCGACTAAAAAACTCATTGCCCATGTAACCTTAATTGAAGATACTCGTTGGAAATTAAAGAATCGCCAGCGGGTTCATCTTCACCTTGGAACAGCAGAAGTGGTTGCAAGAGCGATGATGCAAGATCCTTTGGAAGCGGGACAGTCAGGAAATGCCTTATTTTACCTGGAAAAACCCATCGCTGCTCTCATGGATGAACGGTTTATTATCCGTAGCCTATCACCGATGGAAACGATTGGGGGATGTGTGGTGTTAGATTCGAATCCAATGCCCATACGGAAAGAACTCAAATTATGGACAGCTTCCCTTCAAGAAAGTTCATCAGAACGGTTTAAACAATTTGTAAGTCAATATTGGAAATCACCGAAGTCACTTGGGAATTGGGCTCGGCATTTTCAGACGACAGAAAGCCAGGTAAAAAGCTGGATAAAATCAGAAGAAATAAAAAATGAAAAAGGATTTTTATTTACGTCAGAAAAACGGGATGAATCCATGGAATATATTCGAGAGGTTCTTACTCAGTTTCACAAAGATAATCCCTATAAAAAGTCCCTATCGCAAGATCGATTAAAAGACGCAACCCATTTTAGTACAAATTGGCTATCTTATATATTGGATTATATGGGAGATGAATTAATCAATGTTGAAGGTGGTTTTGCGCTCAAAAGTCATTCGGTTGTTTTATCCGATTCAGATGCATCGTTGGCGAAAATATTGGAAGATTCGGTTAAACAAGCTGGGTATGGGATCCTTAATTCGAAGGAATTATCTTTAGAGAATCCAAAAATCACCTTGGAAATCCTCTACATTTTAAAGGGTGAAGGGAAAATAATTGAAGTGGGACGAGGCTTGTGGATTCATGGAGATGTTTTGGATAAATTGAAGGATGACTTATGTCTCTTTTTTACAGCCAATCCTCAACTAAATGTGAGTGATTTTAAAACAATAACGAACACGACCCGTAAATCGGCTATCCCATTATTGGAATATTGCGATAAACATGGTCTAACAGAACGGGTTGGCAATTCCCGCATCAAAGGTGAAAACTGTGGCTAAAGAATCCAGCGGCACACCACTCATGCGTCAATACATGGACGTGAAAACCCAGTATAGCGATGCCATTGTTCTATTTCGTATGGGGGATTTTTACGAAACATTTAAGGAAGATGCAAAACTTACGGCTAAAATATTAGGGATTGTATTAACCAAACGATCCAACGGGGCTGCTGCCGATGTACCATTGGCTGGATTCCCTTATCATGCCCTGGATAATTATTTATATAAGCTGGTAAATGCGGGGCATCGTGTGGCGATTTGCGAACAGGTGGAAGATCCAAAATTAGCCAAGGGAATTGTGAAACGGGAAGTGATCGAAGTGGTGACGCCTGGGACGATTACAGCTGCTCAGGCTTTGGATCAAAAAGCGAATCAGTATTTGGCATCTCTTTATTTTGGAAAAACCAATGTGGGTTTTGCCGTGTTGGACCAATCTACAGGCGAATTCTTTGTAGGAGAATGTGCGCCTCATCGTTTGACGGAATCATTACGAAAATTTTCACCTCGGGAAGTATTGGTGGGAGAATCGGTGGTTTATTCTACTGCCAACTGGTACCGCACACTCAAGCCCTTTATGACCAAAGTGGAAGATTGGGTATATAATTATGATCAGGCATATCGTTTACTCACCGACCATTTTCATGTGAAATCTTTGAAAGGATTTGGCTGTGAATCGCTGACTGAGGGCATCACGGCTGCTGGGACAATTTTTCATCACATGACCCAAACCCTTAGTGGTGCAATGGAACATGTGTCGGCTATCCATCCCGTATTGGATGAAGATGTAATGGGTTTGGATGGGTTTACGGTCCGGAATCTTGAAATATTTAAAAGTCTCGCCACCCAAGGCACCCACGGCACACTTATTGATGTATTAGACGATACGGTTACAGCTGGTGGGGGACGTTTACTCAAGCAGTGGCTGAATCGGCCAATTACGGATAAAAAACGGTTAAACAATCGACTCGATATTGTGGGCGCATTCGTAGAAAATACCCGCATTCGTGAGGACATGAGAGATCGCCTTAAAAATGTATCTGATATTGAACGGATTGTAGGTCGGGTCAATAATGGAAAAGTCAGCCCAAAAGAAATCAATGGACTTCGGTTAAGTTTGGAGCAAATCCCTGAGATTATAGACGTATTGAAAAAGGCGGGTGGTCCTCATTTAAAAGCATTTACAAAACGTTTCGGAGATACGGATAAGGTAAAGGATAAA
>Ga0208895_1001278_pt1 | contig 10637 bp, 8 predicted proteins | sample ETNtaG_10_FD_185765 | JGI IMG/M metagenome (GOLD analysis project Ga0208895, IMG submission 185765) | Marine microbial and viral communities from oxygen minimum zone, Eastern Pacific Ocean - ETNP201302SV82 (SPAdes) (version 2) | ecosystem: Environmental > Aquatic > Marine > Oceanic ... | reverse complement strand
AGGTCACCCCGGTGGACGATCGTGACGCTGCTCCCCAGCCCATCGAACACGTGGGCCATCTCGGCTGCGATGAACCCGCCGCCCAGGACGACCAGACGTTCCGGCAGCTCGTCGAGGCGCATCACGCCGTCTGACGTGCAGAACGGGGTGTCGGCCAGGCCGGGTACCGCGGGGACCATGCTGCGGGCGCCGGCGGCGACCACGATGCGATCGGCCGTGACCTCCAGGCCACCCAGGTCGACCGTGTGTTCCCCGGTGAAGCGGGCGCTGTGTCGGTAGACGGTCACGTTCTCCAGGGAGTTGCGGTACTCCAGGCCGGCGGCTGCGATGGGATCGATACGACCGAAGACGCGGTCCCGGATGGCGGGCCAGTCGGCTCCCCGGAAGCTGGTTTGCACCCCGAGGGCGGGCCCACGGCGCGCTGAGAGGGCCAGGTCGGCGGCGTGGACGAACATCTTCGACGGGATGCATCCGCGGTTCATGCAGGTCCCACCGAAGTCCCAGGGTTCGGCGATGGCCACGTCCCAGTCGTCGTGTTCCGGACCGATGATCGAGTTGCCGGACCCGGCGCCGATGATGAGGAGGTCGTGGTGTGGCATTGGCGTCCTTCGCGTGGTCAGCGTGCGAGGTGCGTGCCGAGGGCCCGGAGGCTCTGCGTTCCGGCGCCCAGAGAGGTGGCGAGGTGCTTGTTCCAGAGGGTGTAGCGGTGGAGGGGGTAGTCGATGGCCACCCCCATGCCGCCGTGGCAGTGCTGGGTGGCGTTGGCCACGTCGGTGGCCCGCTCCGAGGCCCACCACTTGGCCACCAGCAGGTCCTGGGTGGCGTCCACCCCGTTTGCGAGACGCCATGCTGCCGAGAGCGTTACGAGGCGTATGCCGCCCACGTTCACGAACTGGTCGGCCAGGCGCTGCCCAACGGCCTGGAAGGTGGCGATGGGACGACCGAACTGTTCCCTGGTCGAGGTGTACTCGGCGGTCATCGAGAGCGCCCGCTCGGTCACGCCCAGCTGGGTGGCGCAGATGCTCAGCCGCAGGTGGTCGAGGAGGGCGTCCACGGTCGAGTCGTCGCCGATGGGTTCAGCCGGCGTTGCATCGAAGGAAACCTCCCAGACGGGCTGCCCGCGGGTCGAGGTTCCCTCCACCCGGGTGATTCCGGCCGCTGTCGTATCGATCAGGACACAACGGGGCCCGTCCGGAGTCCGCGCGGTGACCAGTACCACCGATGCGGCGTCGAGGTGCTCGACCACGACCTTCGTTCCGTGCAGGAGGCCGGCCTCGAGCGTCGTGGAGGGCTCGGAGAGGCGATCGTCCAGGAATTCCTGGACGGCCACGGTGAGGATGGAATCGCCGGTGACCACGGCGGGAAGCAGGCGCCGGCGCTGCTCGTCGGACCCGTGCCGGTCCACGATGAGGGCGGCGACCGAGGACGGAAGCAGCGGCAGGGGTGCCACATGGGATCCCTGGGCGCGCAGGAGGAGGGCCAGTGCCACGGCGTCCAGGCCGCTGCCGCCCACGTCGGCGCCGAGGGCGATTCCCAGCAGGCCGGCGGAGGCCAGGTCCTCCCAGAGGTTCCGGTCGAACCAACCTCCGGCCGTCTCGACTGCGAGGTGCCGGTCCATGTCCAGGTGGTCGTCCATGATGCGACTGGCCAGGTCCACCACTGCCTGCTGGGCCTCCGTAGGGGTGAAGTCCACGACCGCTACCTCGCCTCTGTCCGGCGTCGCTGCTGGCGCGGTAGGCCCAGTCCGGCCATTCCGATGATGTCGCGTTGCACCTCGTTGGTGCCGCCCCCGAAGGTGAGGACCCAGACGCTGCGGTAGGAGGCCTCCACGGCGTTCAGGATGGAGGTTCCGGGCGAACCCTCCTTCAGGTGGCCGGTGGCCCCGACCACCTCGGTGATGAGTGTGTAGACCCGGTGCATCGACTCCGAGCCGTGGACCTTCACGGCCGACGAGTCCGCTGGGCCCATCCGACCGCTGGTGTTCTCGGATGCCACGTACCAGTTCAGGAGGTCGAGGTGGCGGGCCAGGGCACGGCACTCGGCCAGCTTCACCCGTACCCACTCGTGGTCGATGACCCTCTGCCCATCGGCGGCAATGGTGTCGCGGGCCCAGGCCACGGCATCGTCGGTGATGCGGACTAGGCGTGCCCCCGGGAACAGCGACACCCTCTCGTGGTTGAGCTGGTTCGTGATGAGGCCCCATCCGCCGTTCACATCGCCGACACGCATCGAGTCCGGGACCCGGACGTCGTCGTAGAAGGTGGAGGTGGTGTGGGTGTTGCCGAACGTCTCGAAGGGTTGGATCGAAAACCCCGGATCGGCGGTGTCCACGAGGAACATGGTGATGCCCTTGTGGGAGGGCGCATCAGGGTCGGTCCTGGCCGCCAGCCATACGTAGTCGGCGTTGTAGGCGAGGCTGGTGAACTGCTTCTGTCCGTTCACCACCCAGTCCTCGCCGTCGCGGACCGCACGGGTCCGTAGGGAAGCCAGGTCGGTGCCGGCATCCGGTTCCGAGTAGCCGATCGAGAAGTGCATCTCCCCGGCCAGTATCCGTGGCAGGAAGAAGTCCTTCTGGGCGTCGGTCCCGAACCTCCGGATGGTCGGGCCGACCGTGTTGGTACTCAGGAACGGGATGGGGCAGCCGGCGGCCTGCGACTCGTCGAAGAAGATGTACTGCTCGACCGGGGTGAAGCCCCGGCCCCCGTACTCGATCGGCCAGCCGACCCCCAGCCATCCGTCGGCTCCGACCTGCCTGATCAGGGCCTTGTAGTCGCGGTTTCCGGCGAATTCGGCGCTTGACACCCTGGCCTTCACCTCGGGCGTCATCAGGTCGGTGAAGTACGCCCGGAGTTCCGACTGCAGGGCCTTCTGGGCGTCGGTGAGGTCTATGAACATCGATCCTGGCGCCAGCGTCAGTTCCGGGGAATGTCCTGCCAGGCGGCACCCTTGAACTGGTCGGGCTCCCGCGGGAGTCCCAGCACCCGTTCTCCGATGATGTTTCGCTGCACCTCGTCGGTCCCACCGGCGATGCTCACCCCGGCAGCACTGATGCAGAAGGACGACCACCGCGCCGCCGCCTCCGACGCGGGATCCCCGTCGTCCCATGCCTGTCCGGCTGTGCCGATGATCGACATAGCGAGATCCCGTGTGCGGCGGGCAAGGACCGCACCGTTCAGCTTGGCGATGGAGCCCTCCGGTCCGGGAACCCGCCCCGCAGCGACGCTGGACCGGATCCGTTGGCCGATGTAGCCCTTGATCTCCTCCCGGATGTACAGGTCGGCCAGCCCCTGACGGATCACGGGGTCCGACGCCCTCCCGAGGTCCCGTGCCAGGGCCGCCAGCTCCGGGCTGCGCCTGGCGTTCAGGGCGCCGCCGCCGGCTCCGATGGAGACCCGTTCGAACATGAGCATCGAGACCGCCAGGTTCCAACCCTGGTTCACCTCGCCGAGGAGGTTCCCGGCCGGAATGCGGGCGTCGCTGAAGAACACCTCGTTGAACCCGCGTGCGCCGGATATCTGCACCAGCGGGCGGACCTCGATGCCGGGCGCCCGTAGGTCCACGATGAACATGGACAGGCCCTGGTGCTTTGGCAGCGTCGGATCGGTCCTGGCCACCACGATCCCGAAGTCGCAGTAGTGCGCCCCGGACGTCCAGACCTTCTGGCCATCCAGGATCCACTCTTCGCCGTCCCGGACCGCCCGCATGGACAGGCCGGCCACGTCCGAACCGGCCCCCGGCTCGGAGAACATCTGGCACCAGATGGATTCGGCGCTGATGTTGCCCGGCAGGTACCTGGCCTTCTGCTCCTCGGTTCCGAACTGGGCGAGCATGGGCAGGCACATCCCGTGCGAGATGGCCAGCGGACCGTCGGGCAGGCGCCACTCGGCCGAGATCTGAGTGAACACCTCCTGGTGCCGCGGTGTGAGGCCCGCTCCGCCGTGCACCGTCGGGTACGTCAGGCCGGCGAGGCCCTCATCCACGAGGGCACGCTGGAAGGCACGGGTCCGCACGAGTCCGTGGGCCTCGCCCTCGTCGTCCTCAGGGTCGCTGATCCTGGAACAGTGGTCCGCCAGGAACCTCTCCACCCGGGACGCGAATTCGGACTCGTCGGTGAAGCCGTCGTCGGTTGCCGGTTGCGGGGTCGTCTCAGTCTCAGCCACGGCGACGACCGTACCGGCAGGCATTCTGGTGCTCGTCATCCGGACGGGGCCGTATTCCTGGCCCCGTCCCGGGTTCAGCGGTAGTTGTCGATATCCGGGCAGGAGCAGACCAGGTTCTTGTCGCCGTGCGCACCGTCGATACGGCCGACCGGCGGCCAGTACTTGTCGGCAGTGCCACCCATCGGGAAGGCGGCAGTGGTGCGGTCGTAGGGATGGGTCCACTCGTCGGCCAGGGCCCGGGCGGTGTGCGGAGCGTTGACGAGGGGGTTGTCGTCGACGGGCCAGTGGCCATCGGCGACCAGGGCGGCCTCGTCGGCGATGGACTCCATCGCCTCGCAGAACCGGTCCAACTCGTCCAGGTCCTCGGACTCGGTGGGCTCCACCATGATGGTTCCGGGCACCGGGAACGAGACGGTGGGGGCGTGGAAGCCGTAGTCGATCAGTCGTTTGCAGATGTCCTCGGCAGTGATGTAGGAGGCCTTCAGGACCCGGGTGTCCAGGATGCATTCGTGGGCGACGCGGCCATTGGCACCGGCGTAGAGGATCGGAAAGCGGCTGCCCAGCCGGGTCGCCATGTAGTTCGCCGAGACGATGGCCGCCTCGGTCGCCTGCCGCAGCCCCTGTGCGCCCATGAGGGTGATGTAGGCCCACGAGATCGGGAGGATCCCGGCGGAGCCGAACGGAGCGGCGGAAATGGCGCCGACGCCGGTGGAGGGCCCGGCCGTCGGGTCCATGGAATGGTTCGGCAGGTACGGGGCCAGGTGCTCCCGGACGGCAACCGGACCCACGCCGGGGCCCCCACCTCCGTGGGGGATGCAGAACGTCTTGTGAAGGTTCAGGTGCGACACGTCGGCTCCGAACTTCCCGGGTCGGGCCAGGCCGACCATGGCATTCAGGTTGGCACCGTCCAGGTACACCTGCCCGCCGTACTGGTGGACGAGGTTGCAGATCTCGGTGATCTGCGGCTCGAAGACCCCGTGGGTGGACGGGTACGTGATCATCAGGGCCGCCAGGTTGTCCTGGAGGTCGGTGACGCGCTGCTTCAGGTGGTCGAAGTCCACGTTGCCGTCGCCGTCGCACTCGATCACGACGACCTCCATGCCGGCCATCACGGCGCTGGCGGCGTTGGTGCCGTGGGCCGAGGCGGGGATCAGACAGGAGGTGCGCTGCCCGTCACCGTTGGCGTCATGCCAGGCACGGATCGCCAGGAGGCCTGCCAACTCACCCTGGGAGCCGGCGTTGGGTTGGAACGAGACCCGGTCGTACCCGGTGATCTCGACGAGCATCCGCTCCAGGTCCTCTATCAGGTCGTGGTATCCGGCGACCTGATCACCGGGAGCCAGGGGGTGGATGCGTGCGAACTCGGGCCACGAGATGGCTGCCATCTCAGTCGTGGCGTTGAGCTTCATGGTGCATGAACCCAGCGGGATCATCGTCCGGTCCATGGCCAGGTCCCGGTCGGCGAGCCGACGCAGCCAACGCAGCATGGAGGTTTCGCTGTGGCGGCCCGTGAAGAACTCGGCGGTGCAGAAATCCGACCTCGACCGCAGGTCGGCCGGTATTCCGTCGGGGGCTACGCCATCGAGCATCCCGACGTCAGCGTCGTTGACCCCGAAGGCACCCCAGAGCGCCTCCACCACGTCTGGAGTGGTGGTCTCGTCGAGGCTGATCCCGATCGTGTCGGCGTCCACCCGCCGGATGTTGCACCCCTCCTGCAGGGCAGCGGCGAGGGCCTCGTCGGCCCGTCCCGGTACGGCCACGGTGACCGTGTCGAAGAAGGCCTCGTGGGCGACGGCGTGTCCTGTCGAGCGCAGGCCCGCTGCGAGTATGGACGTGGGCGCTGGACGCGCTCGGCGATCCTGCGCAGGCCGTCGGGGCCGTGGTACGCGGCGTAGAGGGCCGAGATGACGGCTAGCAGCACCTGGGCGGTGCAGATGTTCGAGGTGGCCTTCTCCCGGCGGATGTGCTGCTCCCGGGTCTGGAGCGCCAGCCGGTGGGCCGGGTGGCCGGCGTCGTCCACCGAGGTTCCGACAAGCCGGCCCGGAAGCATCCGGCGATGCCGGTCTGCCACGGCCATGAAGCCGGCGTGTGGTCCGCCGAAGCCCATCGGGACCCCGAAGCGCTGTGCCGAACCGATCACGACGTCCACGTCGTGATCGCCGGGAGGCGTGATGAGGCAGCAGGCCAGGAGGTCCGTGGCGACAGCGATGCCCACGCCAGCCGTCCGTAGTCGTGCGACGGCGGGTCCGAGGTCCCGAAGCCTTCCCGACGAGCCCGGGTACTGGAGGAGGGCTCCGAAGGTTCCGTCCGGAATGTCGTCGCTCCACGGGTCGGCCACGTGGACCGTCAGGCCCTGCGGTCGGGCCCGGGTGCGGATCACCTCGATGATCTGGGGGTGGCAGTCGGCGTCGACCAGGATGGTGTCACCCGACCCCCGGGACGCCCGGTGCAGTAGTGCTACTGCCTCGGCGGCGGCGGTTGCCTCGTCCAGGAGGGATGCGTTGGCGATGTCCATGCCGGCCAGGTCGGCGACCATGGTCTGGAATCCCAGGAGGACCTCCAGGCGGCCCTGGGAGATCTCGGGCTGGTACGGGGTGTAGGCCGTGTACCAGGCCGGGTTCTCCAGGACATTGCGGCCGATGACCGCCGGAAGGTGGGTGTCGTACCAACCGGTGCCGATGCAGGATGTGACCACGGTGTTGCGGTCGGCGAGGGCCCGGAGGCGGTCGAGTACCTCTGACTCCGGGACCGCACCCTCGAGGTCCAACTCGCCGTCCATGCGGATGGCGGCCGGGACTGTCTCGGCGATCAGGGCATCCACGGACTCGACGCCGATGGTCTCCAGCATCCGGGAGACCTGGTCCTCGTCCGGGCCGATGTGGCGGGGGATGAAGCCGTCGCGGTCAAGCAGGTCCTGTAGTGCCGGGCTGCTGGTTGTTCCGGTGTTCGGAAGCATCTGGAGGATCCTCTCGGTATCGGTACACGGAGACACGGTCGGTCACCGTGCCCCCCTCTGTCCGAAACCTGAGAGATGGACCGGACCGAAGTCCGGCTTGCCCCGTCGGTGGACCGGTATTCCGGTCACTCTCCAGAGTCGCCTATGCCTGTAGTCCTTCTGCCTGAGAGTTTCCGGGGGCGGTTGCTCCTTCGGCGGCCCGAACGGATCCGGACGCTCTCCCACAGGTTGTATGCGGCTGTCCCAACGATACTCCCGGACGCCTGGTCGGTTCCATGACCCCCGTCACACGCCGTTCCTGGTCCAGCGATCGCTCCGGCCCATGTGGGGCCACGGGTCCGGATCCAGTCCCCGCTGCGGATGGGCGCATGGTGCGACCATAGGATTGCCTACCACCGGCGGGACACAGGGTCCCGAACCGTTCGAGGGCCAGCGGAGCGTCGATGACCGGAACCACTAGAGAACGGGTCCCCGCCGTGGAGGGCTTCTTCACCCTCGATGACGAGCCCCACCTGATCGGTGGCCGCCTGGCTGGTTCGGGGGGCTACTGCTTCCCCCTGCACCTGGGCGGTTCGGACCCGCGCAATCCCGCCGGGGGAGTCGAGGAGGTGGAGCTCAGCCGGTTCGGCCGGATCTGGTCCTTCACCAACAGCGCCTATCCGCCACCTCCACCCTTCATCATCACCGAGCCGTACGTGCCGGTGGTCGTGGCCGCAGTCGAGCTGGAGTTGGAGCAGATGGTGATCCTGGGCCAGGTGGCTCCGGGATGGAGCCTTGAGGACCTGGCGGTGGGAATGGAGGTGGAGCTGGTCACCGGCGTGCTCTACGAGGACGAGGAGGGCGAGTACCTGACCTGGCAGTGGCGACCGGTGGGCGAACGACCGGGTTCCGGCGGAGGTGGGTCGGATGGATGAGGTGGCGATCCTCGGTGTGGGTATGCACCCCTGGGGAAAGTGGGGCCGCAACTTCACCGAGTACGGGGTGCATGCTGCACGACAGGCCCTGGCTGATGCAGCCGTGGACTGGCGCGACGTGGGCTTCGTGTCGGGCGCCATCACCGTCAGGTGCGGCTACCCCGGCTACGTCTCGGGATCCACCTTCGCAAGGGCGCTGGGCTTCAACGGTGCGCAGGTGGCCAGTTCCTACGCTGCCTGCGCCTCGGGCGTGACGGCGTTGTCGGTCGCCCGGGGACAGATCCTCTCGGGCGCCTGTGATGTCGCGCTGGTGGTCGGCGCCGACACCACCCCGAAGGGCTTCCTGGCGCCGGCGGACGGCGATCGTCCGGACGATACGGACTGGCTCAGGTTCCACATGGTGGGCGCCACCAACCCCGTCTACTTCGCGCTCCACGCCCGGCGGCGCATGGCCTTGCACGGGGCTACTCCGGAGGATTTCGCCATGGTGAAGGCCAAGAACAGCCGACACGGCGTCCACAATCCCAACGCCCGCTACCCCAAGGAGTATGGGATCCAGGACGTTGCCAACTCGCCGGTCGTGTCCGACCCGTTGCGGCTGCTGGAGATCTGTGCCACCAGCGATGGTGGGGCGGCCCTGGTGGTCAGCTCCATGGACTACGCCAGGTCGCTTGGTGTCGTGGACCCCGTGCGGGTGGCCGGGCTGTCGACGGTCACCCCCACCTATCCGGACACGGTCATCGACCTGCCCTACCTGGCGACCGATTCGGCTGCCGGAGCCGACGCCCCGGACCTTGGATTCAAGGAGTCGATCGGTGCAAGGGCATACGAGGAAGCCGGAATGGGTCCAGGAGACGTGGACGTGGCCGAGGTGTACGACCTCTCCTCGGCGCTGGAGTTGGACTGGTACGAGCAGCTCGGGCTCTGCGAGGTGGGTGAGGCGGAGTCCCTGCTGCGATCCGGAGCGACGAGCATCGGTGGGCGGATCCCGGTCAACCCGAGTGGCGGGCTGGGTGCGTTCGGCGAGGCTGTTCCGGCCCAGGCCATCGCCCAGGTCTGCGAGTTGACCTGGCAGCTGAGAGGCCAGGCCGGCGGGCGCCAGGTGGAGGGGGCGAGGGTCGGTGTCACGGCCAACCAGGGCCTCTTCGGCCACGGGTCCTCTGTACTGGTCCGGCGCTGAGGAGACGGAGGAAGTCATGGCCCTGCACGAGACGATCCACGGAGGCGTGGCCACAATCGTCATGGACAATCCGCCGGTGAACGCCCTGGGGATCGCCGACACCTACGGGTTGGCCGATCTCCTGGACGGCTACAGGCGCGCCGGCGACGTCAGGGCTGTGGTCCTGACGGCCGAGGGGCGTGGCTTCTGCGCCGGTGTGGACATCAAGGAGATCCAGGCAATGGACGGCCACGTCGGGCTCCTGGAGGCCAACCGGTCCTGCTTGGAGGCCTTCCGGGCCGTCTACGAGTGCGTTGTACCTGTGGTCGTGGCAGTGAACGGCTTCTGCCTGGGTACCGGCATAGGCCTGGCCGGGAACGCCGATGTGGTCGTGGCTGTCGAGGGTGCCAACTTCGGCCTTCCGGAGGTCGACAACGGCGCTCTGGGTGCGGCCACGCACCTGATGCGCCTCGTTCCTGCCCACCGTGCCCGCTGGATGCTCTACAGCTGCGAACCGGCCACCGCCGAGGAACTCCACGCCTACGGATCGGTGCTCAGGGTGGTGCCCGACGGCGAGCTACGCCAGGTGGCACTCGAGGTCGCAGGTGTGATCGCCGGCAAGGACCCGGTCGTGGTGCGTGCGGCCAAGGCCTCCCTGAACGGAATCGATCCCGTTGACGTGCACCGCAGCTACCGCTTCGAGCAGGGGTTCACCTTCGAGCTGAACCTCAGGGGAGCCGGCGATGCGGCACGTGAGGCGTTCCTGCGCGGTGACCGGGACCCCAACGCCGCGGCTGACTGAGCTGCTGTGGGCGTGTCCGACACCTCCCTGGTGATCATGGCGGGTGGCCTCGGAACCCGGTTCGGCGGGGTGAAGCAGCTGGCCGAGGTGGGACCGGCCGGTGAGGCGATCCTGGACTTCACGATCCGTGATGCCCGTTCGGCCGGGGTGGACCGCATCGTGGTGATCGCCCGTTCCGACATCGACGACGACCTGCGGAGACACATCCGAAGGCACCACGGCAGCGACCTGGAGCTGGAGGTGGTCCACCAGGACGCCTTCGGGCCGGCCCGTGCCAGGCCCTGGGGCACGGGCCATGCCGTGTCCTCGGTGGCGACGATCCTGGGAGGACCCGCCCTGGTGCTGAACGCCGACGACTACTACGGGCCGACCGGCGTGGAGTTGGTCGCCGGAGCGATCGCAGCCGACGGTACCCGGGCGGTCATGCTCGGCTTCCCCCTGGCGGGGACCCTTCCGGCCACCGGCACGGTGTCGCGCGGGGTATGCCGGCTGGATGGCGACGGCCTGCTCGACGGGCTGCTGGAAACGCACGGGATCGGCTGGAGCGGTGGAACGATCACCGCTCTGGATCCTCCGGGCGATCTGGACCCGTCGGTACCGGTCTCGATGAACATCTGGGGCCTGCCACGCCATGCCGTGGATCGAC
>Ga0208895_1001274_pt1 | contig 10654 bp, 8 predicted proteins | sample ETNtaG_10_FD_185765 | JGI IMG/M metagenome (GOLD analysis project Ga0208895, IMG submission 185765) | Marine microbial and viral communities from oxygen minimum zone, Eastern Pacific Ocean - ETNP201302SV82 (SPAdes) (version 2) | ecosystem: Environmental > Aquatic > Marine > Oceanic ... | reverse complement strand
TTCTTTATCGCCTTCTAATCGGTTATCCAGTGCACTTTCCGTGATGGTGTCACGCTTGATGATATCGATAACTTCAATACCGCTTTCATCCTGTGACGATTGATTTTCTTCATTTTCAACAGTGCGCTCTTGTTCACTATTTTCTAAAGATGACGCTTGTTCGCTTACCACTTCTCGTGATTGTTGAGCGCACACAGGCGTACAAGCAGCAAATGCTGCCAATAATACAAAAGGCTTTAACACAGACACCTTTAATTCTCCGTAACGTGGGGTTGTTGTTATGCTTAACTGAAGTCCAGTGCTTGGCCTTCGGAAGATGCAAATACTTGTAGATTAGACTCTGCCACTGTGACGTATACATTACAATGATTTACAACATCATCTATATCGTCATCAGTCCGTTCTGGATCATGACTATATAAAGCTAATTTTTTTGCGTTACATGCCATTGCTAGTTTTACCGCTTCTTCCGCGACCGAATGACCCCATCCGTTCTTCGCTGGCATGTCAGACAACATATACTGTGCATCGTGTATTAGCAGATCGGCATTTTGTGCAAATTTTGCGAATTCGATAAAGTCTGTTTCTTTTTTGTAGGGGGGGTAAAGCTCATTATCTGTTATGTAAGCCACCTTTGCGTCATCGGCTTCAATACAATAGGCACTGCCACGACCGGGGTGGTTCATGGCTAAGCGAGTTATGGTTGCGCTTCCAACTGAAAATCGGCTTGTAGACTTGGGAATATCGACAATAGAAATGTTAGCTTTCAGCGCACTTCGGGGGACTGGAAATAACGACCCTTCCATTTGTTTTAAAATTTGATCAGGTTCATCAAGGAGGGTTTGACCCGGGTATATGTTGATTTCGCGTGAAGCCTGATAGATAGGCGCAAAAAAAGGGAAGCCTTGAATATGATCCCAATGGTTGTGGCTCAACAGCAGATTAATGGGTGTATCTTTTTGAATAAGGCGCTCGCCGAGCACGCGAATCCCTGTGCCTGAGTCGAGGATGATATCGGTACCATCCTCAAGCTCAATGTGAACGCATGCAGTATTACCACCATAGCGGACGTAAGCTGCTCCCGGGGTAGGGATTGACCCTCTTACGCCATAAAATGTTAACCGCATACGCCCTCTTTTCTAATCTAATCGGCGAGATCAGGCGCTAGAGTGCGGCTACAAAGTCCTTTGCTGCGCTAATATCTAACAACTGCTTTTCACCAGTACGTCTATTCTTATACTCAACCTGTTGATTATCTAGGTTTCTTTCACCAATAACAATGCTGTGAGGTATGCCAATTAATTCCATATCATTGAACATGACACCCGGACGCTCTTTTCTGTCGTCAAACAACACTTCTACGCCAAGGGCAACAAGCTCTTCATAAAGCGCTTTCGCTGCTTCTTTAATGCGATGAGACTTATGCATATTCATTGGTATTAATGCAATTTTAAACGGTGCAATAGGATCTGGCCACTTTATGCCAAATTTATCGTGGTTTTGCTCAATAGCTGCCGCTACAATTCGAGATACGCCTATACCGTAACAACCCATAGTTAAGGTTTGGTGCTTACCTGATTCGCTTAGTACGCCGCAGTTCATGGACTCTGAATACTTGCTGCCAAGCTGGAAGATATGACCCACTTCGATGCCGCGTTTAATATCTAGCGTGCCTTTCCCGTCAGGAGATGCATCGCCTGCTACAACGTTGCGAATATCAACGCCAGTAATATCTTCAGACCAGTTTACGTTAATATTTACCTTACCGCCTGCGCCTGCGCCTGTAGTGAAGTCAGCAAGGGCAGCTGCACTGGCGTCAATAAAAGCGGGTACAGGCAGGTTGGTTGCATCAGCAAACAATGGTGACACGCCAAGAATATCTTTTGCTTGTTCAAATGATGCTTCAACAAGCGGGCTTGCAACGCCGTCTAACTTCTCTGCTTTTACATCATTAAGCTCATGATCAGCACGAAGTACAAGGGCTACCCATTTGTCAGAAACTACTTCTTCGCCTTTACTGTCTACTTCATTAGCGGCTTTCACTACTACGACTTTAACCGCGTTTGTCACTTCGGCTTCTACGCTTTTTAAGATGGCATTGAAATCTTTGCCTTTGGCATCTTTAGTCTCAACTGCAGCGCCCGATGCGACAGCTTTTTCAGGCGCAACAGCTTCAGCCATTTCAACATTGGCTGCGTAATCACTGTCGCTTGAGAAAGCGATATCGTCTTCACCTGATGCGGCAAGTACGTGGAATTCGTGAGAGTGATTACCACCAATAGAGCCAGAGTCGGCAATGACTGCTCTGAAGTCTAAGCCCATACGGGAGAATATATTGCAGTAAGCGTCGTACATTTTTTGATACGTTTCTTCTAAACAGCTGTCTTCTAAGTGGAAGCTGTACGCATCTTTCATGGTAAATTCACGACCACGCATAATGCCGAAACGGGGGCGCACTTCGTCGCGGAATTTAGTCTGAATCTGGTATAGATTGAGCGGAAGCTGCTTATAGCTGCTAATTTCATTACGCACAAGCGCGGTAATAACTTCTTCGTGCGTTGGACCTAATACGAAATCTCGCTGGTGGCGGTCTTTAATACGAAGTAACTCTGGTCCGTACTCTTCCCATCGTCCAGATTCTTCCCACAAATCTGCGGGCTGAACAACGGGCATTAGCACTTCAATCGCGCCTGCTTTGTTCATTTCTTCACGAACAATATTGGCTACTTTATTAAGTACACGAAGACCAGATGGCAACCATGTGTATAGACCCGAGGCAAGCTTTCTGATCATACCAGCTCTTAGCATAAGCTGGTGGCTGATAACCTCTGCATCTGCAGGTGTTTCTTTCTGCGTGGCAAGCAAATATTGACTAGTGCGCATGTAAAGCAGGTATCCTGTTATAAATGTATTTATGACGGTTAGTGTGATGCTCTTTCGCAAACGGCAATTCGCAAAACAAAACATTGCGAAATGCTTGAACCGAGATAAGGTGTCACACGTTTGGGCGTATTCTAATTAACTGTGAGCTATTTCGCCACAGACTGTTAACACTAATAGTGTAATTATCCTAAATGAACCAGTTCGGTCACCTTAACGGCGGCATCTCTTATTTCAAACCCTACATCAATATCGTATAGCGTCACGCGGTAGGTTTTCTCATCATTTTCAATATGCTGTTTATAGGCTGGGCGGGGGTCTTGGGACAGTACCGCAGTCACCAAGGCAGAGAAATCACGGTGCTTTTTCTCTATTTCAGCAAGTGTGGGCTGGATTGTATCGGCGAATGATACGTCGCGATTGGGTATGGGATTAATGTCATCAAGATTATCGCTGGCGCTAGGAACACTATCAGCGTACGCGATATAGGGCTTGATATCGACAAGTGGTGTGCCGTCGACTAAATCTACCCCTTCAACCACTAACTGTGTCTGTCCATTACTGCTAACCACACCTTTGTTTTTCACCACAGACATGCCAATCCCATTAGGTCGGTGGGTACTGCGACTTGCCAATACGCCCATAGTTGCATTACCACCTAGACGAGGGGCTTTTACCGTATTTTTCCAACCGCGTTCAATGTTCTGGTGAAAGATAAAAAGCAGCCATAGGTGACTGTAATTTTCTATCCCTTTAAGCATGTTGATATCGTTAAAGCCATCTTCAAAGGTGATAATGCCTTGGGCGTTAGCCAAGTTGGGCTGTCTTGGAATAGCAAACTTTTGCTTAAAAGGTGTAGCAACGGTCGCTAACGCCTCGAGAGAAAATGAATTGTGGGTATTCACGTTTTAGCCTTAACGAAGTCAAAAATGTGTAACGTTGTCATATTACTCACATAATTTGCAGGTAAAGTGACGTTTCAAGTGAAAGCTTGAGCCAAATAAACATCCTGCTTGTTATAAGGCGCTGCTTATTTGGGTTCCCTGGAGTAATCCAATACTTTGGGCCTGCTCGCATCACGAGCTTATTCTCTTTTTAGTGCGTGTTTTTTACATTGTACAAAAAAGGTAAGCTTCCCGTGTTTTATCGAGCGGGCTTATCTTTTTTAAGCGTGTCTAACACGCCCTCAAAATAAGGGCACCCAAGCGTCCGTGCTTTTTCAATGTTATGGCTGAATATCTTTTCGGCATCTTCTTCTTTCTTCATATAGCGTGTGATATCAGCTTCACGAATCAAATGCAAAAGCGGGTAGGGTGAACGATTGGTATAGTTTTCAGCATCGTCTACGTCGCTACCGTCGAATACATAATTGGGGTGGAAGCTGGCAAGTTGGTAAGTGCCGCTGTATCCCCAGTCGTGCAGCATATTATCGCTAATAGCCAATACATCGAGATATTCGTTGAAATCAGCAAGGGTTGAATGCGTGAGTGCAATTAGTGTTGTAGCGGTGGTGTCGTTCTCTTCTAAATGCCGCAACTCATCGTATAGCGATTGAACGACATTTCCCGCATCGCCTTCAATTACCACACACCGAATTTGATGAGGTGTTCTTACATAGCGCGCAAAGGGACAAAAGTTGTGCTTTATCACAATGTCGTCAACCCATTTAAGCGTTGCATCAATTACGTGCTGTTCCCATAAAGGAGATGTTGGTTCTGCCATAAAAGGTGTAGGTCAGTTTGAGTCTGTGTTCAACGTGAGGGGAGTATAAAACAAAAAGGCAGAAATTTGATTTCTGCCTAACATTTTGATTGAACTATTTGTGCTTTAAGAATGATATTTTACGTAAGCTTCCAGCGTATTCTCTATCAAACTGGCTACTGTCATCGGCCCAACTCCGCCTGGAACGGGGGTTATCCAGCCTGCGCGCTCTTTCGCTTTTTCGAAATCAACATCGCCAACAAGTGAACCATCATTAACGCGATTAATACCTACATCAATGACAATCGCGCCCTGTTTTACCCAGTCACCAGGAATAAAGTTCGGTTTACCTACTGCGACTACCAGAAGGTCTGCACGTTGAACGTGACTTTTAAGGTCTTGAGTAAACTTGTGACAGGTAGTAACGGTGCAGCCAGCTAGAAGCAGTTCCAGGCTCATAGGGCGCCCCACAATGTTCGACGCACCTACAATGACCGCGTCTAAGCCTTTTACAGGGCGCTTGGTTGACTCTATCATGGTCATGATGCCTTTTGGCGTGCAGGGACGTAGTGCAGGAATACGCTGTGCAAGGCGGCCAATATTGTATGGATGAAATCCGTCGACATCTTTATGAGGGTGAATACGTTCAAGTACCTTTTCTGCATTTAACCCTGCAGGTAAAGGAAGCTGTACCAGAATTCCGTCTATCTCTTTATCTTCGTTTAGCTCGTCCACTAAATTTAGCAAGGTCTCTTCTGTGGTATCAGAAGGAAGGTCGAAAGAGCGAGAAACGAACCCCACTTCTTCGCACGCTTTACGTTTATTGGAAACATAAACTTGAGAAGCTGCATCACTGCCAACAAGGACAACGGCTAGGCCTGGTTGTCTTTTACCTGCTTGCGTAAGCGATTCAACATAGGAGGTTACGTGTTGGCGAACTTGTTTGGCAATTAGTTTGCCGTCAATAAGATGGGCGGTCATAGTCTTGTACGATTCTTATATGGTTGGGTGGTCAACAAGTGCCCTATATTGTTTCATAAAATAGGACTAATACTCTAGTAGTTATTACTCTGCAATTATTCGCCACAAATGTTCAACGTAAACGACCGTTAATGGAAAGCCTGATGCTTACCCTTTAAAAGAAGCGCAAACCTAGGCTAAAGACAGGCAAATACAAGGGTAATTGTTCAAAAAAACGTGAGAATGGATGCTTTGTGAGCGGTTGATGATTTTATTTAAAAAAGTGTTTGACGAGGTGGGGGGATGTCAGTAATATTCGCACCCCGTAACGGCACAGAGGCTAACGCTTTAAGGTCGGTACGACAGTCGGTGAGTGGCGCAGCTTGGTAGCGCACTTGTTTTGGGTACAAGGGGTCGCAGGTTCAAATCCTGTCTCACCGACCACTTTTTGCAGCGAAGATTCGCCAAGCGCCCGTAGCTCAGCTGGATAGAGCAACGGCCTTCTAAGCCGTGGGTCGCAGGTTCGAATCCTGCCGGGCGCGCCATGCGAGTCAGGTAGGTCCTGATAGCAAGGCTGAATTTTCGTATTTACACTGCTAAAATAAAGCGTGTAAATTGCAAACACACCCTATGGTGGGCGTAGCTCAGTTGGTAGAGCCCCGGATTGTGATTCCGGTTGTCGTGGGTTCAAGTCCCATCGTCCACCCCACTTTTTTGCGGAAGTGGTGGAATTGGTAGACACGCTGGATTTAGGTTCCAGTGCTTCACGGCGTGAGAGTTCAAGTCTCTCCTTCCGCACCATATTTTCAAGCTTTATCAAAAGCTTAATGTAAGCATTCCAGTCGGTGAGTGGCGCAGCTTGGTAGCGCACTTGTTTTGGGTACAAGGGGTCGCAGGTTCAAATCCTGTCTCACCGACCATTTATGCTTTCTTCGATTCAGTAAATACTTCTAGCCAAGAGTGATAAATCATCTGTGGGCTAGGGTATGAGTCGACTTTAACTACCGAGTAGCTATGTAAGATCCTGACAGCTCGGTAGGCGCTTATGTGTTTATCAATTCACACATAAGACTGAACAGGATTACTGTGGTGGGCGTAGCTCAGTTGGTAGAGCCCCGGATTGTGATTCCGGTTGTCGTGGGTTCAAGTCCCATCGTCCACCCCACTTTTTCGCGGAAGTGGTGGAATTGGTAGACACGCTGGATTTAGGTTCCAGTGCTTCACGGCGTGAGAGTTCAAGTCTCTCCTTCCGCACCATATTTAAAGCTCTCGCAGGGCTTTTCAAAAAGATATATCTGTCGGTGAGTGGCGCAGCTTGGTAGCGCACTTGTTTTGGGTACAAGGGGTCGCAGGTTCAAATCCTGTCTCACCGACCATTATCTTTCTCTCCTCTCTATTCATTGCTCAATAAATTCGCATAAATTCTGTCTTTTTCGCTATTTAGGCTATTAGTTTCGCTATTTGGTCAAAATGCGTTCAAATGGTTGTTACAAACTTGTGTTTGCCTCTCGACTCTTGTGGTATGCGGCTGTATACTACCGCGTCTTTTTTTAACCAGTACGTTTGTTTCAGGTTGGCTTTTTGACACAATTTCGTGTCCTAACTTTGATTTTATAAACGTCGAATAACGACCTCTACCCCGGAGTGATATGCAACTCTTGCATGACGGGAGAGGGGATTGAGAACAAAACGCCTGTAAAGGCGTATAGTTGAGGTAACATAATGCAAGTTTCAGTCGAGACGACCCAGGGTTTAGAACGCCGTCTTACTATCACCGTTCCAGCTGACACGGTTGATTCAGCAGTTAAGTCACGTCTACAGCAATTGGCGAAAACACAACGCATCAACGGCTTCCGTCCAGGTAAAGTTCCTGTAAACGTAATCAAAAAGCGTTTCGGCCAAGCTGTTCGCCAAGAAGTTGCTGGCGATGTTATGCAGCAAAACTTCTACCAAGCAGTGATTCAAGAAAAAATTCAGCCTGCTGGTATGCCGAAGTTTGAACTGACTAAAGACGAAGACGGTCAGGACCTAGAATTCACAGCATCTTTCGAAGTTTACCCAGAAGTAGAAGTGAAAGGTGTTAGCGATATCGAAATCGAAAAGCCAGTAGTAGAAATTACTGACGAAGATCTAGATAACATGATGGAAACACTTCAGAAGCAGCACGCAACTTGGAAAGAAGTTAAGCGTAAAGCGAAGAAAGACGACAAAGTTATCATCGACTTCGTTGGTTCTATCGACGGTGAAGAGTTTGAAGGTGGTAAAGCAGAAGACTTCGCTCTTGAGCTAGGTAAAGATCGCATGATCCCTGGTTTCGAAAAGCCACTTGTTGGCGCGAAAGCGGGTGAAGAAGTGACTATCGAAGTAACTTTCCCTGAAGACTACCACGCAGAAAACCTAAAAGGTAAAGATGCAGTTTTCCAAACTACCGTTAAGAAAGTAGAAGGCCTAAACCTTCCAAAAGTTGACGAAGAGTTTGCTAAACTATTCGGTGTTGAAGAAGGCGGAGTTGACGCGCTTAAAGCAGAAGTTCGTAAGAACATGCAGCGTGAACTAAATCAAACGCTAAAAGCGCAAGTTAAAGAAGACGTTATTGCTAAGCTAGTTGAAGCTAACGAGATTGATATTCCTCAAGCGCTTATCGATCAAGAAGTGAACGCACTTCGCGAGCAAGCTAAACAACGTTTCAGCCAGCAAGGCGGTGGTCAGAACCTTCCAGACCTACCTGCTGAATTGTTTACTGACAACGCTAAACGTCGCGTATCTATTGGTCTTCTTCTAGGTGAAGTGATCAAGCAGAACGAACTTAAAGCAGACGAAGCTAAAGTTAACGAGATGATCGAAACTGCTGCTTCAGCGTATGAAGATCCGCAAGAAGTTGTTGATTACTACAACAACAACCAAGAGCTTATGCAACAAATGCAGAACGTTGCACTAGAAGAACAAGCTATTGAGTGGGTTCTTGAGCAAGCAAAAGTTACCGAAGTAACTAAAGCTTTTGACGAGGTTATGAACAAACAGGCGTAATTTTTTACTGTCTGATTGACATTACTTGTCAGCAACTGCTTAAATGCTCGGAGCCTTCCGAGCATTTTTGTTTTTAACGCTAGATAATCAAGGTAGCTATGACTAATACCCCGTTTGACCCAATGAATGCACTTGTTCCTATGGTTGTTGAGCAAACCTCTAAAGGTGAGCGCTCATACGACATTTATTCTCGCCTATTGAAAGAAAACGTAATTTTCTTGGTAGGACAAGTTGAAGATCACATGGCCAACCTCATCGTTGCTCAAATGTTGTTCTTAGAAGCTGAAAACCCAGAGAAAGATATTTTCTTATACATTAACTCACCAGGCGGTTCGGTAACTGCTGGCATGGCAATTTACGATACGATGAAGTTTATCAAGCCAGACGTGAGTACAGTATGTATGGGCCAAGCTGCAAGCATGGGCGCATTTCTACTATCTGCAGGAGCAAAAGGTAAGCGCTACTGTCTACCTAACTCGCGCGTAATGATTCACCAACCGCTTGGTGGCTTCCAAGGTCAGGCATCTGATTTTGAAATACACGCGAAAGAAATTCTGTCTATTAAAGAGAAATTGAATCGCCTTATGGCGGACCATACTGGTCAAGACTATGAAAAAGTCGCGCGTGACACAGACCGTGATAACTTCTTGAGTGCAACTGAGGCAAAAGAATATGGCCTTGTTGACCAAGTTTTAGCAAATCGATCTGACGTAGCCGCAACTAAGTAGTATAGTTATAGTAGACCTGAGCCAGTGCATAGCACGTTTTGGTTTTCGGCTCAGGCAAGGCAGAGGCAAAAGTAATGAGTGATAAGCAAAGCGGTGACGGTGATAATAAGCTACTGTACTGTTCGTTTTGTGGCAAAAGCCAACACGAAGTAAGAAAGTTAATAGCAGGCCCGTCGGTATTCATTTGCGACGAGTGTGTTGAGTTATGTAACGATATCATTCGCGAAGAAATTAAGGAAATCGCGCCTAAGCAAAAGCAGGACGCTTTACCTAAACCAAGTGAAATTCATGCTCACTTAGACGATTACGTTATCGGGCAAGAACATGCAAAGAAGGTATTATCAGTAGCGGTATATAACCACTACAAGCGCTTGCGCAATGGCGACGTTCACGAAGGCGTAGAACTTGGCAAAAGTAATATTTTGCTAATAGGGCCTACTGGTAGTGGTAAAACGCTGCTAGCGGAAACCCTAGCGCGCCTGCTTGATGTTCCATTCACCATGGCTGACGCAACCACGCTAACTGAAGCTGGCTACGTGGGCGAAGACGTTGAGAACATCATCCAGAAGTTACTGCAGAAGTGCGACTACGACGTAGAGAAAGCGCAGCGCGGAATTGTTTACATCGATGAAATCGATAAGATTTCTCGTAAGTCAGACAACCCATCTATCACTCGTGACGTTTCGGGTGAAGGTGTACAGCAGGCGCTTCTAAAGCTGATTGAGGGTACGGTTGCGTCTGTTCCTCCGCAAGGTGGACGTAAGCACCCACAGCAGGAATTCCTGCAGGTTGATACCTCTAAGATATTGTTCATCTGTGGTGGTGCGTTTGCTGGTCTTGATAAAGTTATTGAGCAACGCGCACAAAAAGACACGGGTATTGGATTTGGTGCTACGGTTAAGTCGAAAGACAACAGCAAACAAATCAGTGAACTGTTTAAGCAAGTTGAGCCTGAAGACTTAGTGAAATATGGGTTGATTCCAGAGTTCATTGGACGTCTACCGGTAGTAACAAGCCTTGAAGAGTTGAATGAAGAAGCACTAATTCAAATTCTACGCGAGCCTAAGAATGCAATCACCAAGCAATATGGTGCATTGTTCTCGATGGAAGATGTAGAGCTAGAGTTCCGTGACGATGCACTTAATGCTATTGCTAAAAAGGCAATGGATCGTAAGACAGGCGCACGTGGTCTTCGCTCAATCGTTGAAGCGGTTTTGCTTGATACTATGTACGACCTTCCTTCAATGGAAGACGTGAGCAAAGTTGTTATTGATGAAACCGTTATTCGCGGTGAATCAAAACCTATCTTGATTTACGACAGCAACGAAAAGAAAGCCGCCTCTGAATAGATGCTGGTT
>Ga0208895_1001273_pt1 | contig 10655 bp, 10 predicted proteins | sample ETNtaG_10_FD_185765 | JGI IMG/M metagenome (GOLD analysis project Ga0208895, IMG submission 185765) | Marine microbial and viral communities from oxygen minimum zone, Eastern Pacific Ocean - ETNP201302SV82 (SPAdes) (version 2) | ecosystem: Environmental > Aquatic > Marine > Oceanic ... | reverse complement strand
TCTAATATTGCACGGGCGGACAATAGTGCTTCCTCTCCATGAGTGTTTTTATATTCTTCAAGTGCAGTCTCGTTAGCCTCATGTATTTTTCTCTCGTTCTCTTCCTTGCTAAAGGTGAAATGCATCCAAATCAGTGAGACACCAGCGGCACCGTATAGAAGCATAAATATGACTGAATTTATGTGAGTAAAGTCAATTAGAACGCCAAACATAATTGGCAATAAGAAGCCACCTAGACCGCCTGCAAGACCAACAATTCCTGAAGCAACGCCTATGTTCTCTGGGTACTCATCAGACAAAAATTTAAATACAGAGGCCTTGCCAAAGCCCCAGGCAATGCCAAGTACAAAGAGAAGTGCAGTAAAAACCCAAATATTGAGACTAATATCAAACATAGCCTCTCCATTGGTTGTTTGAACTATCAAAGCAGTTTGAGGGTAAGACATGAAAAATAAGCACACAACTGAAACCCACATAACCCACCAGGTGACTTTATATGCGCCATATTTATCAGAAAACCACCCTCCGAGTGCACGAATAACTCCCGAAGGTAAGACAAATATTGATGCCATAAGAGCTGCAGTGGTAAGCTCAAATCCATATTCATTTATGTAATATTTTGTCATCCATAAGGACAGAGCAACAAAGCCTCCAAAAACCAAAGAGTAATACTGCATATATTTCCATATTTTTTGGTCTTGTAATATGGCCAGCTGATCCTTAATTGTTACGTTTGATGAAACTTTGTGACTTGGATCTTCATAAGTAAACATCCAGTAAAGAATCAAAACGATAACCATTGAAATAGCATAGACCTTTGGCACCATTTGCCAGCCATAGGCAATAACTAATGATGGTGCTACAAATTTAGTTACTGCTGCGCCGGCATTGCCCGCACCAAAAATACCCATAGCAAAACCTTGCCTTTGAGGCTCAAACCATTTGGATGTGTAAGCAATGCCAACAGAAAAAGAAGATCCCGCAACGCCAACAAAAAGACCAAGTAATAAAAATTGCCAATATGTTGTTGCATTGCCAATAAACCACAATGGAACAATTATTGAAAGCATCAAAGAAAAATAAACTACTCGTCCTCCAAGCTTGTCAGTGAGCATTCCCACCGGAAGGCGAATGATTGACCCTGATAAGATTGGAGTTGCTACTAATAAACCAAATTGAGTTTCAGATAAATTAAGAAGTTCCTTTATTGGGATGCCAATAATTGAGAACATTACCCATACAGCAAAACATGCAGTAAAAGCAAAGGTGTTGAGTGCTAGTACAGAATTAGCTTGCCCTTTTTTTGATCTGATAAACATAATAGCTTGTAACCATAAAGTTAGAGGCTATTTTCTTCATGAGCAGAATATTTATCTTTGATTTAAGTCAAGTCAACCATTCAAGAGTTAAAAAGAGGGCAGTCATGAGATCCAAATACATTGCAGTTAGACCCTATAACTTTATCACAATATGAACAAAGTTCTTTTCCTGTTTTTTGAACAATGGTTTTATTTTCTAACTCAATGCCTTCATCGCTGAGTTTTTTTAATGCTCTTGAAAGTGACTCAGGCGTCATTCCTAAGTATGAGGCAAGAATTGATTTAGATATCGGCAGTTTTCCTAGATTGTTATTGTTTACTGATGCTAAAAACCATCCAAGTCTTTCTTTGGTATTTTTTAAACGCCATACTTCAGCAGTTACCATTAGAGTTTGAATACTTTCTGCAAGCATATTGATGATGTTTTTAGCGAACTGAGGACTTTTCTTAACAAAAGAGTTAACTGTGCTCTCTGAGAAGTAGAGGAGAGTGGTATCTTTAATAAACTCTGCTGAAACATCGTAGTAGTGTGAAAAGTGCATTGGAGAGATTACTTCACCCTGATTCATGACTCTTAAGATCATCTCGTCGCCGCGTATATTTATCTTGGTCAATTTAAATTGTCCAGAAAGTGTCAAATAAAGACGAGGGCGATTATTTACATCAAAAGAAAACATCTCTCCTTTTTGAAAATTCTTTACTTTGAGATGCGAGAGCATCGATTCAATTTCTTCTTCCAGAATGTTCTCAAAAAGAGGCAAACTCGACAGGAAATTACGGTGATTTATTGAGCTGTTACTTCTTAAGTCCATGATGAACTATTATCCCATAAACCAGGAAAAATTTCCAAAACTTATCGCTTTATTTTTTTGACTATTATGCTAATTATTTTTTGTAAATATTTTTAATTTTTTGACTTACATCAAGAAATATTTTTCACTATCTTGTCATAATTATTAAGCATGGGTTTGAATCATGACAGGTTTTTTCCTTTTTATCCAAATTTTTCATAACCATGTAAATTAAAGCAACATGGAGAAATAATGACTAGCTCAATAACAACCCCTCAATACAATGATGAAATTGTTAAAAAATTCACTATTGCATCAGTTTTTTGGGCCATTGTAGGGTTTCTTGCTGGTCTTTATATTGCCCTTCAGATGGCTTTTCCAGGGCTAAACTTTGAGCCTTATCTTACATTTGGAAGACTAAGGCCACTCCATACTTCTGCAGTAATATTTGCTTTTGGAGGAAACGTCCTTTTTGCTACAAGCTATTTTGTTGTCCAGAGAACATGTAGAACAAGGTTATGGGGAAGCGGCCTTGCAAACTTTACGTTTTGGGGCTACCAAGCGTTTATTGTGATGGCTGCACTTGGCTATGTTTTTGGCGTGACACAAGGCAAAGAGTATGCTGAGCCTGAATGGTATGCTGACTTGTGGTTAACAATCGTTTGGGTGGCCTATCTTTTGGTTTATTTAATTACACTAACTAAAAGAGAAGAGCCACATATCTATGTTGCAAATTGGTTCTTTTTGTCTTTTATAGTTACAGTAGCTGTGCTTCATTTGGTAAACGGTATTTCAGTACCTGTATCCTTAACAAGCTTTAAGAGCTATCCTCTTTGGGGAGGAGTGCAGAATGCCATGATTCAGTGGTGGTATGGTCATAATGCGGTCGGATTTTTTCTGACAGCTGGCTTCTTAGGGATTATGTATTATTTTGTGCCAAAGCGAGCTAATCGACCCGTTTATTCATATCGACTTTCTATTCTCCACTTTTGGTCATTAATATTTATTTATATTTGGGCAGGGCCACACCATCTTCACTATACGGCACTCCCAGATTGGGCCCAAACTTTGGGAATGACGTTTTCAATTATATTGTGGATGCCAAGTTGGGGTGGAATGATTAACGGTCTAATGACGCTCTCAGGCGCATGGCATAAACTTCGTGAAGATCCAGTTTTAAAGTTCATGATTATTTCTCTTGCCTTCTATGGTATGAGTACTTTTGAGGGGCCGATAATGGCAATCAAAGAGGTTAACGCTTTGAGTCATTACACCGACTGGACGATTGGTCATGTTCACTCTGGAGCCTTGGGCTGGGTTGCCTTTATTAGTTTTGGTGCTATCTATCATTTAGTCCCAAAGCTCTGGAAAAAGAAAGAATTATATTCATTAAAATTAGTAAATATGCATTTGTGGATTGCCACAATTGGAATCGTCTTTTATATTTCGGCAATGTGGATTGCTGGAGTTATGCAAGGGTTGATGTGGCGAAGTTATGACAGTCTAGGTTTTTTGGAATATTCATTCGTAGAAACTGTAATGGCGATGCACCCTTTCTACATTATTCGTGCGCTTGGAGGTGTTTTATTCCTAAGCGGTGCTCTCATTATGGTTTACAACTTATGGAAGACTGTTTCTGTTAACGATGATGAAGCACAGCTTGTTTCATAATTGGAGTAAATGGCATGTTAAGTAAACATAAAAAGCTTGAAAAAAATTCAATCCTTTTTTTGATTTTTGTTGTTATAGCAATTTCAGTTGGAGGGCTAGTAGAGATTGTGCCACTTTTTCGATTGGAGACCACGATTGAGCCAGTAAAAGGGATTAGGCCATATACACCATTGGAGTTAGCAGGGCAGGATATATACATTCGAGAGGGATGCTACGGATGTCATAGCCAGCAAATCAGAGCTCTAAGGGATGAGGTAGAGCGTTATGGGCATTACTCATTAGCAGCAGAAAGCATGTATGACCATCCTTTCCAATGGGGCTCAAAGAGAACAGGTCCAGACTTAGCCCGTGTTGGCGATAAATATTCAGACGATTGGCATGTTGGTCACATGATTGATCCACAAGAGTTCGTCCCCGAATCGATTATGCCGAGCTATAGTACCATGGCAAATAGAGATGCTAAGCTTGATGATATTGGGGCACACATGTCGACCCTTAAAGTTATAGGTGTTCCGTATACAGACTCAATGATTGAAAATGCCTACGACGATGCTATGACACAAGCCCATGAAGGGAATAGCGAAACAGAAGTCGCTTTAATTGAGCGTTATGGTAAAGACATAAATATTCGAAACTTTGATGGAAAGAAAGGTGTTGTATCAGAACTAGACGCCATCATTGCTTATCTTCAAGTTCTTGGAACTATGGCAGATCTTAAAGATTACAATCCAGATGTTTTAACAAAAGATGCGAGTTCAGAATGATTGATTATATAAATTCAAATGCCGGACTAATTGGACTTTTATTTTTTTTTAGTGTCTTTATAGGGGTTGCTTTATGGGCTTTTGTTCCGAGTAGAAAAGATAAGATTGAGTCATATAAATATATACCTATTGTGGAGGATACTGATGATCCAAGACGATAAAAGTAAACACATTGATGAGCACAGCGGTATTGAAACAACTGGCCATGAATGGGATGGCATAAAAGAGTTAAATAACCCTGCACCACGTTGGTGGGTATGGTTGTTTGTAGCTACAATTGTTTGGGCTGTCGGTTATTGGTATGTCTATCCCGCGTGGCCAACAATTTCAGGCGAGGGTTTTCGTGGAGGCACTCAAGGTAGTATCGAGTGGACTCAGTACAAGCAACTCGAAGACAGTCAAAATGAAATATTATCTCGTCGTGCAGAAAGCCTAGAACAATTTCAAAAAACCTCAATTGAGGATGTCATGAAGCATCCCCAGCTCTTTGCGTTTGCGGTAGCAGGAGGCAAATCAGCTTTCAAGGAAAATTGTGCTGGATGCCATGGAAGTGGTGCAGCAGGTGCGAGAGGATACCCCAATTTGAATGATGACGATTGGCTGTGGGGAGGCTCAATTGAAAACATCTATCTAACGATTAAGCATGGCATTCGCGCAAACAATCCCAAGACTCGAATTTCCACAATGCCCGGATTTAAAGGCATGCTTGGGGAGGAGGATTTGAAGCAAATTGCTGCATATGTACTAAGCTTATCAAAAGGTTGGCGCTACACTGCGGAAGGGAAAACAAAATATGAACAGATGTGTTTGTTTTGTCATGCAAAGAATGGAGTTGGCAATCCAAGCCTAGGAGCTGCGAACATTTCTGACAGCATATGGCTCCATGTTGAAGACAGCAACCCAGGAATAGTTGGTCAAATTGAAAATCCGAAGCATGGTGTCATGCCGGCTTGGGAAGGGCGTTTGGATGATGCAACAATAAGACAACTTACCATCTACGTTCACTCTCTGGGCGGCGGTGAGTAAGTTTGCCCACAAATAACAAAATTAAGCTTTTTGAAAAGCAGCAGAAAGTTTATCCAAAAAGAGTTTGGGGTAAATATCGCAAAATAAAATGGTTGCTAATGTTCATCACGTTGGGGATATATTATCTTGCACCCTGGGTTAGGTGGAATCGTGGATTCAATGCACCAGATCAGGCGATACTGATCGACATCCCTAACAGTAGAGCTTACTTTTTTTTCATTGAGATATGGCCTCAAGAGGTTTACTATATTACAGGACTTTTAATTATTGCAGCGGTAGGCCTTTTTTTTATTACCAGTCTTTTTGGAAGGGCTTGGTGTGGATATATATGCCCACAGACTGTCTGGACAGATTTATTTGTTTGGGTCGAAAGAATCTTTCAGGGGGATCGTCAAAAAAGAATGAAGCTGGATCAATCGAACTTCAGCTTTAATAAATTTTGGCGCAAGCTAGCTACTCATTTAACATGGATTTTTATTGGGCTGATTACTGGTGGTGCATGGGTTTTTTATTATAATGACACACCTACTCTGATGAGTCAGATACTCAACTTTGAGGTTCCATGGTCAGTCACTGGTTGGATTATAGCGCTCACCGGTAGTACCTATTTATTGGCTGGTTTTGGACGCGAACAGGTCTGTAATTACATGTGTCCTTATGCACGCTTCCAATCAGCAATGTTTGATGAAGAATCTTTGATTATATGTTACGACGAGTCTCGAGGTGAGCCAAGGAGTGCTTACAAAAAAGGCACAAGTTGGAAAGGAAGAGGGCACTGCATAGATTGTAAAATATGTGCTCATGTATGTCCAGCTGGTATTGATATTAGAGATGGCCTACAGATGGAATGTATAGCTTGCGGGATGTGTATCGACGCATGCAATAATGTTATGGATAAGCTGAGTTTGCCTCGTGGGTTGGTGCGCTATGATACTGAACTAAACCACAAGTTACGTGAAAAAAACAGAGAAAAAAGTGTCCATATATGGCGAAAAAGAACAACTTTTTACATATCTATTCTTCTTATAACTGCTTCTATTATGCTGTATGGGTTGACCTCTCGTTCGCCTATTGAGTTGCACGTATTGCACGATCGAAATCCTATGTTTGTCCAACTTAAGGCTCACAAAATTCGTAACGGCTATGATATTAAAATTCTCAATAAGACTCATGAAGATAAAACTTATGCGCTCACTGTTTCTGGCCTAAAAACTACAGAAATAAGGGTTTTAGGAGCCGGCAATATAAGTCCCGATAATTTAAAAGTATTTGCTGATAGTGTTGGTCATTTTCGTGTATTTTTGACATCTTATAAGCAAGAACAGTTGCGCCAAAATCTCACCTTTTATGTTGAGGACGTTAAAACCAAAATCAAACAACAGAAGAACAGTATATTTGTGAGTGGGAAAGAATAATGCATAGTAAAGTGTCAATGAGAGATAGAATAATTCCGTTATATTTTGTAGCTTTTTTTGTGGCGATAGCAATCTTTGATGGTATTTTTATTTACCTCGCTACATCAACACATAGCGGTGTTGTCACTGAAAATGCTTATCAAAAAGGATTAAATTATAATCAGTATATAGATGCATACAATCAGCAAGAGATAGTCGGATGGAGTGGAAATATAGATTTTATTAAGTCGTCACTAATCTTTCAGCTTAACGATAAACAGGATCAGCCCATCGAAACTGCTAAAGTTGTTGCTCATATTTCTCGTTCTACTAAATCAGGTTTGGACTTTAAAGTTTTGCTTGAACATAAGTCTAAAGGAATGTATGAGAATAAAACGATAAATTTTCCCTTAAAGGGACAGTGGGACATAAGAGTGCTAGCACAAAGGAATCAACAGAAGTTTCAAAAGAGCAAGCGCATCATAGTTTACTAAGGGCACTAAAAAAGAGCTGCAATAAATTATTATTATTATTTGCTTGGAGTATGAAGGCATTTATGGAGATTTTGGAAAACAGTAATATAGATGACCAATATAGAGAGGATAAGTTTTCTGTTTTTGCAGCCCAAGATGCTGATGATAGTTATAGCTTAACATTGTCCATAGAGAATATTCATTGCGCTTCGTGTGTTCAACGTGTTGAGAAGGCACTCAAGGAGCATAAAGAGGTTTTGTCAGCAAGGGTTAATATGACTACCGAAAGGCTTACATACTCCTGGAAAGGCACAAAGAGCTTTGGCGATTTTTTAGCCAATATAGTTATAAATCTTGGCTATGATCTAAAGCCTTTTGGTGAATCTATTAAAGGCGATTCAAAAGATCAAGAAAAATTGCTTTTACGTTGCCTTGCTGTTGCTGGTTTTGCAATGGGCAATCTGATGATGATTTCTATAGGCCTGTGGTCAGAAAAAGTTGAGTTTATGGGAGCTGCAACACAAGACTTTTTGCACTGGATATCAGCTATTATTGCTCTACCCGCTATTATTTATTCTGGAAGACCTTTCTTTCATTCTGCTATCAAGGTGTTGAATAAAAGACATACGAATATGGATGTTCCAATCTCTTTGGCAATAATTCTTGCAAGCACGATGAGTCTATTTGAGACAATAAATCATGGTGAGTATATCTATTTTGATTCCGCAGTGATGCTCCTTTTTTTTCTTTTAATTGGTAGGTATCTCGATAATCGTGCTAAGGGCAAAGCAAAAGAGTCTGCTAAGGCTTTGCTTGCAAAGCTTCAGGGAACTGCAACTGTTCTAAAAGACAATAAAAGACATATTGTTCCTATTCGCGACATCAGAGAGGGAATGACTATACTGGTAGCCTCGGGAGAAAGTATCCCAGTTGATGGAAAAGTCTCTAAGGGAACTTCAGAGGTTGATATGAGCCTAATTACGGGTGAAACAATACCAAAGCTTGTTAATAAGGGAGATTCTATTTTTGCTGGAACAATCAATATCGCATCTGCATTTCAGTTAATAGCATCGAAAGCAAGTGAAGAAAGTTTGCTGGGAGATATTATTACTTTGATGGAGAAATCAGAGAGATCTAAGTCACGTTATGTTCGAATTGCAGATAAAGCTGCAAGCCTCTATACACCTATAGTGCATATAATGGGATTGCTAACTTTTTTAGGCTGGTTATCTTTTGGCATATCATGGCAATTAGCGCTTTTGAATGCTGTAACAGTACTCATAATTACATGTCCATGTGCACTTGGATTAGCGGTACCTGTAGCCCAAGTTTTGGCGGGTTCAAAACTTTTTAAAAGTGGAATATTATTGAAATCTGGCGACGCATTAGAAAAGCTAGCTGCTATAGATACGGTGATTTTAGACAAAACTGGGACGCTAACTCTTGGTAAGCCTGAACTAATAGAGAAAGATTATAAGGAATCGCAACTTCAAATTGCAGCTTCACTTGCAGTCAATAGTAAGCACCCATTATCACAGGCAATCTCTATGGCGTATTCTGGAGAATTGCTTGATATTAAAGATGCAAAAGAATTTCCAGGTCTTGGAGTGCAAGGACTCATTGATGGAAGAGAAGCCAAGCTTGGAAGGCGTCAATGGTGTGGTAATGAGAAAGGTCAAGAGTCCGATGAAATAGAATTATGGCTTTCAATAAATAATGAAAAAATTTGTTTTAAATTTATTGACATTTTAAGAAAAGATGCAAAAAATACCGTTAATTATTTTCAAAATTTTGGCTATAAAGTAATACTCTTGTCGGGAGATTCTAAAAAAATCGTTAGTGATATTGCAAATAAGGTAGGAATTTCAGATTATTATGCCGAAACTTCACCTATAGATAAATGCGAATATATAGAAACATTAAAGGATAAAGGAGCCAAAATATTGATGGTAGGAGATGGGTTAAATGATGCACCATCGCTTTCATCAGCTAGTATATCTATGTCACCTTCAAGTGCTATAGATATTACTCAAAACACTGCTGATATAGTTTTTCAAGGGGAAAAGCTTAAGCCAATTATTAAGGCTTTTGTTATTGCCAATAAAACGAAAATAATAATAAAAGAAAACTTTATGATTGCCATTTTCTACAACATTATTGCCATTCCTTTAGCAATGTTTGGTTATGTAACACCTCTTATTGCTGCTATAGCAATGTCAAGCTCTTCACTGGTGGTTGTCTTTAATAGTTTTCGACTAAATAGTAATAGAGGGGGCTAATGGACGTATTGATTTACCTCATTCCTATAGCACTTTTATTAAGTGTCATTGGACTCATTTCTTTTTTTTGGACACTTAATAATGACCAATATGATGATCTTAAGGGGTCGGCAAATAGAATACTATTTGACGAAGATAAGTCTAGCAAATAATTATTTTTCTTTTGTCCTATTGAAGCGATAAATAGCTACTGAATATTTTTTCATAAAAATTAAATCAATCTTGACATAGGTCAAGTTTTTAATTTGATCATCTTGTAATAATAACCCCGAATGACTTTTTCTCCTGCAGAATGACCCCATGAGAACATTCTGCTTCATGAAGGTCGTTCTATGGGTTTTGGTGTCAATACATTTATATTTGGGTGTTTATTAACTCTTTTTTTTTGCGCACAATTAGTATTGGCATCAATGCTCCTTTTGACAGTTTTACAATAACTTGATTTTTATTTAGTGAGGGAATTATGGAAATATTATTTAATTCAACATTCATGTGTGCATTTTGTATCAGTATCTTCATGGCAGCTGCAATTCGTGTGGGTTTTTTATTTAGAGACCTTGTTAAATATGAATAATCAGGAAACACAAAACATTCCTAAATTGGTTGTAGCATGTGTAGGTGTTATGGTGTTGGTATTTACAACCGTCTATGTTGGTTTAGAAGTATTGTTGCAGTTCTTGCCAGCAGCAGAATCTGTCGTTGGTTAATAAATTGAATATCAGCCATTTATTGATGTCGTTTTACCCTTGAATTTTTTTAGTAAGTCTAAGTAATAACGCCACAAGTCCAGCTAAAAGAAAAACAAGAAGGTAGTCGATTACGGGAATTCTTAGTACTTCGTTAATGTGACTCCAGCCTCTTTCAGAGTATACGAAGATTAGACTAACTAGAAACAGACTGGCTATTACCCAACCCGTTAGTCTTGATAAGCCAAGTCC
>Ga0208895_1001269_pt1 | contig 10699 bp, 9 predicted proteins | sample ETNtaG_10_FD_185765 | JGI IMG/M metagenome (GOLD analysis project Ga0208895, IMG submission 185765) | Marine microbial and viral communities from oxygen minimum zone, Eastern Pacific Ocean - ETNP201302SV82 (SPAdes) (version 2) | ecosystem: Environmental > Aquatic > Marine > Oceanic ... | reverse complement strand
CTTAACTTTCGAAATGGCCTCGGAGAAAAATCCAGCCACGCAACTCGCCTGGTGCATTGTTCTCACTGTGAATCTGCACGTACAGTTCATTATTGCGAAGTGAGGTTACTTGTTCATCGGTTAGTTCCAGTTCGGCACTGATATCCCCTTCGGACGCGGCAGTAACCTCCAACCGATGGACAACTGGACCTGGCTGGGCAGGGGGCCCATTGTGGATGTGCCCCATGGTAGTTGCGGAGCTCATGCCGGAGAAGCTACCCTCGATCGATAAAGTATTGCCGTTGAGCGTTAGTATTACCTCCCCTTCGCCGGTGATGTCAGTCACGGATTGTGGGGTAGTGGGCATAGGTGACAATCTTGCACGATATACTTCTTGTGCTTGTGCGGTCACGGTTAGGAGCGACAGGCTCAATCCAAATAGGAAGAGACTGGATAAACGGCCGAGTTTCATAATTACCTCTTGGCTCTCGTTGCTAGGGAACGTAGGAAAGTACCACTAACGGCCCAAAATAGGAATGTATGAGGCATCACTCAATATCATTGGGAATGCCGCACTCTTGAGCTTTTTCGGGACGAGCTTGGTTAAGGGTTTCTTGGCAAAAAAGGCGTAGTCACTACCTACTTCCTTTCGCGTTATCGACAACTGAAATTCTCTGCTATCCAGTTATCTGGATTGTTCTGTTCGCCGGATGGACCTACATAAGTGGCTTGTCGGGGATAAGCACAAATGGGTCGCTCGTTGTCTAATGTGCCGCTGATGCTGTGGGTAGCAATTATTGAAACAGGAGCTACACCTTTCTCGACCCAATTCACTAGGGGAGGGAGCTTGTCCCAAGTATTGGGTCCGGGGCCACCACCACAATGAGCCATGCCAGGAGCGAGGAATAATCGGGCATTCTCACTCGAATCACCGATACTACCGGAAAATGTGGTGTTCACCATGTCGTTGAAATAATCGAGTGTGTCTTCAGCGACTATAAGGGTATCGGACCAGCCATGATAGATTATCAGTTTGCCGTCTCGATCTTTAAGGAACCGATTGAGGTTGGGATCCTCAGCATCGGTGATGGACTTCATCAGGTCTCCCTTGCCGGAATAGAAGTCGTTGATGTCGTAATCCATCCAATGAAATTCCGGGAACACACCATCGGTTCGGGCTTTGTACCGGTAGTCTCGGACGTCAGGAATAGTGCGACCCGGATCTTGTTCGTAAAACAAATAGTTCATATGATCGCCTGCCACACCCACAAGTTTTGCCGGCCCCATGTTATTGCCATCGTAGGGCACATAGTAGCGCGCCCATTGAGTTTCTGAACCGAGCGCTTTACCCGGGTAAACAGAGTTACCATCGCCATCGATCGGGCCTGTGTACAAATCGATAGTTGTTTGCAGTTGTGCCTCCGTAAAACACTGATCATCGTTGGTACTGGCGGAGCACATTAAATCATTTAAGTCCCGTGACGGATCGAAGTCACAGGCCAGAGGATTATCAATTATGCCATCGGTGATCCCATCATTAGCATCGCATTTCCCCAACACTTGTTGATGTAGAACATCGATTAAACCTAGACTGTCGAAGGATCCATCTGAGTTTGTATCTACGGCGAGATTGCCGGCCAGATCGTTACGAAAGATGCGTTGCAGGTTCCAGGTACCCGCAGCATTCAGTGCTTGATAGGCAAAAGCAGGTGCCCCAGCTACAATGCCATCGAAATCATCGGGGAAACGTTGTGCTTCCATCAAACCTTGACGTCCACCCTGAGAGCAGCCTTCGAAATAGGAATATTCTGGTGCCTGGCCGTAGTATTGATTGATGAGATACTTGCCGGCCATCACCGTCAGATGTACGGCTCGGTAGCCAAAATCGATCTCAGCCTGACGATTGTTCCAGGCGAATGATGCGCCAGGCTCGACGCTGTTATCATGACCCATATTGCTGTTGGTGACGGCGTAGCCTTCGGCGACACGATGATTGGCGTAGTCCAAATCACCGTCCTTGCCGCCGTCACCCCATTGTAGAAAGCGACCATTCCAGTTCTCGGGCCAAGGTAATTGAGCATGGAAATGAATCGCTGGGGAGATGATCCCCCGCACGTAGCAATAAGACTCTTCTGATAGCGGGTTAGCTTGGATGTCAGCGGAAGTGATAGTAAGGTTTCGGGCGTAAACTAGTGCCTCGCAAGCCTGTTCCCGAGCCTGATCGACCTTTTGGCCTAGGGCCAAGATCGATGTGAGAGGAAATAAAAGAAGAAAGACAATAACGTTATAAAACCGTAACATGGCAACACCTTTAGTATTGTAGGTTGGCCTCTTGAATTTAAGGGTTCGACTCTATCATTGAAGCCCATCGATAGTAAAAAACGTGTGTGGACGCTTTAACCTGATCGATAGTCCGGAAACGCAGTGGCTCTGCGAGATCCTGGGTATCAGCCTGTTTCCTCGATACGCAAGTCGTGATATTGCTCCCGGTAGCAAGATTGCCATCGTGCACAACATCGGCGGAGAACGCAACGTGACCGACGCCATTTGGTGGTTGTTGCTGGATCACGAGACCTTTAAACCGGATTACAAGTACGTGAGTTTCAATTCACGACACGACAAATTGTCGCTAAAAAGATCAATTTCCTATCATCCTTACCGACAAACACGCTGCATCATCCCAGCCAGTGCTTTTGTGGAAGGATTAGGAGACAAAAAGACTTACCATAAGATTGAATTGCAGAACTCTGCCATTGCCTTCGGTGGCCTATATAAGGAGTATTTTAACCGCGAAACCGGAGAAGCCGTTTACTCGGCTTCGATTATCACGTTGCCGCCGTTGCTTCCACAATGGAAAGGGATCCACCCCAATTCGATGCCACTTATGCTGGATTTCGGGGATGAAGAACTGGTAGCCAAGTGGTTGGATCCTAATTTTCACGAGGTTGAAGAATTCAAAAACTTGTTAGTTAACCATGTGCAGAAGGACATGGTTATTACTAGAGTTGGCAGGCCCAGTAAGTGGAACCCCATTGCTGATAGTTTCATCATTAGAAGATAAAAACGGGATGAATCGCATGAACAAAAATAACGACAACAACAAGACCAAGCGCTCAAGATTAAATCGAAGGGAATTTCTTTCCACTGCGGCGCTACCCGTCATTGCCGCTATGGTGCCAGGTAGCGTGACAGCCCAACAACGTGAATCAACTTCTTCGGGCAGCGGTCGAATTCGTATAGGTATAATCGGTGCCGGTTCCAACGTGCGTGCTGTTCAGATACCGGGTTTTAAACGTATTCCAGAATGCGAAGTGGTTGCCATTGCCAACCGAAGTCTGGCATCGGGTCAAGCGGTGGCCGATGAGTTTGGAATCTCCAGGGCCTATTCTGACTGGGAACAAATGCTAGATGATGACGAGATTGATGCCGTTCTTATCGGGACCTGGCCTTATATGCACTGTGAATTAACGGTCGCTGCATTGGAAAGCGGTAAACACGTACTTTGCCAGGCCCGTATGGCTAACGATGCGAAAGAGGCGAGGCAGATGCTGGTTGCTTCGCGTCGCTATCCCCGTCTCGTTTCACAGCTGGTTCCGACATCGACAAGCTATGTAATCGACAATATTCTGAAAAAGCTGCTGGCAGAGGGCTATGTCGGTGAGGTGTTGTCGGTAGAAGTGCAGCGCCTCCAACGCTCATTCGCTGACCACAATGGTGAGCTGGATTGGCGCCATAACGGTGAATATAGCGGTCTTAACGTGTTAAATCTCGGTTCAACCTATGAATCGATGATGCGGTGGTTCGGCCCTGGTGACAGAGTAATGGCGCAAACAAAAACCCATGTCCCAAGCCGACGCGATGCCGGTGACAACTCGATAGCTGTTAACTTGCCAGATCACTTAGATGTACTCTACGAGCTAGATAACGGAGCCCAAGTGCATATGCGTTTCAGTGAAACAGCCGGTTTATCTTCAGGTAATCAAACGTGGATACACGGAAGCGAAGGTACAATCTTCGTGGACAGTTCACTAAATATGTTTGGAGGCAGGAGAGGAGAGACGGAATTGTCACCTATGGCCAATCCTATACAGGAGCAGGCGGTCTATCGGGTTGAGGAAGAATTCATCAACGCCATTCTTGGGAGGGAAGAAATCGCTATGGCGAGATTTGAAACCGGGTTGCAGTACATGGAATTCACGGAGGCTGTGCACTTGAGTGCGCAATCAGGCGGAGGAATAGCTTTACCTTTCTAGGTGGCTAGCCAGAGCAATAGAGCACAGAGTAGTGAGATCAACTGGCTAACTCGGTCAGTGATAGCAAATAAAACCGGGTCTTCATCCAGTTTGCCTTCACGAGACTGTTTCCAAATGCGTACTAACAAGTAGAACAACAGCGGGCAGATTAGCCACAGGACAGTTGGTGAGCTGTAGAGACGTGTCGTGTCGGTGGCTGTGGTGTAAAGCGCGAAGGTTAATACGGCAAAAAGACTGGAACTGCCGCCGATTACCGAGAGTAGCCCGATATGCTTTTCGGAATAAGCACGACCTTCTGTATCTGTCTTGTTAGACTTTTCCAGATTAACCAGTTCTGTAACACGTTTCATCATGCCTAGCCCCAAAAACAGAAACAGGGAAAATGCGATTAAAAAAATAGTGGTACTTATCGAAACGGCGGCAGCGCCTGCCACTATCCGCATTGTGTAGAGAATAGCTAGCGTAACCACGTCGATTAAAAAGAGCTTTTTCAAAAAGAAACTATAAAAAGAAGTAAAAACCCAGTACAGCAGAAGTACTTCCAGGAAACTCCTGGGAAGCAGATATCCTACCGCGAATGCGGACAACAGGAGCGCAGGTACTGCCACGAAGCCAACCGATAGAGATAACTCCCCTGAGGCAAAGGGACGCCTGTGTTTGCTGTGGTGTTGGCGGTCGCTATTCAAGTCCAGCATGTCATTGAGCAGGTAGACACCAGAGGCACAGAGACTGAAGCTAAGAAATCCAACTGTTGCCTGAAATAAAAAAAATGGTTCGTTGATGCGATGTGCTAGTAATAGGGGCACGAATAGCAGCAGGTTCTTGAGCCATTGGTGTGGTCGTATGGCCTGCCATAATTTCCGCGGTATTGGTGCGGAGGTATCGAATCGCAGCACTCTGGTGTTGTCCTCATGTAGTCTTTGCGCCATCGACTCGTGGCAATTAACCATGACCACCTCTTGCGCATGACTCCAGATTGGCAAGTCAGCGCTGGAGTTTCCGGCATAGGCAAAAGCGCCCTTATTTAGCTCCCTGATTTTCTTCAGTTTATTCTCGGCTTTGAGATTGACTTGGTCGCAGGTGCCAAAGGTGTTATCGAACAATTGGAAATGACTACCGACCTTGCTGACTAGTTTTTGGTTTGAGGCGGAAATAAGGGTCATAGGCCGACCTTTATCCTTTTCTTGCTTAAGAAAGCAGTAAAACTCTTGGTTGACAGGTAAATGATCCAGTTGCACATCGATGCGTTGGGCGACTTGTTGCTTAAGGTAAGGCCGACCACGTACAAGCCAGACTGGAATTAACAACAAATAAATAAAGTTTTGTCTTATGAGCAAAAGGATAGACTCAAGCGTTATATCAGACTTGAGCAGAGTGCCATCGAGGTCGACGAACAGAGGGAGGCTGGAGTCAGAATGTGTCACTAGAACTTGATACGCTTAAACAGTAATTCTGGGATAGAGCGCAAGACCGCCATTATGATGCGCCAGTAGCCTGGCACATAAACCGTGTGGCTCTTACTGTCGATACTGTTGACTATTTTGGTTGCTACTAATTCCGGGGCCGCCCAGAGCGGGCCTTTCTCGAAGTGTGCCGTCATAGGTGAATCCACGAGACCCGGGCGAATATCAACTACGTGAACATTAAAAGGATGTAATTTGCCGCGTAAGCCCTGCAAGTAGGTCGAAACCATGGACTTGGCAGCACCATAGACGAAATTAGGTTGCCGGCCTCGATCACCTGCCACCGAGGTAATCACTGCTAGAATCCCGTGTCGCTGGTCCTTTAATTTTCGGGCCAACAAAGTAAGAAGAGAAACCACGCTGAGCCCGTTTATGGTGATTTCCTTTTCTGCCATTTCGTAATCTAATTCACAAGCTTCCTGATCCGGTAGGGAACCGTGGCAAATCAGAGCAATATCGATGTGTTCCAGAAAATCATAGGCTTGTTCAATGGCGTCCTCGTGTTCCTTCTGCTTGGTTACGTCGAGCACCCGCCGTCCGACGGGGCCGGTGCTTCGTATTTGCAGATCGCACATTAATTCTTGTAAGCGCTCTTCGTTGCGTCCGATGATAAACAGTTCCGCGTTGCGGTCCGCATACAACCGAGCTGTCGCCTTTGCGATCGCGGAGGTGGCGCCTATGACAAGTACTTTCATGCCTATTCGTATTGCTCTCGGTTTAGACCGAGGCACGGATCCCGCTCTAGATAATTTGCATTGTATACATGGGTGTCAGGTTAATCCTATTCGCCGGGACTGTAACGATGTAAAAACGGTTGAAGGATCGATGCGTGCTTTAATTTTCCGGAACTCCTCCCACTCAGGATAGCCAGCCTTAAATGTTTCCTCACTCATTCGAGCATCTTTGGCCAGATAGTGGCGACCTCCATGCTTGATGACAACTGTGTCCAATTCATCTAACAGAGGGAACAGAGTTTTTTCCTGCTTGAAGTCTAAGGTCAGGGTGTATCCCTCCATCGGGAACGACAATAGATTTCTATTTTCTCCCCCAAATTTTTTCAGTACTGCAAGGAACGACCCCTTTCCCGCCCGAGACACTCTTTCGAGTATTTCAGTCAGTCCTTCGAGGGCATTACTATCCGGCAAAACGAACTGGTATTGTAGAAACCCCCTCGCGCCGTAAAGGCGATTCCAGTTGCCAATGTTGTCTAGCGGGAAGAAATAGGCATCGTAGTTTATCGTGGAGCTTTCGCTACTTTTTTTATACAAATTGTAGAGAAAGCTATTAAAAACGCGCATCGTAGACTTGTTTAACAGAAACGAGGGAGTACTGAAAGGCACCGAAGGTCCCCGCCGGCTCCTATATTTCAAGTCGCCTTCCTCGGTATGCTCACCTATGTGCAGCACGGATCTTCCCAGAGATTTGCCTGTAGACAGACAATCCATCCATGCTACGGAATACTTTTTGTTGTTGTGTTCTTCGATCAGTTCAAAGCAGTGCTCGAGATTTCTAGCTGGAATTGACCTCCGGTTAATAAGGACGCTTCTAACCTTATCAAAACGTAGGGTGGCATCAAGGATCACGCCGGTCAAACCCATGCCACCGCAGGTTGCGTGAAAGAGCTCGCTGTTATCAGTGGGGCTACAACGAAGGACCTCCCCAGAAGCAATAGCCAGCGTCAGCTCGTTCACATGGTCGCAGAAAGAGCCGTCGCAATGATGATTCTTGCCATGTATATCTGCTGCTATAGCTCCTCCAACCGTGACAAACTTGGTGCCTGGCAAGACTGGGAGGAACCAACCTTTAGGTATGCACATTTTTAGTATTTGATCGAGTGTGATGCCGGCGCCACAGTGGATTTTGGTATTGAATTCATCAACTGCAATAAAATTGTCTAAAAACCGAGTGCTGACTACATTTTCTGCCAGTGCGCTGTCTCCATAACTTTTTCCGGCTCCACGCGGAATGCAGAACAGCTTGGGTTTTTTTCGACAAAGTATTTTCTGTAACGCATCCGAGTTGATTGGTTCCAGTACTTCCGCATTGACTCGCGGAAAGCGCCCCCAGCCATTCAATTCCATCAAGATTCCTGTTCCAAAAAAACGTAGCGTTTGTCTAGGTGATACTTTACTACATATCCGATGGACAATCCGATGACGGCACCGAGGTAACGAGCCAGTTTAGAGTTGAAAAGGTGTTCAAAAATTAGTTCGAAACTCCAGAAAATTGAAGTGGTTAGTATTCCGGTCAGACCGTAAGTCAAAAACTTGAGCAGGTTTTCGCGATGGGAGCTGGTTTCAAACATGAAGATATAATGCTTATCCAACAGGTACTTGCTTACCCAACCTACGACTGTGCCAGCGGCCATCGCAACAATTAAAGCAGAACCCCCGACATACAGATGAATGAAAATTTCCTGGGCCAGAAGGTTCGCCAATGTGGCAAAAACCGCGAATAAAGAGTATTTCAATGCTAGGTTTGCGACCATCATAATGTTCAAATTATCGGCCACTTAAGTGGGACTGTGATGCGTCTACGTGCCCGTAGCTTGTATAATCCTGTTATTTAACCATCATTAGCGAGCTATGACTGACCTCAGATCCTTTGCCATTAATCTTGCCCGGGAAGCCGGGCAGCTCATCGTCCATTATCGCAACATTGAGAGAGTTAAACGCGAATTCAAAGATGGGTTGGAGATGGTAACTAATGCTGATCTTGAAGCCGACCAACTCATTCGCAAGGGCATCGCGGAAACATTTCCCGATCACTTATTATTATCAGAAGAATCATCGCCTGACCTAGGTAAACTAGAAACACTGGACGCGCCAGTGTGGATCGTGGATCCCATTGATGGCACTGTGAATTATGCACACGGGCATAATCACTCAGCTGTGTCGATTGCCTATTCTGAAGACAAACAGATAAGGATCGGTGTCGTATTTAATCCTTTTACCAATGAAATGTGGGTAGGCGAGAAAGGCAATGGGGCGTTTCTCAACGGAGAATCGATTCGCGTGGCCGAGGAAAAAGAACTGTCCAGGGCTATCATTGCGACAGGTTTCCCCTACGAGAAATCGGAGCTTAATACCATGATAAGGAGGATCGAAGCGGTGCTGAAAACTTGTGCTGACATTCGCCGGAATGGATCAGCTGCGCTAGACATCTGTTGGTTAGCGTGTGGACGTCTAGATGGGTACTATGAAAGCCTCAGCATATGGGATTTCGCAGCGGCGCGTCTAATTGCTCTTGAGGCGGGAGCAGAGTGTGGGCATTTCGGACTAGTTCCGGATGGTGCCGATCCACAGTTTTATGACCGCAATCTGTTGATTGCCAACCCAGTGCTTTACCCCAAATTGCTGGCATTATTACAAGACGCCGATAGCCAGATAGATTCGTAATATCATTGAGTTAAGCCAAGGTATCCGTGCGGCAGGCCGATTCAGTAATTATTGACTGGCTAGCTCTTAGATCGTAGGCTTGGGGATCAAGAATTTAATTCGTTTTCGGTTATTTGTTCCGATAGTTCTAATTTATCGTCAGGTTACGGAAAACGAGGTCTGCAGGGTATTAATGTATAGAATTAAGGAGAGTCCTGTGAAGAAAGTGAGCATTTTTTGTATTTCCTTGCTGCTGGTTCCTGTTTTTGGCAGTGGGCAAGAAAGAGTGGGTGATTTTTCACTGCTGGACCAAGAAGGTTATCACCACAGCATGAGCTGGTACGATGACCATGCAGCCATTGCATTGCTCGTTCAGGCTAATGGCAGTGATGCTATCGCTGGCGCACTAGGTGACTTTGATTCGCTAAAATCTAATTATAGCAGCCAGGGCATCGAATTCATGATGATTAACCCGTTGGGCAAACTTAACCGCGAAGCGGTCCATAATCAGGTTGAGGAGTATGGGGTTGATATTCCCGTCCTTATGGATGACGCTCGAGTGATCTCAGAGGTGCTGGGTATATCTCAGGTCGGCGAAGTTCTTCTTTTTGATCCAAAAAAATTCACTGTTTTGTACAAAGGTCCAGTCTCTAGTGTCGAGCAGGCTATCAAAGAAATCTTGGCTGGTGATGAAATAAGCAATTCATCAGTCGCTTTTTCTGGTGAAGCTGTGACATATCCACAAAAAGTGGCTGTCTCTTATTCGAAAGATGTGGCACCGGTAATAGCGGAGCAATGTGCAACTTGCCATCGAGACGGCGGAGTGGCTCCATTTGCCATGGATAGTCACACTATGGTCCAGGGCTGGTCTCCTATGATTCGTGAAGTGTTGATGACGCGTCGCATGCCCCCGGGCCAAATCGATGGTCACATTGGTGAATTTATTAATGACCGCCTGGTTGATGATCAGGATATTCGCAACATCATAGCTTGGGTGGACGCGGGCGCTCCCAAAGACGGAGAAACAGATCTCCTTGCTGAGCTCACCTGGCCTGAATCCAAGTGGGCTTTTGGTGAGCCCGATATTGTTCTCGATATCCCGGCCACTACGGTTCCTGCTACTGGGAATGGGGTTTTCGTGAACACAGAAGTGTTATTTGATATTCCAACGGACCGTTGGGTACGAGCCAGCCAGATTATTGCCGGGGACCGATCGGTACTTCACCACACGGTTAACGATCTGCAGTTCCCTGAAGAAATTGGGCAGCGGCGTGGTTTTCTCGGTAGCGGTAGTCCTGACAAAGCTGATATTACTGCCTACATCCCAGGAGATACTCCGGATTTAGCTCCCCCTAATACGGGTGGGTTACTAAAGGCTGGTTCACTTCTTAGGTTGAACATGCACTACACGCCTAATGGCCGTGAAACAGTGGACAGAAGTCAGCTAGGAGTTTGGTTCTATCCGGAGGGTGAAATACCGGAAGAACGAATGTCAGGGAATTGCGCTTGTGTATTCCCAAATACTTGGACAACTATCCCCGCGCATGATCCGGCTTTTGAGCAAACCGCCAATATAGTCATCAGGGAGGATGCGCACATACATAGTTTTCTACCTCACATGCATTTT
>Ga0208895_1001258_pt1 | contig 10750 bp, 7 predicted proteins | sample ETNtaG_10_FD_185765 | JGI IMG/M metagenome (GOLD analysis project Ga0208895, IMG submission 185765) | Marine microbial and viral communities from oxygen minimum zone, Eastern Pacific Ocean - ETNP201302SV82 (SPAdes) (version 2) | ecosystem: Environmental > Aquatic > Marine > Oceanic ... | reverse complement strand
CAAGGTGTGTTCTTGTCTGTTCTCTGCAGGGCCAGCGGGGCTGCCTTCAGCGGGGCTGCCTTCAGCGGGGCTGCCTTCAGCGGGGCTGCCTTCAGCGGGGCTGCCTTCAGCGGGGCTGCCTTCAGCGGGGCTGCCTTCAGCCTTCTGGCAAACTCTATTTTAATTTGTAGCCGTTTTTTTCTTACTGTCTTGGAGGGAACCGACCCAAAAAATAAACATGACCAAGCCTAAGAAAATTAAAACACAAACCGAAACCACCTTTGCGGCAAATCCTAATGTTGGTGCAAACGCATCAACGGAAGTGTCTTCCATGATCTTGTAAACATGCCAATGTTGACGAATGGCAGACCTAGCATATCCCATCAATCCCATCAGCCATGTGAAAGTGACCGCAATGAAAATCAAAGAATATTGAGAACGTGCAGGCATTTTCCCCCAATCAAAATTTCCAGTGGTTTTACAGTTTTTAAACAAGAGGGAATCAATAACGGTTGTTGATAAAATAGCAAACAAGACAGAAAGGACTTGCCAGACAGAATATTTGTTCACTCGAACACTCGGTTCCACAAAATACCCATCTACCCCAAGATAAAGGACAAAGGCTCCAACACCAGCAAAAATCAATGCTTGGAGTCCATTCAATAGTTTCGCATTGCCAACAGTAGCAATTTTATTGGCACGTCGATAAAACATAAATCCCAACGCAGAGGTCAAAATCATAAAGTTCACAGCAGTCATTTTTGCCGACATCACCCCAAAAATACCAATCACCGGATGGTGTACACCACCCATCACAGCCACTTCTTCAGGAGAGACCACCAGACTGTGGGGAGTTGCCCAAACCAAAACACAGAGAATTAAAACCGTTAACATATATTTGATATATTTTTGATACCGCTCTCCGCCTTCAATTCTCTCCATTCCTAACCATAGATAATAATTTGAAACGAGGAATAAGCCTGAAATCAAGAGTGCTTGAATAATCCACAACCAGGACAAAAATCCTCCCATCATGGTGATACCCATGGTTTGGTCATACATGTAAAGCTCTCGCATGAGCCAGTACCCTGCAAAGGGTAAAACAAGAAAGGACCACAGCGCAATCATATTTCCGATGTAACCCATCCAATCGTAGTGGGCTTTGTCTTCATCTGTTTTTGCATGTAAAAACTTAAAAGCAGCATAAGCCCCCACAATGGAACCACCAAAGGTCACATTGGCAATCAAACGGTGAATATTGATTGGCCACCAGGAAAAATTGTTAATCACTGCCCAAGTATCCAGCAAAGCCCCCGAAGCTTTATCAACCCCACCAGGAGTCATCATGAAGGTGACCCAAGCGTTTGCAATCAATAGTAGAATAGTTCCGACGATATTCAGCTGCAATCCCAGGTAAAGGTGAAAAATTTTACTTTTTCCCGTCTTCATTCGATTCCAACCATAATAATAAATGTAAAGTGTGAAGGCTTCGAGAAAGAATAAAAGCGGGTAGATCCATAAGGTTGAGAAAAACACTCCAGAGAAGTAGTTCATAAACCGAGGATACAAAATGATCAATAGGAAGAGGAGGATCCCGCCCCAAATCGCTGTGGTGGACATAGCAACGGATAGCAGTTTTGCAAATTCTTTGGACAGTTTGTCATAACGTTCCTCGCCTGTAACCACCCCAATGAGTTCGACAATCACAGCAAACATGGGAACCCCAAGAACAAAGGCAGCAAACATCAAGTGAACCTCAGCAGCAATCCATACAGCCACTCGGCTACCAATCCAAGGAAACGCACGATAAGCAGGACCTTCGCCAATATCTGCTGCCAAGGCGATACCAACCATGCCAACAAAGAACAAGAGAAATAGCAACCAATAAAATTTGATAAAGGACTTATTCAATTTCATACCATTAACCAGAAGTGTTATTTAACAAACCCCCTTGAAGTGCACCGATTCCGAAGATTACTACATGACATAAAGGTAGAGATTATTAATGGGCACATCAAGGTAGATTTTGGATAAAGCTATCCCTGGCTTCGTTCAGCATTACGAAACTATCTGGCAAAGCCTTCATTTGTTATTCAAAGACTGAGTTCCACATCCATTTTCGTGGTTTCTCCAGCTTTGATAACGATGTCCTGTTCCGTCTTTCCTAATTTTTCCTGCCACACTTTAAGTTTGTATGTTCCAGGAGGGATATCTGTAATAGAAAAATTTCCATTCTCGTCAGAAAGAACAGTGTATGGGGTTTCAGCCACAACCCACCATCCCTTCATCCAACTATGAAGATCACATTTGACCCGAACAACACCAGGCCTTTTGATCTTATTTTTTTTCACCACCATCTTCGCGTTTGCCTTGATTTTCTTGTTAATACTAAAAATTCCTTTGCTCACGGTATGGAAATTATGCCCTACGTTATCACTGTTCAACACCGTCCCTTTTGTCTTTGCTTTGACTAACATTAGGTGAGGAACGAATCTGCATTTCTTTTGATCGTAGACGAATTTTTTAGGAAAACCCCACTTTTTACCAGATTTGATCCCTTCAATACTGATTACAGCATTTTTAACGCCACCACCCTCGCTCACGACTAACTCCTCAGAAGGCCGATCACCACCACAAATCTCTGTGTCTTTATCAACTTTCAACATTTTAACAGCAGACGGGGGGGGATTTAAAATGATACTGCCACTCACCATTCCACCATTTTTAACACCACCTTTTATTACTTTATATTTGGCGGCTTCTAAGGAACCGACTCCAAAGATAAATAAACTGATGGTAAGAGGAATAATCCATTGTATTTTTTTCATATTACTTCTCTATAAATTGGTTTCATGAATAAAAGTGACAGTGACGAAAGATAGTACTTATTCAATGACAAGCTCCATCCATTGAGACACAGATTTCTGGCCATTGCGATCTCCGGCAGCACCATCCCATGCAGCGACAGCAAAAGGCAACGATTGTCCCTTGCTTAGCGAAGGTCCTACAGCAGAATCAAGAACCTGATGCATTACCACCGTCCATACACCATCGTGCCAAACCCCACGCCCTTCCACTGTTTGAGCGGTAGTAGGTAGGCTTGTTAGTGTACCAAACCCTTTTGCCTTAAGCACCTCAACCGAACTTTTACGTTTGTTAATCGAGAGGGGATTGTCAGCTCCACGACCGGGTAGGTATGCCTTTTCATTTGTTAGATCGATAACCATTTGATCCATTACTTTTCCATACTTTCGAACAACATCGCTGAAGCCTCCTGTTACGTCAGCTTCCCAATCAGCCTTCCAATGCCAAATGGTGACAGCATTCTTCTTATCACCCATGCCAATGAATGGAATTCCAACGTAATCAGCTGATATTGCATCCGGTACATATTGAATTGCCACAGCGTCTCGGAAGTCCTGCGGGCGGATGGTGGTTTCATCTTTTCTGACATCACGCCATTCAAATCGAAAGGCCGCTGTTTTGGGACCAACAACAATTTGAACCTTAATCGAGTCCACCCAATTGTTCCTAGCCCAAAGAGGACGAAGTGGTACCATCGCTACGGGTGCCTTAGTCCAGACTGGATCACTCAGATCAAGTGATGGATCAGCAGATACTTTTATAGCACGCAAGGTTGGAGTCCCTTTTGGTAAAGCCTGCGCCTGCCCCATAGATGAGAGTGATTGGATGTAGTGAACGAGTTGCCAGCGTTGTTTCTCTTCAAGTTCATCGATAAACGAAGGCATAGGCGTTCCATCGAGACCAGTCATAAAAGTGCGGTAAATGGCTTGCGCCGAAGCCCCGCCTTTCATCAAACCGGGTCCGCGTGTAAAATCGTAAGGCCGGATTGGACGTTCCTCATCGTCCTTGAGTGATGAAGCTGTCGATCCATCTCCCTTACCGCCAGGGCCATGGCATTTGTCGCATTCCATTTCTTGATAAACCTTATGCCCTGCTTTCACGCTCCCTGGGGTCAGAGGTGGAGGATCGCTTATGGTAATTGGTGGTTCCATCGAATCTTCATCCTCGAAAATATCAGAAAAAGACTTTACATATTCCACAATTGCCACAAGATCTTTTTCCGACAGGCGATCCCAGGCAGGCATAGGAGTACCAGGGATGCCTTGCTTCAATGTGCGAAGCAAATCCTGATCAGTTGGTGGCTCTCCGGTTGGCGTACTCCGGAACTTGTACACACCCAACGTAAAATTTCGTGGTTTCGGGGAAAGAAGATAAGCTGCCGATCCCTCACCATCACCTTTTATCCCATGGCAGGCAGCACAGTGTCGATTGTAGAGATTCTCTGCCTCCTGATCAATCGCAAAAACGAGCATAGGGGGCAAAAGGCAGCCCAAAGTTACCAGAACTGAAAAAAGGATACTTCGTTTCATGATATTTCTCCTGTGTGTTTATTCAGAGTTTTGATTGGCACTTAACGGACATGTATCACAGTCCTCTTCTTTAGCCCTTGCTGGAGCTATTAGGGCTGTGGGTGGTGCAATGCCAAGGATTCCACGTTCAGCAGGAACAAAAGCGGTCAGGAAGGCACCAAAGGCACCTTGATAACTTTTTGGGGATGAATCAAGTTCTCGTTCATCAGCAATTCCATCGGCCTTACGTCTCAGGGCCAGGGCAAATGCAGGTGTCCACCAGGCGAAATGATCTCGGAAAAAATTCACTTGTGCATCCCTGCAAAGGTTAGCATTGTCCTCTTCTCCTTCTTCCAAGGCATAGAGGGTCTTGGCAATCAACCAAGCCATAAATTCAAGTTCGAGGACGATATGATCATGCCGTTCGGGGGATTTGCGTGAGGGCTCCAGTCCAAAGGCTCGATAAAAGCCCGCAATATCCGCCATGCTATGGGAACGATAAACGGAGAAGGTCTGGGGGCAATATTCCGTTTCGTAAGGAGGACATTCTCCAGAAACGAGGAGACCGAAAATGTAGTCATATTCTTTGATGAGAGTGTCCCTAGGCATTTGCATGTAGGAGATCAACGGTGCCAGATCCAAGGTTTCGGGAGAAATCTCACCAGGAGCCAGGACATCCGGGCAAGCCAAAGGATCATCTTGGAGAACTTCGATAGCTGCCTCGACGAGTTCCTGAAAATCCAAATCAAGAATTTGTGGCCATCGTTCGGATTGCGGGTCTGTAGCAACCAGGGAGAGAAACCGATACACGGTTAATCTGGCTTGATCAAGGACCCGTGAGTCCTCAATCTCACTACTCAAGATATTTCCAGGTGGATTTAGCTTCGTATCGTTGGAAAGGGTGGATAGATTCATGTCAGGTACCCAAGCATTAAGTTAAATGGAGTTGAGATGTTCCTTTGAACGCTCAAAAGTTGGTTCTTCAACAGTGATGCGGACAACTTCCTTGCCCTGCTTGTTGTAACCAATGACGGTATCGTTGAATATTTCTTGGACTTTCTTCTTACCTGAAGGAAGCGTGTTTTCAATCTCAGCAACCTTAGGCCCCTTTTCAATCTTAAACTTGAAAATGATCTGCTGTGAGGCGCGAAAAAGCTGCATGACTGCGAGCAACTCTCGGTCGGGAGAAGAGTACTGTTCAATGGCTTGCTCGACACTCGGTCCAAACATCTGGGTAAGGTAATCTCGTGGTGCCCACCTCGGCGGGATGTAATAGCCATTGGGTTCGGTACCAAATTGAGGATAAAGCGGTAGTGCGATCTTACGTTCCTGCACAAGAAAGTGGAGAGGATTCTCTGGTACTTTTGCCCATTTCCCCCCTGTTTTTTTCACCAGCCCCTGAATCCGGATTTTCCCAACGCAGGCAGCCATACAGCGTGTCTCTAAGGGAGCGCCATCTGGACTGAGGACTGGGTCTTTGCCTTCTATACGCGGGTAGCAGGCAATACATTTTTCACTGATTCGGGTTGTTGAATTATACATGGGTTTCTTGTAAGGACAGGCTTCCACACATTTACGATATCCTCGGCAACGCTCCTGGTCAATCAGGACGATGCCATCTTCAGGCCGTTTGTAGATAGCGTTACGGGGACAGGCAGCTAGACAAGCAGGATAGGTGCAATGATTACACAGACGTTGGAGGTAGAAGAACCACGTTCGGTGTTCGGGAAGCTCCGCCGAATATCCCCATTCATCCTTTTTCCTGGGATTTCCTGTTGCTGTTTCCTCGTGAATATTGGGGCTTTGCCATTCTTGCTCCGATGGAATATAGCCCAAGGCTCGTTTGGATCCATCAGGGGAAACATGCTTTTCAGCAGCTTCAAAAATAGTTTTACCTCTGAATGTCCCGTAAGGGTTTTCCGGTGCTTTGTTTTTCGTTCTCCACACCTGTTCTTCAGGATTCTCCTTTTCGATCATAGCCAGGAGCTTGGCATCCCAATTTTGAGGGTAACCACCATAGGGTTTACTTTCCACGTTATTCCACCACATATATTCCTGCCCTTTGGCGAATGTCCAGGTGGACTTGCAAGCCATGGTGCAAGTCTGACAGGCGATACAACGATTGATATTGAAGACGAAGGCAAACTGCCATTGCGGATGAGCCTCCTCGTGGGGATAACTCATCTTTCGTCCAAGTTGCCAATTGTAGACTTCAGGCATAGCACTCTCTCCTAGTTAAGGTTAGACCGATTTTCTTTTTTGTGTCGAGGATCGTATAGTCCTCAGCTTTTAAACAGGCTTCTGCTCGATAATTTTAAAATGAAACACACCGCACCGCTCTAGGGTCTGTACAATGCGGTCAAGGATGGTTTTATGACCAAACCGCTTTGTCAGCCCATGCGATGCCAGAAAAACCGGATTCTCAAAAATTTTAATAATCTGACTTGCATCCCACCCCATGCGGGCAAACTCTTCAATCAAACAGTCCAGCATCAAATGTGGATCCCCTGCAACCATTTGAGCCTTCATCTGCATGGGATCATCCTCCTCCAGAGGTTTTTTCATTGAGTCGTTCATTGTTTTTTATCCTATTTGAGTGAAGCCACCAGCAAGATATTTGCGCATCTCTTCCGATTCAGTCCCTGGAGAGTGCCCCGTGGTGGCAGGCTTCCAGATTCCTACCCCGTTCAAACCTCCTGCTTCAGCCTTGGTAATCCGGATCAGGGTTTCTTTGGGAACCGTGTTGACACCATGATTGTCGACGGCAAAACCAAAGACGAATTTGACGGCACCTGTTTGCTTGTGGAACAGAGTATCCGTTTGGTGCATCGGCATAAGCCAACTTCTTGTGATACTCTGGTGGGAGCCGTAACGGTAATTGGATTGATAGCCAGTACCTTGTGCTAGGGCACGACCATCAGTCCGGCTCTCATGAGCCTTGACGGTTCGTTCCGTACCGATCCAGCCAGTGTGTTTCATGATCGTCATTCCATAAGGAAGGGACCAATTAAATTTGACTCTGACCATACAGCGAAAAGCTTTGTAGCGAGAATCGTCATCCTGCCAACCAACAAAAGGACGATCAGCTGGGTTGGCATCAACATAGACATAATCACCCTCGTTGAGATCCTGGTCTTTGGCTGCCAGAGGATTCATCTGAATCTGTCGATCACTAACCCCTGGAGATCGCTTGTCATGACGGTAGGGATCACTGAAACTCGTGCTCCAAATCCAGTTCCAATCTACTGTGGACCAAGACGAGTGGGTGGTATGCCGACTCTTGGGAGTCGAACAGAAAAAGCGGAATCCCTGTTCCCAGAGCGGATTGACGGTTTTCTTGACGGCACTCCAAGGCATCTTGACATTTCGAATAGTGCGCAGGTCAGGATCCATCTCATCGAGCGGGATTCCATAGTCTTTCGGACGAAGATAGAGACTGCTGGAAACAATGACGTTGGGAAGATAAGGAGTTGCTTCAGGGCCTTCCCTGTGCACGATGAGGTTCTCTCCATAATCAATGGCCTCAGGCAAATCACAATAAGCCGACATCCGGCCATGGTCAGTATAGAAAGGAATACTATCTTTAAGCTGTTCGTAGAATGGAACTCGTGGGTAGGTCCGGAATAGCATCAAGGCTGCACCTGGCTCACCACCGTACTCACCCCTGAGCATCTTATCAAGCTGATAGGCCCCCTTATCGCCACGGGTCGTAGTACAATTGTCCAGAACCCGCTGGATGTAAACCCCTGCTTTCATTTCGGTAATGTACTTCCAGTAATCGGCAAAGCGCTGGTCATTGGTGATCTTAGTCAGAGCACGACCAACTCCTGCAAAAATTTCAGCATCATCCTTGGAATCGTGAACTGGCTTAATCCCAGTGCCCCCCCAAACCTGGATAAAAGGATTGGAACAGGAACCACCGATTTCCAGATCCTGGAACTCGGCCCAGGAATTTGCAGGCAGCACAATGTCTGAGTATTCCGCCGAAGCAGTCCACTCTACTTGTTGATCGACAATCATATCAATTTTTGGGAATACATTAGCGATCAGGTTATAGACCCACTTGGCCTGGTTAATCAGATTGGCATTGTTGTACCACATCAGTTTTGTGGGTGTCGGCATATGGGATTTACCAGTGAAAACCTTCCGTCCTTCAGGTGTTTCAACGATCAGAGGGCGGTCACCATGGCCCCAGAAAGCCACATCATCCCCATAGGTATAGTTCTTCAAGTGATGATGATCGATGCGAACGTTTTCATCAAGCACTGGATTGAAAGGGTCTTCATGTGTGTAAGAGCCAACTCCAGGACCACTCCAGGATGAAGCCTGAAAGAGTCCCCCTTTATAATTACCGGCCCAGGTAAAGACACCAGCGCCATGCTTGCCAAAGTTGCCTGTCAGCATTAGGGGAAGATGGCAGGCTCGGTTGTGTAGCGTGCCATGGAAATAGTGGTTTGTGCCCTCGCCATGATGGAGGGAAACAGGATGTCCTGCCTGGGTGGTTTCCCAAATATCCCGAGCCAGTCGCTCAACGAGTTCCGGTTTGGCACCGCTGATCTCTTCAACCGTTTTGAGGTCATAATCCTTGAGATGGCGATTATACATCTCGTAGGCAGGCATGACTTCGACTTCCTGGCCATTCACTGTTTGGACTTTGAAAATTCCGACTAAGGCGGCATTCATGTTCGCTTTTTCACCAACATCTTCTCGATTGACGGCAACGACTTTACCAGCCTTTTCATCCCAGAGAGTGAAATCCCCAATCTTTTCTCGTTGTTCATCCGTCAAAGCCTGGATTTTGTATGAAGGTCCATTGCGGAGGTCTTTGTTTTGGTAACCCTGAATGACTTCTTCAGGTCGCAGACGACGCAGTGTGTCTGTCCGAACCAATAGTGGAAAATCCGTGAATTGCTTGACGAATGTTCGGTCGATCCAATTGTTGTCCATTAAGATTTTGGTGACTGCGAGAAGAACCGCAGTATCAGATAATCCAGGGCGGGTGCCGATCCAATAATTGGCTTTGGCTGATGGCGCATTATAGTCAGGGGTAATGGTGACAATCTTGCCACCCCGTTCAATGATCTCGTTGAGCCAGTGAGATTCGGGCATCTTATTTTCAACCAGATTTTTACCTATCTGAATCGTGAGCTTGGAAAAGCGCAGATCAGCCATATCGATATCAGAAGTCTGTAAACCGTGGACAAACGGCTGGCCAGGAGCCTGATCACCACGCCAGGTATATTCCGTCCACTCTCTCGCTCCCTGAGCTTCATCAGGCTTAGCACCACGAGCGTGATGATCGACCAGGGCCATCATATTGGCAAAACGAAAGAGACCAAATTTACCCATAACTCCATGGAGTGGAAGCGAAGAGCCAATCTTCATTGTGCGAGTTCCTGCGCCGTTCCAGTGTTCCAACATCTCCTTTTCATAACCGTCCGTCATCAGACGACGTTTACCTTCTGAGCCACTATAGGTGCGACCCACGGCCAACAGGCCCTGTGCACAATAATCCGACGCTTTCTCCCAGGAAACTCGAACGAAGGCATCATTCCCACGGTCATCAAACTTATACTGGGTGCGTAATTTTGGATTGTCGGAGAGAGAAGGAAATCCCGCATCAGCCCATTCTTTCCAACCTTTACGAATCACTGGCCCACCGAGACGATATGGACCATAAACTCTTCGTTGGAAGGTAAAGCCTTTTAAACACCCACGAGGATTCCATGATTTAGAGGTCTTATTACCGTAGAGATCGCCACATCGATCATGGTCGTAATTCTGTTCACTACGAATCATGATTCCATTTCGGACAAAAGCCCGCATCCGGCACATGTGTGTATCGTTGGGGGCACAGATCCAGGTGAAAGTACGGTCATAATGATATTGATCCAAGTAAACCTTCTCCCAACCTCGGTTTGGATAGTGTTTGAGCGGATTCTTAACATCAACAATCACATCCTGTGCCCCTAAAACGTCCAACGGATTGACAACGGCTACTGTGGTACTTACCGTCAGGAGCTGAAGAAACCGACGTCGGTTGAAACCCGTCTGATTTTGTATGGAAGTATCTTCCGTTAGATTCTCTTTGGAGTTTGATTTGGTCATTCGCACCTCTCTGGTTTTGGGTTTCTTCCAGCTCTAGAAGCTGTTTGAAAGTTCGATAAACCATTGAGAGTATGCGTTAGCGTGGTGTATTGAAAAATCTATGGCGCTAATGCGTTAGTCCCTAGGATTACTTTCAACAACTTCTTAGCTTGTGCCGGATGGTGAGCGATTATATTACTGTCCTCTATACACAAAACGTCTTACCATACATACTAAATTAATTTAATAGTGATTGTCAAACATATTTTTATTTATTTTAAATACATAATTATATCAATTATTCAATGTTA
>Ga0208895_1001257_pt1 | contig 10757 bp, 6 predicted proteins | sample ETNtaG_10_FD_185765 | JGI IMG/M metagenome (GOLD analysis project Ga0208895, IMG submission 185765) | Marine microbial and viral communities from oxygen minimum zone, Eastern Pacific Ocean - ETNP201302SV82 (SPAdes) (version 2) | ecosystem: Environmental > Aquatic > Marine > Oceanic ... | reverse complement strand
TGTGCCATTGTCCCACAATATTAACTCGTGAATCCGGTGAAAATCCATCATTACAAAACGCAGGGTGATCTTTTAATTTATCAAACTTGACAATAATCTTTTCTGTATCCAATCCAAGAGTTTCTAGTTTATCCTGAATAATTTCCTGAACGGGACCCTCGTCATTGGCAAGACTGGGGGACTGGACAAGTGTTTGGATAAAACTGACGAGATCTTCCCGTGATGCTTCCAAAGCAGATGCGATTTGTTGCCGCAAATCAGCCATTCTTTTTCCAGTAATAATACAGTGGAAGTCCAGCGATGATTATCCCGGATCCAATGGCTGCATCCCGGGGTGCTTCCATGATGGTATTGATAGTAAGAAATATAGCAAAGAAGATAAATATTATAGGAATCCATGGATATGCTGGTGTTTTGTATGGACGATCCATATCTGGTTTCTTCTTTCGTAAAATGATAACTGCGCCAGCGGACATACCATAAAATATCCAGGATGCAAAAATGATGTAGGTGATCAATTGGTTAAAAGTACCCGTAAAAGTCAGGATGCAGGCCCACACGCATTGGATGATCAGTGCATTAGCCGGCGATTTAAACCTAGAATGAATTTGAGCAGCTTGAATAAAAAATAATTTATCTCTGGCCATGGCATAATTGATGCGGGCACTGGTCAGTATAGATCCATTGTTTGCACCAACCAATGAGATCAGGATGATTAAAGTGACAACAACGGCACCTTTACTTCCCAGGAAGACGGAAGCAGCATCAGATACTACCAGATCGGAGCCATTCATCCCAGTGAATCCCAGTGTGAAGAGTAAAACATAATTCAACAATAGATAGACCGATACAACAATCAGCATGCAAAAGATGAGTGACAAAGGAATATTGCGTCCCGGGTTTTTGACCTCACCGGCCACATAAGTAACAAAGATCCAACCATCGAATGTCCATAGGACTGATACCATGGCCAGACCTAGGGGACCGATAAGTCCGGTGAAGGGTTTATCTGAAAAAATCGGACTCAGGTTTTGATTTGTCCCGCCTTCCATTACTAAACCTAATAGGATGATCCCAAAAATGGCGCTTAGCTTTGATAGAGTAAATAAATTTTGAAAACGGGCTCCTGATTTCACATCCACAATATTGATAATGGTTAAAAAGACAATGGTACCGACAGCAATACCTTTTATACTTGTGTCACTAATCGGAAAGAAAAATCCCAAATATTCGGAAAATGCAACCCCAACGGCTGCGATGGAAGCGGTGTTGATGACAGCCACAGCCGACCAGCCGTAAAGGTATCCCCAGATTGGTCCGTAGGCTTCGTTTAGAAAGACATATTGTCCACCAGCTCGCGGCATGGCAGCGCCCAACTCAGCCACGGAAAGTGCACCGAAAAGGCTAACAATTCCGCCCAGGATCCATACCAGGAAAAAAAGAGACGTAGAACCTGTAAAGAAAGCAACCGTCGCCGGAACCATAAAGATTCCCGATCCGATGATTCCACCAGCATTGATCATGGTAGCATCCAGCAATGACAATACTCGTCCCAGACTCTGTGGTTTTTGCTGTGTTTCCATTACGCCTATGATTATAGTATAATAATGATCTTTTCGCTTATTAGGTACAAAATCATTTGTATGGCAACAGAATGAATTGCTATTATGATTGTGCTTTTATTAGCGCATCAATGCTTGAATTGTAGCATTGGATTTCGCTAATCTGTCACTAAGGAGTTTAATGATATAGGTATGCAGCTCGGCCGCTTTTCCTGGTGATTCTAGATTCAATTTCTGAAAATTGTCTTTGGACAGAAAATAAATCACACAATCTGTCTTGGTCAAAACAGATGCAGAGGCCTTTGATCCCAAGTACAGGCTTACTTCACCCACCACTGTTCCGGCCCCAAGGGATTTCAATCGAATTCCTTCCCCTGTACCGATATCCAAGCGGACAGTAATGCGGCCTGAGTCAATAAAATAAATTCCGCCTGGATCTTTCCCCTGTTCGATAATGAAGGTATTACCATCTACTATTTTTTCTTCGAAAAATTCGGCAATTCCTGGGAATTGATCTTTAAAGGAATCCGCCTTTTTAGAATCAGGAAGTTCCTCGTCCAACCTTTTGTATTGCTCAATGAGCTCATCTTCACATCTTTCCAATCCATGGTCTAAATCATCAAATTCAACAAAGACACCTCCTTCATCAGGCAAAAGCCCTCCAGTCCTCAGTTGATTAGTCATGTCTTGATTTAAACTGCAAAAAACCACTTTGAAACCATGATTCTTGGCCATGATCCGCAATTTGTTAAAACTGTTGATAGTCGAAGAATCCAGACCGGTTACATGGCGAAAATCAAAGATCAAATATTTGAGGTGTGAGGCTTCTTCATTTTCTAACCGCTCTTTCACCTTGTCCAATAACCGATTAGCAGTTCCGAAGAAGATAAAACCCTGCAAGGGAAGAATACTGATCTTTTCTCCGTGATCCGCAATGATTCGTTTTAGGTATTCGGATCGTTCTACATTGCTGTGGAATGTCGTGCCGCTCAATTCGTGTTTAACTACTTCCACCTTAGAATAACTTAAGACGAACAGAACAATCGACATGAGTAAACCGATCACTATTCCTTCCAGAAAACCCACCGCAGCAATCACAAACAGGATGATTACAATAACAAAATAATCATTCCTCGTCAATTTTTCCCAGGTGTCATAAAGCCATTCCTCCAAAAAGGATAAGCCTAGATTCAGGATCAATCCTCCAAGGATCACTTTTGGGAAAATGGACAATACATTCGCACCGAAGAATAAGGTGAATGCACAAAGCAGTACGACCACAATGCTGCTCAATCTAGAGCGGGCACCGATATTATATGCCATACTTGTTTCGCTCAAAGTGAGGTAACCAGGAGGCGTACCTCCCAAACCGGCAAGCATATTGCTGAAACCGGTCATTTTCAGTTCCCGGTCCAGATCTACATCCTGTTTAATGATCAATTCCAGTCCACTGTAGTTAAACAAAACTGAGATCGCATTTAAAATCATCATTGTGCCAATGGCTGGTAGCGTAACCCAAAACAGGTTCCAATCGAATGTGGATAGGTATTGCCCTGGCAGTCCTGTGAAGAGGCCCTCTTCTGGAAACGGGCCCAGCAGGTAGCCACCGCTTTCTAGTTCAGAAACAGATACACCATTGAAAAACGCTACTACATAGAACAACCCGATTCCAATGGTTAAAACAGCTGGCATGAGTAAATAATGGCTGATATAATGGTATATGATCAATAATGCGACCGCAAAAACGGCGCCGGGTACCCACCGGATCAGCATCTCTGGGGTGAAAAAAGTGGAGAGATTATTGATTGTCGGATCTACATCCGTCATCATGCTGAAAGAGAATTGTACAATCAGCCAGCCTGTACCTGCTAAAAACCCCCCAACGACCGGAAAGGGTATGAATCGTACCAGTTTTCCGAGCTTGAATTTCCCGAGGATGTAGAAAAACAAACCCACCAGGACCGATGTAAGTCCAATCGTAACAAAGATAAATTCGTACTGTTCCTGAGCGGACCAGTCTGATCCAGAAGTAGCAACAATGGTGGTGGTCATGAGCGCTAGAATTGCAATTGGTATATCCTGCGGAGCACTAATAATAATGGGGTAACTCGCAGTAACAGCTGAAAAAAGCGCAAAAATCAATGATCCGAATAGGAGAATTCCAATTCCCTGCGGTAAATAACTGGACAATTCACCGGTAAAGATTAGGGATCCCAGAGCCATGGCCGAAACCACGAATATGATACCATTAACTAAGCCAGCAATGAGGCTTGGTAAGATATTAGAGTATTTTGAATCTTCAGCCATGTTCAGTGCACAAGATAAACAAAAATACAATCATATGTTTAATGAATGTAGATCGTGGCTGAAAACCGGTTCTACATAATCATCTCCAATTCGATCAATACTAATCATAATAATACTCAGGAAAAGTTGCACATTAATCCTTGTTGAATTTTATGATTGGTTATGTAAACTCAAATAATAAATAGATAGGAATATGTTAACTATCAATTCGTAAAATAATCTTGATGACCACTCTGGATAAAAAGAATATTCAAACGGCAGAAATGCTGTTGACGTGCAATAATTTGAATGAAACACTCCAGTTCTTCATTGATAAACTGGGATTCAAAATGGAGTCTATTGCTCCGGCTGAAAAACCTTCCCTTGCTGTCATCAGCGGCTACGGTATACACATCCGGTTAGAGCCGGGAAATAATCCAGACCCTGGTTCCATCAATCTGCTCTGTTCAGAACCTGCATCTGTAGCTGATGGTAAGTTAAAATTAACGGCACCAAATGGAACCATTATTAATCTTATTGAGGCCAATCCTTCGCTAAATATTCAGAAAGTAAAACAAACGTTTCTACTCACTAAAATGAAAACATCCGACCAATGGAGTGAAGGCCGAGCTGGAATGTGGTACCGTGATCTTATCCCCGATCGTCAAGGCGGTTATGCAGTTGCATCCCACATCAGGATTCTAGACGGTGGTCCCGTCCCGGACTATGTCCATTATCATAAAATATTATTTCAGATGATCTACTGCTACAAGGGCTGGGCTCGACTCGTTTATGAAGATCAGGGTGAGCCTTTCGTCATTGAACCAGGCGACTGTGTCCTCCAACCGCCCCAGATTCGGCATCAGGTATTGGAAAGTTCACCGGGCATGGAAGTGATCGAACTTACCTGCCCTGCCGATCACGAAACTTGCGTGGATCACGAAATAAAATTACCGACATCTTTAGTTGACCCCGAACGCCTATTTAACGGACAACATTTTATTCGACATGAAGCTGCCAAAACAGAATGGAAACCATGGAGGATGGAAGGTTTTGAGGCTCGGGATATTGGCATTGCTTCTGCCACAGATGGCTTGGCTGGAGTACGTGTCGCCCGTCCGATTGGCCAATCGCAGCCTGAATTCGTCTCCCATGATGCAGACCTGCTTTTCATGTTCCTGCTGAATGGGTCTGCTGAGCTCAATTGCGATCAAATGGATTCAGAATTGCTTACCGCCGGCGACTCCTTTATTATACCTAGTGCCTTAAAACACAGTTTGTCAAAATGTTCGGAAGACATGGAGTTGTTGGAGGTGGCGCTTCCAGCTGTATTTAACACTGATCACCATCTGAAAAGGGCTAGGTTAAATTCGTAGGCGTTCCCGCCATTTGAAAAAGTCGGTAAATTCTAATTATACTAGCATTTACCGACGATAAACTTAAATATTATGAGTACTTTTTAGTGCAGTTTAATACACTCAAAAGTACTCAATCGTTACCAATTTGGTCGCCTTTCTAACCAAGTAATAATATGGTTAATACCCTGTTTGACTTCGGCTACAATATCTCCCAGGTGGTCTATTGTCAATTTACGTTCTTTAGATAAACTTCTACTGTTTTGCAAAGCTAGGGCCCCATCAAAATTTACATAAGCTAATCTGGCAGTGAATTCATTTTTAGAGCGTCCAAACACTGAACCAGGCAATAGCGCAACACCGGTATCTTGTAAAAGTTTTTCGCATAAAGTTTCGGAATCATGAATGTTTCTATTATTCAATAAGGATTTGAATGGTTTAAAATCTGGAAACATATAAAATGATCCGGCAGGTGGTTGGATTTTCACGTTTGCATTGTTAAGTGAAGTGTAACAATAGTTACCTATTGTTGCAAGTATTCTGCGACAGTGATATAGATATTCTTCTGCATTAGTTTGATCACGATATGCTTCAACAGCGGCATATTGTACAGGAGTGGTAACACAAGAATAAGTCTCGCTGGCAATACAAGCCATTGTATTTCGTATATTTTTTAGTTCTTTTGGAAATGCAAAATGTCCCAGCCTCCAACCTCCGGCAGCACACCATTTTGATAATCCAGAACTGATGATTGTACCTTCAGGATAGAATCTGGCTATTGATATGTGTTTACCCTTATGATGAAGTCGCCCATAAATTTCATCGGATAAAATAATTACGTTATTTTTTCTACAGATGTTTGCCAGTTTTTCTAATTCATCTTGATTGTAGGTCAGACCATCCGGATTGCCAGGGTAGTTTAAAATAAGTAGATGAGGGCCCGATACACCTTTAATAGTTTTGGTCAATTGATTTGGTAATAATCGCCAGTTATCTGTGTAATTTGTTTGGATGAATTCTGTTTTCCGTTTCAGGATCTGACCCTGAGGACCATAAGATACCCAGCAGGGGGTAGGAATTATTGTGGATCCGCCTATGACTAGTTGTAGTGTAAATATGAGTTCCTTAGAACCAGGGCCAATAAGGACCTGTTCTGGTTCTATAGCTACAGTATCTGTCTGTTGGTGATATTTTGCTACTGATTGGCGCAATTCAAATAATCCATCCACAGGTAAATAATTTTTCCGAAAGGCATTTCCCTGCAAAGTTTTAGTAACCATATCCGGTATAGGAAAGGGCGATTGACCGAAACCAAAACGATATATGGTTTTTCCCTCGTTAGCAAGTTTATCACTGCGTTCATTGATCGCAAACGTAGCTGAACGTTTTAGTTTGTTAAGATGGGTTTTAGGATTTTGTATCATAAAAGGCTGGAAAAATTAAATGATTCTATATCTTCTTTAAATAAAAAAAGCATCAATTACTCAAATGATTATTTATAGCTCCAAATAGCGTGATCAATTAATCTCATAATTATAGTAGAAGGCACAAATAAAAAATCAAATGGAGAAAATATTATTAGTCGGTATTGGCGATATTGGTTCACATATTTTGGAATTTGCTGCGCGAGATGACAATGACTATGAATGGATTATTGGCGATGTAAATAAAGAAAAAGCAAAATATGTATCTAACAATGCCCAAATAGGAGCTATACACCATGGAAAACATCCAAATTTCCGTCCAATGAAAATTGATCTTTTTGACATAGTTAAGACAACTGATTTAATAAAAAAAGAACAACCTATCGCAGTAATTAATTGTAGTGTTTTACACACTTGGCATTTGATTCGTCAACTACCTAATGATCTTTATACAAAGATTAGTTCAGCGGGACTAGGTGCATGGCTTCCTTGCCAATTAACATTAGCTATGAACCTTGCGCAAGCAATTAAGGATTCTGGAATACATCCTTTTTATATTAATACTTCATTATCCTGTTTGACAAACCCGGTCATGGGTAAGCTTGGATTGGCCCCGACTATTGGTGTTGGCAATGTTGATCTAATTGCACCTGCAGTTTTGACTTATATAAGTCAGAAAACTAGGCTTGATCGTTCGAATATCGAGATCTATCTGGTTTGTCACCATCAGCATTGGGTGTATCCCCGTGAAGCAGGTTATAAGCCTGGCGCTCCTTATTTTTTAAAAATATTGGCAGATGGAAAAGATGTAACAAATCAATTTGATACGGATGAGGTAATGTATAATTCAGTAAAACTTTATGCACCAGGTATCGCATTTACAACTGTATCCGCATCATCTACTTTAAAGAATCTCAATGCCTTGGTGAAAGATCAAGATTTAAAAACCCATTCACCTGGACCAAATGGATTGCCTGGTGGTTATCCAGTATTACTAAATGGAAATGGAGCAGAGGTTAATTTACCAGATGAAATTACGTTAGATGATGCTATCAAGATGAATGAAGAATCGGGGAAACTTGATTCCATTCAGGAAATTCAAGATGATGGCACAGTTGTTTTTACGGATTATGCACATAAAATCATGAAGGAAATATTAGGATTTAACTGCAAATCCTTCAAGCCATCTGAATCGAAAGACCTAGCCTTGAAACAAATAGCATGTTACAAGAAACTCGCAGAACAGCATATAAAGAATTAATTGTTTTTTATTCAATGCCATCGTCTGTAATAAAAAAAGGCGATGGTTTTTCGCCACCGCCTTTTTTAACTATAATTGCTTCAGCAATTTTAGAAGTCGTACATTAATCTAATGTAAGTCATACCACCGTGATAACCGAGCGGTGAACGACGTGGGTAAGGCATACCTTGTGAAGCACGTGTATCAATTTCATTCGGATATGCATTCGTTACATTATTAGCACCAAAGACTACATTGAGGTTATTGCTTACGCTATAACTCAATTCAACATCAATGAATGTAATGGGATCAATGACATCTTGAGCACTACGTTCGTCAATTGTTTCACTGTAGTTATTCAAGCGAACCATAAGAGACAATGCATCTCCAAAGTCTTGAGTCACTGTTGCAATGATACGATCCTTTGGCAGGTTGTTTTCGATATTATCAATGAGACCAGCAGATATAGGATCTTCTCCATTGATCTGACGTTGTTCAACAACTTCTGTTTCATTATGATTCATTGCAAGACCAAGATTGGTATTATCCATTCTGTATGTTAATACCAGATCATAACCGGATGTTTTAGTATCCAGCGCATTGGTATAAAATGCTAACTTTTTAAACTCCGGATTATTTTCAACAGCAAGCGAACGAGATTTAATGATTTTGTTTACAATATCGATTGTATACAGATCAAATGTCAAGCTCAGGTTGTCTATTGGGCTTGAAGTGAAACCAAAACTAGTATTGGTTGCTTCTTCGGGTACTAATGGTGCTCCACCCAAGTCTATAGCAAGTTGATCAGTCGGACGCACGGTACCTTCTTGTACCTGCATTCCAGTCGGACCATCAAATGATGTAACAATACCAGTATAATTCGATTGGCCAGGTGTTGGAGCTCTAAAGCCTGTGGAATAACCACCACGCAGTGTAGCCAAATCACCAAACGAGTAACGTCCGGCTACTTTAATATTACTGGTTGCGCCAAAGTCTGAAAAATCTTCAGAACGGGCTGCAAATTGCAGAAGCAGAGCATCGCCCATGGCATATTCTACATCAGCATAAAAAGCTGTATTCTGACGATCGAAAACACCACCAGCATCCGGGCTTGTCCCAGGCATACCATTGGCGGCTAATCCGGGTGCGGTATACACTGTTGAGTCGCCTGGTATTTCAGGGTCATTCAACAAGGCTACGTTTGCCCAAGGACCAGGCATCCAAGATTCTTTTTGGCCTTGAAACATGGTGTAAGATTCTTCACGCCATTCTGCACCAAAAGCCAAATTAATGGCATCGGATAAGGCATATGTGAAGTCAGCATTCAGGTTTGTTTCTGCTTGTTCTAAGTCACCAATATCGAAATTATGAGGTGAATAAGGACCCCATGATAAGTTCAGTGTATTTTTTAGATAATAATGAATGTGGTTTTTACCATAGCTTGCGCTAAAATCATAATTAAGCCCCATTTCCATGTCACCTTTAACACCAACGACTGAACTAAAATCGTTTCCATGACCTTCAAGACGAGGTGTAAATCCCAAGGGATACGTATCTCCCCAGGAAAAATTACCTTCTGAAGGGTCTGCAGGATTAAGTGGAACAGCTGTTAATGCGCCGGATTTACCGGGAGCACGTAAGAAGAAACTGTATTCTCCAAATGTGTCAGCATAATTACCAAAAGAATAAGCCGATACATTATCGTTAATTTTTAAACCGGCATTCCAAACGGATTTAAATCCACTGCCTATGGGACGACCCCAGTTCATGGCTGTTTGCCAATCATCAACATCTTGACCTGCGTTATTTGCATCCCAGCCTTTGTAACCATCAGCGGCAGATGCATGTTGGTTACCTCTAGAAAGTTCTGGTCTGTCAGCATATTCAAAACTAAGGTTTACAAAACCATTATCTGTGAGGGGTAAGCCAACATTGGCTGCAATCGTTACATCTTTTTCACCACCGCGACCATTTGGAGCTTCCATCCATTGACCACCGTTTACGTGAACTTGATATCCTGAAGAATTATCTTTCAACATAAAATTCATAACACCGGCAATGGCGTCTGAACCGTATTGAGCTGCTGCACCATCGCGCAGTACTTCAAGTTTTTTAATTGCAATACTTGGTATCATACCAACATCAACAGCTTGAGCACCCACATTCATGGCTGCACCAAAATGTGAGATTAAAGCTGAACGATGGCGTCGTTTTGAATTCGTCATGACCAGAATATTATCTGGTGGAAGACCACGCATGGATGTTGGTCGTACGAATGCAGCGCCGTCACCTGTTAGCGGTGTTGCGTTGAATGATGGTACTTGGTTTTTAAGTGTTTCTGTTATATCACCGTTACCTTGGCGACGCAATGATAAGTCATCAAATCCGTCGATAGGTGTAGGTGATTTCATGGCTGTTCTACCAGCGGCACGTGTACCTGTAACAAAAACATCAGCACCAGCTAATGCGCTTGTAGCAAGAGAGAAATCAGCTTGAGCTGATCCTGCATCAACGTCCACACTTTGACTTGATGATTCATAACCAATGAATGAAGCGATGACAGTATAAGAACCAGCAGGGACGCCGGAGATCGAATAAGCACCAGAAGTTATTGTTGCAGCACCCATGGATGTCCCTTGAACAGAAACATTTGCACCTGCTAATGGATTACCATCTGCATCTGAAACGGTTCCAGATATAGAACCATCTTGAGCAAATAGCCAAGCAGCGCAATTAAGTACTACAATGATCTTAATAAGATTTCTCATTTTATCTCCTTTTTCTAGCACTATTGTGATAATAGTGTGATTTAATAAAAGTAAGGTATGTGGAAGTAAACCTGACTATTCCTTAATTCTGGGTAAATTATTATTAGTATAGATGAATTGTC
>Ga0208895_1001254_pt1 | contig 10770 bp, 12 predicted proteins | sample ETNtaG_10_FD_185765 | JGI IMG/M metagenome (GOLD analysis project Ga0208895, IMG submission 185765) | Marine microbial and viral communities from oxygen minimum zone, Eastern Pacific Ocean - ETNP201302SV82 (SPAdes) (version 2) | ecosystem: Environmental > Aquatic > Marine > Oceanic ... | reverse complement strand
TCACCTGGTGTTTAAGCATCTGGCGGCTGCAGATTTTATTGAGCTAGTAACAATGGATGAAGGAGAACGTGGCCGTATTGATTTAGTTATGTTGTGTGAGGATAATGAAGGCAATGGTTATAGAATAAGACCACCTTTTCACCCTAAGGAGATCGCCCGTTTCCATTCTTTATTAATTAAATCAAACCTTGAGCCTGTATTTCAGGGGAATCATGAATTCCTGCTGATATTCGACATGAAAGATCGACTAGTTGGCGGTGTATATTGGAAAGAATCTGAAAAAACCAATATTGTACATTTTGAGTGGATTGTTATACGCTCAAAATATAGAAATAAACATTTGAGTAACCGGCTTATGGATGAACTAATGAGCAGGTTAAGAAATAAAGGTGTTCAATACGTTATAGTCGGATTCTTCCAAGAAGAATTTTTCTATAAACACGGTTTCATAATCGATAAAAATTTTGGCGGTTTGGTTAAAGATATTCAGCTGGGCGTTCAAGCAACATCACCAGTATAACATAAAATAAATTATCACCCCGGTCACAGAAACATAAAGCCATAGGGGTAAAGTGATCCTGGCGATTTTTCTATGTTTACCAATATGATTATTCCATCCGCGATATAAGGTGATAAGTGCTAACGGCACAATAATAGCTGCTAATAGTATATGGGAAATTAAAATGAAGTAATATAATGTAGTCCAATCACCTGTATACAACTTTGGACCACTTTTAAACCAATGGTAAATAACGTAACTAATTAAAAATGCGGTTGATGTACCAAAAGCTGACAACATAACATTTTTATGCTGCTGTCGCTTCTTTTGTCTAATTAAACTATATCCAACAATTAATAGAACAGTCGTTACTCCATTTAAACTTGCATTTAGAATTGGCAGAAAAGATACATCCAGAGATCCTTCAATTCTTACTGGTCTTGGACCAAGAATTAGAAACGCTATTGCACCTGATATTATAACAGAAACTATATATATTATTCTCAGCCAGAAACTATCAGTGTTGGCTGTCAACATATTAACGTATATCATTTATTAAAGATTGAATATCACGCGTCAAAATTTCATGTTCTGCTGGCTCTGTGCCAGAATAATAACCACGAAGATTCCCTTCATGATCAACCAAAGCAAAACGTGTACTATGAAAAACAATTTCCTCTACATCACCCATTTTAAAACCTTCCACAATTAATTCCTGAATTTGTTCATATTTTCCAGTCACAAAAGACCAGGAACCAACATCTGCATCGAATCGTTGCGCATATTTTTTCAGTACCTCCGGTGTATCATAGTCCGGATTAACAGTAAAAGAAACAAATTTTAGTTTATCAATTTCGAGTAAATCATGTTGGACCATACTCATTCGTTCTGTCATAATTGGACACGGACCAGAACATGTTGTGAAAATAAAATCTGCTAACCATACATTACCTTCTACATTTTCAAGGGTAAACTGTTTACTGTTTTGGTCAACCAGATCAAATGCTGGTATCTTACCAATAATTGGTAGTTGTTCTTCTACACCATCGGGTTGCATAACTGCTATTAAAGCTATTATTATCACTAAAGCAATTACATATACCCATGGTCTAAAAAACATGTTCAAATTCCTTTATCAATGATAATGATCACCATCAATAATGGTAAATAAAGAACAGACGCCTTAAGTATTAGGGAAGCATTCTTGGACGATTTTTCCTTTAACATTGGAATAGCAGATAAAAAATACAATAATGTTAATATTGTTGTACCAAATAGATAAATATTACCACTCATACCTATGATAAATGGTAAGAAACATACTGGAAATAAGAGGCTAAGGTGCCAAAATATCTGACGGACCGTTCGTGAACCATTTGGTTCAATTACCGGTAACATTTTAAAACCTGCTTTTTGATAATCATCTTTACACATCCAAGCGATCGCAAAGAAATGTGGATGCTGCCATAAATAAAGAATGGCAAATAGAATCCACGCACCAGAATCAACATTACCTGTCGCAGCTGTCCATCCCCCTAGCGGCGGCAGTGCACCTGGGATTGATCCTAATGATGTATTCAACCAAGTTAATTTTTTCATAGGCGTGTAGATTAATACATACATAAAAGCGGTTAATAATGATAGAAATCCTGTTAGGGTATTTATCTTCATAACTAGAATTATACTTCCCATAATCACAGCGGATACACCAAATAATAACGCATTCTGAGGTTTTATGATGCCAGCCGGTATGGGCCGATTACATGTGCGGTCCATCAGTTTATCTTGGTCGCGCTCTAAATATTGATTTAGTGCACCAGCACCGCCTGCTGATAAGCTTGTTCCCAATAATGTCCAGATCAGCCTGATCCATGACATTGCACCCTCATTGCCCAAATAATAACCTAAAAGAGTGGTAATGAGTACCATAATCAAAATACTCGGTTTCATAAGCTCTATATAAGCCCGAGTTATTAATAAAATATTGTTATAGCCCTTATTCATCAAATTAAATCTACCACGATAGTTTTACTGGTGACACCCGCAAAATCAACAGAGTACTTACGCCAAGAATTACTGCGCCGTTAACAACATGGATACTGGTTATAAATGGTTCCTTGACTGACCAAATTGTAAAAGCACCTAATGTGATTTGAATAATTATAAGTGTAATTAAAAATCCTGCTAATCGATATATTCTTTCATTACTGATTTTCGATTGAATAATCTTCAATGTTAGCCACCCAATTGAAAAAGCCACAGCTAACGCACCCATGCGATGAAAATAATGAATAATAATCTGACTCAATGTAACAAATGGTAATCCTGATTCAAATTGCATCGATTGAATTGTATTTAGCATTTCTTGGTTAAAAGCTGGGATTATATATCCACCAGATAACGGAAAATCAGGAATTGCCAATCCAGACTCCGTATGCCGCATCAGAGCTCCAATAATTAATTGTATAAATACAAGACCTGTAACTAAGTATGTAGGGAATCTCAAAACCTTATAATCAGTGCTTTCATTTGACATACGATTCGCTCTTTCTTTTGATAACCCATAGGAAATCAAAATCGTAACCATTAGAAATGTTTGGGCCAGGAGAGCATGAATTACGGAAACAGGTGTCGGTAAAAATAAAAGTACGGTTAACCCACCTAAAAGTCCTTGTATGATCACCAAACCAAGGGCAAAGAAAGCTGTCTTTTTTAACCAAATCCTATGATCAGTATAATATATAGTAAATGCTAAAATCAGTGTCATAAGACCGACAACAGTTGCTATCATACGGTGGCCATGCTCATAAAAAATACCACCAATCATATCTGAAAGCGGGAAAGCAAACATCTGGTGGCCATAAGATGTGGGCCAATCTGGTACCGACAAACCAACTTCATGGCTTTTAACCAAAGCACCAGCAAAAATTAATAACAGAGTTGAAATCACCAATAATTTGGATAAGCGACGTACCCAAATGGTGGCAAATTTGATGCTGTAACTAATTTCCCCCATTTAATATTATAGTCGTCTTTATTATATGGTAAAATGCAATAGCAATAAATGCTATTAATAGAGGTCTATTTACCAGTCGTCCTCATCGCCCCACTCATCTTCTTCACTGTCTTCTTCGAGATATTGAGCCTGTAATTCTAACCAGAGATTATAATCATCTTCTGTATCTATGGTTAGGTACCCCCGCATTCGATAATGCCCGAGACCGCACAACTGCGCACAGGCTATTTCTAATCCTTTGCCTTCCCGGGGTGTGCCAACCATTTTCTTTAGGAATTCCTCTGAGGTCGTATTTGCTATAAAATGAACGGGTATACTCATGCCTGGCACGGCATCTTGCCCTACCCGAAGCTCTGGAAGCTTGAAACTGTGGATCACATCCTTAGTTGTAAGGTCGATGCGGATTTTCTTATTGACTGGAATATGCATTTGATTGATTGTATAAAAGTCATCACCTGCTCCTGGACTGGAACGGTCCAAACCAATAGGGTTATTGACCTCATCTATTAGTTCTGGTTTTGAAACAGCAAAGATTCCATCCGCACCTGGGTAATGAATATTCCATGCATACTGTTGGGCAACAACACGGATATGCACTGCACCATCATCTGATGTGGGGACATCATTTACCCGATTAGCCCAAATAGGAAAGGCGAATCCGATTAGTAATATGATCTCCACTAGAGCAACAGCTACTTCAAGAACTGATGATAGATGGGATTTTACACCCGCATGATCCGCATTCGGATTCTTTGATGCTCTAAACTTTACAAGTGATATAATAAAAAAAGTACCCCAACCTACAAATAACACTAACATAAGCCAGTGTGTCAAAACAATAATTTCATCTATGCCAGGACCAGCTTCTGAAAGACTGATCGGCAGTCCGTAATTCTGAAGAAATTTTAACATAGTTTACCTATTCTCCATCATAATATGTGTTTTTTAACTCTAGGCGATACGTTTTTGACCTTTTGTAAAATGATACAGTTGTGAAAACAATAAGTGATAACATACCCGCTGTAAAAGCCAGTAGAACGAGGATGGCCATATTCAACCCCAGTGTAGCTGGGGCATCGGGGGCTCCATAACAGGTCGCACATGCTGTTACAATCTTTGGAGAACCAATAATTATAATCAGAAATACTGATCTAATAAAATTAATCATATGGTTTTGAATTTCTGTATTATACGGAAATAATAGATCATTAAAGCGCCTCCTGCAATAAAAGAAAGTACAGAAAATATCACTGATACTGATCCTGGGTTGGAAGGTGTAACTAATTCAAATATACCATATCCAATAGTTAACATTATGGCTAATCCAATGAAAAATAAATGGAACGTTTTAAGAGATATCATCCAATTCGTGCCTGATCAATAAATGATACCATTGGTATAAACATGAGTACAAAGAAAAAACCAGCTGTAAGCATCAATATCCACGTAATTAATGCTTTCTCAGATATTAAATGCATGAAATAACCAGCCACCAATGATCCTTTAACAGAAGCAATGGTCAAGGCAAGAAAAACAGCTTCTCCTGTACTTAGGTCCAGGTAAGATGCTGCAACGGTTACTATAGTCAAAGCAGCTAATGCTGCAAAAACCGTTATATAAACTTTTATATGACTTTGAATATCTGCTGTATCGTGTCCACTACTCATGAATTATGCCTCCTAAAGCAGGTATAGAACTGGAAAGAGAAAAATCCACACTAAATCAACAAAATGCCAATATAGGCCAACAATCTCAATCCGGTTGGTAAATTGTTCTGGTTTTGAATCCCACATTTTATTACCTGGTATCCAGAAATAAAAAAGAACGATCATGCCACCAATAATATGCAATCCATGGAGTCCGGTAAGCGTAAAGTAGATTGCATAAAACGTATTGGTACTGGGGTAGATATGGTGACCGAACTTTGCAGTATATTCTAAATATTTAATTATCAGAAAGCCCAATGCACATAACAAAGTTAAACCCATATAAAGTTTGTACTTTTTGAACTCATTCAGTTTAAGCGAAGCCCAGGACATTACCATGGTTACACTGGATGAAATCAAGATCAGTGTATTTAATGTAGCAAGGGGTATATTTAGTTCTTGGCCCCACTCATGGAACGCACCTACTGGTGCACCGAACCGTAAAAATACATAAGCGGAAAAAAGACCGCCAAAAAGCATTACTTCAGATGCTAAGAATAGCCAAATACCTAATTTCGCATTAAATAACCCTGTATCAGGCCTTTCTTCTACCGTATAGGGAATGTCCATGCTTCTTCTTTATCCTTTTTTTGGTTCTGTTTGCGGTGTGAAATCCCTTTTACGACCTGGCACACTATATTCATAAGCTACCCGGTGTACTTCTGGTATCTTTTCGAAATTAACATGAGGCAGTGGTGGCGAAGGCGCTGTCCATTCTAATGTAGTAGCATCCCAAGGGTTTTTATCAACTTTTTCGCCTCGCTTTAAACTGTAAAAAACATTAAAAATAAATGGTAGTTGAGCTAGGCCAAGTAACCATGCAGAAATCGACATGAATTCATTCCAATGAAGTACACCTGACGCATGGGCATACTCGAGTCCGCCATCCCAGAGCCTACGTGATACACCAGCAAGGCCTTGTATAAACATAGGCATGAATATACCATTCATGAATATCAGGGAAGGCCAAAAATGTAGTTTACCTAATAGCTCACTCATTTTTCTACCAGTAATTTTTGGGTACCAGTAATAAATACCGGCAAATAGGCCAAAAATTGTACCCGGGGCAACAACATAATGAAAGTGTCCAATTACATAATAAGTATCATGAAGAAAAATATCTGATGCAGCTAAACCCAAAGGCAAACCAGTCAATCCACCAATACCGAACATTGGCAAAAAAGCTAAAGCAAAGAGCATTGGAGTATTAAAACGAATTGACGCTCCCCACAATGAAATAAATAATGCTGATAATATTATCACTGAGGGGATGGAAATGATCATGGTCGTTGTCTGGAAAAATGCACTCATGGCCGTACCCATTCCAGTTAAAAACATATGATGGGCCCAGACAATAAAGGACATGAACCCTAAAAAAACTGCTGCGAAGACTAAAGAATTATAACCCCATAATGGTTTACGAGTATTATTGGCAATCACTTCAGCCACAATACCCATGGCTGGTAAAATCAATACATACACTTCAGGATGGGCTAAGAACCAGAAAAGATGTTGCCATAAAAGAGGACTACCTCCGCCACTAACATCTAATAATTCGCCAGAAACAACTAGACCACTGGGTAAAAAGAAACTGGTGCTGGCTACACGATCCATAAGCTGTAAAACAGCTGCAGCTTCCAGGGGTGGAAACGCCAAAACTAATAAAAACGAGGTGACAAACTGTGCCCAAACGAAGAAAGGCATTCTCATCCAAGTTAATCCTGGTGCACGTAATTGGATTATGGTTGTAATAATATTGATAGATCCGAGCAAAGATGAAGTAATTAGAAAAACCATTCCGATCAACCATATTGTTTGCCCTACTTCAATATCAGCCAGTGGCGGGTATGAGGTCCATCCTGATCTGGCAGCGCCCTCAGCGGTGAAAAAACTACCCATCATCACGACACCACCAATAAAATAACTCCAGTAACTAGTAGCGTTGAGTTTTGGAAATGCCATATCTGGAGCACCAATTTGTAAGGGAACAAAATAATTACCAAAGGCACCAACTGCCAGCGGGACAACGCCAAGAAAAATCATAATTGTACCATGCATTGCACCTAACGAATTATAAATCTCTGGCAATAACATTCCGTCTTCTCCAAATATTGATCCGACTAGCGGTACTGATGATTCAGGATATGCTAATTGCCAACGCATAATCATCATCAATGAAAAACCAACTAAAAGAAAAACCAATGCAGTAATCCCATACTGTAGGCCAATAGTTTTATGGTCGGTAGACCAAATATATTTTCTAAAAAATGATTCTTCGTGGTGCGAATGAGTGTCCATATTCTTCCTTACATTTAGACGGAAAGGGTATGACTAAATAAACTCCTGATAAAATTAAATGGATTTCTATTATAAGATATTAACATCCTAATATACTTTTAACTATACCTTATTAATACAGTTAAACTAGATTACTTCTTTTTAGAAGGTTTTGTAAAAGTAAAATTCGCTGCACTATCACCTACCGTTACATTTGCTGTTTGTGATCCGAGTTTTTCATGCCATGCCTCAATAACATAAACCCCTGGTTCTAAACCAGAGATTACATAGCTGCCGTCATCGCCAGTTACAGCAAAATATGGATGATCAAATACACCTATAAAAGCACCCATCCAAGGATGTACATCACATTTTACCTTAAATGGTGCTTCTGATTTATCGAACTGCACTGTCATTTGTTTTTTAGAGCGCGGCATTGCTTTGTTAAATTCCTTATTTACCTTTGGAAGAGCATGGATATTATGCAGTGTACCGTCACTGTTTAAAATATCCAGCTTCTGACCAACCATCACACCCATCACATGGGGTACATACACACAACCATTTTGATCAATAACCGCAGGATTGTCAGGGGGACTGTGATCACCTGAAATTGAGTTTGATGAACTTTCTTTTACAAATACAAGGACATTCTTCAAACCATTATTCTCATCGAGGATTAGCCACTCTTTTCGTGGTGCTACTTCATTATTAGCAACACATACTGGATCAGCGTCCATTCGCAGCGATTTCATTTTTGGTGCTTTGCCATCAAAAGTTATTTTGCCTTGAATATCTCCTGCGAAACAAAAGGTCAAAACAGATGACAGGATTAATATTTTATTTATATTATTGTTCACAATTTCCTCCACATAAATCCATACCATTTAAAGTTTTAATTTTGCCAAGACATGTTATAAATCCAATAGCAAAATAAATTATTACCATTCTTCATCTTCCCATTCGTCTTCATCTTCAGTTATAAAGCCATAGCCCTGGCTTTCAAGATGAACCTTTACAATTGCCGAAACATCTTCTACCCCTTCAAGCCCCCACATCCAATCCACAAGGCTATTCAACATCGCCGTAGTGTCCCCAACAAAAGCAGCAACCTCGGGGCCCCAGTATTCTATAACATCATTAATAGGCTCATCAACAGGAATGTATGGAGCAGGCATTTTCGTGCCTGGCATAACAGATTGTGGATTATTAAACCATTCAATCAGCCATTCTGGTCGCAGGCGTTCTTTAGTCAACACAAGGTTTGGTGCCCAGGTTAAGGCATCTTGTCGTGGTTTCATAGGTCCATAAAAATGACAGTTTATACAAGCACCTTCTTCTTGAATCTTTTGACCGGCAATATATGAATTAGAAACTTGTGAAAAACTGTGAGGATTCTCATAGTTGAGAGCCAGTCCATCTTTCGATTGAAAATAATCAATTACACCATTCCATTCCTGATGGGTAAAATCATAACTGGGCATCCTTACCTGTAAATGAGGGCGTATCATTGATACATTCTGGAACCAATCCAATAACCAGTCCGGCTGAACTTTGCGACCTTCGGTATTCAATAATGGAGGGCTGAAACTCTGTACCTGGCTAATATCTTCGGAATTTTCAGATCCTGCAACTTCCTCAAGCCAAGCTGCTGTCGCCGTCCAAATTGCACCACCTTCACCATCAATTTTATGGCAACCAAGACAATTATTTGTATGTATAAAACGTTCACCTTTTGATACAGCTAAGTAGGCAGGTGTTTTTTCTGGAAGTTTACTCTCAGGGATTTCATCTTTTACCAGTCCCATTATCAAGGTTACTAAGGCATCGATTTCTTTATCCGTTAACCCATAGTGTGGCATTCGAGACTTATCTAATGAAGGTAATTGCTTAACTGCATAATTATCCTCGTCATTTGGTATGAGGTCGAACGTTTCCGGCTTATCAATTTTATTATAAAACCAGTCCCATTTTGTGTGCGGTATTTCATCATGCCAAAACGCAAAATCAAGCTTAGAGATTAATTTGCTCCCTTCAATATTGAGGGAAGTTCCAATTGGTTTTTTATCTTCAAATCCAGCAATATTATGGCAGGAGTAGCAACCATAATTCCCAATAAGTTTCTCACCAGCATAATTGAGCTTTTCAGAAATTTCCATATCTTCCAAGCGTTGATCAACCTGATCTTGGCGCAATAACTGGGAAAGAAAATCTGCAGAAATCTGATCAACTATTGATTCGTTTACAGTGGGTACGGCTAATTGATCAAACATTTTATTTTTATCAGCTAATAAATATGCAGCAATATCAGCAGCTTCCTGATCACTTAATCGCAGATTCGGCATCTTTGTATCTGGATGATAACTGTAAGGATTTTTCAGCCAACCTAATAACCATTGTCTATTTACTTTTGATCCCAATCCTATGAGGTTTGGCCCCTGTTCTGTTCGTATAGCATCAACGGATGGATCATATATAGGATCTGGATCGGGCTGAATTTGATGACAACCCATACATCCCAGTGAATTAACCAGAACCCTGCCCTTTTCTTGGTCTCCGGCATAATCAACGTCAGCTGTTTTATATGGTGTTGCAGTAGAGAATAAGTATTCGGTTATTGCGAGAACTTCTTGCTCAGTTTGTTTTAGGTCTTCAGGTGCACTATTATTCCCTTTCTTAAAAAAATGCGGCATCCAGGTGTTATGTCTGAATGAACGTGGTTCCAAGATCCAATTATATGTCCAATCTTTATTTGTCTTTGAAGCCAAATGGTAGAGGCTAGGCCCCGGTTTTGGTGAATCATTCCAGCGGTCAACCTGATGACAAGCATAACAGCCTGCTTTTTCAAAAACAGACAAACCAAGACTCAATGTTTCTGCTTCTTTAAGCGGCATATTACCACTATGACATTTATAGCAACCAGCTTCTGTATATCTTTTAGGCAGCATGGGGTTTCCCCAGTAATGCATCGGTTCCCAACCTAATTCTTTTTCCCAACGATGGGCCGTTTCTTGATCATTTGGACTATGTGCTGCTGTATAGAATTTAGTTCCTCTTCCTCTTCCACCATGACATGACGTGCACCCAAATTCACTTAGTGGGTGCGCTGAACTGGGTCCAACCATAAAATCCAATTTGGGATGGGTTTTGTATGGCTGGGGGGCATCTTCAAAACCAGCTTTATCAATTCCTACGTGACAAGTCATGCAACGATCCACCTTTGGCATCCCCATGTAAACAAGGTCTTCATCCAGGCCATTAACTACGACCTG
>Ga0208895_1001250_pt1 | contig 10792 bp, 14 predicted proteins | sample ETNtaG_10_FD_185765 | JGI IMG/M metagenome (GOLD analysis project Ga0208895, IMG submission 185765) | Marine microbial and viral communities from oxygen minimum zone, Eastern Pacific Ocean - ETNP201302SV82 (SPAdes) (version 2) | ecosystem: Environmental > Aquatic > Marine > Oceanic ... | reverse complement strand
GTCCAACTATTATTCGTTTACAATGTACTCCATTCCTACAAGTATGGAGAGGATGCAGATGACGATCCATGGGGTGGCTGGTCTCTTGAATGGGCCACTAGCTCACCTCCACCGCACAACAGTTTTACTGAGATTCCGACACTTAAATCGGCCGAGGAAACCGAATGAGCGAGGAACATGGACATCATGGGACTCCTGCACCCTTCGTGTTCTGTGTAGGTGTCGCCCTAATGTTCATTGGGTTGGTCATGGCAACGGCCGGTGGCGAGGATAATGAAGGTGATACGGGCTACTGGTTCGTTTTCATTCTCGGAATTGCAGGTATGATTACTGGATTCATGATGTGGATGCAGGACTACTGGGACCAAGATTCCGAGGAAGGTGTGGAGATCGTAGGGCATCATCCATTCTGGGCCAGCATAACCACACGCAAATTCGGAATGTGGATATTCCTTCTGACCGAGGTTATGGTGTTCAGTACCCTCCTGAGCGCTTACCTGAGATACAGGTCTGCTATCCCGGACTATGCACCTAATATTGACTGTGGACTTGAGTTCGAGGAATGCTGGGTTCCTGCAGCGGATATTATACGCTCTCACCTGATATTTGGAGTAATAAACACATTTGCTCTCCTGTTGAGCAGTCTGACTGTGGTCCTTGCTCTTTATGCAGCCCGAAACAACAATTCCAAGGCCGCGACCAGATACTTGATGGCAACGTTCTTTCTGGGAACGCTTTTCCTAGTCCTCAAGGCATATGAATGGTGGGAAATGAAAAACGGCCACTTCTGGGGTGACCATTGTAGTGTCACTGCCGGGCAGGATATAGGCCATCATTGTGTTGCTCCAAAGTACGAACATGGATTCTGGCTGGATACTAGTCTGGAAGGGACTACTTTCTACATTACCACAGGGACCCATGGGGCACACGTTTTCGTTGGACTTCTGGCATTGGGATATCTGATTGCCAAGGCCAATAAGGAAGGTTACAATGAGAAATATCACGATACGATCGAACTATTCGGTCTATACTGGCACTACGTGGACGTAGTTTGGGTATTCGTATTCCCATTCTTCTATTTGTATTGAGGCAAAAATGAGTGACGAACAAGAAACCGAAAACGAACACGACGAACATCATGACGAACACTCGTTCCCGGGATGGCTACATGCCGGTGAAAGTCCGATTCAAGGGTTCATGAAAGTTTTCGCATGGTTGGTATTCTTCACCATACTGGAAGTAATGGCCATTCTTCAAGAATTCGCATTCGAGGTGACGATGGTTATCCTATTCGGTATCGCTGCAGTGAAAGTATGGTTCATCGGCTCTTTCTTCATGCATATGATATGGGATCCACCATTAGTCAGTCGTACCGCAGCAGTCCCGGTATTTTTCCTAATCGTATTGTTCTTAGCTATAGGACTCACATCACCAGGTGCCGTGGATGACCTACGAACTATCTGTGGTTTCTAGTTACTATACATAAACAGACCAATCATGGTCAGAAGGAAATAAGGAACCAGAGCGGCCGCCCCATCATAATCCTTGGAGATTCTCTGGCCAGCCATCAGAATACTAAATGAACCGGCTGCTAGGATTAGACCGATTATCCCATATGATTCATCATCATAAAACAAAACCATGATAGAGCCAAACAGAGAAAGCAAACCTGACAGCGTTTCAAGAATCGTGACCTGAATAAGACCTATTATGGAAAAATTGGACAGAGCTGTCTTAGAGAATTTCTCGGTTATGAATTCGAGTTCGCCTTCCCAATTGAATATTTTGTCCAATCCTGACTGTGCCATTACGATTCCAATGAACATTGAGATGAAGGAACAGATTATACTTATGTAACTGAAATCATGGTCGAAAAAAACCAACCCATTGTCACCAAAGGCTAGGAGTGTCATGAAACTTGCAGAAAAAGCGGGTATATGGGGCTTACTAAACTAAAGAAGCATCACGACATCATGATAAATTGAGGCATAGGTCCAGTCATATCCGCGCCAGACCACCCGCATATTTCCATCCCGATCTATAATGTAAAGTTTGGCTGAGTGGCTGACTCCGTAGTCTCCATCAGGCGCCTCCTCAAACTCGTAGTTCAGGGCAGCGGCAATTACTTCTATCATTTCTTCATCCGACATGTGACTCGCCTCCCAGTGTTCTAGATTTTCCAGTATCAGGTTCATTTGTTCACTAAGATTTACTGGTTCAGAACGATCCTCGACCAAGTCCACTAATTGTTCATAACTCTTGGAACCTGAAGCCCGGACAACTATCTGATCGCCCTCGAGCAATACCCAGCTAGGATAACTATTCATCCCGAAAACCTGCATCAATTGATGTGAATCATCATACAGGTAAATCCATGTTGCATTGTGATCGATTGTAAAATTCTCTATGGTACTTACATTATCCACGTTACCTCCAAGACCATATCCCCCCACAGAGACTATACTGACGTTTGAAGAATGGTTGGCATGGAATTCTTTCAATGCCGGAATCTGATTTTGGCAATGTGAGCAGTCGGTATGGAAAAACTCGATTAGGGTCAGGTTTTGTTCATAATACGTGGAAGAGGAATGCTGGGAACCATTGATATCAACTAAATCCCAGTCTGAACCAAATACTTGGGACATCAAAAGATCGATACTCGCCATTGCCTGACTATCATTAACCAAGCCACTTGACCATACATCGAGAGCCGCGATTATGTCTGATTCAAGACCCTCTTCAAAAGTGGCATTCTTGTCATGGTCTGGGTCCTCGATACAATCATCTATGTTCCAGGGATCCTGCATGTAACCCGGATTACAATGGCAGCCTTCGTAATCTTCCATGTGGTGGCCATTGCCCCCACAAGCTTCTTCGTCAATCATGACCTCCATGCCATAGTCATACCAAACTGATGACATATGACCTACTGGAGAATCGTCTGTGGATGTCAAAAACTGCCATGAGGCATCGTGATTGGATGCGAAGGAAGCGAGTCTTTCAGGGGTATCTCGCTCAGGATCCACCGTAACACTGAGAAATACAACCGATTCATTATAGTCGTCACCCAATTCCTCAGACAACTTCTTCATCTGGTATGTGACGGCAGGGCATACATCAGGACAATTAGTATACACAAATGTGATAACTATGACCTTGCCCTCGAATTGAGACATATTAACCGGTTTGTTAAACTGATCGACCAACTCGAAAGCGGGTGCTGGTCCGGCAATACAAATCTGATTAGGGGTCTCTTCACAGTCCTCTCCCCAGAAATTGTTATCATCCTGCTGATCCAGACCATCAAGGCAGCCTGAAGTGACAAAAAGTGTAGAAAGTAGCAGAGTTAATAATCCACGATTAGTCATGATAATTTTCCATTGAATACGGATATTAAATATTTGTGATTAAAGATGCTTGTCGATCTCAGCCGATAGCTGGTCGTATGTCAGTCCGCCACTATGCTGATAAACTATTTCATTATTTTTTATCAAAACCATCGAGGGGTAGGAGTTGAATTTGTAATCTCTCATCAGGTCGCCCGTGGAATCATACAAATGCGGCCATTGAGAATTATGATACTGGAATTTGAATGAGGCCACGTTGCTCTTGCTGTCGGTATTACTTCCCACTTTGTATCCACCGATTGAGAACATATTGAAATGGGCTGAATAATTCTCGCTTGTATCGTCCATGTAATTATCGTTTATCTCTTTCAGTATAGGGGCCTGATTCTGACAATGTCCACACTGTGACTGGAAAAACTCGACCATAGTCAGTTGATCACCATCATAATAATCCTTGGATGAATAAATCACTCCCGTGTCGGCTTCCTCGAGCGTCCATTCCTCGGGTCGGGGGTTGCCCGGTTCATAGATAAAAACAAAGAATATGACACCCAGAAGAATCAATAAGACAAGAACCGGAGGTCCAAATCTCCACAGGTTCTCATTGAAATTATCACGTCTGACTTGCATCTTCTGATCGATTGTTCTCGATGCCTTCAGTTCCAGTTTGCGCCTTCGCTTAGATGCCATCGTTTCCTCCTATGAAGTTCTTGAGTTCTGTGCCATACGTCCTTAAAGCGAAAAATGTCGCTCCCAATGTTAGGGCAAAGGCAGTAAGACAGAATGGGCACCACTGGTGGATGATAAAAGCTTCAGCGTACGTCAGGTAGCCACCAAAAACGCTTCCGGACAGCCCTATCAACGGGAGAAGAATGACATTGTAACGTGTCCTTTCCAGATCCATATTCAAGTAACGATCCAGGGCCAGTGAAAATAGAGCGATGAAACCAAGAACTCCGAACCAGGCGACAGGTATGCCGAGCAACTCGGCTTGCTCGCTGGCCAGAACCTCTCCACAATCAAGTCCGGGAAGATTCTGGGTCGGGCAGCCTCCTCCTCCTGCAACAAGAGAGTGAAGATAGGTCAAATACAAGGAATCTATCAAACCCAGAACAGACAGTACCATGATTGTCGTAAGGGTCCGGTCTTCTTGTCCTGTATCCACAATCAAGAACGCTTAACTTTACTATTTAATGATTATTATCAATATAGCTATCGTATACGTTGCGATGAACTTATTGCTTTAATTATAACGTTCTGCTATGGAGTCTGGGATATTCTATGCATGGACCTGATGAAGGAGTTAGTGAACATACAGACGAGGCGAACTCTGCCGTAAAGATAGTTGGCGGGAACGTTTTCGTTGAACTTGATCCCGACCATCCGGGATTTCAGGATGAGGGATATCGGGCCCGAAGGAACGATATCGCCAAGATTGCCATGGAATGGAATGATATGTCCATGGAAAAGAGAAGGACCACAAAGATTCCTCATGCCCCCTATTCGGAGGATGAAGACGCAGTATGGGCAGCAATAATGGAAAGGATCACGCCCGTACATGAAAAATATGCTTGCAAGCAATATCTGAATAATGCTAAGAAATTAGGATTGCCCGATGATAGAATACCACAATTACAAGAAGTGAGTGAGAGGTTGCAAGAGATGACGGGATTCAGGCAAGAACCGGTCGGCGGACTGGTACATCCCAAGACATTCCACTCCGCACTGGCCAACAAGGTCTTCCTTTCGACCCAATACATCAGGCACTCGTCAAGACCTTTCTATACCCCAGAACCTGATGTTGTACACGAATTGGTGGGTCATACCGCAATGCTTGGTGTACCTGAGTGGGCAGAATTAAATATCCTGTTTGGAGAGGCTGATATGAGGACGGAAAGCGAAGCTGCAATCAAAAGATTGGGGACGATTTACTGGTTTATTCTAGAATTTGGTGCTTGCAGAGAAAATGGTAAGATCAAAGCGGTGGGTCCGGGACTACTTTCCTCTTTTGGGGAAATGGAACATGCCTGTACTGCTGGAGCAGGATGTGGTACGAATGAAGCCTGCGTCTGTGACCCCAAAATCGAATACCGTACGCCAGACTTCGAAGAAATGGAAACGCATCCTTATGACGTTACCAAGTACCAACCAATACTGTATGTGTGGAACTCATTCGAAGAACTATACGAAAAAACCAAGGAATTCGCAATTCAATGGGGAACTGATGATGATTCCCGAAAAGACCTGCATCTGTAAGCTATAATCGTAAAAAGCCACCATATATGGGCGTGACATGAGGATAGCAATTCTCCTTTCAATGATTCTTCTGTTCACACCGGGCACGGTTGCAGATGCAAGCCCGATGGAGAATTCATATGAGGGAAATCCAATCATTGTCATCAATTTGACCTACGAATCTGGAATCGGTGGCGGAGATGATTTCGAGGGTGAGATTGTATTGGAACTGTTCCTGAATTGGGCGCCTGTCACCGTTACTAATTTTGTTGACTTGGTAAATCAGTCCTTTTATGATGGTATTTTCTTTCATCGGATTATCGATGACTTTGTGATACAAAGTGGTGACCCTGATTGCAATTCAAATGGTGTTTATCCCATATCAGACCCGTCTTGTGGAGAAGGAGGATCATCGGAAACCATCCCATTCGAAGCAGACGCTAATCTGACACATATCAATGGGGCCATAGGTATGGCCAGAGGAACGGACCCTGATTCTGCAACAAGCCAATTCTACATCTGTGATGGGCCTCAGCATGGTCTAGATAATGGGAACCGGACCTTGGACGATGACCCAGGATATGCTGTGTTCGGAGTAGTCAGAGAGGGAATAGAACTGGTACAAGCCGCTGCAGGAGTTCCAACCACTAACGATGCTGATGGTGACGGGAGTATTCCAAGAGTTCCGGGTGGACCAGACCGGCCTCTCTATGAGGTACATATCAATTCAATCACCATAAGAGAATATGTATCTGCACCCGTCGTGGAAAAAACCGATAGCGAAAAAACGCCTGCCTTATATCGTATAATATTCGGCCTGATAGCTGTAGCTGCCATAGCTGGATTTGGGTTCTGGTCCAGAATGTCTAAGAAAGAACTAGTTGATTTGTCGCAAACGGCAATACGAAAGGTTCAGAGGAAAGGAAAATGAATTCGTAACATGGATTCAGTCATATTCCAAGCAAATGTTCTCGGAATGCTGGCCTATATTGTACCGGCAATGTTGCTGTTCTTCGAGATGATAAAGAACGTTGAGGACAAACTTGTGGAACGCAAATTGTACATTGCCTGCGGAGTTGGGGTCGTCTTCGGGACAATTGCGGACATCATAATGATCCTGGGTGGGATAGACCTCTATTCATACGATACGGGATATGCCGCGATGATTCTGGTCTCACCGTTCGTCATGTTGATCTTCATGTTCATTGGGGTCAACCTGAATACCTTCAAGTCCGAACCTGCCGCTCCATTCTATTCGGCCGGTTTCGGTCTGTTTTTCGGAGGTTCCATAGAGTTCTGGAAATTGTTGATGACCGAGGAGCGGTTTCCAGATCTCGGAGCTGGGAATCTCCTGTTGATCGCTGGGTTCGGTTTGGGTACCGTCCTATTCTTCGGAGGGGCGGGGATGTGGATAGCCTATGGAATTGTGCACGGTAATGGGGTAAGAGTTGCTGGACGTCTGGCCTTCCTCTATCTTTTCCTGGCATTCCTGAACGCCAGTGCCCTGGAGAACGTACACTACGATGTTCATCGTTCGGTACTGGTCAGCGTAACTGCACTGGCTGGCTATTTTGCGATTGGCGCGGCCTCATTCCACCAAGCTTCACTGAGATTACCAAGCATATCAGAGATAACTAGAGATAATGGTTGATTACTACCGTTATAGTTACAATTAAGATTATTTCTTCTTCTTGGCTGCTCTCTTAGGACTCTTTTTGGCTGCTGCTTTGGGACTCTTCGCGGTAGCTGGTTTGGGGCTCTTTGTAGAAGCTGGTCTGGGACTCTTTGTGATGGCCGGTTCGGGAACCTCGTGAATATGGACATCCCTCTGTGGGAAGGCAATCGTCACACCTGCATCTTTCAGTTTGTCAAATACCTGATGGTGAAGGTCAGAATTAATCTGCCTTATCTTGATAACATTATTGATCCAGGCGACCAGAACGAAAGTCAATGATGAATCACCAAAATCCTGGAAACGAACCAGAGGCATGCGGGTCGGATCATCCTGTTCGATGTCCGAATTTTGCTCGGCGACTTCCAGAAGTAGCTTCTCGACGTGGTCTGGATCTGAGTCGTAGGAGACCCCAATCTCGATCCGGATACGGTAGTAGCGATCCGGTCTGGTGAGATTCAAGATGTTCTGGTTTGCCAATGAATTGTTAGGTGTAATAATCATGACATGATTCACTATATCATAGATCTTGGTTGAACGAAGACCAATATCCCTGATTAAACAATAAGTTTCATTGAAATAGATCATATCTCCTGTCTTGAAACCCTGATCCAGCAGGAGCAGAATTCCCGAGAAGAAGTTGCTGAGGGTATCCTGGGCGGCTAGGGCAATAACCAGCCCCACAACACCTACTCCGGCAAGAAGGACGCCAAAGTCGACGTGGTAGGTAGAGAGGAAATTCGTGACACCGAAGATAATAATCAGGAGTGACCCTATTATCTCAAGCAGAGGACCATACTGTGTATCCGTTTTCCCAACCGTCAGCCAATCGGAAATGACCGGGACAAAATAGTTCGAATAGGCTCTCAGAAGGAATACCGTCATGAATAATACGAATATGGAATCAACGATGTCAATCAATATGAGGGTATAAGCCTCGAGATTTGCGTTAGTATCTGCGATTTCGCCGAAGAAAAGTGAAGACCCTCTGGTCATGATCATCCAGAAGACAACGACTGTAGGGTTCCATTCCCATTCACTCAGGCCCCGAAAATAGAGTGTCAGGGGAATAATGAAAAAAACGGTCAGGAAAGTAACGAATACCATCAATATCAGCGTCCATATTGACAGTTCCGTGAATATGATGAAATCCTCGCCTTCTACCGTGATCGAATAGTAAGGGCTAGGGACAAACTCCATGATGTAGGGGCGCAGAAATAGAATCGATACTATTGAAAGAATAAAACCTAACAATCGCTCAAACGGAAAGTCTGGCTTAAAACCCAAGCTTGTTTTAAATGACGGTTCTGGAGAAGACACAATTGTCCATTTGAAAATAGTTTATAAGTTGCTAAGGTGACAAACTCCTATATAGCAACTTAAGATAATGACGCATGGCCGAGCTGATGAGTGATATTGATGTCGAAAAATCATTGAAGGGGCTCGATGGATGGAGTCATGATGATGTCTACAAACGTGTCCACAAGGAATTCAATTTCAATAGTTTTGAATCGGCCGTGACCTTTGTACAACATGTTGCCAGCATAGCCAGTGAAATGGGACATCACCCCGATATTCTGATTCACAACGGAGGGAGTGTCAGGATAACTTCAACCACGCATGACCTGGGCGGAATAACCGAGAAAGATATTGCGCTTGTAGAGAGTTTGGAAATTCTGGTAAATACCTGAAAGTGCCTAAGTTATAGTTAGTTCCTTGACTATGTATTCTTCCGATGTCTTATCAATATATTCTATCAAATCTGAGACATGAGGTGACTCAAGTAAAATTTCATCAGTCTCATGATCTATTATACGAAAAGGCATGAACCACACAGTGCACTAATTTATTTATAATTTTCGAATTCAGAGCAACGCTTTATGTTACCTTTCCAATAGGTGTCTGTGAAGCAATATTTGGATTTGGTGAAAGAGGTTCTAGAGCGGGGAACTAGGAAGGAAAACCGCACTGGGGTCGATACAATTTCGGCATTTAACATCAATTACTCTATAGATATGAGAGATGGTTTTCCACTACTGACCACCAAGGAAATATCATGGAAGAATATAGTCGTGGAAAATTTGTGGTTTTTGTCCGGAGACCTGCACATAGGGCTATTAAAAAAACACGGTTGTAAATTTTGGGATTACTGGGCTGATGATGAAGGATTTGTACCAAGTGCCTATGGCAATTTTTGGAGGAAATTCCCGGTGCACGGAGAACCTGAGTACAATGATCAGGTGAGGTATGTTCTGGACACTATCAAGAAGAATCCAAATAGCCGGAGAATGGTGATCTCGGCCTGGGCTCCCGGAAATGCACAGGCTAGTGGACTGCCTCCTTGTCACCTATTATTCATACTCAATGTCCAGTACGATGATAAGGGTGAACCACGGTTGTGCGTCCATTTGACACAGCGCAGCTGTGACGTGGCCCTGGGTGTCCCATACAATATTGCTGGATATTCATTTCTACTTCATCTTTTTGCACATCTTACCGGAATAAAACCAGGAATCTTCGGACACTCTCTGGTCGATGCCCACATCTATACCAAGAAGGTCGATGGCTCTATGGAGGAATACGACCACATCCCTGGACTGAAGGAACAACTCAATCGAAGTGTAAGGAAATTACCGAGTTTGGTAATAGATCCAAGCATTAAGACCTTAGATGATGTTATGAATCTGATTGATGCGGACACCGATACCATACTCTCCAAATTCAAATTGGAAGATTACAGGCCTGAACCGTTCATCCCCTTCAAGGTCGCCGTATGAAAGGGATTCTGGTCGCAGTCTCCCCTGAAGGCATTATCGGAAAAGACAATTCGATACCTTGGCATTATTCTGCAGATCTGAAGAGATTCAAACGTCTGACTCTGGGCAAGACTGTGATCATGGGGCGCAGGACCTGGGAATCATTGCCTGTAAAACCACTCCCTGACAGAAGAAATATCGTGATCACCCGAACATCGTTGGATGATGTGGAATGTTTTCCGAGTATCGATGATGCCCTTGCAACTTGCGAAGGAGATGTGTGGTTCATCGGTGGGGCAGGAATCTATCAAGAAGCTCTCGGGAAAGCAGAAATAATCGATATGACGCTAGTGCCTGATAACATCTCAGGAGAAGGTTGTGTTGAATTCCCCAGAATAGGGGATGAATGGGATGCTGGGCCGGTAGAAGAATTGGAAACAGACGAAAATTTGAAGCACCAGACTTACACCCGGAGGGTGTAAACAGACCTTTATATCGCAATAGACTGGCCACTACACTCTGGAGCTCCCATGTCACGCAAACTAACTGCTCTCCTGCTAGCCATATTGATGTTGCCTTTTTCCGCTATGAACGTAGTGGCTGTGGGGGAACCTGACCTTTGGATCAATGAAATCAGTTTCAGTGATGATTCTCCAACGGGCGGCGATACTGTAACTATAATAGCCGAGGTTGCCAATGACGGAGGGGACAGTGGTGTGGTCAGCGTGACGACCAATGTGACCTTCTATTGGGACAACAACTACATTGGGACCGACATGATT
>Ga0208895_1001237_pt1 | contig 10878 bp, 9 predicted proteins | sample ETNtaG_10_FD_185765 | JGI IMG/M metagenome (GOLD analysis project Ga0208895, IMG submission 185765) | Marine microbial and viral communities from oxygen minimum zone, Eastern Pacific Ocean - ETNP201302SV82 (SPAdes) (version 2) | ecosystem: Environmental > Aquatic > Marine > Oceanic ... | reverse complement strand
CAACCATACTTTTGGCGGGGGAGTAAAATTTACAGATCGCAATGCTAATGTGATCAAAGATGTGGATGATGAAACAGGCGAATTGATTTACTTGGATTCAACGGAGTTTCGTTATTTAAACATACCTGTTTCCGGGAACGAAGGATTGATCAGCTTATCATATACCTGGTTGAGCCGTCGTCCCCATAAGCGCAATGCCATGATCCCCAATCAAGGGCAGGGCTTTGACCTGACCTTGGAATATGCCAATTCCGGTCTCTATGGAGATTTTGATTATACCCGCATCCTTACTGATGTGTTCATCAATTTGCTGCCTCACAAAAAAAGCCCGATTGTTTTATTTGGACGTATAAAATCTGTAATTATGTTGGGTAAAACTCCACCGCCTCAGGATATGCCGGCCATAACGAATGATACTCCTATTTATGGCGGTGGCAACAACATTTTAGGTTCAGATGAAGTAGTCCACCTCCGCGGCTGGGACGACTGGCGTTTAGGGGACAGGTTGATATTTGGAACCTTGGAAGTCCGCGCTGGAGCATCGCAATTTTCATTGGCAGCGTTTCTTGATTTTGGCAATGCCTGGTACGCAGATGGCGAAAAAGATGATATGTTGTATACCGGAGGATATGAAGCGCGAGTGAATTTTATGGGATTTATTGTGGCTTATGGAACAGCCCAGGATTTCAACCGCTGGCAGGATAAAAATATTCCAACCAATTACTTGCGCTTAACACTGGTGAATCCGTTTTAGCACTTATGGATTCAAAATTATCTGGATCAGGGACAAAGCGTCTATAATATTTAAGTTTCCATCCTGGTTTATATCCCCAGCGTAAAACTGTATACCGTTTGGGGAAATAAAACCAAGAATAAAATCTACTAACTGTAAAACATCATTGATAGAAAGTTCACCATTAAAATCTACATCTCCTATCATTACATCTACATTGACCCCATTTAACACGAAAATATCATCTATTGCAGCCTCTACCAATGATCCTGCTCCACCATCCTCGGCGATAAATCGCACCTGCACTTGACTGGACATTGTAATGTATTGATTAAGTAAAAATTGTTTGTAAAACCAAGACGCTTCGGATTGGCTTGTGTGTTCTAGGTCTATCCAGCTTTGTCCATCGGCTGTGACTTGGACCACCCAGTCATCAGCATTGGGGGCATTCCCCAGGTTATTTGAGTACCAGCGCCAGTATCCAAAAACAGGGTTAACAACGCCAGTTAAATTCATTACAGGAGTTAATAATGTTGTCGCGCCATTATCAACATCATCATCCCCAGCGTTAGAACCATCGAAGGGTGCATTCCCGGTAACAAACGCAGTAATACCGTCGATAGTATGGTCATCTTCGGGCTGTAATTGCTGGCCATTGTTCGTTGTACCAATCGGATCTTCTCTGACCCAGATACCAGTTGTGGCACTGTCTGAAGAAATACCAAGTGTCCACCCTTGATCAGATTCACTATCATCTGAAAAAAGTGTTGGGAATGAAGCAAGGTTGCCAATCAAAAAGAAATGTTGAATATCAGGAGCTGTCTCTGGAGAAAAATATTCATTCCCATTCACATCAACGGCGTGGATATAATAAGTAATAACCGATCCTGGTGGCTGGGCAGGAATGGTGGCAATGTATTCATTTGCTTCATCCCCCGGAGCCATGGCAGTGCTAATCTCAACCGCTCCAAAAGAATAGACAACTTCTGCCGTATAAATTATTGAGTTTAAAGATAAAATAATTGCTTCAATGGCAATAGGGTCATTCGCGATCATCATGTTTTGGATTGGAGAATGCAAGATACCGAACGCAGGTAAAGGAGAAGGGACATTGTGTTGGGCAAAACCATCAATGATCTCCTGGAAATAAGGAGTACCATTTAAAAGGTATCCATCATTATCGTCAGCTGTAAGTACTTCGATTAATAGATCCGGTACTGAATATGGTCGTCCGACCATGGCAAATCTGAACAATGAATCTGAATGAGCTACCGCTGCAGCAGTATCGCTAAATGCGGTAATGAGATTTTTCCGCATCTGCCATAGTGAACCCATAGAAAGTTGTCCTAAACAGTGAGCACTGCCGCCGCATTCATCACCGGGATACTGGAGTGTGTTTTCGCCATTTCGTAAACATGATCCAGGGGTACCGTAAAAAGCATCGCCAAGGCAGGGGGAGTTTCGTATTGTCATCCCCGCATAGTCACTGAATCCTTCGCCCATCCCTGAAGTATATGGAGAATCAAAAGGCTCGTATGCAAATTGGGTAATACCATGCTGGTATTCGTGGTAAATGACATCAGCCATTTGATCTGTAGCACTGCAGCCCCCGCCAGCTGAAAACATGTTTATACCAATACCATTCCAATAAGCATTACAAGGCCAGAGGTTGTCTTCCGAACCGATATTGACAGCCGCCGGCATGATATAATCAACTCCATCGAAAAAATTATCAATGTTCTTGATCCAATCATGGATCAGATTGGCATGAAAATACGTATCCCGTTCACCGGCTAGGGAATTAAGGTTGTCAAAATGAACATTGAATGTATCTCCGGGGGTTACTGTTGAACTCACATAAGCATCATTGGCATTACTGGCATTGACATTAAGATATGAACCCAGTAATTCTATAGATACTGTTCGCTGATCAGTACCTGCCTCAATACTATAATACCCATTTTCGTCGGTATATGTATCACCAACTCCAGACACAGCTACTTTAACATCTTCAATAGGGCGCAGTCTTTGCATTCCATAGGGCACATCTTTAACCATAGCAGTTACAGAACCTTGGATCTCGATTTCTTCCACGCGATCCACTATGGAAAAAATATCACCACTATGGGCATCTACCCAGACTAGATAATTACTTACAGAACGCTCGTATAGATCAGGATCATCATGATGTATAAATAATCCCAGACGCCATGCTAATCGGTAATCCCCCAGACTAAATGCATATATATATAGTTGGGGTTCATCTATAAGAAAATCATCATTATCAAGATCAAATTCTAGTTCAGCTTCAGCCAGTAGTAATGCTGTTTTAGTGTCAATCTGTGGATGTACATCTATAGCAATGTTTGGATATGTATCTGCCCCAAACCACACGAGGTTATTATTGCTGTAACGAAAATTGATCCTTGACTGATATACTGGAACCTGTTCATAAGTTTGACGGTAGATAACATAATCAACAATGCCACGTTTTTCAAAAACTTCCAGTTTAATCTCGTTGACTTGATTTCTAAATATCTCCGGAGAGTCAGCAATATATTTTTTTGTTCTTTCTAAAAGGTTTATATGGTCTTTGTAAGGATCATTTTCAGGAAAAACACGGTGTGCCGATCCCAGCTCATGATCTAATAATATAATGCTTTGATCACCAAAAACAGAATGGACCATTGCGTTAGATACTGTACCAAAATGATCAGGTGCGTTTAATTCAGTATTTGTACCCTGAAGGGATACTATTAAAATAAATAATAATAGATTATTTTTCATTTATTTACTAAACGCACAAACCTAACGGGTAATGATGTTTGTTTAGTAACGTTTCCATTGCTGTCTTTACTTATGATACGCAGTGTTTGGCTGAACATGATTTTACCTACGGGAATGATCATGATGCCATTATTGGACAATTGGTCCAGCAATGCCTGGGGAATTTTTTTGGCTCCAGCCGTAACAATAATTCTGTCATAGGGGGCTTTTTTTTCGTAACCATGCCAGCCGTTAGTATTGATCACATCCACATTCGTATAACCAAGCTCTTGCAGTCTTCGCTGGGCAGATTCAGCCAGTTCCTTAATGCGTTCCAGGGAAACGATATTGCGGGCCAGGGTAGATAAGATTGCCGCCTGGTAACCGCAGCCGGTGCCCACTTCCAGGACTGAATGATGTTGTTCAACCTTTAAAACTTCAGTCATGTATGCGACGATGTAGGGTTGGCTAATTGTTTGGCCAAAACCAATGGGCAGGGGACCATCCATGTATGCTTCATCCCGCAAGTCTTCAGTCACAAAGAGGTGGCGGGGCACATCACCCATGGCATCCAGGACACGATCATCTGTAATACCCCGCTGCCGGAGCTGGTTTTCCACCATATCCTTACGCATATTTTCTATAAATGGCTTGTGCATCGTTACGGATTCAGTTCAATTTCAGCGCCGGATTTTAACCATTAAATGAACTACCTACGCAAATTACTCGTTCTCTTTTTATTATTTGTAATTGCTGTTGAAGCAAAAGAGAGGCCCTATGTTTTACTTATTTCTTTTGATGGTTTTAGAGCAGATTATCTAGACTGGTATGACACTCCAAACTTTGATCGTTTTGCCGAACACGGAGTAAAAGCGGATGGTCTGAAACCCGTTTTTGTATCCAAAACTTTTCCAAATCACTATAGCATAGCTACAGGGATGTTTATTGAAAATCATGGGTTAATTGCGAATCATTTTTACGATACAAAACTGGACGAGTATTTCACGCTTTCTGACCGTTCGAAAGTAGAAGATTCCCGTTTTTATGGTGGCGACCCCATTTGGGTTACTGCAGAAAAACAGGGAGTAAAAACTGCATCATATTTCTGGGCCGGTACCGAAGCTCCTGTGGGTGGTGTGTGGTCAAGTATCTGGAAAAGATACGATCATGATTTTCCATTTTCTGCGAGGATTGATTCAGTTGCAAAATGGTTTAGTTTACCCCAATCAAGACGTCCCCATTTGGTTATGTTGTATTTTCATGAACCGGATGATGCCGGACATCGCTATGGCCCGAAATCTGCAGAAGCAGAGGCGATGGTAGACTCAATGGATTCAATCATGGGAAACATTATGAAAACCATGGAATCGTTGGAAATATTTCCAAATTTGAATATCATTGCAGTTGCGGATCACGGCATGACGGCCATCAGCCCAGAGCGGACGATTGATTTATCTGGTTATGTCAATCTATTGGGAATTAAACAAGAAGGGTCCGGTCCGTTTGCAATGTTGTATGGGGAGGATAATCAGAAATTAAACACCATTGTAAAAAAATTAAAAAAGGTGCCCCATATAAGTGTATATAAAAAAGAGGATATTCCAGAACGGTATCATTATAAAAATCATTACCGTATCAAAGATGTATTATTAGTGGCAGATGAGGGCTGGTTTATATTGGATAAAAAATATCATGGAGCAGATATATTTAAATTGAAATTTCTGCAAGGCGGCACCCACGGTTACGATAATGAATTGCGCAGCATGCACGCAATTTTCTTGGCAGATGGGCCGGCGTTCAAAGATGGATATTCAAGACCAACACTGGAAAATATCCATATATACCCGCTGATAGCAGAAATTTTGGGACTAACACCTAATGATAAAATTGATGGCAATCTTGATAAGATCAGAGATGTTCTGATAGATCAATAGTCGATCTTAATGTCGAGATACCGAATACTGAAATTGATATACATACCGGATGCATCCAGGGCAGGTTCGCCTCTTTCATCCCATTCAGCATCAAACCATTCTACATCTTCCCCTTCCCCTTCTGTATAGTCCCAAGTACTGTATGATCCCGGAGAACTGATCCCCCCGCGAATCACAAAGTCTAACTTGCGGTTGATCATGATTTCTGTCTGCAGTCCTAATTGAGGGGCCAACAAGATAGTACTTACTGAATGACCAAAATCATCATCCCTGTTAACGAATAAAAATGGAAGATCGACCACACCGCCTAAATTGAATTGTGGAGTGTAAAAAAAGCGGTAAATGAATCCACCACCAACTGAAAAAACTCCGTCCATATCATTCCTGCTGTCGAAGATAGATCCGCCTCCGAGGTAGAAAAAACCACCCCACCTACTTAATGGATTTATCTGGAATAATATATCACCATGATCGATCCTTTGCTCATCATGGTTCAAACGAAGAGAAAAACCAATACTTCCGCGTGGTGGATCAAGCATTTCCTTTGCCTGGTATCCTGTCTTGACCCTTCCCCATTTACGGATAACAGTTCCCATACTTGCATCACCGCTTGAACGATTGATCCTGACAAGCCCTACGGTTCTTCCAGGAATGATAATCTCCCTTTCACCAATGGTTCGCTTCTTATCCAAGCGGGAAATTTCATAGATTGTTCCCTTATCAACGCCTAGATCGCTCCCAAGGAGTAAGGTGACCTTGCTTCCCTTCGCTTCAAGTATTTCAGATTGAACAACGTACATTTCTTTTAAAGAGCGTACTATACTATTTTTTAATACATCTAAAGCAATACCAAGAGATTTTCCCCTGCTTCCACCAGTATGAGTTCCGCTGATGGGATAGATACTGATCGTTATGCCTGTTTCTATATTTAACAATATAATGTCTGCCTGGATGATGGTCTCCATATTGTTTGCATAGGGTTCTTCTTCTTCTGGTGTGGTCGCCATGCGGATGACACCTTTCACGGATTCATAGACCAACATTTCCCAGAAACCCCTGTCATCATCGTCATCATCATCATCATCATTATCCTTTGGAGGAACCCCTTTTTGACTGTAATGGTTGATCTGTACTTTCATGGCTTCTTTTGCAGAAGCGATACCTCCTAATTCAATGATGTTTTTTTCATCTATAAAACCTGCTCGCTGCAAAGCCAGCTCATTCAATATAGATTTAAGCTGATTTCGGTCTATCACTTCATAACGGCCAAGTTTACTCGCCACTTCAGCAACTATTTTTGAGACCTTTCTATCAATAGCATCATCAGGTATCCCTTTATCTGCCGCTAGGACCAAAAGACGTTTTTTCTCTTCAGTCACTTCTGGTGCAATGGTTTGAGCTGAAAGCAGGGAAAGAGAAAAGAGTATAAGTAGAATTTGATTAAGCATTAAAAGATTTTTAACGGTCAATTTAAATACACTCACATTTATTGTTTGTGTCAAATGTCACAGAATTATTTACGCCAGCCAAGCGAAATATAATACGACTGTGGATGTTGTTTGGTTTCAGTATAATAATCCTGTTCAACACCAGCAATAAGCGCTAAGGATTTATTTATTTGGTAAGTTAGTTCAGCAAAGAATTGAAAACGTGACAGATCAAAATCCACCATATCACTAATCTGTTTGAACCATTCTGCATCCACCTTTAAACTTATCTTGTTCATATCATGATCCCAGAATAAACCGCTTTTTAAATACGATGTCTTGTGGGTATCATTCAGGTAATTTGACATATCATAGGCATGACCAATTTCAGCATGAACAAGCCCTTGCTCGTAATCGTTGATAAAATACCCAAAGCCTTGGTTGAAGTGATAGCGCAAATCCAAATCTGCTCTGGTGTTTTTTTGGTAGGCAATGGTAGTAAAATTGTACAACCTGCCGCTGGGGTTATATTTGATACTGCTTTTATAGCGCAGGTAAATATACGAATCGTTACTTAAGCTGTAACCAAATAAACGCAAATCCTGAAACGTACTCAATGTTTTACGGTTAATGCGGTAATAGGCATGGCCGCCGTTTATTCCAAGGTCGTGTGACAACCCGCCACGGGCGTATTGGGTCCAGTGAACATCTTCAAGGGTTTGTTCCTCGGCTGCCAATACCGCAAATCCCAAGCCTATTAGTATCAATGCAAATTTCATTGTTTAATCTTTTTACCGCTTTTCATCAACAAAATGGTAGTTGTTGTAAATACAATTGTCATGAAAAGAGCCATGAGAAAACTATTAAACGGCGATGAATCTGAAACACCCAGAATAGTATATCTAATGCAATTGATCATGTAATAAATGGGATTCACCAATGATAATTGTTGAGCCCAGTCAGGCAGCATATGAATGGAATAAAATATGCCGCCCAAAAAACTCAATGGTGTTAAAAAGAAATTCTGCATCATGGCTAATTGATCCCACGTATCAGCCAATTGCCCCAGCAAAAGGCCCATACTCGAGAATGCCCAGGACACGAGAAAGATAAACCCAATCGTCGCCAGGGGCTGCTGGACGGGCATATCAATAAGCAGTACACCAAGCAGCATCACCAATATTCCATTGACCAGTCCCCGAACGGTGCCGCCGATGATATAAGCCAGGCAAATTTCCAAGCTGGATAGTGGCGCCGTAAGAATATCCGGAAGCTGTTGGAGGAGTTTCATTTGCAGCATGGAAGAAGAAGAATTGGAACTGGCATTGGTCAGTGTATTCATCATAATCAACCCCGGCAGGATAAAGAGGGTATAGGGCACACCGTCAATTTCACTGATACGCCGTTCGAGGGTAAACCCGAATATGAGAATATATAATGCTGAAGAAATCAGCCCTGGTAAAACGGTTTGGCGGTATACGGTAAAAAATCGTCCTACCTCCCGGCTGGTAAGGGTATATAGACCAACCCAATTCATGCCCGTCATCAGTTGATTCCTTTACCTGTGAGGCTTAAAAAAACATCCTCCAGTGAAGATTTTTCCGTGGAGACACTATGGATGTGACAGCCATGTTTAGATAAAATCTGGATAATCTTGGCCATCGCTTCTTCCGGGTCCCGGACGGTGAAATGCAGGCGACTGTCTTCCAAGGTGAATGAAAAATCAGTCAGGGCAGTATTGATTTTATCTTTCCAGCCGGTGAGGTGCACGTTTATGCCTGCCTTACCTAACTCTTTAGTGAGTTCTTTGGGTGATCCTTCCTTGATGATTTTGCCCTGATCGATGATGCCGACTTTTTCACAGAGCAATTCCGCTTCTTCTATATAATGGGTGGTGAGTAAAATGGTTTTCCCATTTTCATGAAGTTTTCGTAAATAATTCCAAAGCTCATGACGCAGTTCTACATCTACACCTGCAGTAGGCTCATCCAGGATAATAATTTTAGGGTCATGAACCAATGCTTTGGCCAGTTGGTAGCGCCGTTTCATCCCTCCGGACAATTGTCTTAAGCGGGATGTTCTTTTTTCTTTCAAGCCCAAGCGCTCAAGTAATTCTTCTACACGAGGTTTAGCCTCATGTTTGGTTATACCATAATAACCAGCGTGGAAATAAAGCAATTTTTCAATGGGGAAGAACCAATCTATCGGTAGTTCCTGGTGAGCAATACCCAGCTGTGCGCGAGTGAAGCGGTAATCTTTAACCGTGTCCTTGCCGTAAATTTCAGTGACGCCCCGGTTCTTCAAAACAAGGCCGGTTAATATATGGATCGTTGTTGTCTTGCCAGCTCCGTTAGGGCCCAACAGTCCGTAGAACTGGCCGTCTTCTATTGTAAGGTCAACACCACTTAAGGCAACTGTATCTTCATAGGACTTATGAAGACCAGCTATATGAACAGCGGGAAGGTTCAATTGTTCAGATCAAAGCCGATCTTTGAATCAAAGGGGCTGGGAAAATCGAAACCTTTTATGTTGGGAAAATGCACAATGGATGATATATAAGCCCAGGCGATCAATATGGATGCTTTTACTGATTTGAAAGCATTTGGATCATCTTCTGAAGTATCAGGCAGCCGGAAATCAGGGTTTTCGATCCAGACTCCATTTTCATCATAACCCACCACTTTAGCAAACAGTTTATTTTGTGTTATGCCCAGTTCTTTTAGTGGTTCATTTTCAGTTAGTATCAGTAAGATAATGTCTCCTACTATATCTTCAATTTTCATCATCATCATTTTCCTTTATTCCGAGGCAGTAAGTTTAAAGATTATTCCGTTATAGTCCACAATATAGAGTTCACCATTATTATCCTCACCGAAAGAAGAAATATAATTGGTAAACTCGCCGCCGCCCAAATTGATCTCTTCAGTTCTGTTTTGAAATTCAGTGGCTATTCCATTTTTTTCTTTAAATGTCCAGATGTTGCCTGAACAGTAATCTGCGAAAATATACGTTCCTTGAAATCCAGGTATGGCTGAACCGCGATATACATAACCGCCCGTGACAGAACAACCGTCCACATTTGGTTCATCCATGCCGGTCAAGATCTTCATATAATTGGCATCGTTGGGGTATTCAAAAATGGGGAGCACACCGGTTGGTTCACAATCCTCCGGGGGGTTATAGCAATGGTTTCCTTCCATCACCCGCCAGCCGAAATTCTGTCCGCCTGCTTTATCGGCAACAACAAAATCAATTTCTTCCCATAGATCCTGGCCTACGTCGCCAAGGTACATATCACCTGTTTCACGATCGAATGAAAAACGCCAAACATTTCGCAATCCGTACAGCCAAATCTCGCCTTTAACATCTTCATTATTAATAAATGGGTTATCATCTGGAATTGCATATGGATCACCAGTATCCACATCAATGCGCAGAATTTTGCCAAAAAGATTTTCCAGATTTTGGGCATTATTATAAGGATCGCCCCATTTTCCCCCGTCACCTACTGAAATATATAAATAGCCATCCGGACCGAATTCCATATGGCCACCATTATGGTTGGAAAAAGGCTGCTTCAATTTGATTAGTACTTTTTCAGATTTTGTATCTAATCTATCTGGATCATTTGCAATCCTGAAGCGAGAAACGATAGTATGGTCATTTTTATCAGAATAATTGATATAGACAAAACCATTATTTTGATAATTAGCATGAAAGGCCAGTCCAAGTAGTCCGCGTTCATCCCCAGGCGTGATAGGATTATGAATCCTGTTACGCAGGTCAGCATAGGGCTTTCGAACTGTCTTACCATTTTTGATGATTTTGATAATTCCTTTTTGTTCCAATACAAAGAGTCTGTCATTCTCTCCTGGTGGTTGACAAACATAGACTGGTTTAGTAAAACCGTTGGCTATTTGAATGGACGAAAGACCTAGGTCTTTTGCAAATAAAAACAAGGAGGTGAAAAAAAATAAAATGTATCTCATGGTAAAGGTATACTAAATCTTAACTGCGG
>Ga0208895_1001220_pt1 | contig 10957 bp, 7 predicted proteins | sample ETNtaG_10_FD_185765 | JGI IMG/M metagenome (GOLD analysis project Ga0208895, IMG submission 185765) | Marine microbial and viral communities from oxygen minimum zone, Eastern Pacific Ocean - ETNP201302SV82 (SPAdes) (version 2) | ecosystem: Environmental > Aquatic > Marine > Oceanic ... | reverse complement strand
CTGGTGATAATGTGGAATTTGAAGTTGAATTGATTACACCAATCGCCATGGATAAAGAGCTTCGCTTTGCTATCCGTGAAGGCGGACATACTGTTGGCGCTGGTGTAGTAACTGAAATCGTCGAATAGGATAAATCATTATGGCTGGTAACAGCAAACGTACAATTATCCAAATTGAAAGTACAGCCGGAACCGGCTACCGTTATACGATCACTAAGAGTAAAAAACTCCATCCTGGTCGTGTAGAGTACAAAAAATTTGATCCTGTTGTTAGAAAACACGTTGTTTTCAAAGAAACGAAATAATTCGTTATGAGTGTAATATTATTTTGCTTCTGCTATTCATAGGAGAGTAGCTCAATTGGTAGAGCAACGGCCTCCAAAGCCGTAGGTTGCAGGTTCAAGTCCTGTCTCTCCTGCAAAAATGGTTGGCTGTTAATTGAGCATCCGTAATAATTAAATCTCTTTTTATTAAAGAGTAAAAAGTAAGGAAAAAAAATGATTAAAAAACTTCAGCAATTTTCCGCTGATGTTCAGTTTGAAATGGCGAAGGTTTCTTGGCCAAACTGGGATGAACTGAAAGGGTCTACTTATGTTGTTCTATCCTTATCCCTAATTTTAATCTTGTTCTTATTCTTTGTTGATCTGCTTCTATCAAAAATTTTAAATTTTATTCTGTAGAAATGAATTGGTACACATTACGAGTTATTTCCGGTAAGGAAAAAAAAATAAAAGAAGCGATTCTTTTCGATGTGAATACATCTGAAATGGATGAGCAGATTAGTGATGTCTTGGTACCTTCCGAAAATATTGTAGAAATGCGTGATGGGAAGAAAAAAATTAAGGAACGTGTATTCTTTCCTGGCTATTTACTCGTACGGCTTGAGATGAATAAAGAAACACGCTATCTTCTTGAAAATGTGAACGGGGTTATCTCTTTCGTAGGTTCAAAAGGGAATCCTCAACCACTAAGGCCAGATGAAGCGCAAAGATTCCTTGGTGATTTTGATGGTGGAGACGGCCCACTTCGTGTAACAGAAGCAGCGCCTTTTAAAGTGGGTGATTCAGTAAAAGTAACTGATGGTCCATTCATGGATTTTTCTGGAACAGTTCAGGAAGTAAATCATGATAAACAAAAATTAAAGGTTTTGGTGAGCATTTTTGGTCGCCAGACTCCCGTCGAGTTAGACTACCTTCAAGTTAAAATGGAAAGTTAAAATAGGTTTTTAATATTATGGCAAAAAAGGTCATTGGATTTATTAAACTGCAAATTCAGGCAGGTCAGGCAAACCCTGCACCACCGGTTGGTCCTGCATTAGGTCAGCATGGCGTAAATATCATGGATTTCTGTAAATCGTTTAATGCATCAACTCAGGATAAAATGGGTGATGTGATCCCGGTTGAGATCACCGTTTATGCAGATCGAAGTTATACTTTCATCACCAAAACACCACCAGCAGCAAGATTAATCTTGAAAGCTGCAAAAATTAGAAAAGGGTCCGGCGAACCCAATAGGGAAAAGGTTGGGACTGTAACTGAAGCAGATATTCGTTTGATCGCAGAAGTGAAAATGCCAGACCTGAATGCCAATACAATTGAACAAGCCATGTTGATGATCAAAGGAACTTGTGTTTCCATGGGCATTGAAGTCAAAGGGTAGGGATAAATAAATGAGTCTGTCTAAAAATATAAAAACTATAACTGAGCGGTATGATAAGATGAAATCATACCCTTTAGCAGAAGCGTTAGATATGGTCTTGGAATTCAAATTTTCAAAGTTTGATGAGACTGTTGATTTGGCAATAAATCTTGATGTGGATCCGCGGCATGCAGAAGAAAATATTCGTGTCACAACACCATTACCTCATGGAACAGGTAAATCCGTCACTGTTTTGGTTTTGGCGCAAGGTCCCAAAGAAAAAGAAGGCCAGGAAGCTGGAGCAGATTTTGTTGGGAATAAAGATTATTTAACGAAGATTAAAAATGGCTGGACTGATGTTGATAAAATTGTAGCTACACCAGATATGATGGGTGAATTGGGGAAACTGGGGCGGATTCTAGGACCAAAAGGTCTCATGCCTAACCCAAAAAGTGGTACTGTGACGATGGATGTAGCAAAAGCAGTAAAAGATTTAAAAGCTGGACAAGTAGAACTCCGAGTTGAAAAAACAGGTATTATCCATGTTTCATGTGGGAAAGTTTCATTTGGTGCAGAAAAATTAGTTGAAAATATTCAAACCGTTTATGATATGGTTATGAAAGCTCGCCCGGCATCTGTGAAAGGACAGTATTTGGAAAAAATGTCCGTATCGTCTACAATGGGACCAGGCATCCAAATCGACCATGCGTCTATAAGGTAAACTTATGCCAAATAATAAAAATATCGAACAAGTGAAAGAATTGAAAGAAACCTTTTCAAAGGCAAAGGCAATTTATTTTACTGAATATCACGGACTTAATGTTGGTGATATCACCAAACTTCGCAGTGAATTTTTTAAAGCCGATGTTGAATATAAGGTTGCAAAAAATACCCTAATCAAATTAGCTGCAGAGCAAAATAAGATTAGTGGACTTGACGAAGTCTTAATAGGATCAACTGCTATTGCAATTGCTTATAATGAACCAGTTGCACCAGCTAAAGTGATTAAGGAATTCACAAAAAATAACGATTTACCCACGGTAAAAGGTATCTTGTTCGATGGCGAATTCCTACCCGGAGAAGAATTCAAAAAATTAGCAGACATGCCAAGTAAGGAAGAATCACTTTCCCAATTGGTTGCCATGCTAAGCAGTCCATTGCAGAAATTGGTCTCAACCTTGATAGCGCCAATACAAAATGCAGTGGGTGTATTGAATAATTTAAAAGAAAAAAAATCTTAATTTTGAAAAACCAATAAGGAGTAGTTCAAATGGCAGTTACTCGAGCAGATGTTCTATCATATCTTGAAGAATCAAATATGGTTGAAATCTCAGAACTCATCAGTGAAATCGAAGACAAATTTGGTGTAACCGCAGCAGCTCCTGTTGCCATAGCAGCCGCTCCGGCTGCAGGTGATGCAGGTGCTGAAGTAAAAACCGAATTTGATGTTATTCTTAAATCATGTGGTCAAGCAAAGATCAATGTTATTAAAGTTGTTCGCAGCATTACCGATTTAGGATTGAAAGAAGCAAAGGCGCTTGTTGATTCTGCACCGAAAGCCTTAAAAGAAGGTATTTCTGAATCAGAAGCAAATGATATTAAAGCACAGCTTGAAGAAGCAGGTGCAGAAGTTGAACTGGCATAAGTTCAATTATCATTTCTTTTATTCTTTTAACAAATAAAAATCGGGAGGCTTAATTGGGAGCTTCAATGACTATTGACCAATTCTTAGGACGAGAATCTTTTTCAAAGATTCCTGCGTTTGTAGATGTACCGGATCTTCTATCAATTCAAACCAAGGCTTACCAGCAATTCCTGCAGGAATGGATTCCGCAGGAAGCGCGTGAGCAAATTGGTCTTGAGGGTGTTTTTAATAATGTATTTCCGATAGAAGATTCACATCGGAACTATATTCTTCAGTACAAGACCTATTATCTAGGTCAACCTAAATACACTCCAGACGAATGCATGGATCGCGGTGTGACATATTCCGCGCCTCTACGTGTGCGTTTGGCTTTGCACATTACGGACGAAAATAATAAGAATGAATATGCGCAAAGCATAGAGCAAGATGTGTATTTTGGCAATATCCCATATATGACTGATAAAGGGACCTTTATTATTAATGGTGCCGAGCGTGTTATCGTGTCCCAGCTTCAACGTTCCCCTGGTGTATTCTTTGATGAATCAACCCACCCGAATGGTACAAAGTTGTTCCAGGCGAGAATCATTCCAGCAAGGGGATCTTGGGTAGATTTCACAACAGACATTAATGATTGTTTATTTGTCATTATCGACCGGAGAAGAAAATTTCCTGTTACTATGTTGTTGAGGGCACTTGGATATTCAACGAACACTGATATTTTTAATGCATTTGGTTCACTTAAATCTCTGAATCCTAAAAAAGATAATTTATCCAATTATATCGGTGCCACTGTGACTGAAGATGTTGTAAATACTCGTACGGGTGAAATCTTCTTCGAAAGCGGGACAGAACTCACAGCCGAACATACGGAATCATTAAAGGAATCAGGAATTAAGGAGATTCGAGTCGTTGATGGAAATAAGAGTTTTGATTCCATGTTGCTATTAAATACGATTGAGAAAGATCCAACTGCAAGTACGGAAGAAGCATTAGCAGTTGTTTACCAACTTATTCGTTCTAGCGAGCCTCCTAATCTGGAAACGGCTCAAAAATTTATTGAGCGAATTTTCTTTAGTCCGAAAAAATATGATCTAGGGCAGGTAGGGCGATATCGATTGAATCAACAGTTCAATCTGAATGTACCCGTAGAAGATACTGTCCTTACAATGGATGATATTATTCAGGTCATCAAATTCTTAATTGAAATGCGAAAGGGTGAACGAGGTGTTGATGATATTGATCATTTAGGCAATCGTCGCGTAAAAACCATCGGTGAACAGTTAACCAATCAATTCAGTGTTGCATTGAGTAGGATGATTCGCACCATTCACGAAAGAATGAATTTGAGGGAGTCTGAAAGTATTACGCCGCAGGATTTGATTAACTCCAGAGTAGTAACCACGGTAATCAATACATTCTTTGGTACATCACAGCTTTCACAATTTGGAGACCAAACAAATCCTTTAGCCGAAATCACTCATAAGCGTCGTATTTCTGCATTAGGACCAGGTGGTTTAACTCGAGAAAGAGCTGGCTTTGAAGTCCGTGATGTCCACTATACTCATTATGGTCGTCTTTGCCCTATTGAAACACCTGAGGGTCCCAACATTGGTTTGATTTCATCTTTGGCTATGTTTGCTCAAGTAAATGATCACGGTTTTATTGAATCGCCCTATCGTAAAATCAGAAAACTCATGGGAGAGTCTGTTGTTACAAATAGTATCGAATATTTATCAGCTGATGACGAAGACCGTGTACTTGTGGCTCAAGCATCTGCAAAACGAAATGATAAAGGTACTTTGACAGAAGAAAAAATTCGTGCACGTGTTAAAGGAGATTTTCCGATAGTAAGCCCGAAAGATGTTCAATATGTTGAAGTCTCACCTAACCAGATTTTAAGTGTAGCTGCTGCGTTAATTCCGTTTCTCGAGCATGATGATGCAAACCGTGCTTTAATGGGGTCTAATATGCAACGCCAGGCGGTGCCATTGATGAAGCCTCAATCGCCCATCGTGGGAACTGGAATTGAAACTAAAGTAGCCGTGGATTCACGGTCTGCTGTTACTTCACCTGTCGATGGTAGAATTACTTATGTTGATTCTCAACAAATTCTCATAAAGCGAAAAGACGTTATGGATTCTTTAGCACTTTACGAGGGTGAAAATATTATAGAGATCAAACTGAAGAAATTCCACCGAACAAACCAGAATACTGTTCATAACCAACGGCCACTTCTAGGAGTAGGGACGCGTATTAAAGAAGGTGATGTTATCGCTGACGGTGCGTCAACTGAACAAGGCGAACTTGCTCTTGGGTCAAATATCCGAGTTGCATTTATGCCTTGGCGTGGGTACAATTTTGAAGATGCAATTGTTTTAAGTGAACGTTTAGTCAAAGATGATGTATTCAGTTCTGTTCATTGCAATGAAGTAGAATTGGAAGTCCGAGATACTAAACGGGGCCAAGAAGAACTAACACCCGAAATTCCTAATGTAAGTGAAGATGCTACTAAAGATTTAGACGAATCCGGAATTATTCGCGTGGGTGCTCGTGTTAATGAAGGTGATATTCTGATTGGGAAGGTTACGCCAAAAGGTGAAACAGACCCAACGCCGGAAGAGAAACTTCTCAGGGCAATTTTTGGTGAAAAAGCAGGTGAAGTTAAAGATGCTTCTAAACGTGCCGAACCTGGTATTAAGGGAGTGGTTATTAAAACACAGCTTTTTGAAAAGCAAGCAAAACGTACCAAGAAAGAAGAACGTGTGCAGATTTTGCTTTACCAAAAAAGTGCTGCTGAAAAGAAAAAACATCTTAAAGAATCTCGTGATGAGAAATTAACTAATCTTTTAAAAGATGAAATATCAAATGGTATTCGCGATCTTGCATCCAGTAAAACCTTGATCAAGAAATCCACAAAACTAACGCTGAAACGTTTAAATAGTTTTGATATGGAGCGATTTGCCCAAGATGATGCGTGGGTCGAGGATAAAGCCGTTTGGAAAAAGATCAAAGCAGTATGGCGTTCATTCAGAGTAGAATGGGTTGGTATTGAGACCAAACTAGAACGTAAGATATTTAAACTTCGTGTCGGAGATGAACTCCAACCAGGCATTTTAAAATTGGCGAAAGTTTTTGTAGCTCAGAAACGTAAAGTTTCTGTTGGTGACAAAATGGCTGGCCGTCACGGGAACAAAGGTATTGTTGCTACAATCGTTCCGGAAGAAGATATGCCATACATGGAAGACGGAAAACCAGTTGATGTTGTGCTGAATCCGCTGGGTGTCCCCTCCCGTATGAATCTAGGTCAATTATATGAAACAATGCTTGGATGGGTTGGTGAGGTTACAGGGAGGAAATTTGCAACACCTGTGTTTGATGGCGCAACTCCAGAAGAAGTTGCAAAAGAGATGAAGAAAGCTGGGCTTCCTGCATCTGGAAAACAACGGCTGATCGATGGGAAAACAGGAGAATACTTCGACAATCCTGTCACCGTTGGAAATATATACATGATGAAATTGAGTCACATGGTTGATGATAAGATGCATGCGCGTTCTACGGGGCCCTATTCACTAATTACACAGCAGCCTCTGGGTGGTAAAGCTCAGTTTGGTGGACAGCGTTTTGGTGAGATGGAGGTTTGGGCCTTGCAAGCCTATGGCGCAGCGCATACACTTCATGAGTTATTGACTGTTAAATCCGATGACGTTGAAGGCCGATCAAAGGTCTATAACTCAATCGTTCGAGGCGAACAAATGCCTGAATTTTCATCACCTGAATCTTTCAATGTAATGATCAAAGAACTTCAAGGTCTTTGCATTGATGTAGAGCTGGATTAGCGTAAGGAGACCATGCTTTGACTTACATCCAATCAACCACTATTGATACTTCAAAAAAATATAGTTCAATCACCATTGGATTATCTTCTCCGGAAATGACCCTTGCCCGTTCGTACGGGGAAGTATTAAAACCGGAAACCATTAATTACCGCTCATACAAGCCCGAAAAAGATGGCCTTTTTTGTGAAAAGATTTTCGGACCTGTTAAAGACTATGAATGTCATTGTGGCAAATACAAAGGGATTCGGTACCGTGGCATTATTTGTGATCGTTGCGGTGTAGAAGTCACTCGTAAAAAAGTTCGTCGTGAACGAATGGGGCATATAACACTGGCTGTTCCTGTAGTGCATATCTGGTACTTACGGTCTATTCCAAGCAAATTGAGTTATCTTGCGGGAAAAAGCACCAAGGACCTTGAGCGTGTGATATATTATGAAATGTTCATGGTAATTGAACCAGGCGAAAGTGGTATCGAAAGGTTTGAATTAATTGAGGAAGATGAATATCTGGAACTCGAACAACAATTCGGATATATGGCTGTTTCTGAAGAAGACAGAGATAATGAAAATTATTTTCATGCAACAATGGGCGGCGATGCCATGAAAGAATTGCTCTCAAAGTTAAATATTATCGAATTAAAAAGGGAACTGGTCGATATTGTTAAAACATCCAAGTCAAAGCAAAAACGAGCTGACGCATTAAAGCGTTTGAAAGTTGTACAATCGTTTGTTCCCGATCCAACTAAAAAGAAGCTTAACAAGCCTGAATGGATGATTGTGTCTATTCTGCCAGTAATCCCACCAGAGTTACGACCACTGGTCCCACTCGAAGGCGGTCGTTTTGCTGCATCTGATTTGAATGATCTTTATCGACGCATCATTATTCGTAACAATCGTCTAAAACAATTAATGGAAATAAATGCCCCTGATGTCATTTTAAGAAATGAAAAAAGGATGCTTCAAGAAGCTGTTGACGCTTTGTTTGATAATAACAGACGAAAAACTGCGATTCGGAGTGGATCTCGGCGTCCATTAAAATCTCTCTCGGATATGCTTCGTGGAAAAACTGGACGTTTCCGTCAAAATCTCCTTGGAAAACGAGTCGATTATTCTGGTCGTTCTGTGATTGTTGTTGGGCCTAGCCTCAAGCTTCATGAATGTGGGATGCCAAAAAATATGGCCTTAGAGTTATTCAAGCCTCATATGATACATGAACTAATGGCTCGTGGGTATACCCAAACTCCAAGAAGTGCAAAGCTCATGGTGGAAAATCGTGAACCAGTGGTTTATAAAGTTTTAGAATATGTTGTACAGGACCATCCGGTCCTTCTCAATCGTGCGCCAACGTTGCACCGTCTTGGAATCCAGGCCTTTCAGCCAGTTCTGGTAGATGGTAAGGCGCTCCAATTACATCCATTAGTTTGTTCAGCATTTAATGCTGACTTTGATGGTGATCAGATGGCAGTCCACCTCCCACTTTCTTTAGAAGCCCAAATGGAATCACGGATGCTGATGCTGGCAAGTCATAATATCCTTCATCCGGCAAATGGCCAACCCATTGCCGTTCCTTCTCAAGATATGGTGTTGGGGTGCTATTACCTGACTCTTCCAAAAGAAGGCGATAAAGGAGAAGGAAAATTATTCAGCTCTATCGAAGAAGGATTGCTTGCATATGAAAATAAGGCTGTGGGTTTACATGCAATAGTCAATGTTCGTCATAACGGTGAGTGGATTAAAAATACTACCGTAGGACGGATTATTTTTAATTCAATTATACCGGAAGGTGTTGAATTTGTTAATGAGCTAATCAATAAGAAAAAATTAACTCAAGTTGTTAGTAATACTTATTTTCTTGTTGGGAATTTCCAAACCGTTATATTCTTAGATCAGTTAAAAGATCTTGGATTTAGGATGGCGACTGTTAGTGGAGCTTCGATTGCAATCAGTGATGTATTGATTCCTGATGCGAAAGATGAGATATTGGGAGTTGCTCAACAAGAAGTTGATGAAATTAAAAGTAAGTATGATCGTCATATTTTAACGGATGGAGAGCGATATAATAAAGTAATTGACATTTGGACACATGCAACCAATCGTGTTGCTGGTTCCATGATGGATTCTATACGAGAAGATAGACAAGGATTTAATCCAGTCTATATGATGGCAGATTCTGGTGCTCGTGGTTCACAAGATCAGATCAAGCAGTTGGCTGGAATGCGTGGATTGATGGCTAAACCACAAAAATCCATGAAAGGGGGTGTGGGTGAAATTATTGAATCGCCAATTACATCAAATTTTAAGGAAGGATTATCTGTCTTTGAGTACTTTATCTCAACTCACGGAGCCAGAAAAGGCTTAGCTGATACTGCGCTAAAAACCGCGGACGCTGGATATTTAACTCGTCGATTGGTTGATGTAGCACAGGATGTGGTTGTTTATATAACCGATTGTAGTACAATTAATGGTATTTTGATTGCTGATTTAAAAGAAGGTGAAGAACTCATTGAGTCTTTATCAGATAGGATTCTTGGGAGAACTGTGGTAGATGACTTTATTGTGAAAGGTGAAGTTGTTGTAAAAGCAGGATCTGTAATTGAAGATGACGAAGCTGAAATAATCGGAGATAGTGGTGTAGAAAATATTCGTATTCGTTCAATCCTTACGTGTGAAGCAAAAAGAGGGTGTTGTGCGAAATGCTATGGCTGGGATTTATCAACTCATCAATTAGTTGATATCGGAACAGCTGTTGGAATTCGCGCTGCACAAAGTATTGGTGAGCCTGGAACACAGTTAACACTTCGTACTTTCCATATTGGAGGTACCGCAACAAGAATTATTGAACAATCAGAAATGATTACAAAGCGTCCGGGGACTGTCAAATTCTCTGACAATTATGATTTTGCTGATACGATAGATGAATCTGGAACAAAAGTTCGACGTTGTATGGTCCGCCATGCAAAACTCTTTATCATAGATAAAGAAGGGAAGGAAAATGCCTCATTTAATGTCCCTTACGGTTCAAATCTATTTGTGGCTGAGGGTGATGAGATTGCAGCAAAAACAACCTTGATTCAGTGGGACCCGTATACAGATATAATATTAGCACGTGAAACTGGTTTAGTTTCTTTGAAAGATTTCATAGAAGGTGAGACCTATGCGGTTGAATCTGTTGAAGGTGGAAAAAAGCAAATGGTTGTTGTGGAAGCCAGAGATAGGAAATTGAGTCCTCATATCGAAATTGTTGATAAGGCAGGAAAGATTCTTGCTGGTGGTACCATATTGCCCGTGAAAGCAACTTTGGTTGTTACCAATAAGCAAAAAGTAGATCGTGGACAAACTTTGGTGAAAATTCCTAAAGAAATTGGTAAAACCCGTGATATAACAGGGGGGCTGCCTCGAGTTGCGGAATTATTTGAAGCTCGAAAACCTTCAAATCCTGCAGTCATGACAGAAATTAATGGCACTGTTAGTTTTGGTGAAACTAAACGGGGAGTTCGTAAGATCCATGTGATGGGTGTTGATGGAGAAGAAAGAAAGTACTCGATACCTTATGGTAAGCATGTAATTGTCCATGACGGCGATTTTATTAATGCAGGAACAAACCTTTGTGAAGGGGCCATTTCTCCTGAAGACATTCTCCATGTTTTGGGACCTGCGGCAGTTCGAGATTATCTAGTAAATGAGATTCAGGAAGTATATCGCTTACAAGGTGTCAAGATTAATGACAAGCATATTGAAGTTATTGTGGGTCAAATGATGTTAAAGGTTAGTGTAAAAGAAACAGGTGATACGCGGTTTCTTGAAGAAGATCGTATTGCAAAACGTGACTTTTTTATTGAA
>Ga0208895_1001217_pt1 | contig 10987 bp, 7 predicted proteins | sample ETNtaG_10_FD_185765 | JGI IMG/M metagenome (GOLD analysis project Ga0208895, IMG submission 185765) | Marine microbial and viral communities from oxygen minimum zone, Eastern Pacific Ocean - ETNP201302SV82 (SPAdes) (version 2) | ecosystem: Environmental > Aquatic > Marine > Oceanic ... | reverse complement strand
TCTTCCTGTTCTTCTTAGTAATAGCGTTCATTTGTAACAGCGTGTTGCTGATCGGCTGGTTTATTAAACAGACGGTTTTTATAATGCCTTTATTGTTCATTACTAAAATGATTAGTGATGGTTTAGTGCTTTTTACTGGTTCAGCCAGGCTCAACATTCCAATTCGTACAAGGGATTACCTAATCTGGAGCCTGGCGCAGCCACTTTATATACCTTATGTTGGCATTATGGGTCTTGCAGGTCAGTTTCGATGGAAGGAATGACCGCCAGGATGCGTACTAAGCCTATTGTAATTTTTCTACTGGCCAGTAGTTTTTCTTTGACAGGTCAAGAATACAAAATAATGCTTTGGTCATTTCCTATTGTTGCGGTAAAAATAAATTCAGAAGCACCAGGGAAGATTGCCTTTAAAACTGAATCTATTGGAATCATGGATTATATCTGGCCCCATGATAACAGTTATACTACGCATTATGATACAACCAACTTTGGATTGCGCCATTTTTCCAAAAAGATCAAACAGGGCGACTTCAAGCAGAAACTATCATGTGACTTTAACAGTGATGATAGTACACTGATTTACAACGGCAACACTGTTCCTGTACCTGATTCTGTCCAAACAATATTTACTCTGCTGGCACGTATTACAATTAATCCACTTGAATATATCGACACAAAGTGGTTTCCAATGGATCATGAGGGTTGTTCATATCGGGGGCGTTTCTTGTGGTCAGATACGGTAACTGTAAAGGCTATGGATAAAAACATTCTTTGCGATCATTTCCGGCTGGATCTTATTCCAAATGAGGATAATGAGTGTTTGCTTGAAAAATCCGATTATTTTATGAAAAATATCGTTGCAGAAAATGCAGTTAGACAATTATGGGTGGAAAAAAACAATAATAAACGTATTATTAAAGCAACAGCCAAGGTGTATGGCTTAACGCTGGAAGCCATAATTCAAGATGGGTAAAAAAATATCATTCATTAAGCATTACAAATTCCATATTTTTCTTTGGGTATTGATTGGCGTAGCTGTGGCTGTTGCACTACAATATGGTGTAGACGAAAAAATTGTGGTTTTTTCCACACTGGTCCTAGGAATTTTTACACAAGTATTTGCTGGATTGGGAGCCTTGATTGCCATGATCCCGATCATTGGACCCATATTGATTAAAGTAGTAACCATACCGTTCTTTTGGATGATCAACGCCATGGGTCATGGAGTCAGTATCGTAGCAATCAAAAAAGGGTACACTAATGAATTGGTCAAATCACGGGTGCTGACTATTGCCCTGTTAATCGGTATTGTCCTGGGGTATATCATGGGTAACTTAATACCGTTGCAATAGAATAGAGACACAATCATGAATATCCTTATTGTGCAAGGGCCAAATCTCAATCTAGTTGGGCTGCGATCAGCAAAAAGCGGGGAGCAGATAACACTGGATAAAATAAATCGCAGTCTGCGTCAGCAGGCCAACAGACGCCCGGAAGAATTGACACTGAAAATTCTACAGACCCATAAGATCGAAAAGGCCATGACCACCATACACCGTAATCGTAAATGGGCAAATGGTATCATTCTAGCCCCCATGGCTTGGGCCCGCTATGAATATGCATTGCGGGACTGCCTGGATACCGTTGCTATACCAACAATTGAAGTGTTCTTAGCGGAGCAGTACGAATCAGAAGAAGACAAAGTTACGTCTATCCTATCTGCGGTTTGCCTGAACTCAATAAGCGGACATCCGCTAACTATATTTACCGATGCGCTGGACCAGATTGTTAATCATTTAACTGAATGATTCGCTTACCTCATCAATATTTACTGGTTCTCCTTGCCCTGTTTACCAGTTGCAGTGCCCCGCCTGACTCATCGCCATCCGGATCACCGAAAATACGCTCTATAAGTGCTGCAGGGAATGTATCAATTTTAACATTTTCGGAAGACAAATTCTTTGCTACGGTTACCATACCACACGGTTCACAATCAATAGACCCAATTTTTAGAAAGTTGATGGCAGGCGATAATACTGATGTACTGGATCAATATTTAGATGGCACACTCAATGAAAATATTGCACCGGAAATCAAAGATGTAATCATTGCATCATTACCAGATGCTGCGTTGGATTATCGCGTTACAGAATTCACAACAACGCCAAGTTCCAGTATTTTACAATTGGCATTAGACCGCAATCTCATTGAGACAATTGTATTACCTATAATTAAGAAATATACCTATCCCGGTGCCGTACCCATTCTGCCATTATTTTCCGTTTCAACTACGTCCCCCATTCTAAATGATCTAAAAAGTTTGAAACTACTTATACCATGTGAAAATGTATCCGTACCCAAACAACAGTTGCTCTTACCTAATGCGCCGCGGGCGTACAGGCACGGCACGCACAGGGGCATTGATTTCTATGTTAACTGGGGGACGCCTGTCCGAGCAGTAGCCGACGGTGTAATTACTCGTGCAGAACACGATTATCAAGAAATGTCAGCAGATTTCAGGCTAGATGTTTTGGGTGATGCAAAAATACTGGGACGCACCCCCTCCGATGTTTTTGAACATCTTCTATTGGGACAAGCAGTGTACATTGATCATGGTTTTGATCTGGTGCCGGGTTATCGTACGGTCACCATATATGCGCATATGTCCCATATAAATTCCAGCATTACTGTTGGATCAACAGTGCACCGCGGTGAGGTCATAGGCCAATCAGGGAATACGGGAACCAAGGATAGCACCCTTAAGAAAAAAACAGGTGCTCACCTACACTGGGAAATGATTTTACAAAATAAAGCGGGCGAATATTACCTGGGTCAGGGTGAGAAATATGAGGTACTATATCCGTTTCTAAAGAAAGTATTTATTAATATTTAATTATTGCCTGATAAATTTGTCATTTATTTTTATAACGTGCTCTTGCACCAATCGATTCAACACAACCGCTTCCGTCAAAGAGAGGTTCATATCAATTTTTGATTCTACATAGGCGTTTTTCAACAGATTTCTTTGAAAAGCCTGCACCTTAAGTTTCATTTTATCATTATATATATCATTATTCTTTTCAGCCCAGCGCACAGTCAAGAAACGATTTAATATGTCTGAACAGTTAATTAACAATGCGTATGGAGAATAAATGCTGCTATTACTTATTTGCGCGTGGCGATAACTCTGCTCAATAAACCAATCAAGAGATAGGGAGTCATTTCCAATGTGTCCTAACGGTTTTCCATGATTTATTGTCGCCAATGCACTAAAAGGCTGATTTGTATAATCTAGGTCTAACACTATCTTGTTCCACAGCTCAATAATGGATAGTGAATCAAGGTCGCTATTATAAGCAGATCTCATATTCCTTGAAAATCCATCCACTGCTTCTTTCAATACTCCATATTTCCCGCCACTGATTTCTTTTTCCATTTGAGCAGCGCTCTTTTTATTTTCAACATACTCCACAGCGCCTGCTTGAACTATATGGAAACCAAAGTCAGTTTTAATTGGTCCTATAATACTGTCTTCCGGTATGTACCACACAGCATCGTTATAGTGCTTGGGGTATTTTCCATATTTCAGAATACCAATTGACCCCTTGCGCAATTTCATAATTGGCATTGCACTATAAATAGAAACAGCTTCTTCAAATGAAATGTTATTTGAACGAATTCGTTTAACCGCAGAATTCGCTATTTTTTTTGCTTCTTGAGGATTTTGTTTTACAGTATACCCTTTTGATAAATCATGGAAAATAATTATTTCCTTTATATGGCGATCTATGCCAGTAGCTTCTCTTACTGCAGTTACAGTACTATCATCCTGCACAGATGGTTTTATTTGATTATTGATAACGCTGGAAATAATAAGCTGATTACGAAATGAAATGACTGCATTATTTTCAATATCAGTCAACTCTTTACCAAACTTTATTGCTTCTTCCGCAGCAAGCCATTCTCCAACAAATTCCATTATCATACCCCTGCGCTCCGAAGGTAGTGAGGAATTAAAATTTTTACGATCAATAGATGAAAACAATGTCCCATGTTCGATATTAATTCCGTCTATTGCAAGAACCTCAGGATCATTCACATTACATGCGTAATAAATAATTGAAGTAAAAACAATAAGTATGGCAATTGATTTATTAAGCACTGTAAAAATTAATAGCTTTTAGTGGTTATAGTCATTTTGATTAACAAAAAAGGGCAGTCTAACGACTGCCCTTTTTATTTTATTAAAGCAACAAGATAATTACTTCAATAACATCATCTTTCCAGTCAAAGCCTGATTATTGGCCTCAACTCGATAGATATAAACACCAGATGCAACTGCTGCACCAGTGTTGTCAATACCATTCCACTTAATCTCATGTGTTCCAGGAATAACATTGCCATTATATAGCGTAGCAATTTCCTCACCTAAGAGAGAATAAACTCTGATATTCACATCTGCGTGTATATCAATGCTATATGCAATATTAGTGCTGGGGTTAAACGGATTTGGATAGTTGCCTTTCAAGGCAAACCGATTTGGCAAGCTGATTTCGTTATCATTACTTGCCACACCGCCGGCCCATGTCAATATAGCAGACAGCGGACCACAATCCACAGTAGGTAAGAACTGGTACCCATATTGCGGGTAAACAGTAGCATAATAGTCATTTACGTGTGGAGCACCTACCCAGTAATAGAGCGGTGCGGTATTCAAGGCCACAACATCAAAGGCCATAAATGCTGATTTACCACCATTACCTGCCTGACCATAAATAGCAACTGCACCTGATTCAGTTGTATCATCTACAACTTGGGTCGCACTATCTATCACTCCTACATAGCCATTCATTGCTACAGTATATCCTGGTGCAGGATCTACTAGATCCAGCCAGTTACTACCGCTTGTCTCACTTTTTGGATCATAGTTAAGAACCAGCGAGGAGTCTGACAAGAATGTCGCCAGAGCACCGCCAACTGCATCACCGCTAACAGCGGTCAAGCGAGAAGCTTTGCTTTGGTCGCCTGAAGTACCGTAGTTAACATCATTATAATCTGCAGCAACACCAAGCACATCATAAACGAAGTCACCAGCGGCATAGGTCGAGTTAGCCCAACCATTACGGACACCAAGCCATTCATCGCTTGATACGATATAGGTCTTATCTCCGCCGTCCCACCAGGCTTTTACCTCATCATCATTGATATAATCAGGTCCAATTCCGGCAAGCTCTATTACAGTAGTGTAATTCACCAGCAATTCGTCAGACATAGCGCCGTATTCAGATTGCCACACATCATATTGTCCGCCGGCTAAGCCGTCTAGATAATATGTGCCTGGGGAATATGGGTTATCAGTCTGATTATTGAAAACCAAGGACAGTCCTGCTGTTGGTTCAAATATGGTGTAAAACGCTACCATAGTGCTATTATTCAACCCACCACCATCAAAAGCTGTTAGGTTCCAATAAACGCCAGTACCCACTGCTTGTCCAGGGACAGTACAGACCCAACCAGTATCAGTTTCAGTCAGACTTATTTGCATAACCTCAGCTGTCAACGAATCCAATTGATAATTGAACGTTGCTGAAGAGACTCCAGCGTCACCACCACTTGGGTTAGTGTCTGTTATCTGCGCAATAAGTGAACGATCAGCTGTCGATAGTGTTGTTGGCAGTGCTGAAACCGAAGTAAATGTTGGCGGCATGTCGCCAGTAAGTTCAACGGCATAGGCCATGCGCCAGCTATAGTGGCGTACGTGCCAGCCGTGGTTACCACTGGTTCCATCACATTTAATGTCGTAGTACTTTGTTCCTGGTCTGGGGACATATGATGTAAAATCACCAGATAACAAACCAATGCGAGCATCCGGATTACTTGGATCAGCCGCACCGGCTGTTAAGTACGTTACTGCTACACCAAACCATTCGCCTGATGCAAATTCAGCTCCATCATCATCAGTAAAATCAATCCAATGCAATCCGGTTGCAGCATCAGCGCCACCAGTTATTGTTGCATCAATTAAACCGGCAGGCAGAACTTTTTCACCCATTAAAGGTTGGCTAGCAGCTACTGGTGGGGCAGTCCCCCCGCAGGCACCATTAGCATTGGTGAAATCATTCCACACCAAATCTGATCCTGGTGGATCAGTCCATGTGGTCCAACCGGGATCCGGATAATCTACCGAATCATTACCAGCTTCGTGGGCATACCCTAACCATCCGGCACCATCAACTACAGTCGATGAATAGGTGGCTCCATCAGAGCCATTAGGGTAACCACTAGATCCTGGACGATAAACCTCTACTTTAAGCGCTGGAGTGGTACCATCTACGTTCCAGACATAAACATCCACACCAACACCATAAAGTGTTAGATCTGTGGGTGCCTTGTACCATTCTACCATGATATCACCGGGGAAGAAACCGAAGTTTACTGTTCCACCGACGCCCCAATCCAAAGTATCCACTAGACCACGAGCATTATTGTTGAATGCTCTGCGGATAACAGGATTAGCTAGAGGAATTACTTCACCATCTTGGCTCATAGCCACTGGAGAAATATTTCCGTCCAAGGATAGCTCATGCAAATCCTTACCGCTACTGCGTACGCTAGGGCTGCTTTCTTTCACATCCTTAGCAGGCAGACTCACGATAAAGGATAATGCTAAACAGAATACGATTAGCTTTCTAGTCATTATTCTATCCTTTCTTTTTTCTTTTTTTCTCTCTTGCAAGAAAGACAACAACGGTAAAATTATTTATTTCCATTGTCCTTTGTCTTTATGTTTTTTCGATATTTAGAAAGAGACTGTTAAGGTCAACCAACTAATTCCATCGAAAAATTTAGCTGTCCGGAAAGCATAATCTACGGACAACCCAATTCCAGTTAATTTTGACAGATCCAAACCAAATCCAAGTGTTGGACCCCAAATAAATTCATCGCTTTGTGATTCCAAGCCACCTTCATCGTCTTCATCATCAGTTGTATTTTCTATACCATCAGTACCATATGGTTCTGGATCATAACCCATACTGAGCCCGCCCCGCAGTGATAACATATCCATCACTAGGAACTCTGCGCCAAAACGATATTCATCAAAAGAAAAATTATTGTTCAGGAACGATGCCGCTAGGATTCCTTTGGCAGGGCCTATATTTAACCCATACGAAATCCCCAGCTCCAAGGTGGTGGGCAATTCAAATTCCTGTAAAAATATACGTCGCGGCTCGGTATTTGTCCCTGGTTCTGTGTCTTCCGGTGTATGGAATTCTTCCAGATCAGCGCCATTAAATATCATATTCAAACCCAAATTTCTCAATGAAGCACCCAAGCTGAATCCATTGTCTGCTTTATACTGCACACCGGCATCAATAGCCATGCCTTGAGCCGTCTCGCGCATAATAGATTCACTGACCAACTTAACCGTTGATCCAAAAAATATCCTATCGGTCATTTTACGAGAGAATAAAAAATTAAACGTCAAATAACTGGGTGAATAGTGCTCCCCTGTACCATCAGGTAAAAGAGCCGTTGTGACCGGAATTTCTCCGAAATCAAGGGATTTCAGTGAAATGCCAAACACGCTATTACCACCAAATGAAGAAGCAATAGCTACAGACGTTACACCAATATCTGCTATCCAGCTGGAATAGGAAGACATAGCTTGACCATTATTAGCCATACCTGACAAGCCTGCCATATTCCATTCAATTGCCTCCAGGCCTGATATACCGGCCACGTAGGCACCAGCCATGGCCGTACCGCGCGATCCTACAGGAATCAACAGTTCTTGCGCACCTGCTGTACCGCGTCGTTTTTTACTGCCAGCTTCCATAACACTGACTGCGAGGCCCAGCATCAAAATAGCAATTAAAATACTACAAATATTATTTTGTCTCATTGTTACATTTTCTCCAATGAAAGGTTTAATAAACATCCAGCCGTTCCTCCGGCATAAAGACAGCTAATTTCATAATTTTCTCGCGGGAAGCCCCAGCTTGATCCACCACTGTTACGTGAGCAATGTACATACCGCTTGCAACAGGAATATCAAATGAGTTGCGTAAATCCCACTGAGCACGTCTATCTGCACTGTTCTCTGAAGCTATTTCCTTTTCTATAACACGAATTTGATCTCCAACTAAGGTAAAAATCCTTATAGTGGTTTTTCCTACGCCAAGATTTGTAAAGAATACAAACCTATTTAACTGATTGCGTTCCTCAGGATTTTGACCAAAATATGGATTTGGAAATACATTGATTGAATCAATCTGGTTATCCGTATTACCTGCAGCTATTAGACCGCTGGTGGTAAATTTATACACATCTAATCCAGGAATTAATGGGTTGTCAAATGAGACCTGAAAAATATTCCCAGTTTCAAATAAACTAGATGATTTATTAAAAGTCAGCATCCAGCCCAATTTATTTGCATCTGCTTCAATCTCAAATTGTGGAGTTGCGCTTGCCTCATAAGCCTCATAAGCTGGAATAATGAAAAAGCCCTTTGTGAATTTGCGCACATCAGTAGTATCGTTATCATATTCATATAAATTTTGCTTGTTTCCTTGATATTGGAAAACCGCATAGTTTATTTGTCTATCATCTTCTACAGTCCAAACTTCAAATGGCATCCATGTTGTATCAACATTAGCAGGATCGATGTTTTTATCAAAATAAGTGGCTATTGAACCTCCTTCTGTAAACCTGATCTCAATATCTAGCTGCAGTTGATCTTTGCCAGGACGACCAGACGGTGATAGGCTTCCCGCTGCAGGTGTTTCAAGAAACCCGGCCCACGTTCCATCTGGCGAACCAACATAAATACCTCCAAAATCTAATGATGTTTCTTCATTGTCATCCTGTGTCGTTTCAGCAGAAGCATATGTGGTTGGCGCATCGAAAGTCGTCTTTTCAGATGTCAATAAAAACCCATCGGTTATTGTCCTAGTTACCCATAAATGGTCCGCTTTTCCAATACTCGCCAAGGGGTCATAATAATCAGATGAAGCTGGGAAAAGAACCATGTCTGAAAATAATGATTCTGTTTCAGATTCCAATTTCCACATAATCGTTGAATCGCTGGCCTCATAGACAGAAATAGTATATTCATTACCTGTCAACAAATACGGGTCTACTATCTGCGGATAGAAAACTGCATTCGCAATGCCACTTTGATGAGTAATGGAAACCGTATCCGCGTAGGTACTAGCCAAAGCAGAGCCAACTCCCGGTTGTCCTGGAACTGCAACAATCGGAGATATTGGACTTTCAATAACACGTTGAGCTGCTGCCGGATCATAAGCGTAAGCGGTAACGGAAAAATAATATTTTCGATTATTGATTAAATCCCTGCTATTTAATTTATCATAAGTAATTTCAATATAGTGCTCTAATCCTGAATCTGATCCAAATTGCGATGGGATCTCCAATAGCTCACCGGTGTCTTCATCAAGAGAAAGATCCAGTAATATTTTTTCACCATCAACTACATCGAAAGTTTTTATGCGGGTCCACGGACCATTAAATGAAGCACCCTGATAAACATTATAGCCTTGAAATTCATAGGAGCCACAATTGTATGCTTCTACCGCATCAGCGCCTTCTTCAAATGATAAAATAACTTTCTTGTCCAGTTGAGCCAAAACCGGTGATGGTGACGGCGGTGAACAAACATTAAAATTTGCATCAAATGCAGCTTGTGCAAAATTATCAAAATATAACATTTTTGTGATTGATTTAGCCCAATTAGACCCTGCTGCAAGAATTAATGCTCCCACAACTTCCTGAGTGTCTCCAGGGGCAAAATAAAAAGGACCAGATGTCATTAAATAACGTCTATCACCTGGTACATCATCAAGCCAGCCAGTGCCGTTGGTCGGATCACCATCATGAACGAAAATAGATGGCTGACCTGTAGTTGGATCAATAAACGGTTCTCCAGTTGTCCCGACAAGTCCATTCATATAATTATATGTTTCAAAGGCGTTTTCTGGATCTGAGAAAATGGGATGTCCGTTAATATATTTCGCAAATGAAGTCATGCCTAAACGCTTTTTGTCTGGAAAATCACGCAGATGATAACTGTTTTCCTTTGACCAAGTAAATATTGTGGATGTATCCCCAGGTGAACTAACCAGTGGTCCTTGAAAAAAGTCAGCACCTGCTGCCGGGGCTTCCACGCCATATGTATTGTCCCCATCCGCATCATTATATGTATAACCTACGCTTTGTCCTATATCACATCCGACTAAATCATCGGTTGCATCCCCTACATCATCATCATGCCACATGGAAACAAAAACACTATCAAGTTCATCAGAACCTTTATTGATCATTACCCAACGAACAAACATGATGTTGCCCATTGCTCCAGCCTGATCAAAACCAAAAACAGATGTCTGAATATCAACATTCATTGGTGGTGTGCCCCACAGCGGTGTATGGGTTGCTGCATCCCCATCATTCATTACGTACCAGTGAAATACGTCCCCCAAGATATCAGGATAATCACCATCAGCAGGGCTATAGATACCATCATCGTTTGCATCTTTCCAAGGAGCACCATCGCCAACAGGCCAATTAATAAAATCATCCGTTGGTAAAGATTTTGGAATATTTTCAGTGAATGCGCTTGACCCCTCAACTACTGTAATAGGAAGATCTATAGTCATCGCTTGAAATGTAGCCCAATCATTTTCCAGAAAGGCATCTACTTCCTTTTTGTGTATCTGATAAATATGCCCTGAGTTTTCTTCGGAAGAACCAATACTTCCCGGGACAAACTCCACCGTATACTCTGCGGCAGCAGTACGAAGCTCATCCACCCAACCAGCGCCTGGAGCCCTACTACGACCACTAGCCAGCCATATACCAGATTGGAATACAGCTAGCTTACCGCTACCCTTGGGCCATTCCAGTCCGGAATTACCGGATATGTGATAACTAACAACGTCACCATGGTTCCCATGTACCGTACTGATCT
>Ga0208895_1001212_pt1 | contig 11011 bp, 9 predicted proteins | sample ETNtaG_10_FD_185765 | JGI IMG/M metagenome (GOLD analysis project Ga0208895, IMG submission 185765) | Marine microbial and viral communities from oxygen minimum zone, Eastern Pacific Ocean - ETNP201302SV82 (SPAdes) (version 2) | ecosystem: Environmental > Aquatic > Marine > Oceanic ... | reverse complement strand
TAGTAATTGATGCTCAGCATCAATGTATGACAACTCGAGGAACCCACAAAACTGAAAGTAGCACTATCACAAGCAGAATGTTGGGTTTATTTAGAACGAATTCTAATACCAGAAATGAATTTATGAATCTCATAAATTCAGCCAATAGTTAATTCTCTTAAAGTTGTCTAAGCAAGACATAGTTAACTCCGAATCTTTTATTCTTGCTTCTGGGTCTAAAATTAGGAAAAAAATTCTTTCGGATCACGGAATTAACTTCGATGTCCAAAAGTCTGAGATTGATGAAGAGGAGCTAAAAAAAAATATTCTAAACCTCCCGTTTGAGGAAAGGGTAATAAAATTATCCTCAGCTAAAGCTAAAGAAGTTAGTGAGATAAATTCAGAACGCTATGTTGTTGGGGCCGACCAAATGTGTGTATGCAAAGGTACGGTTTTTAATAAACCTGGAAATCCAGAAAATGCTATAAATAACTTAAAACTTTTAGCAGGCAATACTCATTGCCAATACAGTGGAATAAGTATTTTTTTAAATGGAAAGTCACTATGGACTTTTTGTGATAAAGCCACTTTAACAATGAAAGAACTCTCGGATGAAGAAATAATGTCTTACGTTTTAGAAGATGAACCTTATGAATGTTGTGGTTCTTATAAGTATGAATCTTTAGGGGCAACTCTTTTTTCAAAAGTTAAAGGCTCTGAATACACCGTCCAAGGTCTCGCGTTTGTACCACTTATAAATGCATTTAAAGAGCTTGGTATCTCTTTATAAAAATAAACTCTACCTGTAAGTTTGAATCGGTCTTTTTGATCCCTCAATAGAAAACAAAACCTGCCATAACTGAAGACTTCTGGTCCTAAAATTAGCAGCACTGGAAAGTAACCAATAAGTCCACATTCTATAAAATTCATTGTCGTACTGTTCTTTTAGTTTTTCATAGTTATTAACAAAGTTGTCATACCAGCACATCAAGGTTTTATCATAATGAGGGCCAATATTGTGCCAGTCATCAAAAATGAAGATGCCTTCACTTGATTTTGCTATCTGCTCAGCTGACGGCATCATTCCATTTGGAAAGATATACTTTTCTATCCAAGGATCTGTATTTGTTGTGGATTCGTTTCCTCCAATGGTATGCAAAAGAAAAGCACCCTCCTCATTTAAGCAACTTCTAACAACTTCAAAAAACTCTTTGTAGTTTTTATAACCTACAGCTTCGAACATACCAATGGAATAAATTGCATCAAATTTCTCATCTAGATCACGATAATCCATCAATCTAAATTCAACATCCATATTGCCGGAATTTTGTTTTGCATATTCTATTTGCTCTTTTGAAATGGTAATTCCAACCACAGTCACTCCGTAGTTGTTAGCGAAGTGTTTTGCTGCCCCACCCCAACCACAACCAATATCTAGAACCTTCATTCCGGGTTTAAGATCTAATTTTTTAGCTACTAGGTCTAATTTTGCTAATTGAGATTCTTCTAAGGTAGAGACGTCTTTAGTCCAATAGCCACATGTGTACATCATGGTCTTATCAAGCATCAAAGAAAAAAGATCGTTGCCAATGTCGTAGTGACGTTCAGCAACCTGAAAAGCTCTTGAGATAGATTGCAAGTTTCTCAGTTTACTCTTCATTTTTCCAAAAAATAATGGTACTCCACCTATTTCATTGTAAATACCGCTTCTAAGAATTTTTTCGAAAAAAAGGTCTAGACGATCACAATCAAACCAACCTTTCATGTAACTCTCCCCAAAACCCAGGGTTCCATTGAAGAGAATACTTTTATAGAGATCTGGGTTATAAACTTTTATATCCCAGGGGCGACTACCATCTATTTCAATGTCTATCGTTGCTAAGAACTCAGAATACTTGTCTAGTAGTATTTTATTAAGCATGTCTATTTTCATTCTAAATTGATTTCACGCATAAAATAAACTAAATTTTACACTTAAGATTCCGTTAAACTGTGTCAAACAACATATATATAGAAGATGGGTGAAGCAAATATAGACAGAAAACATAACCAAATTGAAGATCTGGGATTTGATCCGGATGCTTTAGCTGAAAAGTATCAGCTCGAAAGGGATAAGCGCCTTAGAGAGGATGGTAATGATCAATACCTTGAAGTCAAAGGAGAATTTTCTTATTTTGTTGAAGACCCATATATAGAAGAAGAGTTAGAAAGAAGTCCTCTTGAAGATGAAGTAGAAGTGATCATTGTAGGAGGCGGTTTCGGAGGAATGTTAGCGGCTGCTAGGCTAAGAGAAGCTGGAATAGATGACTTTAGAATTATCGAGAAAGGTGGTGATTTTGGTGGAACATGGTACTGGAATAGATACCCTGGAGCATCTTGTGATATTGAATCATATGTCTATTTCCCTCTATTAGAAGAAACAGGCTTTGTTCCTAAGAAAAAATATACAGATGCCCCAGAAACTCTAGAATACTGTCAAATACTTTCAAAAAAATTCAAGCTTTACGAAAATGTTTGTTTTCAGACCGAAGTAACTTCAACTAAATGGGATGAAGAAGCTGAGAGATGGGTTATTCATACCAATAAAAAAGACCGCATGAAGGCTAAGTATATAGTGCATTCAAATGGTCCTTTGAACAGACCAAAGTTGCCAGCAATAACGGGTATAAATGATTTTAAAGGCCATACTTTTCACACCAGCAGATGGGATTATGAATACACTGGTGGTACTTCTCTTGGAAACTTATCTCGTCTAAAAGGTAAAAGAGTGGCTGTTATTGGTACAGGTGCTACCGCTGTGCAATGTGTTCCTCATTTAGGAGAAGCCGCTGAAAAGCTGTATGTCTTTCAAAGAACCCCTTCCTCGATAGATATAAGGAATAACAAAGAAACAGATGAGCAGTGGTTAACTAACCAAAAACCAGGCTGGCATAATGAAAGAAGAAATAATTTTGAATCGCTCCTTACTGGTGCACCCATAAAAGAAGATTTGGTATCAGATGGTTGGACAGAAGCATTTAGACTCTTATTTGGAAGTATAAGAAGCAAGGCTCCATCTAAATTAAGAATGTTTTCTTGGGCGGTAACTTCAGTCACTTCGCCAGATATGTATAAACTTGGTTTAAAACAATATATGACAAATAAGGCCATGACTCACATGGACATAAGGAATGCTATGCAAACGGCTGACTACCAAAAAATGGAAAAAGTGAGGGCTCGTGCTGACGAAGTGGTTCAAGACAAAGATACTGCTGAATCATTAAAACCTTACTATAACCAGTTCTGCAAAAGACCTTGCTTTCATGATGAGTATTTAAAAACTTTTAATCTTCCCGGCGTTGAACTTATAGATACCGACGGTAAAGGGTTAAGTGAAATTTCTGAAAAAGGTATTATCTTTGAAGGCAAGGAATACGAAGTGGACTGTATTATTTTCGCTACTGGCTTTGAAGTTGGAACTGACTATAGCAGAAGAGCAGGTTATCAAATTTATGGTATAGACGGAGTATCTATTTCAGAAAAGTGGCAAGAAGGTCTATCAACTTTTCATGGTATGCACTCAAAAGGGTTTCCAAATTGCTTCTTTTTTGGTCCTGCTCAGTCTGGATTTACAGCTACTTACACTTATTCACTTGACGAACAGAGCATTCATCTAGCCTATATTCTTAAAAGTGCAAAAGAGAAAGGTGTTTCAAGGGTAGAGGCTACACAAGAAGCTGAAAATCAATGGGTACAAACCATAATTGAGAAAGCAAGACTTACTGCAGATTTTCAAGAAAAATGCACGCCAGGTTATTACAATAATGAAGGTAATGTTAATCAGAAGCCTCAAAACGGTATGTACGGAGGAGGTCCTATTGAGTTCTTTGCTTTAATGAAAAAGTGGCGATCGAAAGGAAATCTAGAAGGCCTCGAGTTAACTAAATAATAAGTCATTAAACCTTTAGTTCAAATTCTAGAACTCACTGAGTCTCCTAATGAAAATGAGATTTTGGAGATGCATTCTATTAATCAGGAAAATATTCCAGAGGTTGGGGATGTATCAGCAATTGAAGATTTCAGAGCTCTGGTTAACTGGTCTGAAAATATCTTTGTTTACAAATTTGAAAGTATTATTAAAGCTTTCGTTCTCTGCATGAGAGAAGAACAGACTTATCATTCATTAAATTACAAATATATTTCTAGCCGTTTTCAGAAGTTTCTTTACGTTGATAGAATTGCCGTTCAAGAAAATTTTAGAAGGAAAGGAATAGCTGAAAAAATTTATACAACGGTAATAGATAAAGGAAAGGAAAATAATTTAGATATTCTTTGTGAAGTAAATACTAGGCCTCCAAATGAACCTTCAATGACTTTTCACCGAAAAATGGGTTTTGAAGAAGTGGGAACAAATGATTTTGAAAAAAATAGTGTTGTCTACCTAAGAAGACCATGTAATGCCAATGAGTCCTGAGCTTAACAAAATATTCACCGTAGATCCTTTTGAAAAGATGAACCAAGACAGTCTTGGTGAGGTTTGCAACCTTCTTAAAGGTAAGTGGGTTAAAAGTGAGAAGTTTAGGAAAGATATACCAGATCCTTTGAATGGTGAGGCTTTTCTGAATGTCCCAGATACCACTGAGTACTCTGACTACATAAACAACCTAGATATATGTCCTAAAAGCGGTCTACATAATCCGCTAAAAAATGTAGAAAGGTATTTGATGTTAGGTAAAGTATGCGCAAAAGTTGCTGAAGCACTAAGAAATGAAGAGGTATTAGGGTACTTTGTTAAGTTAATTCAAAGAGTCATGCCGAAAAGCGACTCTCAATGTCTAGGAGAGGTAAAGGTAACCAGAGTTTTCTTTGAAAACTTCTCAGGTGATAACGTACGTTTTTTGGCTAGAAGTTTTTCCAATCCGGGTGACCATTTAGGACAGGAATCATCTGGCTATAGATGGCCTTTTGGTTCTGTGTGCATAATTGCACCTTTTAACTTCCCACTAGAAATACCTGCTCTTCAAGTGATGGGTGCCCTTTTCATGGGCAATAGACCTTTAGTAAAAGTAGACTCAAAGGTTAGTGTAGTATTTGAACAACTTTTAAGATTATTAATTCATTGTGGCTTACCTGCTGAAGATGTTGATTTTATCAATTGCAAAGGCCAAGTAATGGGTGAATTGGTGGAAAAGAGTGAAAATAAAATTAGACTTCTACAATTCACCGGTTCAAAAGAAGTAGCTAATAAATTGGCAGTGGATTCTAAAGGTAAAATTAAAATAGAAGATGCTGGTTTTGATTGGAAAATTATAGGACCTGATTATGACCCTGAATGGCTAGAATATGTGGCTTGGCAATCCGATCAAGATGCTTATAACGCTTCAGGACAAAAGTGTTCAGCACAGAGTATTTTGTTTGTTCATGAAAACTGGGAGAAAGATCTCATTCCCAGATTAGTTGATTTAGCTTCAAAACGAAAACTTAAAAATCTGGATATTGGTCCTGTACTGACTTGGTCAAATTCCCAATTAAAAGACCATCTTAATTCTTTACTTAAGATTGAGGGGTCAAAGCTGTTATTTGGTGGAGAAGAGTTAAGCGGTCATTCAATACCAGCTGTTTATGGATCTATTCAACCAACTGCTGTGCAAGTTCCCCTTCAAGAGCTTTTAACAAATAACTTTGAACTAATAACTAAAGAAGTCTTTGGACCTTTTCAAGTTGTAGCTTCATATTCAGATCAAGAAGTCGATAAACTTAAAGAAGTTCTTGAAAAGATAACTCAAAACTTAACTGCTGCAATTGTTAGTAATGATACTTTTTTTCAACAAAATATATTAGCTAATACCGTGAATGGTACAACCTATACTGGAATGAAAGCGAGAACTACGGGAGCTCCTCAAAATCATTGGTTTGGGCCTTCAGGTGACCCAAGATCAGCGGGAATTGGAACTCCAGAAGCTATTATTAATACCTGGAGTGCACACAGAGAAATAATTAAAGATACAGGACCTTAATAGAACTTATTTTTCTTGTAAGCTAGCATCCCTTTCCCCAAAGTCCCATCCAGCTCCATTATTGTCATAATTCCTTAAAATTCTTTTTGCTACTGATTGGACATGTACTTCATCAGGTCCATCGTAGATTCTGGCCTCTCTAGCATGTCGGTACATCAAACTTAGAGGGGTGTCATCAGTTAGTCCTTTTGCTCCGTGAACTTGAATGGCTCGATCAATAACATTGTGAACCATTTCAGCTCCAACTACTTTGATCATTCCTATCTCAATTCTTGCATCATCTCCTTGATCTATACGCTTAGCCGCATCCAGAGTTAGCTGTCTACTAGCCTGGATCTCGCAAGCACTATCAAAAACAAATTTCTGCATTAATTGTTTTTCAGCTAAAGAAGAACCGAATGCAGTTCTTTCATGCAATCGTCTGCACATTAAATCAAAAGCTCTTTGCGCCTGACCTAACCACCTCATGCAATGAAATATTCTGCCTGGTCCAAGTCTTCTTTGGGCAATAATAAAGCCATGTCCTCTTGGACCTAGAAGATTTTCTTCTGGAACCCTGACATTGTCATACTCCACTTCGTAGTGCCCACCATTAATTCCAAGGACTGGGGTTTCTCTTATTATCTTATAACCTGGATTGTCAGTAGGAACTATTATCATACTAAAGGCTCCATGACCCGATGTATCAAGTTCTGTACGGACCATTACTGTTGTGTATGCTGCTCTAGCTGCGCCACTAGTGAACCACTTTCTTCCATTGATTACCCACTCACCATCCTCTAACACTGCAGCCGTTTGAAGTTGAGTTGGGTCTGAACTGGCTGTATCTGGTTCAGTCATGCCAAAACTAGGAAATATCTCACCAGCGACTAAAGGTCCTAAGTAAGCTTCTCTCCATGTATTAGATGCAAATTCCCTCAGCATAATAGAGTCTTGTAAAGAATGAGTTCCTAAAGCTACCATCGCAGGCGAAGATCGTCCTACAACCTCATTTACATATACATATTCCATAAAAGGCATACCTTGACCACCTATATCTTCTGGATGTCCTAAAGCCCAAAGATTCCTTTCTTTAGCTTTATCCATAAGTTCCTTTAGCTTCTTATCTGATTCATCACTTCTCTGATTCAAAATAGGTTCAGCTGGATAAACTTCGTTCTCAACAAAGTCTTTAACCTCTGCTCTGACCTTACGCCAATCTCTGGTTTGACTCACATTAATTCTCCACTTAATTGAAGAATTCAATGTATCTAAAATAGAAGGGATTTACAATTTATCTTCGTTTAATTCTGGTCCAAAAAAATTTGTCATACCTACTCCTAAAAGGATAAGGAAACAACCAGAAAGCATTGAAGTTGTTATAGATTCATTCAAAAATATATTAGCCCAAACCATTCCTGCAACGGGAACTATGAAAAGAACAGATGAAGCCCCTACTGGGCCCATTCTTCTAATTAAAATAACAAAAGCGACATAAGCTAACCCTGTGCACAAAAATCCTAATAAGAGAATACTAACCCACACTTGTTTTGATAAATCAAAACTTATTCCACCTTCGTAATAAGAAAATGGCATAAACATAAAGGTCCCTACAATTAAGGTCATAGTAGCCAAGTAGGCTGGATCTAAATGATTAAGTTTATAAAGATAATTAGCGCAAGCTGCATACATAAAAGCACCCATTAAGCAGCAGGCGATTGGAAGCCATGAGAATTGAAGAGACCCGTAACCAATAAAAATTATTAATCCTATAGACCCCATAATTAAACCAACTAGTTGTATCCAGTTAAAAGAAAATCTTAGCCATAAAATTGATATAACGAAGGCAAAAAGAGGAGAAGTTGCATTCATTACTGAAAGTGTTCCAGCATTTATAGTTAACGCGGCGTAAGCAAACAAAAAGAAAGGCAGAGTTGCATTAAATATGCCAAAAATAATCAAAGGCCTTATATGATCTCGAAACCCTTTGAAGTGATGTTTTCTTAAAAATATGGGAGCTAAAAAAGCTGCTGCAATTAATAACCTTGAGATAACTAGATCTACCGGCCCAACCACGGGAGCTGCAATCTTAGTGAACATGAAAGAAGCTCCCCAAGTTAATCCAATGGAGATAATAAGAAAAAGGTCTATAAAAAACTTACTTATTTTCATAAAGACGCCTGAAAGAGGCGCATGATATAGATTATGAGTTAATTATCTAGGACGATCCCCAATAATGGTTACTCTTTCTACTTTCCGAACCTGCGGCCAATAATCTGAGGCAGCATAATGTTGGACAGACCTGTTATCCCAAAAGGCAATTGAATTATTTTTCCAAGCGAAACGACATTGATATTCAGGTGTTGCTGCTCTGGAATAAAGGAATTTCAACATTTTTGAAGACTCTTCTGAGTCCCAATCTTCTATGTATTCAGTGAAAGCAGCATTTACGAAGATTAATTTCCTGTTAGTATCAGGATGGGTCCTTATAACAGGGTGTTTTGGTTTAGGATATTTTCTGTTGAAGCCTTCTATCTCTTCTTTACTGACTCCAATTTTTTCCAGTCTATTTCTGAAATTTGCGAAATCGTGAACAGCCACTGCTCCATCTAGTTTTTCTTTTATTTCATCGGATAAATCTTCGTAAGCTGCATACATATCAGAAAACAAAGTGTCTCCACCTACTTTTGGAGCCTTTTTCATCCTCAAAACAGAACCCAGGGAAGGCTCCAGCCTCCAGGTTACATCAGAATGCCATGTATTTTCCCTGCCTTTGTTTTCTTCATTATGAGTAATCTTTAATACTTCAGGGTATTTCTTATGGTTATTTGTAAAAGGATGAATTTCTAGTTCTCCAAAGTTCTTAGCAAATTTCAGGTGTTCTTCTAAGGTTAAATCCTGATCTCTGAAGAAAATTACTTTATAAACCAAGAGAGCCTGGTAAATCTCATTTTTTAAGTTTTCACTTAAAGGTCTTTTTAAATCTAAGTCTAAAAGTTCGGCCCCAATCGATGGACTGAGGCGCTTAACAGTATAAGAATGAGACTGTTGCTCAAATAGGTCGGGATCAAAGGTTTTCATAATCTTAATTTCCTGAAACTTTTCTGTCTTTGCCTTCCCAAAAAGGTTCTCTTATTTCTCTTCTAAGAATCTTACCAGAAGGATTACGAGGAAGCTCGGTTACATAGTTAATTGACTTAGGGCACTTATATCCAGCTATTTGAGTCCTCACATAAGAAATTATTTCGTCTTCCTTTAATTCGACTCCTTCGTTTAAAACTACAAAACCTTTTACAGCTTCACCCCATTGGTCATCAGGTATTCCTACTACTGCGGCATCTAAAATATCATCATGGCTCATCAGCGCATTTTCTACTTCAGCAGGATAGATATTCTCTCCTCCTGAAACAATCATGTCTTTTACCCTGTCATGAATGTATAAAAAGTCATCCTCATCAAAATAGCCTGCATCTCCGGAGTAAAACCATCCATCAACTATAGCTTCTTCTGTAGCTTCAGGCCTGTTCCAATAACCCTTCATATTATTATCAGATTTAATAACAATCTCTCCCACTTCACCTAAGGGGAGTTCTTTTCCATCCTCATCAACTACCCTAATCTCTGCACCATAACCAGCTTTCCCACAAGATCTAAGCTTATTTTTAGATGGGTCATGATCCTCAGGTGATAAAAAGGTAACCGCTCCATTGGTTTCAGTTAAACCATAAACTTGCCAAAATTCACAATCCATAATCTCTATTGCCTTTTCTAGTGTGTCTTGTGCTATTGGTGAAGCACCGTAAACCACTGTCTTCAAAGAAGACCAATCGATATTCTCTACTTCTGGATGTTGAATTAAGAAAAGAATCACTGCAGGGACAAAAAGAGTGTTTTCTATCTTTTCTTTCTCAATTAGTTCCAAAATTAAGGTTGGGTCAACTTCGGGAATGATTATGCTTTTGCATCCAAACACATAACCCGCTAACCCCATATTAGTCCCCGCAACATGAAATACAGGCATACAAACTAAATTCACTGATAGTTCTCGGAAGGACTGCCGATAATAACCCTGCTTAGCCATAATGTTAGCGCTAGAAAAGTTATTATTAGTTAATTGAACCCCTTTTGGGTGACCGGTTGTACCTGAGGTATATAGTTGAATAACATCATCTTCTGGCATAGTCTCTATCAAAGGATCTTCATCTTTTTGGGCGTCTCTCCACTCTGTAAAGCTTTCCCATTCCTCATGAACATCCCCTACAGCGATAATCTTCTTTACATGAGGAAGTTCATCTTTTATTTGTTCTATCAACCCAAAAAACTCTGATCCAACAAAAAGAACTTCACTCTTTGAATCATTAACTATAAATGCAACTTCAGGTGGAGCCAGTCTCCAATTAACCCCCACAGATACTGTTCTTGATTTTAATGTTCCATATAAGAATTCAAAAAAATAATCAGAGTTCTTTGCTAGAAAAGCGACTCTTGTATCCGGACCACAATCCAAAGCTATTAAACCTTGAGCGATTTGATTAGCGTAAGAATCAAACTCCTTATAGGTGGTTTCACGATCACCGAATTTATGGGCTACAGCAGCTGGATTTTTATCTACTCGCCATCTAATGATCTCTGCTAATGTTTTTTCAAAAGGTATGTCCATAAATATCTCCTTACTTATTCCAGCCTAAAGGTTGAAGCTCTTTTTCCACAAATACTTTGGGGACATCTTCCAATACTGTCCCTAGAGTATCATTCCATCTATTCAAAAAACCAAAAAGTGCAATTACAGCCACTATGTCAATAATGGCATCATCATTAAAATGCTTTTGCAATTCAACAAAGTGATCTTTTGTTGAAGCATTAGGTGTTACGCCGGCAGCAAAAGCTAAATCTAATGCAGCTTTCTCACTTTCAATAAATTGATCGCTTTTCTTATATTTTAGAATTTCTGCAATCTTTTCTGGGCTCACTCCCGCCCTATTGGCCCCATGCGAAGTATGAGCTTGGCAATACTTGCACCCTGAAGATAAGCTAGAAGCTAAGGCAATTAGATTGAC
>Ga0208895_1001211_pt1 | contig 11012 bp, 10 predicted proteins | sample ETNtaG_10_FD_185765 | JGI IMG/M metagenome (GOLD analysis project Ga0208895, IMG submission 185765) | Marine microbial and viral communities from oxygen minimum zone, Eastern Pacific Ocean - ETNP201302SV82 (SPAdes) (version 2) | ecosystem: Environmental > Aquatic > Marine > Oceanic ... | reverse complement strand
GTGAATTGAACGGGGTGTTCATTGAGGATATCTATACAATCTCTGGTGAATAGGTATTTATCTACTTCATCACGATCATCTAGAATCACCTCCAAATCTTCTTTATCTTTCCCTCTCCTCATTTTCTTGGCTACAGCGCTGAGGAACTTCTTTCCAGCTCTATGGATTGTAAATTTATAATGAAGGGCATCTGCTAATGTTGTTTCTTCCCCGTCTTTGCCTTTAATTGTATCCTTCTTCTTAGCCCCGATTTTGCGAATAGTTTCCTTGACCAGCTCATAATTATTTGAAGGATAAAAACCCAGAGAATCCCCTGGTTTGTAACGAATTCCACTTTCCTTCAATGAGACAACATAATGATTAGTCTCCTTCCCTGAACCTTCAGAAATGCAGTAAGCCTCCGTCACAGTAGCCATGAATGGGTTCTTTCTGTCATATATTATGCCGCTCATTGCCTATGACTTTCTTGGAGGGTGAGGTGTTCGACTCTGCTTATTTCGGGAAAGATGTTTTTGTCTACTGGGTCTTACTTTCTCAGCACCCTTGCCCTTGTTCATCAAACCTCTTGATTTCTTACCTGCCGAAGTCAAACCTCGGTGCACCCTTCCTTTTTGGGCTCTACTACAGATCCAGTTTATTTTAGGATCTGCCATAATTACAGGATGATGGGGATCTACCATTATCATTTCGTACCACTTATGTCTGCCGTCCTCGGCAACCCAATAAGAATTTAGAATTTCTAGATTTGGATATTTCTTGGCCGTTCGTTCTTCTGCAATCATCTGTAGACTTTTACGCATAGTAATCTTAGCTATACCTGTTCTTTTGGCTCTTCTACCTGAGGTGATTGCATGTTTGTGCATACCTCCTCTTCGAATTCTGGTTCTAGCCATGATATAACCCTGTTTGGCCTTGTAACCTAAAGCTCTGGCTCGATCAATCCTTGTAGGTTTTTCTACTTTGACTGTAGCATCTTCTCTACGATAATGAAATAATCTATCCTTTTGAAGGGCCTTATGTTCTTTCGATGGCGACTTCCATTGGTCACCAATATAACTGTAAATTGATTTACTCATCGCGATTCCTCACTTCCGGGTTCAGCTCTCGCCACATTCCCGTATCTCTGTCGACAGAAGCTAGCTTATAAAGCTTGATACAATACTTTTGCAATGTCTCAAGGTCCTGAGCAGGTGATTCTGGATGAACCTGAAATGCTTAAGGGATTTCTGGGTCGTAAGTACTTACCGCCACCTGAAAAAGTTTCCCATTTTAAAAACAGACGTATTGACAAATTGTATAAAACTAAAAGAGCACATGTTATTGTCAATCCGTTCTCTGGACACAAGAAAGGTATTGAAGTTGGAGATTTCGTGGCAAAAGAACTTTCTGATACAAAGATCAAGGTCGAGTCGTATAAAACAGATGAACCTGAACATGCAATATCAATCATTAAAGATTTAACCTTGGATCCTAATGATATAATTATATCAGTTGGGGGGGATGGAACTTTTTGCGAGGTGATTACTGGTTTGATGCTTCGTTCGGATTCGGCGTACAAGGAGATCCCAGTAGCATTGGTTCCAGCAGGTTCAGGCAATAGTCAAGCAAATGATATGGAGATTATGGACTATATGAATGCCATCGAACGAATATTCGCTGGTCGATTAAGGAAAATGGATATCGGGAAAGTCTCTTTTACAATAGATAATAAACTGGAGACTCGATATTCACATAATTTAGTTGGCTGGGGTCTAGGGGTTGATTCAAATCTACTAGCTGAGAAGATGCGTTTTCTCGGTCCTTTAAGATATGATATTGGTGCACTTATGAGCATAATCCGGGGCAGGGTTCGTAAGGCACGGTGCTATATTGATGGGCATCTGATAGATTCAGCATTTGTTTTACTTCTTATTCAGAATACAAAGACTGGTGGAGATAGGTTAACTCTGGCACCAATGGCCCAGGTCGACGATGGAAAAATGGATTTAGGTGTGATTTATCATATCGGGCGTTTGAAAGTCTTGAAAATGTTCAATCAATTGAAATCAGAGGGTTCTCATGTTTGGAATCCTAATGTTGAATTTTATCGTTTTTCCACTCTTAGAATAGAAACTGATGAACCCACACCTATCAACATCGATGGGGAAAATATAGGATTTACTCCTATTGATATAGAAGTGTTGCCTGCTGCTATAACTATATTTCATTAAATAGGCCATACTAATTTTTAAGGCAGTCTCTGACAGATTATGCAGGGGTCTAGTACCTTGGAGGGTTTGAAGCAAAAACTTATTGACTGTGGAGCTGTTAAGTTTGGGGATTTCACACTTACATCTGGGAAGAAATCCAACTATTATGTTGATCTGAAATTAGCATCTACTGAGCCCTCCATCCTAAAGGAAATAGCCGTAGAGTTCGCTAAATTATTGCCAGAAAACGTTGATTTCATTGCAGGGATGGAGTTGGGTGCCGTGCCCTTGGCAGCTGCACTTTCATTGGAAACTGGGATTCCATATTCCATGATTAGAAAATCAACCCGAGAACATGGCACTGGTACAAGGATTGAGGGACTAAGTAAAGGTCGAGCAGTTCTGGTAGATGATGTGGCCACTACTGGAGGTTCTAATATAGAATCTATAAAGATACTGACCGATGAAGATGTTGAAGTTTTGATGGTACTGGTAGTAGTAGATCGAGAGGAAGGTGCTGCTGAATGCATGGCTCCCCTCAATTTGGAGTACAAATCCCTATTTCTAATATCTGATCTGGTGAATTAATGAATTTCTTGGTTGTTGGGAGTGGAGCTAGAGAGCATATAATAGCCGAAAAATTAGCAGAATCCGGTTCTACGGTATATAGTGTGTTGACTAACCTTAATCCAGGATTATTAAAGTTATCAACAGGCTGTCATAGTGTCACTAATTATAATTCACGGAATTCACAGACTTCTATTCTGGATTTTGCAAAAGCAAGCTCGGTTCATTGTGTAGTAATAGGTCCTGAAGATCCTTTGGCAAATGGAATGGCAGATATGTTCTGGAAACATGATATTCCAGTAGTAGGGCCAACCAGACAGCTTGCTCAGATTGAGACAAGTAAGGGATTTACTAGAGAACTATTGGAAAAATATAATATCGGTGCTTCTCCTCGGTATCGACGTTTCAAGACCATGCATGGGGCTAGTGAATTTATTGATGATTTGGGGGATAATTACGTCGTGAAATTTGACGGTCTAATGGGTGGTAAGGGAGTCAAAGTGGCGGGGGAACATCTGCATTCAAAAGAGGAAGCACTGATTTATTGCAAGCAACTAGTTGATGGCTCTGGGACCTATATAATTGAAGAAAAAATATTTGGTGAAGAATTCTCCTTGATGAGTTTTTGTGACGGCCGGAAATTGGCCCATATGCCGGCAGTTCAGGATCATAAAAGAGCATACGAAGGTGATATTGGTCCTAACACTGGAGGGATGGGGAGTTATTCCGATAGCAATCACTCACTTCCATTTCTTACAGAACAAGATATATCCGATGCTCGGGAAGTTAATGAAAGAGTGTTTCATGCGTTAATTGATGAAACCGGGCAAGGTTACAAGGGAATATTATATGGTGGTTTTATGATAACGGGCCATGGTATCAAATTGATAGAATATAATGCTAGATTCGGAGATCCTGAGGCCATGAATTTACTTACGCTACTGGATAGTGATTTTTCTGAAATTTGTTATAATATTACCCAAGGTAATTTAGGTAATGTGACATTTAGGAATGAATCCTCAGTTTGTAAGTATATTGTTCCTGAAGGATATGGTAGCAATCCTAGAGGAGATGCCACTCTGATTGTAAATCCTGGTTATGCTCAAACAGCTAGTTTGTATTATGCAGCCGTAAACCAGATTGATGGGCAGATAACTACAACTAGTTCCAGAGCAGCAGCTTTAGTCTCTAGTTCATCTACCATTACAAAAGCCGAGGAAAAATGTGAATCTGGTTTGAACTTTATTTCTGGAGATAATCTATATGTGAGACACGATATTGCAAAAGAAGGATTGATTAAGAAGAGAATCGAAAATATGGAGAAAATACGGTGAGCCTGATAATCGCTTCTATAATTCTAATAATAGGTTTTGTTCTTTTAACTAAGGGAGCTGATTATTTCATAGAAAATTCTGCAGCTTTTGCAGAAGATAAAGGAATCTCACCTCATATTGTCGGAGTCACAGTTGTAGCCTTCGGTACCAGCCTCCCTGAGTTACTGGTATCTGTAATATCCTCATTTCAAAATCATAATGATTTAGCTCTTGGAAATATAGTAGGATCTAATATTTCCAACCTTGGACTTGTTTTAGCAAGTGCCAGTTTCATATTTCATTACACTTTGTGTAGCAGTATAGAACCCGAGGATAATGCAAATAAGGATAGTTACGTCATGCTGATTGCAGCTTTGCTTCTTGTCTTTTTTGCTCAGGATAATTTAATATCTTTCTCGGAGGGATTTCTTTTCTTTATTTTGTATTTGCTGTATTTAGTTTCCCTATATTTCCGCTCTAGTAAGAAACCAGAATGGAGTGAATCTGAAACAAAGACATCCTATTCTTTTCTTGTTGGAGGGTTAACCAGCATGCTCATTGGAGCTCAGATTACTATCAATTCAGCTGTAGAGATAGCCTCACAGTTAGGGGTCTCAGAAATTGTAATAGGCTTGAGTGTTGTGGCCATAGGAACTAGCCTTCCAGAACTTGCTGGAACGGTATCTGCGGCTCGCATGGGCCATAAGGAAATTGCTATAGGTAATGTTATTGGATCTAATATTGCAAATATCTTCCTGGTGATGGGAGTTTTAGCGATGATTAATGCGATTAAAGTTGAACAGTGGGTCTTAGATGTTACTCTACCTTTATTGATACTTATTACTGTAGCAACCTTAGGATTAATCCGTGTACCTTTTGGTAGGCTCAGTGGGAGCATTCTATTTGGATTCTTCATCCTATTTATCTATGAACTCACAATATTATGAGAAAATTAGTTGAATTTCAGATATTAGATCGGAACGCTTTGTATTATGACGTCGATTTATCCAAATTGATGGATAATGCTGGAGTTGGGATTGCAGATTATATCTATAAGAATTACAAGAAGAATGCAAAGATAGTTTTTGTATGTGGTAATGGGAATAATGGTGGTGATGGGTATGTGGCTTCATCCATTTTACTTGGAAAAGGATTTAATGTAACTATTTTTCAGTCATCTACTCCTACATCACTTATTGCAAAGAAAAAATTTCTTGAATTAGGATTAATGATAAAAAACATCTCGGAATTGGAAGAATACAAAGGTAAAGCAGATCTTCTGGTCGATTGTTTACTAGGTTCAGGCATCAAAGGAGAACCACGTCCACCTTTTGACAAATATATTGAGGTTATGAATTCTTTTGAGAACATTATCTCAGCAGATGTGCCTTCAGGTATTGGAAGCAGGTGTGCAATTACTCCTAATGTTACTATTACTTTTCATGATTACAAAGTAGAAATGAATGAAGAAAATAGCGGAACTATAATTTTGCATGACGTGGGTTTCCCTGATTATATAGACCAGAGAACGGGACCTGGTGAATTGCTGCTATATCCTGAATTCGATAGCAAGAAGCATAAAGGACAGAATGGAAAAGTTGGAATAATAGGTGGTGGGCCATATTCAGGGGCACCTGCTCTAGCGGCATTGGGAGCTTATAGGGCCGGCATTGATCTAGTTCATGTTTTTGTTCCAGCTAGCTCATATGATCATGTTTCCGGCTTTATTCCTGAACTTATTGTACACAAACTCCCTGGGGAGATAATTACTGAAGAACATTTGGAATTTATATTAGGGAAAACCTCGGAATTTGATGCAATTGTCGTTGGGCCAGGTATCGGAAAACAGGAACAGACTCAGAATGCTATTATTGAACTTGTTAAAAATTGCAATAATATTGTATTGGATGCAGACGCTATTTTCGATTTTAATTTCAAACATCCAAATATTCTGCTGACGCCACACAGGGGTGAACTGAAACGTTTGACACCCAGTTCAAGGCCCGAGGACTTGGTAGAATACGCATCAAGAAAAGGAGTAACTATGTTAATAAAAGGAGAAGTTGACATAATTACCGATGGCAACCTCATGAAGGAGAATAGTTCAGGACATCCAAGGATGGCCGTAGGCGGCACCGGAGACGTTCTAGCTGGTGTTTGCGGGGCGTTAATGGCTAAAGGTCTGACTGCTTTCGAATCAGCACGTTTAGCAGCCTATAGCCTTGGAAAAGCAGGTGAAATTTGTTATGAAGAGATAGGATCAGGTTTTCTTCCTACAGACTTAGCTTTGTTCTTATCTAAGGTTCTTCGAAAAAACTAAACTCTTCTTCTCAGTGCTATAAAACAAATCAAGAACATGATAGGCAGCACCCCCGGTCCACTCAACATATTTTCCTCACTACTTTCCACAATCTCCTGTTGGGCAGAGACCATTATTGTCTGTTCATACGAGGACAATTTTCCATGTCCCGTGTCAACTTCAATACTGTAGATATAGAATCCCTCATGTTCAAAGAATAAATCACCGTAATAGTAATTGCCTTCTTTATACATAGGAATTTTCTGGCCATCTGCTAGAACCCCTTCAGCAGTTTTGGCTATAATCATTGAAACTGACTCCGGATTCTCGTAGTCTATGATGGCACTAACTTTAGTTACAACTCCCGTATCCACATTAGAGGGTGCTACTGAATAGATCAATCCCTTATTTTTAACATCCAGATTCCGATAAAGTGTACTAACGCCCCCCCATCTGTCAATACATTCGATTTCCATAAGACATTCACCATCATCATACTTAGTTGAATCCCATGTGAAATCTACACTTTCGACAGCATTATCCAGATTAATCCAATCTTCTCCATTTATTCTGTATTTGAGGGAAAATATACTACTATAATCCTGAACATTTAAATTAAATTGAGCTATGGCTGAAATATCATCTGTAATTGAGGCTAGTACAATGAAGGGGGGAGTACTGTCTGTTTCAAATCTAATTGCCCGTTCAGTTATATATCCTTGACTATCCTCTGCTTTGACATCCAGCCAATGCCATCCATCCCCAAAAGGAGTCCATGCACTGGTGAAAATATCGGAGTCATGAGTATCCAGTGTCCTCCACGACCCATTGTCAATTCTGTATTGGACAGTAGACATCCCATCGGGATCTGTGGCTTCTACTTCAATATTAATTCTGGAATTGTAGAATTCTTCTTTAGGCATTATTATTTCTAGATAAGGATAAGTGATATCTTCTTCATTAAACACAGTAATATTAACTGATTTTTGAGCCCAATTAGGAGTTGAATCAGAGGCCCGGAAAGCAATTTGGTGATCTCCATTTCCTGCATTTGCACCCTGTGTATTCCAGCTGGTAATGTAGGAATCCCCCTCATTATAGTACATCTTTCTCCAATTCTCCTGGTTCACTCTATATTCTACGTCCGAAACCCGATTATCATCAGTAGCTTCTACCTCCAGAACTATAATATCCTCTACAGTTTCACCTTCACTAGGTGAAATAATCTCCAAGACAGGAGGATTATCATCATTCAATATCTCCAGATCAATTATTTTTACCACACTGGCCCCCCTATCAACCACCATTATTGCTAATTCATGTTCACCATTATCAACAGCTTCAGTGTCTATTGAAAGACTAAATTCCCCGTTAAATTCACCTAATCCTGAATTTTTCCAATCTTCTTGATCCCAACGGTAGAAGACGTTTTTAATTTCAGATTTCTCACTTATAGCAGAAGCATGGACCTCTATTTCACCACTTACAATCTCTTCAAAATTCTCTAATTCAAGTTCAGGTGGAATGGCAAATGCCGTTTCCAGAACATATTTATCCGCTGAAGCAGATTCATCATTGAAGAATGCCACAAAAATATTGATGTTTTCATAATCTATGTCTGAGAAGTCATCACCGTTTTTATCTTCATGGTCTCCACCAGTCCATACGGTAGTCAGCTCTTTAACTTCATGTGATTCGAGTTCGACACTTTCTTCGAAAGCATAATCCAAGAAACCGAAGTGATAGGGGTCTCCATCATAATTATTGTATCTTGATACTTTCTCGACAATATAGGCCCGTACATATCCATTAAAAGTTGGATCTCCCAGAGTTGCATCCTCATTCCAAGTCATAGTTATACTAACACCGAGCTGATCAGCTCCTAAATGTTCCATTTGAATATCCAATGATATATCAGTATCATCACGCTGTCCACAGTTGTCTATGGCTTGTTCATAATTTGAAGTGTCAGATTGCCCGCCTGATACTTTTTCATCATTTCCATCAAAAATAACCGTAGGGTACCCCGTAACATCAGGGTAATCATCCATTCGCTCCTCTGCCTTATCATTTACATCTGTAATTAAGGCAACGAAAAAGAATTTGTCGTGATAATAGGGCTCATCCGGTATATCTTCATAGATTTTCATGAGATTCTCGGCTGCACTGGGACAGTAAACACACCACGTAGCGGTAAATTCTTCACCAAAGACTGCATGTGTAAAATCTTCAACTGGCAATTCAGCTGTTGGATTTGGATTGACTACAGTCAAGCACAGAATCAAGGCAATTGCTATGTATTGAACTCTTTTCACAAAATATAGTTAATCTTTCTAATTAATAAGTTTAACTCCCCTTCATTATTTTTATAATTTCAATAGGATCATCTGCTTTGAATATTGCACTGCCAGCAACTAAAATGTCTGCTCCAGCATCTGCCAGTCTCTCTGAATTTGAGGGGGCAACACCTCCATCCACTTCAATAATCTTGTTTGGATAAGCCTCCTTATAATGCCTCACTCTTTCTACTGCATCTTCATGAAAATCCTGACCACCATATCCTGGCTCTACAGACATAACCAAAATTAGATCTGCTAAATCAATGAAAGGTTCTATGGAATTCTCTGGAGTTGATGGATTAAGAGCAATTCCCGCTTTCATATTGTTTTTTTTAATGGATTCAAGTGCTTTTAGGGGATTGTTTGCTTCAACATGGACGGAGATAATTTCTGCTCCGGCATCCCTAAAATCTTCTATGAAATCAATAGGATCTGTAACCATTAAATGAACATCTAGTGGTGCTATTCCATCAAGTGATTTGACTAAGTCTGGCCCCATTGTAAGATTGGGTACAAAATGACCATCCATGATATCCATATGCAGGTAAGCCGAGTGTGGCCCTACCATCTCAGCAGCTTCCCTCATTCTGCCAAAATCGGCACCGAGCATGGAGGGAGCAATATCAACCACGTAAAGTCCTCACAACGGTATCTATTATAAATTTCCGAGATAAATCAACTCTTCGATTTTGTATTATTTTAATAAATGTTTCTAATTGAGATGATTCAGTACGCCACCATTTATCGTAAAACCCATCTATCTGATCTAGGTCCCACAAAATCAATTTAATCTGTGATTCGGGGAGTTTGGGAGCATTCTTTGCATGCCCTAGATCGCTCTTAAGAATATATTTCATTTTATTCAGTACTAATATGTAAAATCCTTTCGGTTTCGCTTCTTCTCCACCTTGATTCCTTATGATTCCTGTATCTAAACACCAGTCATGTTTAGCTAGTTTTCCTTCCTCATCCAAGTATACGGGTAACCAAATTTTTTCAGAGGGAGGTGCTGGATTATGGGGTTTTAAATCTTCAGTCTCAACCTCTTCTTCGGAGCTCATCTAATATTTTGTCGATAAAGTATACGTTATTAACTTTATCATCACAGACTTTTTATTAGAGTGCTATTGTCCATATATGGGGGAGCATGGTGTAACCTGGCAGCATTGCGGGCTCCAATTATACAGGAATGATTGCTACAGGGTCTGCTGATATCGTGATGAATGATTGGAGCTATGACCTGTGCAACGTTGAGCTCCGGCTCAATAGGTGAGACCCGCCGATCTGGGTTCAAATCCCAGTGCTCCCACCACTTATCCAAAGATTATGTATGAAAATATAAGGAATTCATCCTAATTCAGTCCATATCTTATTAAATCTATAAAACGCAGATAATGTACAAACTATGGCAAATGTATAACACATCAAGGTCATGTAGTTCCAGTCCAGATAACCCTCCGAAAAATATTGAATTATTGGTACCATCACAAGTACCACTAATCTATCCGCTCTACCAAGCAGTCCGGCATATTCTCTTCCGGCGCCAACGGCTTGGGCTTGTGTCCCCATATATGAGAGCATCAAGATCCCGATAATTGCCGCAAAACCTACAGTAATCTCAACCAAAGGACCTAGTGCAATACCTCCCACGATTATTATATCTGCAATCCGATCAAGAGTATGATCTATCAAATCACCTCTACGACTGGATATTGCTCTTATCCTGGCCACCATTCCATCCAGAGCATCAAGAACAGCTGTCAGAAAGACCATTAATGCTCCAATTAATAACCAATTAGTGTTTTCTAGGTCGGCCATATAAAATGAATATCCGGCGCCAATTGCTGTAAGAAGGGAAAGAAAGCTAATCCCCATCGGTCCGATAGGCATTCTCTTTGCTAGAGGATTGAGTATTTTCGTTCCAAAATCTCTATAATCGTCGGCAACCACTTAGTACCATCCCATTATTCTTTCTGTGTAATCAATAGTTTCATCTAATTTAACTTTTCCTTCGAAGAATTGTTCAAGAATCTCAGCTGCTTGTTCACTTGTGCTATTAGTTGTATCCAATTGAGCTACTTTGGTTCTATCAAATATTTCGATTGCCTCTGAATAAATAATGCCAATTGCTTCAGCCTCAAGATTTTCTCTGATTTTTGATTCCGAATAATTTCTTTTTTCCATACGGGATTCCAGAATATTGGGATCACATCTTAATACAATTACTTTTTCAATATCTTTCAAGGTATGGGAAAGATGTCCTTCCACAATAAAACTGTCACCTTTTTTCTTGTGAAATGCCCGA